>Ga0209256_1001349_pt1 | contig 25992 bp, 18 predicted proteins | sample AraplaCol_mCL_r2_2_FD_184270 | JGI IMG/M metagenome (GOLD analysis project Ga0209256, IMG submission 184270) | Arabidopsis root microbial communities from North Carolina, USA - plate scrape MF_Col_mCL_r2 (SPAdes) (version 3) | ecosystem: Host-associated > Plants > Roots > Endosphere | place...
GCATTCAGACGGAGACAACCGATGCGATTCACCCCACGCAACCTCACCAACCTGATCGGCACGATGGCCGGCTGTGCCGCCATGATGATGGCGCCCGGCATGGCCGCGGCGCAGAACAACTATCCAGCCCGCCCCGTCACGATCATCGTGCCCGCGCCTGCCGGCGGTGGCATTGACCTGATCGCCCGCGTGGTGGGCGAGAAACTGTCGGTCAAGCTTGGCCAGCCGTTCGTGGTGGAGAACCGGCCCGGCGCCTCCAACAACCTCGGCACCGCCATCCTGGCCAACGCCAAGCCCGATGGCTACACCATCGGCATCGTCGGCGGCAGCCACAACATCAACAAGTTCCTGTTCAAGAACCTGGGCTGGGACCCAGAGAAGAGCTTCGCGCCAATCGTCTATACGCACGAGATACCGCTGGTGTTCGCGGCGTACCCGAAGCTGCCGGTCAAGACGGTGCCGGAACTGGTGAGCTGGATGAAGGCCAATCCGGCCGAGGCCAAGGTCGCCACGTCGGGACGCGGCAGCGCGCAGGAAATGGCCGCCGAGATGTTCCGCATGATCAGCGGCGCACCGGTGTTGCTGGTGCCGTACAAAGGCTCGTCCGCCGCGCATCCCGACCTGATCGCGGGCCGCACGGTGCTCTACATCGACACCATCAGCGCCGTGCAGGAACAGGTGAAGTCTGGCAACGTGCGGGCGATTGCGGTGTCCACGCGCAGCCGTTCAAAGGCACTGCCCAATGTGCCCACCGCCGACGAGCAGGGTCTCAAGGGCTATGACGCCAACACCAACGGTGGCTTCCTGGCGCCGGCGGGCACGCCGAAGGAGATCGTCGACAAGCTCAACGCCGAGATCAACGCCGCGCTGAAGCTGCCCGAAGTGCGCGCCAAGCTGGAAGCGGCCGGCATTGTCGTGCAGGGCGGCACGCCGCAGGAGTATGCGGCGCTGATCAAGTCAGACCTCGCCAAGTGGGGCAAGGTCGTCAAGGAAGCCGGCATCCAGCCGGAATGATGTCGGACCGCGAGCACTTTGCGCTGCCGTCAGGCGGCAGCGTGCCGTAACGGCCAGCGCGGCCTTCCCGGAAGACACAACGCCCGCACGGCGCGAACCGTGCGGGCGTTGTGCGTTGAATGGGGTGGCCATTCCTGCGGACGGCCGGCGCTGTACGAATTGATAACTACCGTGGACGAACGGTCATCCCGCCACAGGCACGGCGCACCATACTGCCTGGGTCACCCCAGCGGAAGCCCACATCATGAACGCCCACGCCCATCCCCAAGCCAGCGAACTGCGGCCTGCGCCCGCCTGGACCGTCGCGCAGTGGTTCAACACCGATCACCCGCTCTCCGTCGACAGCCTGCGCGGCAAGGTCATCGTGCTCAAGGCCTTCCAGATGCTGTGTCCGGGCTGCGTCTCGCACGGCCTGCCGCAGGCGCTGCGCGTGCACCAGACCTTTGCGGCCACAGAAGTAGCAGTGATCGGCCTGCACACGGTATTCGAGCATCACGCCGCCATGACACCCGTGGCGTTGCAAGCGTTCCTGCACGAATACCGCATCCCGTTCCCGATCGGTGTGGACATGCCGGACGGCCACGGCGGCGTGCCGCTGACCATGCGCAGCTACGCCATGCGCGGCACGCCGACGCTGATCCTGATCGATGCACGCGGCAACCTGCGCCGTGAGTTTTTCGGCTCGGTGAGCGACCTGACGCTCGGCGCAGAAATCGCGGAGCTGGTGCTCGAAGCCCGCGCGACGCCCGCGCACGTTGCCAGTGTGGTGTCTGTGGATACCGCCGGCATGCGGGCGGACGAGTGCGTATCGGGAGCGTGCGCCTTAGGGACGAAGTAGGACGCGGCGCGCCAAGCGGTGGCGCAGCGCCCTCAGCGGTTGACCTGCTGCACCGCGCGCTGCCGTTGGCCCTCGGCATCCTTGAGCAGCCGGTAGGACGCGTAGTACTTGTAGATATTGCGGACGTAGGTGGTGGTTTCGGTGCCGATCTTCTCCGCCACGACGATCTCGACGTTGTTGAACCAGACGTCCGGGTTGAGCCCGCGCTCGGTAGCCAGCTTGCGCATTTTTGCGATATTTCCGGGCCCAGCGTTATAGCTGGCAAACGCAAACAGCGGCCGGTCGACCTCCGAGAACTTGGCGTCCTGGAAGTAGCGCGTCATCAGCTGGTCCAGATACTTCGTGCCGGCATGGATGTTCGACTCGACCAACTTGATGTCGCCGACGTTCAGCTCCTTGCCGGTTGCCGGCATCAGCTGCATGATGCCGATCGCGCCGACCCGGCTCTTGGCGTCCTGCCTGAGCTGGGATTCCTGGAAGCCTTGCGCCGCCAGCATCAGTGGATCGAACCGGTACTGCTGGCCGTATTTCTCGAAGAACGCCACGGTTGCCGCAAACCGCTTCAGTTCGGCACTCTCGGCGTTGTTGTGGATCTGCTTGATTCCCTGCATGTACTGCTTCAGGCGTATCTGCGCAACGCTTTGCTTCTTGATGAAATTCTCATAGAAGTTGCTGACTGCCGCCTGCAGCTGGGGGCTCTGCTTGCGCATGGCCCATCCCACATACCCGCCTTCGCGCACGGCGATGTTCTCGTGGACCTTCATCTGCGGCAGCATTTGCGCCCACATGCGCGCCTTCCAGTCATCCACCACCAGCACCTGCAGCAGCCCGATGTTCAGCATCTCCATCGCGTCTTCGTCCTCCAGCGCGTCGGGCAGCAGCACGATCTTCATCAATGGCTTGCCCGCCTTGCGAAAGCGCTCGTTGAGCGCAGTGAGGCTTTCGAAATAGCTGCTGTGGCGGCGTACGTGGACGGTCTTGCCGCTCAGGTCCTCAACAGTAGCCAGCGTGGGCGATTTCGGCCCGGTCAGCACCAGTTCGCGCACCGGCTTCTGTGCATTGGCCGTGACGAAATCCGCCAGCTTCAGCCGTTCGTCGGTGACGGTGAGGTTGCCGGCCGCGATATCGCCCAGACCTTCGTTGAGGGCCGGCAGCAGGCGGTCGCGCGTGGTAGGAATCATCACCACCGTCACGGGACGCTTGTCCAGCCGGCTCGCGTACGTCTTGTTGATGAAGCGCTCGAAGTCGCGCACGAAGTCGGCGGTCAGGCCGCGCTCTTGCCCGCGGTCATTGAAGAACAGCGTGCGGCTGAATGGCACCAGCACCCGGATCACGCGGCGTTCGAGCATTGCGTCGAAGTCTCCGCGCCAGGATTTGATGTTCAGGTCGAGCTGTCTTGGGGCGGCTGCGGCGGAGGCGGCGGGGGCGGCGGAAGCTGGCGGTTTGGCCGGTGTCTGGGCTGGCGGCGGTCCGGACCATACCGCGCTGCCAAGCGCGCCTGACAGCCAGAGTGTGACGGCCAGCAAACTTGTTCCAAGCCACGTGCGCGCAGATTCCATCACATGCACCATTCGATTCCGAGTCCTGCCCGGGCCGGCATTGCGGACGGGCAGTCTAGTGGCCAAGGCGATGGACGGCGTCCGCCAGTGGCTACGACTCTTCTTCAGGATAGCGGGCGCGACGCGTGGATCAAGGACGCCAAACCCTCAGCGCTTGCAATGCGCACCCCCGCCCAAGGCCTGAGTTGTGAACCGAACGGGACTTGCGCGTCATCCGGCTGCTTCATCCGGCTGCCTCATCCGGCTGCATCATCCGGCTGCATCAATCGCGCGGAACTGCGCGCAGAGCCGGAACACATCCTCGGACAACGCCGTCTGCTTCGCCTTGCCATAGCGGGTGGCGAGCTTCATCAGTTCCTTGATGTCGCGCCCGCTGGCTTTCGGGTAGGCGGCGGTCAATACGTCCACCAACTCGTCGCTCAGCGCTGCGCCGCACTGGTCCGCTTGCAGGCGCCACAGCCGCGCGGCGTCTTCCCTGCCCGGCGTCTCGTACTGGATGGTGGCAATGCAGCGCGACAGGATGGCGTCGTCAACGTCGCCGGTGCGGTTGGTAGTCATGAACAACAGGCCGCTGAAATACTCCAGCGTGCGCAGGAACTCCGCCACGATGGCGTTGTGCTCCAGATCGTTGCCGCGCCGGCGAATGTAGACATCGGCCTCGTCCAGCAGCAGCACCGCGTTCCAGCGCATGGCGCGGCGCAGTATCTCGGTGAGGCTCGCGCCGACCGACGCGGCGGTGGTACCCAGCTGTCCGGAATGCACGCGGTAGAGCGGCTTGCCAACAACTTCCGCATAGACCTCGGCGGTCAGCGTCTTGCCGAGACCAGGCGCTCCCTGGCAGAGGATGGTGGTGCCGCCCGATTTACCGGGCACGAAATCCTGCACCAGGATGTTCATGTGCGAGGTAAGGATGTCGATGAGGTCGCGATGCTGGTCCGGCAGCACCAGCTTGTCGCGCAGTTCGGGCCGATACCGATACTCGCTGAGGTGTTGCACGTGCACCCAGATGTTGCGGTGCCATTCCAGATGGAACAAGTGCACGTAGCCGTGGAGCGGCATCTTTTCAAAGCCGGTGGCAACCCCGGCCCTGCGCCAGAACTCGGCGTCGCATGTCACTTCGAAACGGCGCTCGAGCCGCTCCTCGTCATTGATGCAACGCGCCGCCACGCCATCGCCAAGGCGCGCCAGCGCAACGGTGCCCTTGCCTTCGACGGTAAAGGCGGCCCCCGTGGCGATGTACTGCGCGCCGAAGCTGCGCTGGTAACGCACAAACAGCTGGGCATGCCGTTCGTATTCCTGCCGGAATTCCGCGCATTCCTTGAAAAAGCCAAAATCGGCAAGAAGCTGCGGGATGGTACGGTCGACGATCTCGTCACGCGTGACGATGATCGACGTGGTCATGCCCGCCCGGCGCCGCGCCGGATCGGTCAGTTCCGAATTGGCGGACAGCATGGTGTTTGCCAGCAGATCGATGGCAACGTAGGGCATGCCCTGCTCGGGCTCGACGTGCCGGATGCGCTGCACCAGCCACGGCAGCAGCACGCCATCGCGGCTGCGCTGATACAGCCAGCCATCGATGACATCGCGCGACAGGTAGGCAACCAGCCCGGCCACCAGCAATTCCAGGCTCGGAATGGTGCGGGCCTGCGGCGCGTTGTAGATGTTGTCGAGCGCCAGCATCTGGAACAGAAGCTCGCGCTCGTTCTGCGCCTTGCTCAGCGTATAGAGCGAATTCAGCGATTGCGCGTCGAACAGTCGAACCGACACCGACATGCTGCCATGGCAGATGCCGTGCTCCTTGAGCTGCCGCGCCAGCGGCGACTCGGCGGCAACCATGGCCAGCAGCGGGTGAATCAGGGACTGCGGAATCTCGAAATTCATGGGTTGCACTCCCTTGGCGGCAACTCCCGGGGCTCACGCAACGGCGCGCTATGCCAGGAAAAAGCGGATGGCTTCCGCCACGATCGGCGGCTGGATGGCATGCGTGCCGTTGAATTCGACATATTCGACGTCGTAGCCGGCCGCCTTGAGCTTGGCGGCATTGGCGCGGCCGCTGGTCTGCACCGGCAATTGCTCGTCAACCAGCCCGTGTGCGATGAAGACCTTCGGTGCGCCTTCCTGCATGAAGACGGACATGAATCCGCCGGAGAAAGCGATGACGTGGCTGGCAATATCGCCGTTGGTGATACCGATCGACAGCGCGTAGCTCGCGCCATCCGAAAAACCCGCGAATGCCAGCCGATCATGGCGAATGCGATAGCGCGCCGAGACGGCAGCCAGCCCCTGCTGCAGGCGCTCCAGGTCGGGCCCGTTGCCACCAATCACGATGTCCCACGTGGGAAACGTCGAATGCGGCGCCAGCACCAGGAAGCCATGCGCGTCTGCGTGCGGCTCGATGAAAGGCAACACCTTTTCGGGAAAGCCGCCGGCGCCGTGGAACATCACCAGCAAAGGCACCGGCGCCGGGCCGAGCCCTTCCGGAACGTACAGGACAGCATCGCGCTCATCGGCAATGCCAAGCCGATGACGGCCCGGCGGCAACGGCGGAGACGGCGGCTGTGATGGTTCGGCAGGTGGCGTGTAGGTTATCCGGCCCAGCAGAGAGGGATCTAACATGGCGGAAACGATACATCGTGAGTTTGGTGATATGTAATATATCACCAAACTTGTGCAGGTGGCGTTCCGCTTTTGGCTTCTGTCAGCCGGCCGGACGGCGCCTCTTACCCCGGCATTACTCGGTCATGTCGAAGTAGAAGCCGAGGGTTTCCTGGCTAGCAGAGTGAGCTTCCTGAAGCGCCGCGGATAGTTGCTCCAGCTTGGTCCCCTGACAGGTCCGTGAACCTGGTGGAAGAGGGCTACGAGGTTGCGTTTCGAATCGGGACTCTGAACCTGAGCGAAAGCAGCAAAATTGTTGTCAGACCCTTGCGCCCCTATCAGATGATCGTGTGTGCCGCACCAGCGTATCTCGAAAAATGGGGAACTCCGAAACGCCCGTCCGACCTGGAGCGGCATCAATGCCTGGGATATATGCATTCTGACCGCGCGGTCTTCAGCGAGTGGCAGTTCACCAGGGACGAGAAAACCTACACCGCGCTCACTTCGGGAAAGTTTCGCGTAAATGACGCTGGAGCCCAGTTGCGAGCAGCCGAACAAGGCCTCGGCGTCTTGCTGGGCGCACAGGACCTTGTCGCAGACAGCATCGCAAATGGAAAGCTCGTTCAACTCCTTACCGCATATCAGGCGCCCTGGCGGCCGTTCCATCTGCTGTATCCCGCGGATCGGCAGAAGACCATGAAGTTGCGACGATTCATCGATGCCGCAATGGCAAAGTTCGGTTAAGCAAGACGCATGTGGTCAAGAAACTGTCGGCGGCCTTGGGCACGGGCGCCTGACGGCACCCATGCTGTCGCGCACCCTCTCATCAGAGACCGGCCAGTGATTCGCCGGTGATCAATCCCGCGATGATGTCCGTCCCGTGTTGGACCGCAGCGCGCTTGGCTACGCCAAGGTCGGCCCACTGCGCATTCGGGACTTGAAAGACCCGTCCACTCTCGGCGGTTGGTACCACACCCTCGCGGCAGATGACCACGGACGCGCTGTAACTGCGGTCCGGACGTCGTTCATGCCATTCGCGCGGCGGATCGTATTTGTAGACCAGAGGGTAGATGTCGAAGCCCTTGCTGTTTGCTGCCGGATAATTCTCCATGCCATGCTCCCAATGGGTAGGCTAACCACTCTACGCTCATTGTCGCTGGCCGCAGACATTTATTTTCCGGGGGCGCGCGGAGTTACGCATACGGTGCATCGCGGTAGAAGCGTTCGGCCGGTGCAGCGTTTGCGCCGACTGCTCGCCAAGACTAGATCTCTCCGCCCGCCCCGACCAATGCCTGGCGCAGTTGCAGCGCCGCGCCAATTCGCCTGAAGGGGTCCGGCGGCATCCAGCCGGGCTGGCTGTTGGCGACGATAAAATCCAGCGCAGGGCTGCCGATGCCTGCCATGTGTTCCGCCATGTAATGGCCCAGATAAGTCCCCTTGGCCACGCCCACGCCGTTGCAACCCACCACGCTATAGAGGTTGGGCGCTTCCTGCCGAAACACCGAATGATGGTTCAGCGTCATGCTGATCATGCCGCCCCAGGTATAGGCGAATGGTTTCGCCGCAAGCAACGGAAAACGAGCTTCGAAAGACATGCGATGCTGACGAAGCGCCTTGCGCAGGTCAGCGTCAGAGGCGTGGAGCCCTGCCCTGTAGTGGAACGTGTTCCGCACGAAAATCCGCCGGTCTGGCGTGTAGCGGACGGTGGTGCCTGCCGGATGCGCGGACGTCGCGCCCCACGGCACAACGCCGTCGAACAGCCCGGCCTCGGTTTGGGTAAGCGGCTCCGTCAGGCTCGCATAGGTGAAGACGGGCGCCAGACGATTGCGAACCTTGCCAAACGTTTCGCTGAAGCTGCCGACGGTCAGAACCAGCTTGTCCGCCCGGATACTGCCGCTGGAAGACTGCAACACGTGAGGACTGCTTGCATGCCATGCGGTGACAGGGCTGCCTGTAAATAGTGTCACCGTCTCCGGCAACGCAGCAGCCAAACCGCGCACGAGCGAGGCCGGATTTACCAGCACGTTGCCTGGCGTATAGATGGCGGCCTTGTAGTAGGCCGTGCCCAACCGCTGCGCCAGCTCGGCGCCATCGAAGCGCTCATGGGCAAATCCGGCCTGCGTCAGACCTTGTGAAAACTGCTCCAGTGCATCGATATGCCGGGTTTCATGGGCCGCCATGTATTTGCCGGCATCCTGCCAGTCGCAATCGATGCCATGACGATCCTTTAGCGCGCGAAGCCGCTCGATGGCGAACAGGTTCAGTGCATGCAACTGCCGATTGGCGCCGGCATCGGCCTCGCCGCCGTCCACGTTATGTGGCACATCGATAATGAACCCGGCATTCCGCCCCGAAGCACCCTGCCCCACGTCGAGCGCTTCCACCAGCGCGATACGCGCCTGCGGATGCAGCTCAGCCAGCCGCCTGGCCAGCGCCACGCCGGTGAATCCGGCGCCCACCACTGCATAATCGAACGAATGATGTCCCTGCAGGCGCTGTCCCGCAGTCAAATGGCGCGCGGACGATGTTTCGAACCAGCCCAACTGGCCGTCGATGGCGGGAAGTTTGCGAATCTGAGGCATGAGGTTGAGGCGCGTGAGGCGCAGGCGCGCATTGTACGGCCTTGTGGGCTGCGGGCCGCAAACCAATGCGTTGCGCGCGCCGATCACGGTGACGGTGGACAAGGGCTGTTGATGGCGACATTCTTCTGCACGGCTCGGCGGTAAGCGTCGGCGGCAATCCCTGAAGTCAGATGGGTCGATAAAGTTAAACAGTCCTCAAGGCAATCTACCCACCCAGATGACCGACAATTGGATCGATCAAGCCCTAAATAGACTGGATAATGGTACAGCAGCACAAAGGGACGTAGAGAAATTGGTTCGTGACGCCCTCAGCGATGAACGTTTAGTCGAGATAATAACGACAATTGGCCCAACCGGTGCAGGCGTGAATCAAAAATTGCAATGAGTACATATTTGAATCAGGATACGATAGATCGAAAATCTGGTGCCGCTGACCTTGCTTTGCGACGCATTCCCGATCTCGTAGACAAAATTCGGACCAGGCGTAAGCCGATTGATCTTAAGTCTTGCTACCACAGCCTGGCAAATGATCATTTGGCAATCGGTTACCTTGACTTTTTTATCAAGAATGACATCGCGACATTCAAGAGCCAGTTGTACATCGCCGGTCGTCTAAAGGCAGCAGCCTTGAACATTGATGATTTTCAACGATTCAATACCGGCACCGAGTTGTTTCATGCATTGCTCTCCGACTCATCAGAAATCATTGAGGAGATGGCGCGATTTGACGGGAAATATTTTCGAAGCTCGCGAGATAATCCCCTAAATCCGGAGTTCAAGGTTCATATGTGGCAGTTGGCCATTCGGGGAGATTTCTTCGATCTCGAACAAAAGATAAAACATGCATCTAAAAATGGTCGCAAGGAGGATCGCACATTGACGGCAGCAGGTACGGACTTTTTCTCGCTGTTGATGCAGCGCGATGCGGAAGGTCTTGCCGAACTAATCACGGCACACGCCGACGTCAAAGGTAATGACGCGTTGATGGACGACTATCTTTCTTACCTTGCCACCTTCGAGACGAAATTATGCTGGTATCACGGCATCGAAGTTTTCATCGATAACAAATTTGTTCCAATGGAACTCATGCCGGTTAGCCCTCTTGATCAGTATGGGCAGCCATATGATTTTTTGGAACCTGGATGGCAGCCGGAAGTTACGGGATGGAGAGGGAAGCTGGCGAGATGGCTTGGCCAGGGGTGACCATGCATGCATACTCAGTCACATTGACCACCAGCGACATCGAGGACCAGCAGTGATTCGTCGCAGTATGCGGCAAGCTTCAGTGCGGGCCAGAGCGTAAGGGCCAGCGATCCCAACCTTGGCCCGGTTCAACCCGCCCATACAGAACTGGCTGGCAACCTGAACCTGGCCGGCAACCTGGCCAACACCGCCATGGCCTCGGCGGCGGGCAGCGCGCAGAAGCCAATCGAAGGCAACGCCTCGGGCACGACCAAAAGCGCGATTGTCGCCGCACGGTCACCGTGCCTGCCTAGCAATGCGATGGCGTCGAACGGCGGCGACAATTCGGGGGAAATCAGGCGATCAGTGGATCGCCGTCCGATGGGCGGCAGCAAGCCGCGAACGGTGCTGGCGGGATGAGCCCTAAGGATCTGTTGTCACAGGCAAATCAACCATACAATGATTCCGGCCTGTCCGGCGCCGCGCTTGGGATAAGCATGCTGGGCGACCAGACGGAGCATTTGAGCCACTAACAGGCTCTCTCGCAGAGAAGAATGCCGCTGCTAGTCAGTTTATTCAGAACGTACTGAACAACCCGGATTCGACCATGACTCAACTCTCGCGCGGTGGTGTGGAGTATCGCTCGCCGAATTGGCCGGGAGTTCGGTTCAATGCGGATGGCTCGCTGTCCGGATTCTTGGACCCTCGTCGATAGAGATCGATCATGAAAGAATTCACTATTGATTTTCTGAGTGATATGGGCCATGAGCATCTCATGGCGGAGATATCGTTCATGGGCCAGAGGCTTTGTATCCTCGATAAGGAGAACGGCAACGAGAACATGGAGATCGAATTTATAACTGACCTTTATGTTCTTCCTGAAAGTGTCAGGATGAAGTTCAGATTGTCTGACTTTGAGGACGCTATTCGTGCGGCCAGGGAAGATCTAGCAAAGTGCCAATAACTGGCTACGCCCCTCCCTTTTGAGGCGAGAATGCAAGCGGCCCCAAGACCCGACTTCGGCCGGGTCTTGTCGTTTCTACAAGGCCAGCCGAACCCGACAATATCCCAACGTTCAGTGTCGCGTAATTCGGCGACACTGTTCCAAGCGCCTGTTGCGCATTCTCCACCTGTGCCTGCAGCATCGTGCCTAGCAGCTGCGTGTTGCACGGCTGACTGCCATTGCCGCAGGCTGCCGTCAACGCAGATCCCCGAAGGATTTTGGTGTCGCATTGCGGACCTGCTCCGAGTTGTTGAGAGCCTCGTTTTGTGCAGCCGTTGCCCCAGCCACCCCGTCCTGACCTAGCACTTGTGCCAAACCACCGCCAGCAAGCATAGCAATGGCGGTGATTGCCGCTCGATCCCCCAAGGTCAGGATCGCTGCCCCGCCTGCCTGGTCAACAAGCGATCCAGCCACCAGCGCGCTCGTTGCCCCTCCAATGGCACCATACCCAGCATCCGACGCGTCCCTCGTTGGCGACGGCCCGCGACCCTACGGGTTTTGGCCGCGCAATCCCGTTTCTAAAGAGCAAGCCGCGCTCACACGGGCACGCGGATGTGCTGGCTCGACAGAAAATGGGCAAGAGGTTGCGGCACGATGCCGCTCATAAGTTGCCAGATCCAGACCGCCGCACCCGGACAATACCGCCCCCAAGCTGGAGGCCAACGGCTACCCGCCGTGCTGAGCTGGCGCAAGGACGGTGGGGATCGTGGGCGCGCGTCGGCAACACTATGGGCGGGCCTAGCGGGACCTACCGAACGCGCGAGGCCGGCCTCGAAGCCGGCCGCTCCTACCGGGAAAACTGCCTACAGCGCCCATGCATCGATCCCGACCGGAGCTTGGTTCGTGCTTGAACCTCACTAATGCTCTTCCACTGCCGGAAATCGTCTTAGGGGGGAGAAATCAACTTTCCAGATATCAAGCTCAAACAAATCCCCACTCTCGTCCAAGTTAATGGCAACCAATATCGGTACTCCATCGCTATCAACGAACTCTCGCTCAGCCAGCAAGGCACCCAGGCGCCGCGGTGTCGATGCACCACGCTGACTGAAACGCAAACTACCCATCCCACCGTCGTCCATTTCCTCGACCACAGCAGTCGCCAACGAGGCAAGCAAGCGCCTTCCTTGTGGGACCCCATCAAGCAAGCCCACAAGCAAAGCCTTCTCGTCATCGCGCAACAATCTAGACGTTCCCATTCTCACCTCGGCGGCGTAATACGGCCAACATTGATCGTCCCATCAGGGAGCTTAAAGGCACTATATTTGAACGTCGTACCATTCACAACGACAGTACCCGTGTACTGACCTTGCGGCAGCGACGCTCCAATGTTGGTGAGGTTACCTGCGACTGCATTTTGAACTGCCGTCGCATCATACCCACCATTTACGACGTGCCGGAACGTATGGAAACTCTGATTATCGTTGGCCCCAAACTGTATAGCTGGGCTTCTGTCTGCCGCGCTTGTGGCTCCCGAGCCAGCGCCAGCCATTCTAACCAGCCCCAGCGAAGTCAAGAATGAGACCGTATCCCCAAAATCCGGATTGTCATACGGCAACCGGATGCCATCAAGGAACGGCACATAGTCTGGGTAACCAGGCAGTGCCCCACTAAGAAAGTTCGGCACGGCCTCCACCATACCGATTCCGGTATTCACTACCGCCCGGCCAGTATCAGCCACTGCACTCTTCAGCGTATCTGTCTTCGTGCTCGTAGCGTTATTCAGCGCCTCGTTCTGCGCTGCATTCGCCGCTGCCGTCGTGTCCCGACCAAGTGCACCAGCCAGTGTTCCACCCGCCAACATTGCAATGGCCGCCGTCGCCGCGTTGTACACCCGGTTGTCGTAGCTCGTCGTTACCGTCTGCGTGCCGTCACCGTTGTCGACGGTTGTCACCGCCTGCTGGCCGTCGTACAGCCCGTCCCGGACCAACGGCGCTACCACCGCAGACGTCGCGCCGCCAATGGCACCACTAGCGCAGTCAGCTCCCATCGCACCTTGTGCAGCACAACCCAGCGCAGCGTGGGCGGCAACATTCTGCAGCGTTAGCGGATCTGTGGAGTTACCAATCTCGTTGGCGCCCAAAGCGGCTGTTTGCGCCACAAGGTTATTCAGGAACGCCTGCCCAAGGCTGCCGCCGTTGAAGGCGGTATTGACTCCGGCGTTGATGAGGCCGGTACCGACCATACCGATGGCCTGCTGGTAAATGGTGCCTGTGGCGCCATCCTTCGCGGCCTGCAGCACGCCGCCGGCCGAATTGCTACCCGCCAGGTTCGCCAGGGTATTGGTTCCTTTAAGCGATTGCCCCCACTCGCTTAGGCCAAAGCTGTTACCGTCAAACGTGATGCCGTTGGTCAACCCGGCGGTAACTGCACCGATCAGGCCAGCTTGGGCAATTTTCCCGAAATTGATACCCTGGCCGGAGACAATCTGGCTCGCCAGACTGCCGGCCATGCTGGACAACGCCGCCACGACCATTGCCTGGCCGAGGGTCATACTGGCCAAGGCCACACCCATCGCGGCGGCAGCAGCGCCGGCCGTCACGATGGACGCCGCCACCGCCGCCACCATCGCCACAATCTGGCCGATGATGCCGAAGCCCTTCTTTTCCTTGATGAACCAACGTGTGGATGTCGTCGGCAACCGTGCCTTCGGTGTAGTTCAGCCCCAGGCTTTCCTTGAGCTGCGCCACCAGCGCGGCGCTGGCGTCAGGGTCGACCGAGCCGTCCGCACGGGTCACGCGGAAGGCGTCGTTGATGGCCCGGATGCTGTCGGCTTCGATGTCCATGTGCATCGCCGACAGGAAGCCGCCGGGCTGCACCACGGTGCCGGTCACTACGTTCCAGCCGCCCTGTGCCTTGTACGCGTTGGTGCCGATCGACACCACGTTCGGGCTCAGGTCGATGCTTTCGGCCTTGACGGTCAGCGTGTCCTGCGCGATGACCTGGCCGGTGTTGCGAAGCTGGCCGTCGACGGTCAGCTTGATGTTCTCGCCGCTGATGGTGCCGCCGGTAGGCACTGCCAGCGCTTGCGCGTAGCCCTCAGGCAGATAGATCTGCGGCACGAGCGCATTGACGGTCGGGCAGATCGTGCTGGCCAGCGTGCATCGGGGGTCGGGTACCGCCTGCTCGACGTACCACAGCATCGGCGCGTCGAGCGCTTTGACCTGGTCATCGCTTAGCGCCTTGCCCAGCGCAATGTTGTGATCCTTGGCGTAGTCGGCGGCGTTCTTGTAGAGCGCCAGTTTTTCCTGATCGGTCACCGACAGGTTGTTCTGGCTGTCCCACGACAGCCCGCTGATGAAGCTTTCCTGCCCCGTCTGCGCCAGCGCGGCCTGCTGTAGTTTCTGCCCTTCGGTATACGGGTCGTAGTAGAACGTTACGCTCCCCGGACGCAGTTCTGGCGGCAGTTGTGCAAGCAGGCTATCCGGAGTTACTCCCGCTAATACTCCCGTGGCAGGGTTCGGGCTGACGTACTGGGCGCGGTCGTTGGACGTCGTCGGCGTAGTTACCGGCGTACCGTCTGGCTTGGCGGAAAAATGCCAGTCGACGGCAGGCGGTGTCGTGGCTGTCGGCGCGGTCGGCGTGGCTACCACCACCGGCGTGAACTGCCACGGTTCGGTCGGGTCCGCGGTGATTGGCGCAGGCGGCAGTGAACCCGCCGGCACGGGCGCCGGGCCGAGCGGAATGACCTGCTGCGGGGTGGCGATCGGCGGTGTCGGCTGGTTCGGGCTGGTAATGCCATTGACCATCGACGCGCCGGTCAGGTCGACGGCCGCGCCCAACAAATTGCCGGTATTGACGATCTGCCCACCGGAATTCACGGTCAGTGCATTGCCCGCCTGGATGCCGGACGCAATGCTGCCCAGCACCGCACGGCCGCCGGTGTCGTGCCAGCGGTCGCCGCCACTTCGATCTTCCTGCCAGCGCCCAATCCAGTCTGCATTGAGCGCGATGGCGGTGTTGTCCACCCCGCCGCTGGCCTGCACGTTGACGTTGCGGCCACCACTGATCAGGGCGCCGTTGTTGCTGAGCGATCCAGTCTGGATCGTTACGTCGCGCGCACCTGAAATCACCGCGGCCGGACCGGCGGCAGCATCCTCTGTGGCGGCACACTGGCTGTTGCCATAGGTGCCACCCGGATTGCAGCCGCCGGCATAGGACGGATTCTGGCCGCCGTAGCTCTTGTGCAGTTTGACTGGATCGAGCGACTTGTTGACCAGCGCCGCCGCCGTGATCGACACATCGCCAGAAATCGACTGGATTGCGCCAGCCTGGTTGGTCACGGTGCCGCCGGTCGTGATATCGACATTACCTTGCGCGGCCAGCGTGGCATTCAGGTTTTGCACGCCACCCGCGTTGATTGTCAGCGTGTTACCGGCGGCGATGGTGGAAGGCGTCTGCTTCCAGACCACCGACTGCACGGTCGGGAAGCTGTCGTCCGGGCAATCTCCTCCGGGCACACAACCGACCGTGGTCGAGACGCTGACGTCGTAAACGCCCTTGTTGGTGAAAGTGCCAGGGGTGGTGATCTTGACGTTGCCGGAGGCAGCGATATCTCCGGCGTTGGTCAGGTCGCCCGATCCGGTCAGCGTCAGGTTGCCGCCCGAGGTGATCTGCCCGGCCTTGCCAAGCTGGGAGGTAGACGACGATTGCGTCGGCGCTGCCACCGCAGCGTTGTTGACGTCACGGCCGACGTTGACCGGTGCGCCGCTGATAGCTGGCATGCCGCAGTTGTCGCCAGAGCAAGGCGGCGCGATGATGCCGAACAGTAACTGCTGGTTCTCTCCCTTGAAGTCGGTAGATGGAACCGTCTGTGCCAGCCCGTTGAGCTTGGCCAGGAGTGCATTGAATTCAGACTGGTTAACGACGTCCGTCACGCTGTCCACCAGCGTCGCCGATCGACCGTTGTCGAGGTTGCCAACATTGAGCGCGACGTTGCGCGCGGCGGAGATGATGCCGCCTTTGTTGGACAAGGTGGACGCGCTGATGTCGAGATTGCCGCCAGCGATAATCTGGCCTGCAACGCCGTCCGCCTGCTTGATGATGGTGCGGTCTACCGTCGGCAACGCGATCGCCGTACCCACGGCATTCGCCGGGTACGGACTCGTGGCATCCACCAGTTGCCACATCGGTATCCATGTGATGCCTGCGTCCCCGCCGGGTGTATAGGGGTAATAGCCGACTTCCGGCGCCAGGGCAGTACCGTCGGGCGTGCGCCGGATATCTCCAAGCTTGAGGTTGGTCGGCGTGCCGGCGGTGGGCCAGCCGGAGCACGCATCGCAATTCGAATATTCCCACGGCGCGTAACTGCCGATTACCGCGGAGTTGACCAGCGCCTCGTTGTTGACCTTGCCCGTCGTGGTGCCCCCGTCTACCGGTGCTGTGCGGTCATTGATCACCGCGCCCGCAGCGATATGCAGGTCGCCGTTGGCGCCGATCACACCGCCCACGTTAGTGACCGTGCCGCCAATGTCGATCTTGAGGTTGCCGTTGGCCTGTATCTTGGCACCGCTATTGTCGAAATTGCCCCCGGTCACGGCCACGTTGCCCAGCGCCTCGGCCACGCCACGGTTGGTGATGTTGCCGTCCAGTGCCAGGTCGCCATTTGCGTGCAGCGTGCCGGTATTGGTCAGGTTGCCAGACGACAAGGACACATTGGCCCCGCCGATGATCTGCCCGGTGTTAGTCAGCGCACCGCCGGTGGCCAGCGACAGGTCGCCCGCCTTCTGAATCGTGCCGCTATTGCTGATACCCTGGCTGGCGTTGAGCACCACACTACCGCCGGGCACCGTCCAGGTACCGGTGTTGTTGATCGCCAGCGCACCGAGCGTCAGCGTGCCATTGGCATCGAGCTTGCCGGTGGCCGTCGCCGAGGGGTCGAATATCTGGTTTGGTGCGTTGAGCGTGAGGTTGTTGCCCGCCAGAACCTGGCCGCCAACATTATTGAAGCTGCCATTGCCGCCCAGCACCGTGAAGGCAAGATTGCCGCTCAGCGGGTTCTGGCCGCTGAGGTCGCCGGCAAACAGCGTACCGCTCTGGTTGTTGACCAGGGCGCCGGCCGCCACGGTAAGCGACTGTGCACCGGACAGCAGGCCGGCGGCATTGTCAAAGGCATTGCCAATGGTCGCGTTAACGTTCTGCCCGCCCAGTACGCCCCGGTTGGTCAGGTTCGTCACGTTGAGCGTGACGGTATTGCCAGCCAGCGTGCCGGTATTGGTCACCGTGCCGCCCGAGACCTGCATCTGTTGCACTGCGGCTGTTCCGCCCGCGTTGCTAACGGTCGCGCCACTCAGCGTCACGTTGGTCGCCGTGGTGTCGCCGGTCAGCGTCAGGCCACGCGTGGCGGCCACGTCCAGCGTACCGCTGACGGCGTTCTGCTGGCCCGGCGGCGCGCCTATCGAGACGTCGCCACCGCGCAGCGTGGCATCCTTGCCGATCCAGGTAAGGTCGCCCACCTTCAGCGTCCGTCCTGCCGCAACGGCAAGATTGCCGCCCACCAGGGTGCTGCCCGACAGCGTCGCGTCCTGGGCGGCCGAGATGCTGGCATTACCGATGCTTGTCAGCGATCCACTGATTGTTGCCGATCCCGCCGCAGCCGACACGCTGGCGTCGCCGCCGCTCGACAAGCTACCCGAGACGTTCGCACTGCCCCCCGCAGAAATGGCTGTATTGCCGTCGCTGGTCAGTGCGCCGTCGACGACAACGTCGCCACGTGTAGCAGTGAGGGTGGTGTTGCCCGCGCTCTGCGCCTGCCCGCCCACTGTCACATCCTGCCCTGCCTTCAGCACGATGCCGGCATTGCTGCCAATCTGGCCGCTGGTGGCGATGCTGCCGGTCTGCGCTGTGACGTCGAGCTGGCCTGCGGCGACGACCTGCCCGCCCAAGCTGACATCGGTACCCGCCTTTACGCTGAGCGTGCCAGGCGAGACCACGTTGCCCGTGGTTGTAACGCTGCCGTCCACGCCCGTCAATGACACGTTGCCCGTGGTACTGCCCGCTGCTCCATGGATGGTCAGGTTGCGCTGCGTGGCCAGATTCAGGTCGCCAGCCGACACCGCACTACCGTCGATGACGGTATCCCGCGCTGCCAGAAGCGCGATGGTGCCCGGCGACGTTACGTCTCCGCCGAGTCGTATATCCCCTTGCCCGTCCTGACCCGCCGCCTTGACGACGATGCTCGCGCCGTTGACGGCTCCGCCCACATCGACATTGGTCGCCGCGTCTAGCGCCACCGCTTCCTGAGCCTTGACGCCGCCAGCGCCACGAATGGCGCCGCCCGACGTCACGGCAATGGCGCGCCCGGACTCCAGCGTGCCGCCGAGCGTGACATCGCCAGCCGCGTTGACAGTGAAGCCCGCTTCGGCGCGGCCGCTGCCCGACGCCTCCAGCGTACCGCCAGCGTTCAATGCGACCGCCTGCTTTGCGTAAGTGCTGCCCACCTTGACGTTCCCCGACGCATCGATCGTGAGATTGCCCGCCGATGCGGCAAGGTTGCCATCGGCGCGCACGCCAACTCCAGCAGCCGTGCTGACGATGCGGATCTGGCCCGCATTCATCGCCCCGAACGCCGTGGCGTCGATCGCCAGCCCGTTCGTGGCCAAAGTGTTCGTGCCGGCACTATTGGCGCCGGTGGGTGTGGTCGTGAATCCGTCCCCGTCAGGTTTCACCAATTGGCGACCCGCAACGAGGTTGATCTGGCGGCCCGCGTTCAACGCCGCATCGACGCCAATCGACTCGCTGATCAGGTTGATGTTGCCGACTGTTCCTTCGATGCCGGTGCTGGCTGATCCGGGCGTGGGGTTGCCGATCTGGATACGGCCGCCTTCGACGAGGAAGCCGGCCGACGCCGCGGCGTCGAAACTCGTGGCCGTCCCTGTTGCCGAAAGCCACTGCGGCGTCCCCGTCGTCAGCGTGACCTGCGAGGTGTTGGTAAAGCCGGCACCGCTGGTATAGACACCGCCCGGCGCCGCCACCACCACGCCGGCCTGGGCGCCGAACACCTCGACCATGCCATTGATCTGTGCCGGCGCATTGCTGGTCACCTGGTTAACAATCAGCCGCGCCGGGCCCGACGCCGCCAGATTGGCATTGGCCGCCACCTGCCCCCCCAGGAACGCACCGCCGCCCGTGGTGCTGTTGTTGAGGATCAGCCCGATCGGATCGACGACGAACGAACGGTACTGGTTTAGCGAGATGCCCTGCGCGTTCGGCGTGGTAATGCCGACGACAGGCACGCCGCCCTGCGGCGCGCCTGGGCCGGTCGTGGCAGAGATCGTTGGCGTGAAGCGGATTGGCGCAGTCGGATCCGTCACTGGCGCGGCCATGGCCTCTGCTGGGCCGAAGCGCAGTACCACCGGCAACTGGTCCATCGCCCAGCGCAGCAGCCCCTGCCGCACCGCGCCGACATGCGTCGCGAAGGCGTCCACAGGCATTGCACCCGCACCAAGCACCCCTGCCGCCTGCCTGGACTGCTGCAACGTGATCGACATCGGTCCGATCCACAGCGTAGTGGCCAGGCATGCCGCCAAGGCGCGCGCCGCAAGGCTGCGGCGGCCGCGATCGGCTAGTGACAGGTCGGCCGACACGTCCGTGGGAACGTCAGCAGAAATCGAGGAATCAGGGTACAGCGTGGCCGAGCGGTCGCGTTGCATGGTAGGGCTGAACAGCGTCAGACGAAATACGTGGAACGGCAGCGTCAAACGCTGCCGGCGAATCGGGCGCAGCAGATGCGGCGAGAATTACTGGGTGATCTTTGCCTTGGTCAGCAGGCTCGTGACCAGGGCCAGCGTGGCGCGCTCCAGTGCGGCAGCCTGCAGCGCCTGCCGGATACCTGGCGCCGCTGTTTCGAAGGACGGAATCTGCGTCGGGCGAACAGCGTCGACCTTGAGCAGATAGCGGCGCTCGCCCAGCGAAAGCGGCGCAGGCGTGATCGCCCCCGGGGGCAGCGACGCAATGGCCTGGGCAATCGGCAACGGCAGGTTCTGGGTCTTGCCCTCCTGGGCGGGCACCTTGAAGCTGATCCATTCCATAGCGCCGCCAGCAGTTTTCGATGGGGCGAGGCTGACGTCCTGCGCCACCTTCGCGAAGTCTTCGCCGGCCTTGATACGTGCCAGCGCAGCGCTGGCAGCTGCGTCGTCGGCAACTTCGATCAATCGTGCCTTGTATTCCTTGTCGCCCAGCGTAGCGACGACGGCGTCGTAGCGCACCCGGACGTCGGCTTCGGTGACTGGGGCTGGCTTGATATGGTCCTTGAGCCATGCCTGCGTCAACACCTGGTTACGTGCGTCGCTCAGCGATGCCTGCACGTCGGCACGATGCTCCAGTGCCTTGTCCTTGGTGGCTTCCTGCCGGAACAGTTCTCTGGCGATCAACTGCTGCTTGATCGCCTCGCGCGCCTGCGGAGAATCCGGCAGGCCTGCCGCCCGCAGGGTGTCGGCAACCACCGTATCGGCGATCACCACACCGTTGACCGTGGCGCTGTGGGCGCCTTGCAGCCCCAGTGCGATCACGGCACCCAGGGCGAGACGAGTAACTTTGCCTTGCATAGCTTGCGCTCCTAATTCCTAGTAGATCCAGTTCAGAGTGGCCAGCACAACGCCGCGCTTTGGCCCGAGATTGGCGGGCTGCGCCAGCGGCGCGCCCACCAGTAGTTCACTGGTGAAAATTTGTTTGGCCCACTGGGCCGACAGGCGAATGCCTGCGCCGGCTCCCAACACGGCTTGCCATTGGCGGTTCGACACGTACTGGGTCTCACCGCCATCGAGAAAGACGTACGGTTCCATGCGGATTCCGGCGAACGCAGGGGCGTTCGCCCACGCGACTTCATTGCGCAGGTATGCGCCCCGGTCTCCCGCAATCACCCCTTCCCGAAATCCGCGCACGGTGCTCATGCCTCCGGCGTAGATCTGCTCGGAGCCAAACAGCGCGACGTTGGTCCACTGCCCCACCATTTGCGCCCGCCAGGCGAGTTGGACGCGCTCCGCGATGACCGGGAGCGGCAACTGCAGCGTGGTATTGGCGTCGAGCTTGTTGAACTGGGCGTGCGCCTCGTCATGGCGGATGTCGGATGGGTCCGACGTGGCATGGAAGGCCGGCAGGCCCCGCGAATAGCCAGCTTCTGCAGTGACATAGCCTTGCTGCCCGTTGGCGGCAAAGCGCCAGAGCCCGTTCCATGCTGCCCGCAACACGGTCACCCGCTGCGGATCCAGTTCAAGGTTGTTGATCTCGCGCTCGGTCTTGCGCCAGGTCAGCGTCAGGTCCAACGCCTGCCGCCCGTGCTGGTTGCGCGTCATGACGCGGTTCCAGCCAAACGTATGGCCCAACGTGCGGCCATAGAGCAGCGCCGTATCGCCAATGGTGTTCTGGTACTCGGACATCGACGCCGTATAGCTGAACGTGTTGTAGCCAAACGGCACGGCCACCGACGCCACGGCCGCATTGGTATCGGTCGTGCCAACGTAGCTGACGCCCAGCGATTCCTGCAGACCGAGCGCATTGTCGGCATCGATACCCAATCGCGTACGGGAGATGCCGGTCACGCGACTGCCATAGTTGTCGACGCCCGCATTGAAGCGGAAGCGGTCGCCGGGCTGGTTCGCCAGTGCCACGACCGATCCGCCTGGCGTCTGGCCCGGCAGGATCTGCATCTCGGCCCGATTGCGGCGCAGACGGTTGAGTTGATCGACGCCCTGCTCGAGATCCGCCAGCCGCAAGGTGTCGCCCGTCGTGGGAAACTGCCACACCGTGCCGGCGTCAGTGACCCATCCACCGGCCGCGGTATCGAACAGTGGCAGCGGCCCTGGACTCAGCGTCTTGCCGTTGAGCTGGAACGACTCCACCCGCCCCGGTACCACGGTCACACGCAGGACACCGCTCGCCAGGTTCTGCTCGCCCAGGTAGGCGCGCGTGGTGATATAGCCGCGCGCAACAAACGCCTCGGTGAACCTGCGCAGCAGCAGGTTGATACGGTTGGCGCCAAGCTGGCGGCCGGTGAACGGAGCCGTGATGGCTTCGACGTCTGCATCGGACAATACGGTGTTGCCCACCACCTCGATCCGGTCGATGGCAAACGTGGTGGCCGTCTCTTCAACGTCTTCTACGCGCACGTTCGGCGCCGTGGGCACGCGGCTTTCGATCTGCGGCGGCGGTTGTGTGGCCTCCCGCTGCAGTTCGCGCTGTCGCTGCTCGCGCAGCAGCCGCTGGGCCGGGTCTTCGGGCGGCACGGGGCCACCCGGCGGCACCTGCGCCATGGCCGATCCGGCGGCGGCCATCAGCCAGCATCCGGCGGCAGCGCGCAGTTGCCAATGTCGCGTCAAGAACGTCATTGCCACACCCACGACGTCAGGCCGAGATGGCTTTCCACGGAAACCGGTGTCCGCTGGCGAGGACGCAGGATACTGGTGGCGCCGGCGATCGACACATCGCCGTCGAAGCTACCGCCCGACACGATGGCATCGCCGCTAATGCGGGTGCGGCCCGTTGCCATCCAGCTACCGCCTACGTCCATCGCGTAAAGGCGCGCCCAGGTATCGCCGAAGAACACCTTGAAGCCCCGATCGCGCGCAATGGCTGTGTAGCCTGTCACACCCGAGGCATAGGTCACTGGCGCATTTACCGTCAGGTCGCCAATGGCCAGCACGCGCCCGCCAATGTTCTCGGCAAGCTTGCCTGCGGTGATGTCTATGCTGCCCCCTGCGGACAGCAGGCCGCCCGTCACTGCGGTATCGGACGAGGCCGAGGTACGGCACACGATCATGCAGGTCCGAGAATAGTGTGCCGAGCCCGTGGTCACCCCTTGCGTGCGGAACGTATCGCCGGCATGGATCGTGATCGAGCCGTTGTTGGCATAGATCTCGCCCCCGGTGTTGGTCACATTGCGGCCACTGAGCGACGTGCCGGCATCGGACAGCAGATAAGCAATCTGCCCGGGACGATCAGCCACGCCGTAGTCGATATCGAACCTGCTGCGGCGTTTGGACAGCAGCAGCCACCGACGGGCGGATTCCGTGTCGACAACGGCCTGCTCGCCATTTGCACCTGGCTGCTTCGTGATTTCGTTGATCAAGTCGCCAGTCGCGGCGACGTCGAGACGGGCGTTGGACAGCATCCGCGCATGCCGGTTGACGATGTCGCCGCCGGCGCGCACAACAACGTCGTCGGCTGTGCCGAACAGGATGCCCAGGTGCTGGGGTGTCGAATCGTTCCAGAGCGAGCCGCCGGTACGCACGGTCACCGCACCTTCGGCATCCGACAACGTACCCCGGCGCTGCCCCTGGACCAGAGCACCGGTATTGACGAGGTCACTGTCGACATTGAGCACGACACCGCCGCCATTGGCGACCATGGTGGACTGGCGGCTGGCCGATACCAGCACCATGGATCCGCTGTGCAGCGTCACATCGGTGGCCGCCAGTACGTCCGTATCCTGCTGGAGCCACGCCCCGGCAACGTCTGCGGTCACCGCGCCGCCCGAGGAAGCGAAGACGGTGTCTTGCAGCGCAATGTTGCTGGCCTTGGCCGAGGCACCTCCGACGCCGTCGATATCTGTCCCGTTGAGTTGCAGGTCTGTCGCGGCGATCGACACTGTGCCTTGGAGCGACGTCAGCGATGAGCGCGTGCGCCCGGCGCTGACGGCGAGCCCGCCTACGCCCTTGCTTTCCATCACCACATTGCCGTTGGCGCCGAGCCGCACCCCCGAAAACGCCACGCCGGCGCCAGCATCGAACACCCCAACGCCGCCGCTGGCGTTCAGCGCCGTATCAGTAAGGGACACCGTTTGGCTATGCGCCTGGCCCGATGCGCCGATCACGATGTCACCCGCTGTCGACGTGCCAGCCGTCAGGGCGCTGTCGACCATGCTGATGCGGTCGGACAAGACCTGCATGTGACGTCCCGCCGCGATCGCGCCCGTTCCTCGCAGCCCGCCGCTGCCGATCAGCACGTCACGGTTGGAAGTGATCTTTCCCGATGCCAGTTCCAGGTCTCCGCTACCGGAGATCACGAAATCTCCCGCCGTGGCATATGCCGCGCCCGCATTGCGTACGCCCGCGCCCTGGTCGGTCACGATCAACTCCACGCGGCCGCCAATCAGGCTGCCTGCAGCGGTGATATCGAGGGCAATCTGCTTTGACGTCGCGCCAGTACCGGCCGCATAGGAAATCCACGGAGTCAGGTTGTCGCCAGGCGAGACGCTGGCATCGATTTCCGCGTGGCTGTCGCCCACTACGGCGCGTACGCGCGAGTTGGCATCGGTGTAGTAGTTCTCGACCTTGCCACCAATCCGCAACTGCTTGGCGATCAGTTCCAGGTTCAGCAGCGTGCCGGACAGGCCAGCGGGCCCGATGTCGATCAGGCCCTGGCTGGTGGTCAGCACCAGGTTGCGCTGCAACTGCCCGTTGACCGTGAAATCGTTGAACGTTACCTGGCCGGTGGTCAGTGCCAGGTTGCCGATGTTCTGCACCACCATGCCGTTGACGCTGATGCCGTTCGGATTAGCGATCACAACATTGGCGAGGGGCCCGAGCACGCTAAGCGGACCTTCGAGCAAGGACGGATTGGTACCCGTTACCTGGTTCAGGATCGTGCGCGCACGGGCCGTCGCGTTGTCCAGGTCCACGCCCGCACGTGGCACATTGAACTCGCGATAGCTGTTGGTGGAGACGCCACCTACGGCGCCCGCCACGCCAACCGTGATGCGGCCGCCTGCGCCCACATTGACGGTGGTCGCCGTGCTGCCATCCGCCACGACGCCCGACGCATGGCAGCGCGCGGCCAGCGCGATCAGTGCCAGCGCAGCCGTGCCGCACCCACGCGGAAAACGAGCTTGCGACACAAGCCCACCCCGTATAACCCGAAATCGGAACAACGAACTACTCCCTTCTTTTTGTATTCCTGATGCGCGGGAGTTCTGATCGCTGTTTCGGCGTCGCCCCCACTACTTTTCCCTGGGCCGCGACATTAGCAAATGTGTGATTTCTGGCAAATACCTCTTGCGGGCGTAACAAATCCAAGTGTCTACGGCACGCAACGCCAGTTTGAGCTTTTCCGCCAGGGCATCGTTATGCGGAAGTACGGGCCGCGATCCAGGTCAACTGCCCCATTGGACAGGCAATCCCCGGGGACCACGCGACTTACGGACGATGCGCAAAATTCAAGATATCCTGGAACATGCCGTTAAGCTCGATGCGGGGCTCTTCGTGCGAAAACTTATGTCCCGACTCATACCCTTCGATTGGGGGACTGCACCCCTACTGGAGGAGGATTCCCAAGGGCTACACGTACTGCGCACCAGATCGATGCTCTGTCCTCGCGCCAATGGTAGGGAGTGGTTCAACACCTGATGAGCGGTTTTGGGGGATGACGCAGATCGGAGCATTCACCCCTTGGCGCGTCGCGTGGGACTTGCGACCATGTACCGCGCGAGAGCGTAAAGGGACAATCGTCCCGATGATTGCCCTTCCCATGAATAGACAGTTTTGTCGGGATAAAGCCCTTGGCGGCCGAGCATCAATTCTGTGTTTGCGCGCGGCCGTGCCGGGAAATTGAATCCCTGGCTAAAACGGCGGTGTGAACATAAACCGTACGCCTTGCTGCAAACCACCCGTGCCGAACATCACGTTGTAGTCCAGGCCCATGGTCAACGCCCGCATCCGCAGCTTGCCACCCAAGCCAACCTGGACACGGTCGCGGCCAAACGGTGATCCGGTCACCGTGTACGCGGGGCCCGCACCAGCCAGGTCGGCGTAGGCCAGTCCGGCCGCGCTCTGTCCATTAAAGTCGTGCTGGCATTCGACTCTCGCAAAAGGCAGGAACGTTCCCCAACACGTGGACTTCGCATACTCGGTAGGCGTCGATCAGCACGTCCTGCGGCGCGTCGTGCATGCAGCGCAGGTTGCGGGTGTGGGAGGAATTGCCGCCGCGCCATTCGCGCGGGGCCGCTTCGAGCAGCATCACGCTGGCCCCGGCTTCGCGGGCCATCAGCACGGCACAGAGGGCGGCATTGCCGCCGCCGATTACCAGGACGTCGATCATGCGCAAACGCCCTGCCGGCAGGAGTATTGGATGGGGAGGGACACGGCTTTTCTATGGCTTCAAGAGTCTGGCCCGGACTCTATCCGCTCGCCGGAAGGCTGCTCAGCCCTTGTCCGGCATCGGGGGTATCACGAATCGTGATGGGCGAAGCCGGAACGCATCAGCCCGATGGCACCTCGGCGGGGCCGCGGG
>Ga0209256_1001364_pt1 | contig 25672 bp, 31 predicted proteins | sample AraplaCol_mCL_r2_2_FD_184270 | JGI IMG/M metagenome (GOLD analysis project Ga0209256, IMG submission 184270) | Arabidopsis root microbial communities from North Carolina, USA - plate scrape MF_Col_mCL_r2 (SPAdes) (version 3) | ecosystem: Host-associated > Plants > Roots > Endosphere | place...
GTTGCCGAGCTGTTCGACCGAAACTTGCATATCCACTCCTGCCACCGCGGCGAGCGGCCGCGGCACGATGTTGATGATCCTGTCCTGCCCGCGGCCCGGGCGGAATGCTTCGCGGCCGGCGGAACGCAGTAGTTTGGCCGATTGCGGGCCATCGTGCCAGCGTCGGCGGGCAGGCACGGCGGATCGCCCTGCCCGTCCTCGGCCAGGAGGCCAGTGCGACCCCGCCCGGTTTTGGCCCGGCCTGCGGGTGCCGGAGCTTTCCGGCGATTCCCGCCTTATTCGAGCTGGCAGATCCCGTTGGCCCGGCCGCGCCCCGTATAGGACACCGAAAGCGAGCCATCGGGATTCCGGCTGATCGAGATCGTCGTTCCGGACGCCTTGTCCTTCGCTTCGAAGTAGTTCTCGTTGAACTTCTTCAGCGTCGCTTCCTTGCCGTTGACGAAGACCGGACCGCCTTCGTCGCCGTGCACGTCCAATTTTCCCGGGCATGTGGCGTTGAACAAGGGAAGCCCACCGGGCGCGGTTGTCGCCGGCTTCTTCGCCGGATCGTTCGCCACGACCGTGCCTGCGCAGATCATCAGGGCCACGCCGACGAGGTAAAGATGGACGCGCATGAAACCTCTCCCGTGAATGCCGCGCAGGTGGCGCGCGGCGAATGACGGTAGCGTCGCGATCGTGGACAGCCCGTCAAACGGCCGATGCGGGCGATGGTGCGAAAGGCGGGACTCGAACCCGCACGCCTTGCGGCACTGGAACCTAAATCCAGGGCGTCTACCAATTCCGCCACTTTCGCTGAAGGCCGGTCGCGTACCGGCGCGGCGGCATTGCAGGCCGCCGTGCATTCTAGGTCGCTGTCCCGGGAAACGAAAATCGCCCGGAAAACATCCGGGGCAAACCATCCGGGAAAAGAAAAAGGCACCTGGGGTAACCAGGTGCCTTCCGGGATTGGTGGGCCGTCAAGGATTCGAACCTTGGACCTATTGATTAAGAGTTAGGGCAACTTTGCTCTTCAATCAACGACTTAAGTCATTCCAATTTCCCGGCTGCGCCCGTCTGCGACCCCGCCAGATCAGCATCTTAACAGCCATTTTCCCGGTGTCCGCTATCGGCCAGAAGCGGGAAGTTGAGCGCGCGATGTCTGGCGGAAAGGACGTGGCGACCTCGTCCTCACTCCCTCAACGCGGCGACGCTTCGTAGATACGCCAACTCAAAGTGGAGTCGCGTCTTGTACGCCGCGAGAATCACACGCTCATTCTCGCGAAGCTCAAGAGTTTTCCAGCCTTCGGCAAGGCTAGTGAGCCTCTCTGCCAAAAGGTCGTAGTACGCGGGCGTCTGTCCCCCTCGCGCGAGGAACCTGAGGTTGGCTAAAGCCAGCTGTTGGTCTGCAAACATATTTCCCCGACTTGACTACTGAGCATTCACCACGGCTCAACACACCCCTCGCTAGTTTTGCCCCCGGAGGGAGCGGCCGCCATGAATCAGCGCGCAGATCCAACTTTCGTTTCTCAGCGGCTCGAAGCGGCGCGGACACTTCGGGAGACGATTCGTGCTGAGTTGGACACTGCTGTGCTCTGCAGCAGCAACGCCGCCGCGCGTTCCCTAGCGATCGCAAATGACAGGCGCGCAGTCATTGAATCACTCGCAGCAATTGAGAGATCTAGGGCAGCCCTGTCGAGGCCGGCCGATGTGCGCGGCACACTCTGCCGCTTGAAACAGTCGTGAAAGTCGCGCAAGACGTGGCCAGTGGTTCGATGATTCGGCTTGTAACGGCGCGCGTCTCGCTCAGTGTATGCCTGAGCCGCACACTTTCAGAAATCGCGAGGCGGCTCCGCTCGATCAGATCAAGCGACACCATTTCCTCGCCGGCCGGAGGGGCCCTGGTCAGACTTCTCATTTTGCACTCCCTTGGGGGGCCGCACGAGAGGCCCGGGGCTGCGGGAGTGCCGCTGTGTGCCCTTCTTATACGCCAATCAAGTTAGCAACGTGCGATGAAACTTGCGCTCGCCAGAAGCGAACGATGTTCGCGCCTGCGTTGCAGCGACTATGTCCGCTTCGGGTCGAAAGCGGACATTAGCACCGCCCGCCGCTGACGTGGCCGCCTGACCGGCATCCATCGGCCCCTGCAAAGCGGCCGCCGTGAGCGCACCTTCGCGACGCGAGAGACCGCGCTTCGTTACCTCGCCGCCTGGGCATGGAAGCCTCGCCGCCTGGGCATGGAAGTACGCCGACCAGCTGCTGATCGAGATCGAGCAGCGCCGCAGCACCGGGTACCGCTGACGCCGCCGGCGCCTGGTCATCGCCTGGCCAGCGCTGCACCTGGCACTCCCATCGATCGACGCCAAGCGCGAGCGGCGCCGCGGCGATCGCGTGGATCTTTCTGGCAGCCAACCGAGGTGGTTCCCCAGCCCTTTAATGCGAATTTTTCGGACGGCCATCGGAAAAGGGTTACAAAGGTAATCAGTTCTTTTTTCCCTCAATTTATCCTTATGATTCAGATAGTTAATTGCCATTTTTCAAGGTAATAAAAGGGTAACGAACAGGTAACCATGTAACCTTTTGGGAGGGTTACATCGCTCTTCAAACGGGCCCTTTGAAATCAACGACTTGCGACCATGTAACCTTTGAGGTAACCCCGGTGTTACCCCTCGGGGTTACATGGAAACCCTTTCCAAATCAGTGACATAGAAACGGATTGCCGACCCAGGTAACCGATAACCCCGTCCCGATGGGCATCCGAAAAATTCGCGGATCGGCGAGCCTTGGGGAGAGCGCTCCGAACGCTTTCTGAGCGCCGCCGCCGTCGCAGGGTTCCGCAGGGATACCGGCCATCCCGGGATCGCCCAGCGCGGCCGTTACGAAGCGGGCAACGCCGTGCCGCAGGGGTGCGGAAAAAGGAGGGGGTGTAGCCCGCAGGCGTGGCGGGGGGACAACTGCGCGCGCCAGGTCCGGCGGCCGCTCCAGATCGGTACGTGTACGCCATTGACGCACATACGCCAGTGGCGTACACTGCGCCCATGATCTTCATCGAGACCCCGACCTTCACCCGCCTCATCGCCGAGCTGATGGACGACGAGGCCTACGGTCGGTTCCAAACGGAGTTGGCCAACGCGCCCGAGTCGGGCGACCTGATCGAGGGGACTGGCGGACTGCGGAAGATCCGCGTTGCCCTCCCGGGCCGCGGCAAGCGCGGCGGTGCGCGCGTCATCTACTACTACTTTTCCTCAGCGTCCCAGATCGTTCTCCTGCTCGCGTACCCGAAGAACGTGCAAGACAACCTGACCGCAGCACAAAAGAAGGCGCTGCGGTCCATCATCGAGAACTGGAAGTGAGCCATGGACAAGAACCTCTTTGCCGAACTGATGGGCAGCGTGTCCGAAGCCGACGAGATCCTTAAGGGTGAGCGCAGCCCGTCGCGCGAGATCCACATCAGCCCTGTCGAAGTGCGCGCCATTCGCAAGGCCACCGGCCTCTCGCAACAGAAGTTCGCGAGCATCATCCACGTGGAGGTGGGCACACTGCGGAATTGGGAACAGGGCCGCCGCGACCCTACAGGTCCGGCGCGTGCGCTGCTGCACGTGATCAGGAAGAACCCGAAGGAAACGTTACGCGCCCTGGCCGAGGCCAGCCAGTAACCGCCCCGAGAACGACAGATGAGCACGACGCAGCGGGTTATCGGTCTAACAGCAGCGCAGCTATTGGTAGCGACAGAAATGGCGGGGGAGATGCGGCCTCCGCTCACCGCACCAGGACGCCCTCAGTGCGCCATCTTCCTAACGATGGTGGAGCAGTTCGAAGCCACGCTGATCTTGGCGCAAGCCGGACTTGCGTCGCACGGCGCGTCGCACGTTCGCGCAATGCTTGAAGCGTTGGTGGCGCTGAAGCTGCTCGCCGATAAGCCGCAACACCACGAGCAGATGCAGTACGAGCAGCTGAGGGGAGAAAAGCGGCTATACGAGCGCGTCCTGAAATTCCCTGAGCTTGTCGGCGACTATCGCAACAAGATCGAAGAGCAGCTTGCGAGCTGCATCGCACGCTTCCAACCGTTGCATGACAAGAACGTCAGACCGGCGCAGCTGATCGAGCAATTCGAACACGCGGACCTGGGGGCGCTTGCTGGCCCCTATTCAATGCTTTGCAGCTTCGCCCATAACGATCTGGCCGCTCTCGCCTTCCGGCATCAGGGCGCGAAGGGCATGACGTTGAGAGCAGGCGATGCGCCGGACTTCGTGGTCATGGTTCTAACCACCGCGACCCTCGCTCTTTTCCAAGCGGCCGCAAGAATGGGCGATGTCGCGCTGTTTGAGGATGGAAGGTTTGATTACCACATGCAAAAAATGGTCGTGCTACACGAGGCCATGATGAACGTTGATAACGAGCAAGGGGCGGGAGAATCACCCCCGCCCGTTGCCGCTTAAAGAGCCGCCAATCGCGTGCGCGTCACGTCGGCGTACTGCTGCGTCAGCTCGCAGCCGATCCAGCCATAACCCTCAAGCTGCGCGGCGACCAGCGTAGTGCCGGACCCTGCGAACGGATCGAGGATGCGGCCGCCCTCCTCGCAGATCCGCACCACCTGGCGCATGAGGTCAGTGGGCTTGCCGGTGAGGTGCAGCTTGTCGTCGCGCCGCACCTTCGCCTTGATCACGCCAGGCAACACCGGCGCTTTGCGCTTCAACGGCATGGCGCCCTTGCTGCCCCACACCACGTACTCGGCCTGATTGCGGAAGCGGCCCAGCTCTGGGCGCACGCCTTCGGTCTTGTCCCACACGGCGATGCCGCGCCACGTGAACCCGGCCGCCTGCAGCGCGTCGGTGGTGAGCGGCAACTGGCGCCAGTCCGTGAACAAGCAAACGGGCGCGCCTTCCTTCAACAGGCGCGAACACTCCGACAGCCACAGCACCATCCAACGCAAGTGCGATCGCTGGTCGCGTTCGTCGCCGACGAACTCGGCGTGCAGGTCGTTGTTGAGATACTTCTCGGACGGTGCGCGCTGCCGCTGTGCGGCGTGCACGCCTCCGCTTGCATACGGCGGGTCGGTAATCAGGGCATCAAAACTGCCGGATTCAAGCGTCGGCAACAACTTCAGGGCGTCGCCCTGCAACAGCTGGTTCTTCATGGATAGAGCCTTCTTCGAATCGCTCGCGGCGATCTGTCGGGAGGCTCTGGGCCTTCAAATGATTGAGCGTGCCGCAGCGCGGGCACTTGATCTGCAACTCGGCGAAGTGCGCGGCCTTGGCCAGCAAGCGCGCGCAGTCGCCACAGCGAACGGGAAGTAGGACCAGGCGTGCACTCATGCGGCCGGCGCCTCGTACGGCCGGAACCGGATCACTTCATCGCCGAACCAGTCGTTGATGCGCGACAAGCGCGCCTGCATCGGTTCCAGCTCGTTGGCCGCCCACACCAGGGTGGCTTCGCGAATCGAGCCGAACCCGCCGGAGTTTTGCGGCACGATGCCCATCAGCTGCGGCGGAATTCGCAGCGACGCCAGCATGTCGTCGCGCGTGATGTTCTTGATGCCGCCGAACTCATCCTTCGCCGCCACCTCGCTCACCGGGATCAGCTGCAGGCCGTCCTTCTTGCCCCCGGGCGCGTAGTAGAACAGGTTGCGGAAATTGCCCGGCCCCTTGGCGTTCTTCAACGCCGCGCGCAGGTTGTCGATGTCCTCCTGCTGCTGCGCCGGATCCGTGAGATACAGGATGAAGCCCGCGTGCGAACCGTTGCTGTAGTACTTCCGACGGAACAGCGTCGCCGATTCGTTGAGCAGCGCGGACTGCAGCGCCGGCAGCCATTCGGGCAGGCCGTAGATCTCCTGGTCGACGTCGGCCTCACGCAGCTGGAACACCGTGCCGCGCTTGAACTCGTGCTCCTCGCGCCAGCCCCGCACCATGTAGAACTGGTCCAGGTCGACGCCACGCCGCATGTACTTCGCCAGGCATGGCTGGAGCATCACGGCCGAGCCGAGCACCGACTTGCGGTTCTCGACGTACGCCATGCCAAACGTCGTCCAGTCGAGCGCGAGCTGTTCGAAGGCCTCGCGCGACAGCAACCGATGCGGCACGAACGTGCGCGCCAGCATGTTGCGCTTGAAATTGAGCCCCGACTGCAGGAACACGTTGGAGCGCGTGGTGCGCGCGAGGCCATCGAGCGAGATCGGCGGTTCGTACCATCGGCCGTTGCGCCAGCATTCGGTGTAATCGAGCAAGCCGCGCCCGTCGAGCACGGGCGTGGGATCGCCGAAGGTGAAGGCCTCGACGCGCGCGGGCGGCGCAGCAGCGGGCGAGGCAGTGTCGTCGGTCAACATCACATGATCTCCAAGATGCCGGTGTTGCGGCCGGTCTGGCCTTCCAGCGGTTCGTTTTGCAGGGCATGAAAGAGCGCCCATGCGAGGTCGGCGTGCCCGGTTTCATCGGTGCGGCCGGCGGTGTAGGTCATCTGGCGCCCGCTGGCGGTCATCGTCTTGCGGATTGCCATCAGCGACTGCGCGACATCCGTCCAACCGGCGTCGAATTCCAGGCGTCCGTTGTGGATCACGTCGTAGGCCTTGAGCACCAGACGCGTTTTCACTTCCGGCGAGTAGCTGAAGGTGGTGAGCATCGGGAAGAACTGCTTGACCAGCTGCGCGACACCCGACCCCATGCCCGTCGTGTCGATGCCTATGTACGTCACCCAATAGCGCTGCGTGATCTTCCTGATGAACTCGGCCTGGCTGCCGAAGTCCATCCCACGGAACTGGTGCCGTTCGAGGATTCGGAACTTGCCACCAGGCGTCGCCGGCGGCGCGACCACGATCAGGCCCGCGCTGTCGCCGGTGTCGGCCGGGTCATAGCCGACCCACACCGCGCGCTCGCCGTACGGGCGCATAGCGAACGGCCGGTAGTCGTCGCCCCACTCCACCCAACTGTCGACCATGCACGGCTGCAGCATGGCGAGCGGGAACACGCTGGCGCCGTCGTCGACGAACTCGCACATCAGCAGGTTCGCGAACGCGTCGGCGCTGTACTCGCGCCGCAGCTCCTCGATGTCGAACAGGTCGCAGCCCCGCCGCTCCGCGTCGAGGATGGTCACGATCTGCCGCCACAGGCGGTCCTCGCAAAGCCGCCCGGCGCCGAGCGCGTCGTGGCTCACGTCGATGCTGACGTGCTGCGCGGCCGGCTTGCCCTTGTTGAAGCGTTCACCCGTCCAGAAGCTGTACGCCTGGTGCGCCATGCTCGACGGCGTGCTGAAGTAGGTTTTGCGCCACTTCTTATGCATCGCCATGCCCGACGCGACCTTGTTCAGTTCGTCGAAGCGGTGCGTCCAGAAGAACTCGTCGAAGTAGAAGTTGCCGTGATAGCCCTGCGCGGTGCGCGCATTGGTGCCGAGGAAGAACAGTTCGGCGCCGTTGGGCAGGAGGATCGTGTCGCCGCCGCTCAATTCGCGCTGCAGCACCTCGTGCACGAAGGACTTCATGTAACCACGGAACAGGAAGGCCTGCGCCTTCGACGCGCTGAGGAAAATCTGATTGCGCCCGGTCTTTAGCGCATCGATCAAGGCCTCGCGGGCGAAGTAGTACGTCGCACCGATCTGGCGCGACTTCAGGATGGCGCGCGTGCGCTGATTGCTCGCCCGGTACCAGTCGCGCTGATAGTCGAAACAGCCATCGATGAACGCAGACTCCAAGCGCTCGATGTCCTCTTCCGAGAACTCGTTGCGCTTCGGCTGTTTCTTCGGCGCCGCGTTTCGCGCCTTGAGGTTCGGGTTTAGCTCCGACTCGGTGCCGCCGCCCTGGTAGCGCTGGATGCGCACCTGCCGCTCCAGCTGGCGGTGCAGCAGGTCGATTTCCTTGTAATCGCCGCCGGTTTTTTCCGGCTTCATGATCAGGCACACGAGCCGCGCTTCAAGCGCGCCGCCGATGCGTTCGACGTTGTCGGCGCGGTCCCACTCGTCTCGCGCCTTCCAGCTGTGTAAAGTCTTTTCGTTCTCCCCGGTGGCTTCCGCGATCTCGCAGACCCGCCAACCCATCCAATACAGGAACTTAGCCTGTCGGCGGGTATCCATCGGGAGTTGGGCGGCGACGCTGCTCATGCGCATAGCGTGCCCACCGCACCCATCTGCAGACAGGTTTCGCCTGTGTATCGGCGAGCGTTACACGCTGCCCGCGTTGCTGCTGATGTTGCAGCTTCCGACCATGAAACCTCTAGCGATGCACTCGCATTGCCACCGCCCAACGCGCAGAGGACAGCATGTCGGCCAAGACCAAAAAGTTCCGTTCGAAGTGGTTCCGTGTTGCCGTGGAGGGCGCCACTTCCGACGGCCGCAAGATCGAACGCACCTGGTTGTCGCAGATCGCCAGCAACTATGACCCGGCGAAGTACGGCGCCCGCATCTTCGTCGAGCACATCCGCGGCCTGAGCCCGGATTCGCCGTTCCGTTGCATGGGCGACGTGGCCGCCGTGAAAACCGACACCGTCAAGATCGACGGCAAGGGTCACCTCGCGCTGTTCGCGCAGATCGAGCCGACGAGCGATCTGATCGCCATGAACAAGGCGGGCCAGAAGATCTACTGCTCGATCGAAGTCGACCCCGACTTCGCCGGCAAGGGCGAGGCCTACCTGGTCGGCTTGGGCGTCACCGACACGCCGGCGAGCCTCGGCACCGAGATGCTGACGTTCGCCGCGCAGAACCCGGAAGCGAGCCCGCTCAAGGCGCGCAAGCAATCGCCGCAGAACCTCTTCAGCGTGGCCGAAAGCACCGAGCTGGAATTCGAAGAGATCGAAGACAAGCCCACCGTCCTCGATGCGCTGTTCGCCCGTCTCGACACACTGCTGAAGGGCACGAAGGTCGAGACGCCGGCGCCGGTGACCGCGCCGGATAGCGCGGACTTCGCCCGGATCGGCGAGGCCCTCACCGCGGTGGCCGAGCACGTGCGCGAGCAGGACCAACGCTTCGCCGCGGCCGAGCGCGAGAACGCCGACCTGAAGTCGCAGCTGCAGAAGCTCAGCTCGGATTTCGCCGCGCTCACGCGAAAGCTGGAAGGCACCGTCGATCACAGCCAGACGCGTCGCCCGCCTGCCACCGGCAACGAAGGTGGCGGCGCGCTGACCGACTGCTGATCGCGACACGCCCCACGCACGCACACCTTTCACGCATCCCCGGAGAACCACAGCCATGCGTAACAACACCCGCCGCCTGTACACGGCATTCCTGAACCACGTCGCCCAGCTCAACGGCGTGGAGAGCGCGACGCAGGTCTTCAATGTCGAGCCCAGCGTGCAGCAGACCCTCGAACGCCGCATGCAGGAATCCAGCGAGCTCCTGCAGCGCATCAACGTGATCGGCGTCGAAGAGCTGAAGGGCGAGAAGGTCGGCATCGGTGTGTCGAGCACCATCGCCGGCCGCACCGACACCACCGGCGGCGGCGAACGCATCCCGCGCGACGTGTCCGGCATGGACCAGAACGACTACGAGTGCAAACAGACGGATTTCGACACCGCCATTCGCTACTCGCAGCTCGACTCCTGGGCGCATCGCCCGGAATTCCAGACGCTCATCCGCGACGCGATCCTCCAGCGCCAGGCGCTCGACCGCCTGATGATCGGCTTCAACGGCACGTCGGCCGCGGCGACCACCAACCGCGCCACCAACCCGCTGCTGCAGGACGTGAACATCGGCTGGTTGCAGAAGTACCGCGAGCACGCATCGGGCCGCGTGATGGACGAAGGCACGCACACCGCCGGCAAGGTGGTGGTCGGCACGGCCGCCGGCGCCGACTACAAGAACCTCGACGCGCTGGTGTACGACGCGGTGAGCAACCTGATCGACCCGTGGCACCGCCGCAACCCGGGCCTGGTCGTGCTCATCGGCCGCGATCTGCTGCACGACAAGTACTTCCCGCTGGTGAACAAGGACCAGCCGGCCAGCGAAAAGCTCGCGACCGATCTGATCCTGTCGCAGCGCCGCGTCGGTGGCCTGCAAGCGGCGGAGGTGCCGTTCATGCCGGACGGCTCGCTGCTCATCACCTCGCTGGCCAACCTCTCGCTGTACTGGCAGATCGGTGGCCGCCGTCGTCACGTGCAGGAGAACCCCAGCAAGAACCGCGTCGAGAACTTCGAATCGTCGAACGACGCGTACGTGGTCGAGGACTACGGCCTGGGCTGCCTGGTCGAGAACATCGAACTGCAGCCGGAAGCGTAAGGCCATGGCCGATAGCCCCGCGAAGCGTCACTACCAGCGCACGCTGGCGGCCAAGGAGGCCGCCAGCAGGGCACCGCACCAGCTCATGGACGGCGCCAGCGCATACGAGCAGCACATGGCGATGCTGCAGCAGGACCGCCTGCGCCTGAAGCAAGTGCAGTCCGAGCAGGGCAAGGCGGAACTGAAGCGCCAGATGCTTCCGCAGTACGGCAGCTACATCGCCGGCGTGCTGGAAGCGGGCAACGGCGCAGCCGACGAAGTGGTCACCACGATCATGGTGTGGTGCATCGACGTTGGCGAGTACGACGTCGCGCTGCAAATCGCCGATTACGTGCTCAAGAACGGCATGGCCATGCCCGACCGCTTCGCTCGCACGACGGGCTGCCTCATCGCGGAGGAAATCGCCGAGGCCGCGTTGAAGGCGCAGCGCATCGGCGAGGCCTTCGACGTGGCCACGCTCAATCGCGCTGCGCTGCTGACGGATCAGCAGGACATGCCGGACGAAGTGCGCGCCAAGCTGCACCTGGCACTCGCCCGTGCCCTGCTGGCCAACAGCACCGACGATGCGCCGCCGCCAGCGGACACGTTGGAAGCGGCCATCGGACACCTGAAGCGCGCCATCGGCATGCACAGCGCGTGCGGTGGCAAGAAGGATCTGGAACGCGCCGAGCGCCAGCTGAAGAAACACGCTGCTACGTCGCCCGATAACGGCGGCGCCAGCAGCTAACCGAGCGACCCCACGCAACCCCGCCGGCTCGGGGCCGATCCGCATGGTCTCTCTCCCATTGCGGTGACGCCCCGACCACCGGCGACCACAGGGCAACCATGAGCGGATTCATCGCCAACGGCACCGCGGGCACCGAAGCGACGATCGAGAACGATGGCTTCTGGCCGTCGATCGATCCGGCCGAACTGCGCGCGTGCATCCGCCTCGATGGCGCTGTGGCTGAACCGCGGCTGCGTGCGGCGATCGTCGCCGCAATCCTCGCCACCAACGGCGAGTTGGCCGCCTGGAGCGCCCAGCAGCAAGCCGCAGGCCACCCGAAGCTGGAGGACGTGCCGGCGCCGCAGGTTGACGGCAAGTCGCGTCTGGTGCACCTGTACCTGCGCGTGATCGCATGCGCGACCGCGGCCGAAGTGGCCGAGCGTTACCGCTCCTACGACACCACCGCCGCCGGCAACCAGCGTGCGGACGATCTGACGCCCAGCATCGACGAACTGCGCCGCGACGTGCGCTGGGCGATTCGCGACTTTCTCGGCACGCCGCGCGCGACGGTGGAGCTGATTTGATGCGGGTCTACGCGCACCAAGGCGACACGCTCGACGCGCTCGTCTGGCGCCACCTGGGCCGCACCGCCGGCCTGGTCGAGCAGGCGCTGGAGTTGAACCCGGGCCTGTGTGCGCACGGCCCGGTGCTGCCGCACGGCACCGCCGTGGAGCTTCCCGAAATCACCACCACCGCCACGGCCCCCGAACGGCCGCTGGTCCAGCTCTGGGACTGACGCAATGGCCGAACCGACTTCCCTTTCCGGTGCACCGCTCGCCGCCGGCGTCGGCCTCGCTGCCCTGCTGCCTGGTGTCGACGGCAATGCGCTCATCGGCGCGTTTGCAGGCGCCACGCTGTTCGTGGTGTCGGCCAAGTCGCTGCCGATCTGGCAGCGCTTGGTGTACCTGCTGATCAGCATCATCGCTGGCTATCTCGCCGCGCCCGACATCGCGCGCAGCCTGCCCGTGCTCTCCACCGGCGTCGCTGCGTTCGGCGCGTCCGCGGTGGGCATCACGGTCACGCTCGCGCTGATCGAGAAGAGCCGCAACTTCGACTTGAGCTGGCTGCGTCGCGGAGGGCCGCCCAGTGCATAGCGCCGTCACCATGCTGACCCTGATCGCGTGCGTCGCGATCTGCGTCCGCCTGCTCTCCTACCGTCGCGGTCCCGACACCACGCACCGCATCGGCGTCGGGCTGTGCGCCTGGCTGCTGATCGTCTGCACCGGCGGCCAGGCGATCCACATCGTGCTGGTCGGCGCGGCCGCGTACACCAGCCCCTGGCAGCTCGGCGTGCTGGCCGTGCTCGCCGTGCTCACCTACCGCGCACGCGGCAACGTGGCGCGCATTCTGAGGGTCGACTGATGATCAACGACGATCAGCTGGCGCAGGTCATGCGCTGCCCGGCGGCGCGTGCGAAGCGCTGGCGCCCTGCCCTGACCACGGCCATGCAACGCTTCGGCATCACCACGCCGCGGCGCGTGGCGCACTTCCTCGGCCAGCTCGGGCACGAGAGCCTGAGCCTGTCGCGCACCGAGGAAAACCTGCGCTACACCACACCGACGCGCGTGGTTGCGGTGTTCCGTAAGTTCGACCTGGACAAGAACCGCCGCATCGATCCCGAAGAGCTGGCGAACGCCAAGCGCTACCTCGGCCAGCCCGAGGCGCTGGCGAACTTCGTGTACGCGAACCGCAACGGCAACGGCGACGTGACCAGCGGCGACGGCTGGCGCTATCGCGGCCGCGGCCCGATCCAGACCACGTTCCGCAACAACTACCGCCGCGCCGGCGAAATGATCGGGGCGCCGCTGGAAGAGCAGCCGGATCTGCTGCTCGACGTCGACATCGGCGCGCTCGCCGCCGCGGCGTACTGGAAGGACAACGGCCTGAACGCGATCGCCGACCTGGGCGACGTGCTGATGGTGAGCCGCAAGATCAACTTGGGCTCGGCGACGACCAAGCGCACGCCCGAAGGCCTGAGCGAGCGCATCGCGCGCACGCGTCACGCGCTGTCCGTGCTGGGGGCCCGCTGATGTCCGCGCGCTCGATCGTCATACTGCTCATCCTGTTGGCGCTCGCCGCGATCGGTTTCGGCGCGGCGTTCCAGCAGAACCGCATCGGCGCCGCGAAGGCGGAAACCGAACAGGTGCGCCAGCAGCTGCGTGCCATCACCGGTGAACGCGACACCGCGCGCGAGGAACGCGACGCGGCGCGCGGCACGGTCATCACCGTGACCGAGTACGTCGATCGCGTGCAGACGGTCTACGTCGCCGGCAAAACCATCACCAAGGAGATCCCGGTCTATGTCACTGCGAAGGCTGACGCCGCTTGCACTATTCCTGCTGGCTTCGTGCGCATCCACGACGCCGCTGCCGCCAACGTCGCCCCGGAACCCGCCGCCGGAGATCTTGATGCGCCCGCCGCCGGCGTTACGCTCTCTGCCGTCGCCGAAACCGTCGCCGACAACTACACCACCTGCCACGCCATCCGCGAGCAGGTGATCGGGCTGCAGCGCTACATCGGCACCTTGCCCGAGGCGCAGCCGTGAGCCCGCTCTTGGCCGCGTTGCTCGTTGGCTTCCTGGTCGGCCTGGCGTTCGGCGTCTGCCTCGTGCGCCGTGAGCCCGACGCGGCGCCGCGCGTGCAGCGCCGCATGCGCGCCCCGGCGTTGCGCATCCAAGCGAGGAAGCCATGATCAAGCCGCAAAGCCTGCGCGAACATCTGACCGCGGCGCTGCCAGAGCTGGCGCGCGATCCCGATCGGCTGCTGGTGTGCATCAACGACGGCACGCTCGCCGCGACGTTCGCGAAGCCGCTGTCGTTCGAATACCGCTACACGCTAAGCCTCATCGTGACCGACTTCGCCGGCCACCCCGATGCGGTGATGGTGCCGCTACTGGCATGGATCGCGCGTCAGCAGCCCGAATTGCTCGCCAACCCGGAACGCCGCGCCGGCATCGCGTTCGACGCCGAGCTGCTGGCCAACGACAAGGTCGATCTGGAAATCAAGGTGCCGCTGACGGAAAGCGTCGGCGTGCATGCGCGCGACGGCGGCGGCTACGACGTGGAGCACTACCCGGAGCCCGAGCTGGAAGCGCCGTTCCCCGCGGGCCGCTGGGACGTGTACCTGCAGGGCGACTGGATCGGCGGCTGGGATTCGGCGGAAGGCTGACGCGTGGAAGATCTGCAGCAGTTGGAGGGATGGGCCGGGCCGCTGCTCGCGAAGCTGCAACCGGCCGCGCGCCGTCGCCTTGCGCGCACGGTCGGCACCGCGCTGCGTCGCAGCCAAGTGCAGAGGATCCGCGAACAGCGCAACCCGGACGGCAGCGCCTACGCGCCGCGCAAGCGCGCGCAAGCCGGACAGATCAAGCGCCGCGCCGATCGCATGTTCCAAGGGCTCACCAAGGCCAAGCACTTCAAGGTGGAAGCCAGCGAGCACGCTGTTGCGGTAGGCTTCCTTGGCCGCGTCGCGCGCATCGCACGCGTGCACCAGGAAGGCCTCAGCGATCGCGTCACGGCCGGCGGGCCCACGGTACGTTATGAGCGTCGTGAGCTGCTGGGCTTCACCGATGCAGAGCGGCAGACGATCCTCGATTGCCTGATTGAGCATCTAGCGCGGTGATCGGACGCAACTTGAGGTGGTGGCGCACCTCCGACCAGTCGAGTCCACCGGCCAACCCGCTGGTGTTCCAGCACCAGGCGAGGCGTTCTTCTGCGTCGGGCCACTGGCGTGGTGTAAAGAAGACCCACGCGTGACGATCTACTGCCTCCAGGTAGTAGCGTTGTACCCGGGTCAATCGACAGGTGTTCACGGTGCACCTCCGTTGGCCAGCACAACCTAGCCCGCACCACGTGTGGACCGCGTCATTGCTCCATTCGCGTACTCAACGGCCCTCGCCACGCTTCCCCGGTGGAGGCCGTACCGCTACCGAAGCGGCTGTGTCAGCCGGCGAAGAGCCAGCACGATGGCGTCGTACGTATAAGGCTTCCGCAAAAGGTGCCGCGCAACGAACCTCGTCGGGATCTTCTCGCGGCCCGTCGCGCTGGCGAAGAAATACGGAATGCCCTCAGCGTCTAGGTGATCTGCAACGGGGAATACGTTTTGATCCCCGACATTGATATCAAGCACAGCCGCGTCGGTCTTCGCTTCGGTCTCCAGCGCAGCGAATGCCTCGTCCACGCTACTAGCGTGCATGACTCGATACTGCTCCATCTCGAGGACCGCACGCACGATCATGGCGACGTCCGGATTGTCTTCTACCAGCAGGATATTCATGCTTGCTCCCCGGTTCGTTTGGAGTCTCGCCGGTACAAGGCTGCAAGGCAATGAACACGCCGACGAACACGAAGCGATCACGCGTACAACGGTGAAAGCCGCTACCGCCGTGTAAGGGTGAACTCTACAGAGCAGGCCGATTGATCGGGTCGGTAAGCAAGGTGAACTTGACGTCACCAGACGCTCGAGCTCGCCATGTCCTTCACCGCTGTTGACCTATCGCGGTTGCCCGCGCCTGCCGTCGTCGAACACCTCGACTTCGAGGTCATCTATGCCCAGATGGTCGCGAAGCTGCGCGACCTCGCGCCCGAGATCGACGCGCTCACTGAATCGGATCCGCTGTTCAAAGGCCTGCAGGTCGCCGCCTACCGCGAAATGAACCTGCGCCAGCGCTGCAACGAAGCGGCACGCGCGGTGATGCTCGCGTACGCGGTCGGTTCCGACCTCGACCAGCTCGGCGCGCTGCTCGGCGTTGCGCGCCTGCAGCTCGCGCCCGGCGTGCCCGAGCAGAGCATCCCGCCCACGATGGAAAGCGACGCGGAATTCCGTCGCCGGATCCAGCTCGCGCCCGAAGGCTTCAGCGTCGCGGGGCCCGAGGGTGCGTACGTGTTCCATGCGCTCAGCGCCGACGCCGGCGTGCTCGATGCGTCCGCGACGAGCCCATCGCCCGGCGAAGTCGTGGTGACCGTGCTCGCCCGCGCCGGCGACGGCACGCCCAGCCAAACGCTGGTCGACGCGGTGGCCGCGAAGCTCGCCGAGGATGCCGTGCGCCCGCTGACCGACCACGTAACGGTGCGCGGCGCGACGATCGTGCCGTACGCCGTCGAGGCGACGGTCTACACGTACGCGGGCCCGGATGCCGCGCTCGTGCTCGCCGAGTCCAAGAAGCGCCTGGAGCGCTACATCACCGACTCGCACCGCCTCGGCCGCGACGTGCCGCTGTCGGGCATCTATTCGGTGCTGCACTCCGAAGGCGTGCAGCGCGTGGAGATCGCTTCGCCGGCCGAAGGCCTGGTGATCGATCGCACGCAGGCCTCCTGGTGCACTGGCGTCAGCATCATCGCCGGCGGCGTCGATGAGTAGCCTGCTGCCGCCGAACGCTTCGCCGCTGGAACGCGCGTTCGAAGGCGCGACCGCACGCCTAGGCGACGTGCCCACGCCGCTGCGTGACCTGTGGAACCCCGACACCTGCCCGGCGGATCTGCTGCCGTGGCTGGCCTGGGCGTTGTCGATCGACGCCTGGAAACCGTACTGGCCCGAGCACATCAAACGAGCGCGCCTGCGCGCCGCGATCGCGATCCAGCGCAGCAAAGGCACCGCGGCGAGCGTGCGCGCCGTCGTGGCGGCGTTTGGCGGCTCCGTGCAGCTGCGCGAATGGTGGCAGCTGGATCCACCCGGCGAACCGCACACGTTCGAAATGCTGCTCACGCTCGCGGGCGAAGGCGGCGAAACCGCCACGGCTCAGTTCGTCGACGACGTGATCGGAGAAGTCTCGCGCACGAAGCCCGTCCGATCGCACTTCACGTTCACCCAAGGCCTGCAGGCCGCCGCCGGCGTCGGCGTCGTCGCCGGCGGCCGTGTTGCCGTCTGCCGCCGCCTGCAGCTGCAGGCCGTCGAACCACAGGAAACTCCATGAGCGCACTGCAGCTACACGTCACCGCGGCGGGCATCGCCGCGATCATCAACGCCGAGAACACCGGCACGGCGCCGGTGCTGATCTCGCACGTCGGCCTCACCGACCAGGTATTCAGCGCATCAGGCGCTACGACGCTGCCGGGCGAGCTGAAGCGCCTGACCACGTTCGGCGGCGCCGCGGTGGCGAACGACACGATCCACATCACCATCCGCGATGACAGCACCGACAGCTACACGCTGCGCGGCTTCGGGCTGTACCTGGGCGACGGCACGCTGTTCGCCGTCTACAGCCACGCCGGCGAGACGCCGGACTACATCATGCAGAAGGCATCCGCGGCGATGCTGCTCCTGCAGTCGGACGTGCGCTTCACCCAGATCAACGCCACCAACATCACCTTCGGCAGCGCCGAGTGGCTGAATCCGCCGGCCACCACGACCGTGGCCGGTGTCGTCGAACTGGCCGACACCGCCGAGGCGATCGCCGGCGCCGACCCCTCGCGCGCCGTGACGCCGGCTGGCATGAAAGCGACGCTGGACGGCCGCTTAGGCGAGGGCGCGCCCAGCGGCTTCGTGAAGGGCTTGCTGGCCTTGGCGACCGCAGCGGCCATTCGCGCCGCGATCGGGCTGGGCGCCGCTGCGCTGCGCGACGAAGGCCACGGCAAAGGCCTGGACGCGGACAAGCTCGATGGCCAGGAGGGCAGCTGGTATCGCGACTGGGCGAACCTCACCGGCAAGCCTGCGATGTTCACTCCCACCGCCCACGCGCATCAGTGGTCGGATATCCTCAATCCGCCCGCGTCGGCCACGCGTTGGCCGAGCTGGCTGGAAGTGACCGATCGCCCGGCCACGTTCCCGCCCAGCTCGCACACGCACGCCGCGGCCGACATCACGTCGGGCACGTTCGACACCGCGCGCATCCCCGCGCTGCCGGTGTCGCAGATCACCAACCTCCAGCAGCTGCTCGATGCGAAGGCACGCATCAACAACCCGCAGTTCACCGGCTCGGCGACGTTCCAAGGCGTGCTCAACGCGATGTCCGGCAACATCGGCATCAGCGCCTTGGCGGAAACCAACTCCACGTACTGGCTGCGCGATGAAGCCGGACGCCTGCGCGGCGCGCTGCAGTGGGACCGCGCGACGGACACCATCCGCCTGATCCGCCACAACGACGCCGGCAACGACATCGCGACCACGCTCGCGTTGCCACCGAACGGCAACGCGGAGTGGAACGGCCGTGCGCTGTGGCATGCGGGCAACTTCGACCCGAACAGCAAGGCACCGCTGAGCAACCCGCAGTTCACTGGCACCGGCATCAAGATCGGCGCCGGCCAGGCGGGTGAATGCAACGTTGCTTTCGGCGTGGATGATTGGTACCTGTACTCCAACAGCGGCAACTTCGGCATGTTCTCCCCGTCGAAGGGCATGGGCTTCGCGTTCGACAAGGCGGCCAAGACGCTCGCCGTCAACAACTTCAACGTCTGGACCTCCGGCAACTTCAACCCCGCGACCAAGGCCAACCTGACGGGCGCAGCATTCACCGGTGAGATTTCGGCGACCGGCGTCAGCGCCGGCAAGATCCGCTTGATCAACGCCGAAGGCGGCCGCACCGGCTATATGGCCTGGTACGCCGACAGCGGCGTCCGCGTTGGGTACCTCGGCTACGCCGCGGGCACGACGCTGATCTGGAACTTGGAAAACGGCTTCAACGCGGTGGACTTCAACGCGGCCTTCATTGCGCGCGGCGGCTTCGACACCGGCTCCTCGCGCAAGCTGAAGGACATCGAGGGCCCGATGCCGTACGGGCTGGCGGAAGTGCGCCGCATCAAGACATGGATTGGCCACTACAAGCCTGAGTTCAACCCGGACGGCCGTCAGCGCCTGTTCTTCGACGCCGAGCAGTTCTTCGAAGTAATGCCCCAGGTGGTCGATCCCGAGGGCGTCGAGCACAACGGCGAAAAGGTGCCCACGATCAAGCTCGACCAGGTGATGCCGCCGGCGTACCGCGCGATCGCAGAGCTGGCCGACATGGTCGACGAGCTGCGCGCGGAAGTCGCCGCGCTGAAGGCGGGGCGCTGACGTGGCGAGGGGCTACCGCAACCTCGGCTACGACTTCGACGATCTGTTCGATTGGGACGTGATCGGAGATGGCCCGACTGTGCCGAACCTGCGCAGCAACGGAGGCCTGCGCTATGCCGCGCTGAAGTACGGCCAAAAGCGCGCCGACGTGGGGTACAGGCAGGACGGCGTCGACGTGTCGAACCTGTGGGCGGCGAAGGGAACCGCGGTCTACAAGCTCGGATTCGACGGTCTCCGCGTCAGCGTGGGCAACCAGGCAAAGACCAATTCTGGGGGGAACACGACGGCCACGGCGCTGCTGTGGATGCACGCCAATGGCACCTGGGAAGGGCGCCGAAGCGCGACCGGTGGCGGCAACAACAGCAACACCGTCGCAGGATCGGGAACATGGATTGACGCGGGCGCTGGCGTTGGTGAGTATCTGGTGCTCTTCGAACAGCTGTCCGGCAACCCGGTGTCCGGCTTGGGCTGGTACGACCTGAACGCATCGCGTGCGGCCTCCCTTTCCGTCAGCGTGCGCTCGCAGTCCACCGACTTTGCCGAGGTGAGCGCGTCGGTTAAGGCCACGCTGCGGCGAAACGGCATCGACATTCGCACGGCCGTGTTCACGCTAAGTGCCTCCGCCGCCGGCTGGGTCTGATCCTTCGTGTAAATCAACGCGCGACATGCCAAGCACGATGCGCGCGCGCGAGATGGCCGCGACGATGGCGTCATGCACGCCGTCGCCGAACTTCAACGCCAGCTTGGCAACTCGATCCGCCTCGGCACCGTCGCCGAGGTGGATCTCGCCTCCGCGCGTTGCCGCATCGATACCGGCGAGGTAAAGACCGACTTCGTGCCGTGGTTCGTGCCGCGCGCCGGCGACACCATCGAGTGGTCGGCACCGGTCGCCGGCGAACAGGGCGTGCTGCTCTGCCCGGGAGGCGACACGCACGGCGCCGTGTTCCTGCGCGGCGTCTATTCCGATGCGTTCCCGGCGCCCGCCAGCGACGAAGCCAAGCACCTGGTGCGCTTCCCCGATGGCGCGCTGGTCGAGTACGACCACGCCGCGCACGCGCTCAAGGCAACCTTGCCGGGCGGCGGCACCGCGGAGATCTCCGCGGACGGCGGCGTGACCATCAACGGCCCGTTGACCGTCAACGGCGAGAGCACCTTCAACGGCAACACGCAAACCAACGGCGACGCCGGCGTCAGTCAGACGCTCAGCGCGCAGACCGACGTGGTCGGCGGCGGAAAGAGTCTCAAGGATCACAAGCACCTGGGCGTGATGGCCGGCGGTGCGGTGTCGGGGCCGCCGCAGTGAGGGGCATGAACGCCGCCACGGGCGGCGCGATCGAAGGCGTCGAACACCTGCGCCAGTCGATCGCCGACATCCTCACCACGCCGATCGGTACGCGCGTCATGCGCCGCGATTACGGCTCGCTGATCCCGGAGCTGATCGACCAACCATTCAACGGCGCCACGCGCATGAAGCTCTACGGCGCCACCGCCACCGCGCTGATGCGCTGGGAGCCGCGGATCCGCCTCACCCGCATCGACCTGGTACCCGGCAACGAACCGGGCACGTTCACGCTCGATCTCGAAGGCCGCCGCACCGACGTGGCACCGACCAACGAGTACACCCGCCTGACCATCCCGCTGCGCAGCCGTTTCATCTGATCCGAGGAGCCTCACCATGCCCACCGAATACCACCACGGCGTACGCGTCATCGAAGTGAACCAGGGCTCGCGCCCGCTCCGCACCGTGTCGACGGCTGTGGTCGGCGTGGTCTGCACGTCCAACGATGCCGACGCCGTCACCTTCCCGCTCAACAAGCCGGTCCTGCTGACCGACCTGCGCGCCGCGATCGCGAAGGCCGGCACCAACGGCACGCTGCGCGCCACGCTGCAGGCGATCGCCGACCAGGCCGATCCGTTCACCGTCGTGGTGCGCGTGGAGACCGGCGCCGACGACGCCTCGACCACCACCAACGTCATCGGCGCGACCACCGGCGCGACGTACACCGGCATGCAGGCGCTGCTCGCCGCCCAGAGCCAGCTCGGCGTCAAACCGCGCATCCTCGCCTGCCCCGGCGTCGATACGCAGCCGGTGGCCGCCGCGCTCGCGATCATCGCGAAGAAGCTGCGCGCGATGGCCTACGTCAGCGCCGCGACGAGCGCCGACAAGGAAGCGGCGGTGCTGTATCGCGACAACTTCGACGCACGCGAGCTGATGGTCATCTGGCCCGACTTCATCAGCTGGGACACCACCGCCAGCGCGAGCGCGCCGGCGTTCGCCACCGCCCGCGCGGTCGGCCTGCGCGCGAAGATCGACCAGGAACAGGGCTGGCACAAGACGCTGTCCAACGTCGCCGTCGCCGGCGTCACCGGCCTCTCGCGTGACGTGCACTGGGATCTGCAGGATCCGACCACGGACGCGGGCTTCCTCAACGCCGGCGACGTGACCACGCTGGTCAACGCCAACGGCTACCGCTTCTGGGGCTCGCGCACCTGCAGCGATGATCCGTTGTTCGCTTTCGAATCGGCCACGCGCACCGCACAGGTGCTCGCCGACACGATCGCCGAAGGCCTGCTGTGGGCGATCGACAAGCCGATGAGCCGCTCGCTGGTGAAAGACATCATCGAGTCCATCAACGCGAAGTTCCGCGAGCTGAAGGCCAGCGGCTACGTCATCGACGCGAACTGCTGGTACGACGAGACGGTGAACACCACCGCCACGCTGGCCGCCGGCGAGCTGCACATCGACTACGACTACACGCCGGTGCCGCCGCTGGAAAACCTGACGTTGAACCAGCGCATCACCGATCGCTATCTCGCCGACTTCGCCGCCGGCGTCACCGGCTGATCGCCCTTCCCTGCCTGATACCCGGAGACGTCAATGTCACTGCCCCGCAAACTCAAAAGCTTCAACCTGTTCGGCGACGGCGAGAGCTATCTCGGCCAGGTGAACGAAGTCACGCTGCCCACGCTCACCCGCAAGATGGAGGGCTACCGCGGCGGCGGCATGAGCGGCGAAGTCGATCACGACTTCGGCATGGAAAAGATCGAGCTGGAGCATAAGTACGGCGGCTTCATGCGCTCGATCTTCCGCCAGTTCGGCGCGGTCCGTCACGACGCCGTGCAGCTGCGTTTCGCAGGCGCGTACCAGCGCGACGACACGGGCCTGGTCGACGCGGTCGAGATCGTCGTGCGCGGTCGCCATTCGGAGATCTCGCCGGGCTCGGCGAAGGCCGGCGACGACACCGAGTTCTCGGTGAAGAGCACCTGCAGCTACTACAAGCTGACGATCAACGGCGTGGTCGAGGCCGAAATCGACTTCGTCAACATGATCGAGATCGTCGGCGGCGTCGATCGCCTGGCCGAACAGCGGCGCGCCATCGGCGTGTGATTTCCCCGGCCCGGTCGCAAGGCCGGGCTCCTTTTTCCTTCCCGTGAGAGAGACCCATGTCGAAGACCGACACCACGGCCATCGAGGCCGCTAAGCCGCAATCGCCCGCCACTGCCAGCATCACGCTGGAGACACCGATCCTCCGCGGCGATCAGAAGATCGAGCGCGTCACCTTGCGCAAGCCCGCCGCCGGCGAACTGCGCGGCGTGTCGATCGCGGATCTGATCAAGTCCGACGTGGCGGCCTTGCACGTCGTGCTCCCGCGCATCACCAGCCCGACGCTCACCGCGCACGAAGTGGCGCAGCTCGACCTGGTCGACCTGGCGGCGTTCGCCGGCGAGGTGGTCGGTTTTTTCATGTCGAAGGCGGATCGGGCCACCCTCTTCCCCGCCGCGTAGAAGACGCCATGGCGGACATCGCCGCCGTCTTCCACTGGCCGCCGGCGGCGATGTTCGAAATGTCCCTCACCGAACTGATGGAGTGGCGCGAGCGCGCCCGAGAACGAAGCGGAGCCGACTGACGTGGTAGCCTGCGCCCATGGTCAACTTCCTGATCAGCACCGCCATGGTGCTTTCCACCATCGTGTTCGTGTTGGGGCTGATCGGCGCCGCGATGCTGCTCGGGCGTGTGTTCGCCGGCGCGCTACAGCGTCTGGCGCGCAGCGAGCCTACTCCGCAGGAACGCGACATCGCGCAGCTGCTCGCGGAAACCGACCCGGATCGTCGCTGAGCCATTCGGCACGTCCCCACCTGGGGGCGTGCTGACATGTCCACGAACACGCTGCGGCTGCAGGTGCTGCTCGCCGCCATTGACCGCGCCTCCGGCCCGCTCAAGCGCATCATGGGCGGCAGCACCGCCACCTCCAAGGCGCTGCGCGCGACGCAGGGCGAACTGAAGCGCCTGGAAAGCGCGCAGCGCGACATCAGCGGCTTTCGCAAGCTGGAAACCCAGCTCGGTACCACGCGCCAGCAGCTGCAGCTCGCCGAGCGCGAGCTGCGCCGTCTGTCTGACGCGGTGAACGCCGCCGAGGCGCCCACCGACGAGCAGACCGCCGCCCTGCGCAAGCAGGCCGAAGCGCTGGGCAAGCTGCGCAACGCGGAGGTGCAGCAGCGCCTGGAGCTGGGACGCGCGCGCAAGGCGTTGGAAGCGGCCGGCATCGACACCCACCGGCTGGCCGTGCACGAACGCACGCTGCAGGCCGACATCGGCAAGGCCAACGCCGCGATCGAGGAACAGCGCCGCCGCCTTGGGCGTCTCGCTGGCGCGCAGCAGCGCATGCAGCGCATGCACTCGGCAGGTATGAAGCTGGCAGGACACGGCGCCGGCGCGATCGCCGCTGGCACCATCGCGGCGCGCGGTATCGCCGCACCGGTTGCCGCGTTCGCTGCGCAGGAAGACGCGGCCACGCAGTTGCGCGCGTCGATGATGGGCGCCAACGGGCATGTCGCTGCGGAGTTCGCGCAGATCGACGCGCTCGCGCAGCGGCTCGGCAATCGCTTGCCCGGCACCACGGCCGACTTCTACGAAATGATGACCATGCTGCGTCGCCAAGGCATGTCGGCGAAGGTCATCCTCGGCGGGCTGGGCGAAGCCACCGGCTACCTCGGCGTGCAGCTGAAGATGGGCTACAGCGAAGCGGCCGAATTCGCGGCAAAGCTGCAGGACGCCACGCGCACCAGCGAGCGCGACATGATGGCGCTGAGCGACGTCATCCAGCGCACGTTCTACCTCGGCGTCGACGCCGACAACATGCTGCAGGGCTTCAGCAAGCTCACCTCCTCCATGGACGTGCTCAAGCGCTCCGGCATCGACGCGGCGCGCATATTCGCGCCGCTGCTGGTGATGGCCGACCAGGCGGGCATGAAGGGCGAAGCGGCGGGCAACGCGTTCCGCAAGGTGTTCCAGGCGTCGCTCGACGAGACGAAGCTGTCCAAGGCCAACGACCTGATCAAGAACGCCGGCATCGCGCTCGACTTCTCCAACGGAAAGGGCGAGTTCGGCGGCCTCGATCAGCTGTTCGCGCAGCTGCAGAAGCTGGAACGGCTCAACACGGCCGACCGCCTCGCGGTCATCAAGAAGCTGTTCGGCGACGACGCGGAAACGCTGCAGGCGGTGTCGCTGCTGATCTCCAAGGGCGCCGGCGGATACGCGGAGGTGCAGAGCAAGCTCGCGAACCAGGCGAGCCTGCAGCAGCGCGTCAACTCGCAGCTGGGCACGTTGCGCAACCTGTGGGACGCCGCGTCGGGCACGTTCGTCAATGGGCTGGCCACGGTCGCCGAAGCGGCCGCCCCGGACATTCGCAACCTGATCGGGCTGATCACCACCGCCGCCGAACGCTTCCAGCTGTGGGCGAAGGAAAACCCGCGCCTGGCCGGCACGCTGTTCAAGGTGGCCGCCGTGCTCGCCGGCCTGGTGATCGCCGCCGGCGCGCTCGCGTTGGCCGTGGGCACGATCCTGATGCCCTTCGCGGGCCTGCAGATGGCGCTCACCACCGCCGGCCCGCTGTTCGGTGGCATGGCGAAGCTGCTGCTCGGCCTCGGCGGCCGCGTGCTGCCGCTGGTGGCCGGCGCCATCCGCATGGTGGGAATGGCGATCACCGCGAACCCGATCGGCATCGTGCTGATGCTGCTGGCCGGCGTCGCGTACCTGATCTGGAAGAACTGGGGAACCATCGGCCCGATGCTGAGCGGCATCTGGGAAAGCGTCAGCGCGTCGGTCGGCCAAGCATGGGACTGGCTGAAGGCAAAGGCCGGCACGTTGTGGGAGTTCCTGAAGGGCGTGTTCGCCTGGTCGCCGCTCGGCTTGCTGATCACGCATTGGGATAGCGTGCTCGGCTTCCTCGGCGGCCTGTGGACGCGCTTCCAGTCGATCGGTGGCCAGCTCATGCAGGGGCTCGTGCGCGGCCTGCTGGGCGGCCTGAAGGCCGTGGGCGACACCATCACCGGCATCGCCGGCAAGGTGGTGGATTGGTTCAAGGGCAAGCTCGGCATCCACAGCCCGTCCCGCGTGTTCGCCCAGCTCGGCGGCTACACCATGCAAGGCCTCGCCGGCGGCCTGCAGCGCGGCCAGAGCGCGCCGCTGCGCCAGATCGATGCGCTCGGCCAGCGCATGCGCCAGGCGGGCGCCGGCATCGCGATCGCGGCGGCGGCATCGCCTGCGATGGCGATCGACTCTCGGCCGCCTATCTCGCGCAGCACGCCCGCCGCGGCGGCCGCCGACGTGCGCCACTACGAGATCCACATCCACGGTGCCGGCATGGACGCGCAGGCGATCGGCGCCGAAGTGCGCCGCCAGCTCGACGAACGCGATCGCCAGGACGCCGCGCGCAAGCGCTCGCGCCTGGGCGACTACGAGGACTGAGGAACG
>Ga0209256_1001381_pt1 | contig 25407 bp, 21 predicted proteins | sample AraplaCol_mCL_r2_2_FD_184270 | JGI IMG/M metagenome (GOLD analysis project Ga0209256, IMG submission 184270) | Arabidopsis root microbial communities from North Carolina, USA - plate scrape MF_Col_mCL_r2 (SPAdes) (version 3) | ecosystem: Host-associated > Plants > Roots > Endosphere | place...
ACCCCGGCCGGAGATGCGCTCTTCGCGTGATCACTCCCCAACATCCCCCGCCGACTCACACCGCTTCCCTTCATCACACAACCGATCCAACAACGCCAACGCCACCCCATTGCTCCACCCAAACCCATCCTGCAACGGATACTCACCACCGCCGCCCCCGCCGGCCGACCCATCCACCACATACTTCTCCACCAGCTTCCCCTCACGGTCGTACACAGTCTGCACGGTCCGCAGGAACCGCACGCCAACCTGTCGCGCCAACGCATCCTGCTTGTAACGCTGCAACCCATCCACCGCCACCCACTGCAACGGCGCCCAGCCGTTCGGCGCATCCCACTGCTGCCCGGTGTTCTCGGTGGTGGTCAACAACCCGCCCGCACGCACCAACTGCGTCTGCACCGCTTCGGCCGTACGCCGCGCCTGCACCGGGCTGGCCACCTGCAACCACAACGGAAACAACGCCGCAGCCGTAAGCGCAGGGCGGGGCGTACCGCGCTCCAGATCCCGATCCGCATACCACCCCTGCCGCTCATCCCACAGCAGCGCATTGATCGCCTGCTTGCGCTGATCCGCCTGCCGCGCGAAATCCCGCGCCACAGAACGTTCCCCCGCCGCACGACTCGCCCGCGCGATCGTCGTCTCCAGATGGAACAGCAGACTGTTCAGATCCACCGGCACAATCTCCGTGGTGTGGATGCTCCCCAGCTCCGCCGGATGCACCAGCCACCGCGAACTGAAATCCCACCCCGATTCCGCCCCGGCCCGCAGATCGCGATACAACTGCGAAGGCGCGCGATCCGGCACCGTGGCCGCCGTCGCCAGATCATCCGTCCACGACTCGGTACGCGGCACCGCCCGCGCATCCCAGTAGCGGTTGAGCACGCTCCCATCATTCATCCGCACCACACGCTCACTCGCCGCGCCGGGTGCCAAACCCTCCGCCCCACGCATCCAGAACGCATGCTCGGTGCGCAGCTGCGGCAGATACCGGCGATACGCGTCATCCCCCTCATGCGTAGCCAGCAGATCCACCATCAAACTGAAGAACGGCGGCTGCGACCGGCTCAGGTAATAGCTGCGGTTGCCGTTGGGAATATGCCCGTACTGGTCCAGCTGCCACGCGAAGTTGTCCACCATGTCGCGCACCTGCTGCCACCGGCCACTGGACGCCAGGCCGAGCAGGGTGAAGTAGCTGTCCCAGTAGTACACCTCGCGGAAACGCCCGCCGGGGACCACGTATGGGTGGGGCAGGGGCAACAGCGAGCCGCGCGGGTCTACCGTCTGCGTGGTGCGGGTCAGCACCGGCCACAGGCCTTCGATGTGGGCGCGCAGGGTTTCTCCGGCGGGAGGCACGTAGGCCGGGCCTTCCAGGGGCGCCGTGAAGTGCTTGGCGACGAACGCGTCCAGCGAGTAGCCCGGATGCCCCTTTTCGGCCTCCCACGCGGCAAGGATCCCGCCGGGATCTGCCATGGGAACGGCGTCCGCGAAGGTCTTCTGGTCCTTGAACAGGTGCGCGCCCTGGACCTGCTGGAACAGCGGCTGCCATTGCTGATCCGGCGGCGCCGGAGTGGGGGAGCCGGCTGTCGCTGGGGAAGTACACAGCAGGGACGCAAGCAGCAGGCCGGCCAGACGGGTGCAGGGGCGCATGGGGCTCTCCAGAGGGCAACGAGCCCACTGTAGGGCCGGGCGCGTCAACGCTCGGTGCCCTGGATGCCAGGCGGGGCAGGCCTTTCGGGAAGAGGGGGCCTCGCAATTGACCGCCTGACCCGCGCACCTTAGAATTGCCTGCTCAGCCGGAATAGCTCAGTTGGTAGAGCGGCGCATTCGTAATGCGTAGGTCGTAGGTTCGATTCCTATTTCCGGCACCATTTCAGCAGAAAGCCCCGGCCTTGGTCGGGGCTTTTTGTTTGAGTAGGTGCTGGAACTCATTGATTGGTGAGGATCTCGCGCAGAGCTATCGCTAATGCGAGAGTCGTTGCTCGAGGTTCGCGTTGAGTGGGGATTAGGTCTTACGCGTCGCGCCAATTCCCTTGGACGGCTTCGATTGAACTTACATCTGCTCTTGCTAGTTGGTCTGCTATCTGTCGATTGTCGAGAAGTACAAGATTCGACGCGCTTTGAGAGCGATTCTCGTAACCGGCAATGCGGCCCCTAAGAGCTGAGGATCCATTGGCAGGAGAAGCTTTACTAGTGAGCCACCCCATCAGCAAATCTCGCGGTGCCACTCAATTGGTAGCACCGTTTGACCGGAAAGGGGGCGGCGGATCAAGGCTAAGCTAGTGGCCGTTTCTGCTGTTCGGTTTCTTGACGGTTGGCTTTGGCTTCTGGCGCTGGGCACTTTTCATTACGCGAACCTTCTCTGTCTCAAAGCTCTTGGATGCTCTGTATGAGAACATCTCTTCCTCGGGCATTCCAAGCGAGTACATTTCGCGCTCCCTGCTTTCTTCAGCAACAATGTAGGAAATGAACTTCTCCACTCGCTCTAGGCGCAGCCTAACTCGGTCGATGCGCTCGCCCCTAGTAAAGTGGGAGTACTCTTGCCTCGCGGCTTCCGTAAGGTAGTTGCTGGTCTCCTCATCGAAAACGCCGCAGTCAGTGCAAATCAGATCCAAATATGTAAAGTAACAGGACAGCTCGCCAAGCATGTACATTCCGTAGCTCGTTATTTTCACCTTATCGACGGAATTGGAGTATGAGTCTAGCCGATTGTCGGCCTCGACGAAGCCATGTCGAAGCAATACGTCTAGATTTTTCTCGAAATCATCCAGCATGCTGAACTTTTCGGAGAAGTAGGCTCTGAGTTCTGCTGTATCGAAGTAGGATGGCGCGGTTGGATCTACTCCTTTGGCTAGCTTTCTCAGTATCCTAAGTCCAGTGAAGTGCGAGCCATGGCGTGTTGATCTTAGTTGGTATATGTTGGGGATGTCGCTTAGGGACTCATCATAAAAGTAGCGAGTGGGTGTCATTACGGGCTTAATGACTTGGTGAATTTGGAAATTCCATGATCTTTGAGAGATCATCTCATCGACGTTTGTATATCCGGACAGTAAGAAGCTTCGGAACAGATCCAGTGAAAGTCTTATGTCTCCGTGCGCGCAAGCCGAGAGGAAGCTGTTGAGTGGTGACAATTCGTTTGAGAATTCTCGGCTAAGTATTCTTAAGTACGTTGCGGAATCCTTTAGGAAATCCTTCTCGTGCTCTGTTAGCGCTTCGTCGTCGTCTTCGTATTGATCTCCATCTGATTGTATTTTGCTCAGCAAGGATACGGTGTAATCCAGGCGGCGTTTGAAGACCTCCGACGGGCGGGGGGAGCTAATGTGAAAACCGGCATTCTGGAACGCATCGAGGACTCCGTGGATCTTTGAGTCGAAGAATCTCTCCTCCCTCATTGATATCAGTGCCACGCACCCCAGTTTCTCGGAAATCTCCTGCGCTGACGAGAAGCAAAAATCTTGTACCTCGGTTGAGTACTGGTCAGTATTGTCAATTACTACTATGACGCCCTTTTCGTCCTGTGAAAGAATCTTGGAAAGTCGGTCGGCACAATAAGGGTAATCGGCTTTCCATTCTTTAAGTAGCGAGTTCAGTTTTGAGTTGTAGGCTTCAGATTGTGGCTCAAGCCCTGCCAGATCCTGTTTCTTTGCAATATCAAAGCGATCAGAGAAAAGAGTGTTAATCAGCTCGTCACGATCCTTATCAAGTATTTTCGACTTGTCCAGCTGCTGAACGAGGCTTGTCCAAATCTCTTTTCTAATGAGAGGTGTTTGCTCGGGAATCTTGAGTAGATCAATGATTGCGATGGCGGAATGATCGCGTAGCCATCGGGGTTCATTGTGGTGCAGCAGCCTCTTGATGAATGTGGATTTCCCAGATCCTTTTCCGCCAAAAAGAACGAGTACCTCCCCCGAGCGCTTGTTCTTGATGTTCTTTGTCAGACGTCCGCCCAGCCGGCCACCTTTGCCCGTGTCCTCGAGTTGCATAACGCCAAAGGATTCGAAGTAAGGACTGAGAGAGTCATGAATCAGTGAGCGCATATCCTCCGAAGTGCTCTGATACTCTCTCTGCGATACGTAGCACCTTTCCATGAATTCGGTGTCGTCGTCATTAATGACGCCGAAATATCTATTTACAGTTGGGCGAAGTCTTGAGGCGAGTCGATTCGCGGTGATAGTGTGGGAATAGGATGCAATTCTTTCCTTTGGGAAGTATATGCTGCGGTCCTTGGGTGGTGCGCTATTAAGAAGGGGCTGTAGGCTTGCGTTTTCAGTGATCGCGATAAAGGAAAGGCTATTTATTGCCTTGGTGAACTCTTTGTGGAAGAACTCGATCCCCCGTATAACGAAAGCTTGTAGCGTTTCCCATCTTTTGCCTTTCTCAAAAGTCTTAAAGAATACCCACTCAACGCCATTTGTAATGCATGCGTATTCACACCCGGTATCGAAGCAATACGTCCTGACTTGGTTCATTGCGGATTTGATATTCTCGTCGCTAATTAGCTTAGAGATGCCGATATAGCAACTTGTCTCGTGTGGCGCGTGCGGGATGGGTAGTTGGAAGAAGAATCCGGCCTTCTTGGCTTCGATAAAAAGTAGGTCTTCCCCGTTTGTTTTTTTCAATATGTAGTCCGCGAACCCGGGCTGGATGTACTCCTCTACCGCGACGCGATTTTTAGGCCAAGAGAGGAAGTCATGAATCAGCGAGTCGATCACCTGGTGTCGGGTCTCTGCTTCATTCATGTCCCTGGTTCTTGTGATTCCCTTCAAATTCTTAATCAATTCGATTTTGTCAGGGCTTGCTGCTTTCGATTCGATCATTGAATAAATTCCTTCTTTGTTGGCTGTCCAGACTTGTCTGTGGCTATGCTGGGTTCGCGTGGATCTACTCAGCAATCATCCTCAGCTTCGCTATTCTCAGGCTGTATATCCAGTCTACAGCGCATTATTCCGTCCATTCAGGTTCCTTGTCCATAGCGAGCCTCGGCCGGCGTGTGAGAGGGCGTCGCTGAAGACTAACGCGGATAATCCTCATCGAAACACCGGCTTGCATCCTGTCCTAAGTTGGCTTTATCGCCACTCACGGACCCTCCGGCCGATGTCATCCGCCCTGACCAAACGCATCGTCCTCACAGCAGAGCCCCGGGATCGCCCCTATGAGCTCAGGGTCGCCCAGGTTCGTGGTCTCATTCTTAATGTGCAGCCCTCTGGACACAAAGCTTGGATCGTCACGTGGGCACAAGATAAGTGTCGAACCTTGGGTTCGGTTGAACATCTGACACTCGATCAAGCCCGCGACCAAGCCCGTCAAGCCGTTGCTGGGTACGTTCAGTCGGGATTGCCGACGCTCGCGAAGACCAGGCCCAAAAGTTGCACACTAGATGCGCTCCTCAACGATCACTTCGATCCATGGGCCATTGCTGAACTCAAGGGAGGTCGTCAGTACCCGGACCGCATCCGATCAGTGTTCCCATTGCCGCTGTGCTGTCAGATCATCGAGATTGATGTGCCCACGATTGAACGCTGGTGGGGTGGGCGTATCACTGGCTCTGATGCCGTCACCCAAGCTAGAGCAGCGCGACTTTGCTTGCCTGCGGTCTGCCTTGTTTCGGGCAGTTGAGTGGAAGCTGATCGACACGAACCCCTTGATGGGCCTCTCGCATCCTGTCCCAAGTTGGCCTTATCGCCACTTACGGACGTGCTTAAATGCGCCACCCATGACTAAGCGCAAAGTCTGGCCGGGCGGGGAAGCTTCGCCCAACTCCGAAATCGCTAGAGATTCGGATAAATTAGTGCCCAATGCATGATCACTAAGTTTACTACTCCGTGGATCACCGATCGCTGCAAGGTGTCCAGCCGAAAAGTGTACACGCCAGCACACAATGCAAGCGAAAAGAGAAAGGCGGAGATCGTCCCATCCGTATGGACCCAGGCAAATAGTGCACTGACCGCCAATGCCGCAAAAGCACGGCCAAGGTAGTGTTCCGCGCCCGTAAGAAGAAGATGTCTGACGACTTTCTCTTCAAAGAGAGGCGCCGCCACACAACCCGTAAATACGCCAAGGACATAGTAGGCGAGTGGAACCTTGTCCCAAGTCAGAAATTGTGACTCGCCACGTGCTGGGTATCCGATAAACGCCACCCAAAGGGCGCCGCCGATCAGTCCAAGGCCAACGAGGGCGCAAGTGAGCCTTGCGGACCAAGGCGCCCGGGGTTCACTCGGAAGCAACCACATGCAGGCGATGAATGCCGCGAACTCCGTGAGGGCCTTGGAGCCAAACAGATCAAAAGACCCGAGTACGGCCTGAGCCGCACCAACCAGAATCGTTGCGATTGCAGCGACAAAAATCCTGTTCTCTGGCCTGTCGTTCGGCTTCCACGATAGCGCGGGCGCAAGTCTCATTAGTGCAGGCCCATATCAGACCTTGGCCCGAGACGGGCCAAGGTGGTTTTCAACGAAGTTCGCGGGTCAGTTCGCCATGACGTAGTGGTAAATCAAGCCTGCGATGCCAATTCCACTGCCCGGGAAAGCTTTGCCGTACATATAAGCTGTGTTGCCGAAATCGCTGAACTTACCGCTGATGTGAGTGCCGTCGCTCGGGCCGATCTGGATCGTTACGCCACCGGAAACAGCTTCGACTTCCATGGAATTCAACTCACGCATCTTGACACTCCTTGTATCCCCCGACATGGGGGCGGTACATATAGCATCAACTTCATCGGAACTTCAACATGTGTTGGGAGATCAACTGCTACGAAGACGGTGTGTCAGAAGTTTCTGATACACACGGACTTCAACTTGATCTAGCATCTGCAGACAGAAGGTGGCTTTGCCGGGGAATGCATGGATGCAGTAGTTCAGTCGGAGGCCGCTGAGTGCGGCTTGGCTTGTATTGCAATGGTCGCAGCCGCGCACGGTAACGATATCGGCCTTCGAGAGCTCCGACGTCGACATGCTATTTCGCTCAAAGGCGCCACGCTCTCCCAGATCATGGGGGTTGCGGGAAAGATGCACTTCACATGCCGCCCCTTGCGGTTGGAACTAGAGCACCTAGGACAGTTGCAACTCCCGTGCATACTTCATTGGGACCTGAATCACTTCGTTGTTCTGTCCCAGGTCGGCAAACGCGGTGTGACTATCCTGGACCCCGCCTCGGGAAAGAAGCAACTGACGTTGGAGGCGCTCTCAAAACACTTCACCGGCGTTGCTCTGGAGCTGACGCCTGGCGTCGAGTTCAAGCACGAACCCACCGCACAGACGATCAGCCTCTCTCAGTTAACGGGAGCAATCAGGGGCGGCTGGAGCTGCCTAGGCTTGATCCTGTTGCTGTCCATCGCCCTGCAGGTGTTCGTTCTGCTCGCTCCGTTCCTGATGCAGTGGGTCGTCGACCACGTGCTAATTGCGGCTGATCGCGATCTGCTGACAGTGCTTGGCGTTGGATTCCTTATTGCGCTTATGTTGCAGGTGGGCATCGGCCTGCTACGTGGCTGGGCGGTCATCCACCTCTCAAGTCGGCTGGGCCTTCAGTGGGCTGCCAATGTCTTCAGTCACCTGCTGCGGCTGCCACTGGACTTCTATGAGAAGCGCCACCTCGGTGACATCACCTCCCGCATGGGAAGTGTGCAAACGATCCAGCGTACGTTGACCACAAGCTTCGTTGAAGCGCTGATAGATGGATTGATGGCTATCGTGACGCTGGGGATGATGCTCCTCTACAGCTGGAAGCTGGCTCTGGTCACACTGCTTGCCGTTGTGTTGTACATGGGCAGCAGGGCTATCGCGTTCCGACCTCTGCGAACGAGGACCGAGCAACAGCTTGTAGCCGCAGCACGGCAGCAGAGCCACCTGCTGGAGTCCATCCGTGGTGCGCAGTCGATCAAGGTCGCAGGCCGCGAGTCACTCAGGCGTTCGGGCTACTTCAACCTGCTCAATGCAACCGTCAACCGTGAAATTTCGCTGTCACGGTTTGCAATGTTGTTCACCGGCACCAACCAGCTGATCTTCGGCATTGAGCGGGTCGTGGTCATCTGGATCGGCGCCGTGCTGGCCATGCAGAGCGTGTTCTCGGTCGGCATGCTGATCGCCTACCTGGCCTACAAGGACCAGTTTGCCCAGCGTGTAGGCGGACTGATCGACAAGTGGATGGAGTTCCGCATGTTGCGGCTCCATTGCGAAAGACTGTCGGACATCGTGCTGACCGAGCCCGAGCAGATCGATGCTCCTCAGGCAGCAGCCGCTCCGACCAGTCTTCGTCTTGAGGTGGATGGAGTCAGCTTTCGCTATGCGCCCGGTGAGCCGTGGGTCATACGGAACCTCTCGATGGTGGTTGAGCAGGGGGAGTCAGTGGCTATTGTCGGAGCGTCGGGGTGCGGCAAGACCACGCTGGTCAAGTTGCTTCTCGGGCTGCTAGTCCCAACAGAGGGGCAGATCCGTCTCGGTGGGGTACCTTTGGAGAAGGTAGGCACTGAGCAATACCGGAGCCTGATTGGTGCGGTCATGCAGGATGACCAGCTGTTCGCCGGTAGCATCAGCGACAACATCGCATTCCAGGATGAAGGTATCGATGACGCACGCGTCGTGGAGGCGGCGGGTCTTGCGGCCGTCCACGCTGACATCGTCGCCATGCCCATGGGCTACCAAAGTCTCATAGGGGACATGGGGACTACGCTATCCGGCGGTCAGAAGCAGCGCGTCATCCTGGCCAGGGCGCTCTATCGCCAGCCAAGCCTTCTATTCCTTGACGAGGCGACCAGTCACTTGGATTTCGAGTGTGAGCGACTGGTCAGTGAAGCGGTCAAGCGCCTGGATCTGACACGCGTGATCATTGCGCATCGCCCCGAGACTATCGCCAGCGCAGACCGAATTCTGGTGATGCATGCCGGGGCGATCGTTCAAGAGATTCGCAAGCCGTCGCCTGACCATGCGCCAATGGGGGAGGAAGTGTTGGCATGAGCGAACTGTTCCGGCGGGAAGTTCTTGAGGGGAAGAAGGGTAGCTGGTTGGGGGACATCTCCCTTTCCCAACCCGTCCGGCTCTGGGTGTTGAGTTGTTTCGGTGCCCTGGCCGCGGTAGCAGTTGTCTCCTTCGTGGTCTTGGGCGAGTACTCCCGTCGATCTCGGGTGTCCGGCGAACTAGTGCCAGACCTGGGCCTTTCCACAGTGGTAGCACCGGCGGCGGGCGTCGTGGCCGCATTGGAGGTCGACGAGGGCGATCATGTGAAGCGCAGGACACCCCTTTTGCTCATCAACGTGCCCAGGGTGACGTCCGCTGGCGAGGACACCTTGGCCATTCTTCGCCAAGGGCTGGATACGCGCTTAAAGAGTCTGGGCAATCTGCGCGACTCGCAGGACGCGCAGCTTCAGGTCCAGCTGACAGGGCTGCAGCAGCAGCGCGCGGCCATGCGCCTGGAACTGCGCCAGATCGATGATGAGGTTGCCAGTCGTGGCGAGCAGGTCCGAATTGCGAAGGCGATTGTCGAGCGTTACCGCCAAGTCTCTGACCAGCGCTACGTAAGTCTGGTGCAGCTGAACCAACAGGAGCAAGCCGCGCTGGAGCTTGTCAATGCCCAGCAATCGCTGCAGCGGCAGGCTACCTCAATCCGACGAAACATCGCACAGATGGACCAGTCGATTGCCGAGATCCCGCAGCAGCGGCGATCAGCGCGGGCAACCTCGGAGCGCACTATTGCGGAGCTGGCTGACGAAACGGTGCAGGTTGAAGCTAATGGAGAGATGTCGTTGACCGCACCGGTGGCTGGTCTGGTAGCAAGCCGCTTGGTAGAGGTTGGCCAGGCCGTGCAGCCGGGCCAACCCATGCTCAGCCTCCTTCCAGAGGGATCGGAACTGCGCGCGCAACTCCTGGTGCCGAGTGCTGCGATTGGTTTCGTGAAGCCCGGTGATCAGGTGCTTCTTCGTTACAAGCCTTACCCTTACCAGAAGTTCGGTAGCCACAGCGGCAAGGTCATTCGTATCTCGCGGAGCGCGGTTCCCGCGCAGACGGGGCAGGGGCAATCCACAGAGCCGGTCTATCGGATACTTGTCGCATTGGATAGTCAGTTTGTACAGGCATACGGCGTTGCCGAGCCCTTGAGGCCCGGGATGATCGTTGACGCCGACATCATGGGGGAGAAGCGACGTCTATACGAATGGATGCTTGAACCTCTCTACTCGATCTCGGGAAAGATTGGGGGCTGAAGATCGCTATGAAGATCAATGTGGATTTTTCAGTATCTACTTCCGGTGGCGAGGCAATTGGTAACGTTGTTGGTGATTTGGACTTTGCCGTTGAACCAATGATTGGCGACACGATTTCGTTGATGTGTGCGCCGACAGGCAGCGTTATTCCAGGTGGACATGAATCTGGCGGGCTATTGAAAGTGGATGTGAGAATCATCAGCCCCGGGCAAGGCCAATATCCGTTAGCTATCATGCTCAGTGATATGGTCGCCGGAACACGAGAGCAGGCTGTGAGCTTGATGAGTTATTTGGAGGCCGAGTTCGGTCTGCAAGCCAACTTTTATGATCATTAGTGGCAGCAGTTTTAAATAGCCCCGGCGTAGGTCGGGCCTTTTGTCTGGAGCGGAGGCAGTGCGGATTACCCGCCTGCCGCGGCCTCACTCCACCGTCATGCTAACCCGATTACGCCCGCCCGCCTTGGCCCGGTAGAGCGCCTCATCCGCGCGCGCGATCAACTCGGCCAGCAGCGGCTGGTCGCTCCCCGGCAGCGCCTCACCCAGCGCGGCGCCGATGCTCACCGTCACATCAATGCGAGTATCTCCGACATCGATCGGCGCGGCGGCCACGGCCTGGCGCATCCGTTCGGCCACCGCGGGCGCATCCTCGACGGCAGGCGCCGCCAGCAGCGCAACAAACTCCTCGCCGCCAAAGCGCGCGAACAGGTCGCGCTCGCGCAGCGCCTCACGGCAGCGCTTGGCTACCACCTTCAGCACTTCATCGCCCGCAGGATGACCATGGCTGTCGTTGATCTTCTTGAAATGGTCGACGTCGACCATCAGCACCGCCACCGAATGGCCGGTGGCTTCGCGCGCGGCGATGATCTGCGCGGAGCGCTCTTCGAAGTGGCGCCGGTTGGGAATGCCGGTCAACGGGTCGGAGGCGGCCAGGCGGCGCAGCTCGGCGGCCATCAGCAGTTCGGCGGTCACGTCGGTGAACAACCATATGCGGCCATACTCGCCGTTCCCGCGAACGGGATGGGTATCCACCTCGATCGTGCGTTCGCCCAGCGCCCAGTTCAAGGTGGAAGCGAAACTGACATTGCCCACCTGCGCGCCGTACGCCTGCTCAAGCTCGGCGTGGTTGTCGCACCGCTGCCGAAGGGTACGCATGGGTTCGGCAAGGTCGCGTGCGCGGTGGTTACCGGGCGGGCAGCCCAGAAGGTCAGCCGCACGCTCGTTGATCACCGCGCTGACGCCGTCGCCTTCCATCAGCACGATCCCGGCGGGCACGCTCTCGACCAGATCGATGAACTGGTTCTGCACCGTCACTTCGCGCAGCTTTTCGCGCCGGGCTGACAGCAGCCGGGCCACGCTCGTGGCCAGCAGCGGAACCTGTGGGGTCAACTGCGTGGCGGACGGCTCGCCTTTCCACAGCACCAGCAGGCCGCTCAGCGGTGCGCCAAGGGACGGCGCGGGCACGAACAGCAGCCTAGCCGGTGGACCGTTCAATCCATGCAGCAGGGCCGTGGGCAGGCGGAATCCGGCGGCAGCCACGGGTTCCCCCGACCAGCTGTGCTCCAGGATGCCGCTACGGGCCAAGCTGAATCCGGAAAATGGCATGGCCGGGAACGAAGCGGCCCAGCCCGCCCAGCCATTGGCTTCGATCTCCACCGCCATGACCAGATCCGCACCGGAAGCGAGCTGGGCGAAGTGGCACAGGCCGGCGAGGGCGTCGCTGTCGGTAGTGCTCATGCCACGTCGTCCGCCAAGCGGCGCTCGAGGATGCGGACGACTTCATCGGGGGCGGTCATGTGTGGAAGATGCCCTTCGGCATCGATGATATCCAGCGTGGCGGTCGGAATGGCCGCTTCCAGCCAATGACCGACCTGCACCGGCACGGCCATGTCGACTGCAGTCTGGATCACATGCACGGGGCGGGTCAGCTGCGCGGCCAGCGAACGCATATCGGAGTTGAAGATCGTGCGCGAGGTATTGAGCGCGATGTCCGGGCGCATCTGGAACAGCGTGCGCGAGAAGTCGGCCACCACCTGCCCGTTGTCCACACCCACCACCATCGGCGCGAACCCCGCCACCCAGGCCTGGTAATTGGCGCTCATGCTGTCGAACAGGTTCTCCAGATCCGCTGCCTGGAAGCCGCCGGTGTAGCCGGTGTCATCCAGGTAACGCGGCGAAGCCCCCACGGTGACCAGCCGGTCGAACAGTTCCGGGCGAGCCACGGCGGCAACCGCACCGATCATCCCGCTCATGGAGTGGCCGACGTACACGCAGTCGCGCAATGCCAGGTCGTCCATGATCTCAAGCAGGTCGTCGGCATAGCCGAACAGCGAACCATGCCGGTCGAAATCGTAGGTGTCCGCGCCGTTGGGTCCGCAGCCGGCGAGGTCGAACGACACTACGTCGTAGCGCTCCTCGAACCATGGGCGCAGGGCGCTCCACGCGGTCTGGTCGGTTCCGAAGCCGTGGGCGAGGATGGCAACCTGACTGCCCTTGCCGCTACGGCGGCCGTTGAATCTTTCAAAGCTGTTCACGCACATCCAGTCATGGGCATTCGGCAGCTGCCGATACTAGGCCAGGCTGGCATGCGGGTCCATGACACATCTGCGCGCGCGGCGGTTTGGGGCGACCGCTGTTAACCTCGGCGTCAGGGCCGCGGTTCGAAGCCTAACCGCGCCGTCAGACACCCCAGGGAATGTCGGCCTCGCCGGCGGCCTGCTCGAATCGTGGGCGGCCGAACCAGTAGCCCTGCATCAGGCGGATGCCGAGATCGGACAGGCATCGCGCCTCATCCGCGGTTTCGATTCCTTCGGCGATCACCTCGATATCCAGCTCGTCGCACATGGAGATCACCCCAGCCACGATGGCGCGTCGTGACCGGCTATGGTCGATGCCCCGGATCAACGCCATATCCAGCTTGACAATATCCGGGTGGAAATCAGCCAGCAGGTTGAGGCCGGCAAAGCCAGCGCCGAAATCATCGATGGCCGTCTTGAAGCCGATGCGTTTGTACTCGCTCAGGATCTCGGCCAGCCATTTGCCGTCGCTGACCCGCTCCCCCTCCACGGTTTCAAAAATGATCCGCTCTACCGGAAAGCCATACCGCTCGGCCGCCTGCAGGGTGGAACGAATGCAGACCTCCGGCCGATAGATGGCATTGGGCAGGAAATTGATCGAAAGACAGGACGACAGCTGCAACCCGGCCGCAATACGGATGGCCTTCTCACGGCACGCTTGATCGAACGAATAGCGGTTGTCGGCGGTCACGCGCGACAGCACCGTGTCGGCAGGTTCGCCCGCCGGACCGCGTACCAGCGCTTCGTGCGCGAACACCTTGTGCGCTTGTATGTCGACAATGGGCTGGAACGCGTAGCTGAAGTCGAACGGCAGAGGCTCCGCATCGCGGCACAAGGCACATCCGGCACGCGTGGGGGGAGAGGGCATGCAATGGGGTCCGTCTTCAGGTCAGGCAGGAAGCTTAGCCGATGCCTGATCAGGGGCATGTAGATGCCGCGCCGCTAGCCGGCAAACTGCTGTGGCAGGGTAAGGGTCAGCTGCTGGGTGCCTGTTCGCGTTTCCACCAATTGGCACGTCCTTTCCCGGTGCGCCGCGCATGCTCCCTGCGTTGGGCCTCCCGTTGCTCGAGTGGTGAGCGCTGGTCCGGCCCCATGAACAGGTGTCCAAACATCTCAGGGCGCTCGGCGCGGTGGTTCGATGGTTCGTTGGGGGTGCTGTGGTCGTGGACTGTGCTCATGGCGCAGATCGTAGTGTCGGCCAGAGTCACAGGTTGAGACGGGGCGATTGGCGACCTGTTCCAATGACGGGGATACATATCACCCATGCATGGGTCATATGTCCCTCGCGCACTTTTTCAGCTACCCCCGCGCGCGTAGATTCTGCTGATTATCCGTCACGGAGTGGCCCATGCAGACTCGCACGATCCCCCGCACTGTGCTTCCTGGCCTGACCTCCGCCTTGATCTGCATCGCGGCCCTGCTCGGTACCGCGACCACCCGCGCCAGCGAGCCGCTGCAGATTCAATCGCAGGGAAGCTTCGTCGCCGGCGGCACGGTACAGCAGCAGCCAGGCGCCTTCGACGCGCTGCATCCTGCCAAGCCCGATGGCCAGAGCTACCACGGCGATCACGTCTATGCCCTCTACCAGGTGCCGGTGAACGCGCGTCCACTGCCGATCGTGATGTGGCACGGCGCGGGGCAGTCGTCCAGGAGTTGGGAAACCACGGCCGACGGCCGCGAGGGCTTCCAGAACCTGTTCCTGCGCCGCCGTTTCACGACTTACCTCATTGACCAGCCACGACGCGGCAGGGCCGGTAGAAGCATGGTCGAGTCCACCCTGAAGCCGTTGGCGGATGACCAGATGTGGTTCAACCAGTTCCGCATTGGCCTCTGGCCGGACTACTTTGCGGGCAGCCAGTTCCCCAAGGGCGAGGCCACGCTGGATCAGTTCTTCCGCTCGTTCACCCCGAATACCGGGCCGTACGACATCGGCGTGGTCTCCGACGGCGTGACCGCGCTGTTGCAGAAGACCGGGCCAGTGATCCTGTTCACGCATTCACAGGCCGGTGGCCCGGGCTGGATGACCGCGATCAAGAGTCCCAACGTGCGCGCCATTGTTGCCTTCGAGCCCGGCAGCAGCTTCGTGTTCGCCAAGGACGATGCGCCGGCACCGATCCCCAGCGCGTTCGACACCGTTGCACCCGTCGTGGTCTCGCCGGAGGAGTTCAAAGCCCTTACCCGGATCCCCATCCTGGTGCTGTACGGCGACAACATCCCTGCAAAGCCGATCAGCGCCCCCGCGCAGGACAGCTGGCGCGCACGCCTGGAAATGGCGCGTGCCTGGCGCGACGCCGTCAATCGGCAGGGCGGCGATGTCACCCTGATCCATCTGCCGGAGAAAGGAATTCGTGGCAACAGCCACTTCCTGTTCTCCGACCTCAACAATGTCCAGATCGCCGATCTGGTGAGCGGGTTCCTGCAGGAGAAGCAGCTGGACCGTTGAGCGGGAAAGACGACCGCAATCAACGCCGCTGCGCCGCTACCGATGATTCATGCTTGTGCTGCATGACTGATATCCAGTTGATGCCCTGTTTCCATAAATCGGTGGCGGTTAGATTTGGACCCTGACCTTGCCGACGCGGGCATGCCGCGTCGGTGAGGAAATGTCCGGACTGGGAGACCCCCCGAATGAAGCACCTCGTGCCCGCCACACTGCTGGCGATGTCCATCGGCCTGGCCGCAGGCAACGCCGCCGCCGACTACACGCGCAACCCCTACACCTTGGCCTACGAAGGCGCGGTCACGCGCAACGTGCCGGATCAGGTGAACATCCATCCGGTCACCTATTCGCTGGATGGCATCGAGATCTCGGCCAACTTCTATACACCGGCCCATTTCGATGCATCGCGGAAGTATCCCACCGTCGTCGTTGCCCATCCCAATGGCGGGGTGAAGGAGCAGGTGGCGGGTCTATACGCCCAGCGCCTGGCCGAGCAGGGCTACATCGCCATTACCGCCGATGCGGCCTATCAGGGTGCAAGCGGCGGCCAGCCCCGCAGCGTGGATAAACCATCGCACCGCATCGAAGACATCCACGGCATGGCGGACTACATGAGTCGTTTCCCCTGGGTGGATAAGGCGCGGATGGGGTTGCTGGGCATCTGCGGCGGAGGAGGTTACTCGCTCGCGGCGGCGCAGACCGACAAGCGCTTCAAGGCCGTGGCCACCATCAGCATGTTCAATTCCGGTCGCGTCCGCCGCAACGGTTATGTGGACTCGCAGCTGCAGACGATCCAGCAGCGCCTGCAGCAGGCCACCGATGCGCGCGCGCAGGAGGCGGCCGGCGGTGAAGTGATGTACTCAGGCGATGCCAACCTCAGCGACGAACAGATCGCCAAACTGCCGTTCGACCTGTACCGCCAGGGCTATGCGTACTACTGGAAGACCCACGCCCACCCCAACTCCACGTTCCGCTACACCACCAGCAGCCTGCTGGACCTGATGCGGTTCGACGCCACCGACCAGATGGAGCTGATCAACCAGCCGCTGCTGATGATTGCCGGCAGCAAGGCCGACAGCCTGTACATGACCGAAGACGCCTTTGCGAAGGCGACCGGCACCACCGACAAGGAGCTGGTGCTGCTCGACGGCGCAACCCATATCGATACCTATTGGGTGCCGCGTCACGTGGATGCCGCAGTGGCCAAGCTCACCACCTTCTATGCAAGGACCCTGACCCCATGACCGATCAACCTACCTCCGCTGGCCGCAATGCCATGCTTGGCCTGGCACTCAGCGTAGCCGCACCGTTCGCCGGTGCGGCAGAATCCCAAACCCAGCACATCACCCGTGCCGGCACCCAGGCGTCGTTCGCGGGCCCTGCGGACAACTTCGTCGGCAAAGTGCGCGTGGACCCGCTGTTTGCGGCCGACGCCGACGTGGAAGCCTCGGCCGCGTATGTCAGCTTCGAGCCGGGCGCGCATTCGGCATGGCATACCCATCCTGCGGGCCAGCGCCTGGTGGTGACCTCCGGCATCGGGCTCACCCAGGAATGGGGTAAGCCGGTGCAGCAGATCCACCCCGGCGACGTGGTGGTGTGCCCGCCCGGCGTGAAGCACTGGCACGGCGCGGCGCCGCACAGCACGATGACCCACCTCGCGGTGACCGGCGTGGCCGATGGCAAGACCGTGACGTGGATGGAGCAGGTAAGCGACGCGGAGTATGGCGAGGCAGGAACGGCCACCAACGTCCCGGTGCCCGGCGCGCTCTCGGAACGGCAGCAGGCGATTCCGCTGATTGCGGCCGCCGCGGCGACCAGCAACCTTCCGCAGCTCAACGCCGCGTTGAATCGCGGCCTGGATGCCGGGCTGAGCATCAGCGAGGCCAAGGAGATACTGGTGCAGATGTACGCGTATACCGGCTTCCCGAAGAGCCTCAATGCGCTCACGGAGTTGATGACCGTGGTCGATGCGCGCCGGGAGCAGGGCAAACAGGATGCGCCGGGTAAGGCGCCGCAGCGCGAGATCCCGGTAGACGATGCGCTGCGCAAGGTGGGCACCGCCAACCAGACCCGTATCTCCGGCGCACCGGTGACGGGGCCGGTCATGACGTTCGCGCCGGTCATCAACCAGTACCTGCAGACGCACCTGTTCGGCGACATCTTCGAGCGCGACAACCTGGACTGGCAGAGCCGCGAACTGGCCACGGTAGGCGCGCTCGCCGCCATGCCCGGCGTGGAAGGCCAGCTGCGCTCGCACATGGCCGCCAGCCAACGGGTGGGGCTGACCCGCGCGCAACTGGAGCACGTGGCCCAGCTGCTCGCCCACAACGGCGACCCCGCCGCGTCCGCCCGCGCGGTGCAGGCACTGGAACAGACCCCGGCACCCTCGCCCTGATGCAACGCCGTCGCGGAAGCGCTCAGCCTTGGTAGCGCAGCGCATCCCGCAGCAGGGTGAACGCCGGCGAGGATTGCCGGCGGCTGGGGTAGTAAAGATGGTAGCCGGGGAAGGAAGGGCACCAGTCCTGCAGCACGTGCACCAGCGTTCCGGCCTGCACGTGCGGGCGCACCAGGTCTTCGGGCATGTAGGCCAGGCCCAGGCCTTCCAGTGCCGCGCCCAAGCGCAGGGCGATGTTGTTGAACACCAGTTGCCCCTCGACGCGGACCTTCAGCTCCTGGCCCTTCTTTTCGAATTCCCAGGCGTAGATGCCGCCATGGGTAGGCAGGCGGATGGTGATGCAGTTGTGGCCGGTGAGATCGTGCGGCGACTTCGGTTTCGGGTGGCGCTGGAAGTACGCCGGCGCGCCGACCACCGCCATGCGCAGGTCTGGCCCGACCCGCACGGCGATCATGTCCTTGGCCACCTGCTCACCCATGCGGATGCCTGCATCAAAGCCTTCGGCCACGATGTCGGTCAGGCCGTAGTCGACGATTACTTCGATGTTGAGGTCGGGGTGTGCGGGCAGCAGTTTCCCAAGCACCGGCTGCATGATGGTCAGTGCTGCATGTTCGCCGGCGGTGATGCGCAGGCGGCCGGCCGGCTTGTCGCGGAAGGCATTGAGCTGGGCCAGCTCGGTGTCGATCTCCTCGAAGCGCGGGGCAATGACCCGCAGCAGCTGTTCACCCGCCTCGGTCGGCGACACGCTGCGGGTGGTGCGGGCGAGCAGGCGCACGCCAAGGCGCTCTTCGAGCTGGCGCATGGACCGGCTCAGCGCCGGCTGGGACATGCCCAGCTGGGCTGCGGCGCGGGTAAAGCTGCGTTCGCGCGCCACCAGCGCGAACATGGCCAGCTGCTCGTAGTTCTCCACACTCATTGATACGCCCCGGCTATAAGCGATATTCGATTATGCCCCTGCAAGCATGGTTCGTGGGGGCGTAGATTGGCGCCATGACGATTCCCTCTCCCAATCCCGGCCGGCGGGCGGTAGTGGCGGCGCTGGCCTCGCTCCCGCTGGGGTGCTCCGCCGAAGAATCGGACGCGCCGGTCACCCCTGCCGAGTCGGACGCGCGGACGCTGGTGGCGTACTTCTCCCGCTCGGGGAACACCCGGGTCATTGCCGGGGTGATCCACCGCAGCATGCCCAGCGACCTGTTCGAGATCCTTCCCGCGACGGACTACCCGGCCGACTACCTGGAAACCGTGGCGCAGGCCCGGCAGGAGCGCGACGACGGCATTGAACCGGCCCTGCGCACCAGAATTGCCGATATCGCACGCTACGACACGGTCTACCTTGGCTTTCCGATCTGGGGCGAAACCGCACCGCCGGTGATCCGCTCGCTGCTGGCCCGCCACGACATGAGTGGCAAGACCATCGTGCCGTTCATCACCCATGGCGGCTATGGCGTGGGCAGCAGCCTGCGCGTGCTGGCCCGCCATGCACCCAGGGCACGCATCCTGGATGCCTTCGTGATGGAAGCCGACCAGGAACGCAGAACGATGGAAAGCGTCAACGCCTGGCTCGCCGCTCCGCCCACTGCTCGATGAGGAATTCGCAATGAAGATTCGTACGCTTGGACAAGACCTGCAGGTCTCCGCGCTCGGCCTGGGCTGCATGGGCATGAGCTCGGCCTACGGCCCGGCGCCGGACAGGCAGGAGATGATCGCCTTGATCCGCACCGCAGTGGAGCGCGGCATCACCCATTTCGATACCGCCGAAGCCTATGGCCCGTTCGCCAACGAAACGCTGGTGGGCGAAGCGCTGGCACCGGTGCGCGACCAGGTGGTGATCGCCACCAAGTTCGGATTCGATATCGACCCGGTCACCGGCACGCGCGGGCCGGGTACCAACAGCCAGCCGGCGCACATCAAGGCGGCGGTGGAGGCCAGCCTCAAGCGCTTGCGCACCGACCGCATCGATCTGCTGTACCAGCACCGGGTAGACCCGGCGGTGCCGATCGAGGACGTGGCCGGTGCGGTGAAGGAATTGATTGCGGAAGGAAAGGTGGCGCACTTCGGCTTGTCCGAAGCAGGCGTGCAGACCATCCGCAGGGCGCATGCCGTGCAGCCGCTCACCGCCGTGCAGAGTGAGTACTCGTTGTTCTGGCGCGAGCCGGAGCAGGCGCTGCTGCCGCTGCTGGAAGAACTGGGCATTGGCTTCGTGCCGTTCAGTCCACTGGGCGCGGGGTTCCTGACCGGCAAGATCGACGAACACACGCAGTTCGACGCCAGCGACTTCCGCAATGTGGTGCCGCGCTTCTCCGCCGAGGCACGCCGGGCCAACATGGCGTTGGTGGAAGTGGTGAAAGCGATGGCGACGGAAAAGGGGGCAACGCCTGCGCAGGTGGCGCTGGCCTGGCTGCTGGCGCAGAAACCGTGGATCTCGCCGATTCCAGGAACCACCAAGCTGCATCGGCTTGATGAGAATCTCGGTGCCGTTGATCTGGTACTGGACCAGACTGACCTCGCCAGCATTGATGGAGCGCTGGCCAAGATCCGCCTCAGCGGCGAGCGATTGCCGGAAGCGGCCTTGAAGATGACCGGCAGGTAGGCGAGCGGCGGTCGCCCATCCTCAGCCGACCCTTAAGTAAAAATACCGGCCGACCGACCGTGCCTTTGCTGAGGCGACATCGGTTGGCCGGGAGGAAGCTGACGTTCGTCAAGGTCAGTAGGGAAATCGAAGATGACGACCAGGATGTGGGACGTCGCTCCGGCTGTCGGTCTGGGTTTGATCCTCGCGCTGCTTCTTCCGGCATGCAACCGCGAGACCACGAGCACAACTCCCACCCCAGCACCTGCGGCTGCCCGGCTTGCGGAGCGGCCTGCAGCAACACCGCCCAACATGCCGGCACCGAACCCGTGGCTGGCGGAGAGCGTTTACCCGACCTCCCACTTCAATCCAGCGGCAACCGATTCGGTGCTGATCGCAGGGCCTGTCGGCAGCAGGAACATGACTGAGGCGGACGTGGCCACCGTGCCCACGCTGATCACTTCCAATCCCACCATGAAGCGGGTAGGCGGGGAGGTGATCGCCTTTGCCAGCGGTGCGGTGGGTGTGCAGAAGATCCGGGTGACCGGTGACGCGTTCGAGGCGGTGGGCGGACTGCTTCCTTACCCCGGTTTCGAAAAGTCGGCCGCGATGGCTACGCCCACTGCGTTGGACACCGCACTGGCGCAGCTGGACGCCGCCTACCGCGCCAAGGACGAGACGAAGATCCTTGATGCGCTGAAGGGGCTGGGTGCCGCCGGCCTCAACATGGAGAGCGGCATCAACGGGGTGTACAACCTGTTTGATCGCGACGGCAATCATTATTGCGTCTACGGTGGCACCCGCGTGCTGAAGACAACCGATGGCAACGTGGTCGGTGACCCGCCGCGGATCGTCAAGACCGCTGACGTCGCCAAGGGCCTGCCGGCAGATGTCGCCAGGTCGGTTACGCGCATCATCGGCCTGAACATGACCTACGACGGCTTCCTGGCAGCCGCCGCCCCGGGAGCGTTGATCATCCTGGACCGGGACCTGAACGTGAAGGCGTCAGTGACCTTCAATGGCGAGGCCGTCGACAACAGCATCGTCATCGATGAGAACAACGGCATCTACGTGGTCACCGAGAAGCACATGAACAAGGTGATCTGGAACGGAACCACGTTGTCCACCGATGAAAAGGACGGCGCCTGGTCGTCCGCCTACGATTCCATGCCTGGCGAAAAAGCCTTGGCGATGGGCGCGATTTCGCGCGGCTCGGGCACCACCCCGACATTGATGGGATTCGGCAGCGACCCGGACAAACTGATCGTGATCGCCGACGCGGCCGAGACCGGCAGCAACGCGGTGGCGTTCTGGCGCGACGCGATTCCGGCAGGCTTCCAGCAGAAGACGGGTACCCAGTCCAACCGTATCGCCGACCAGATCCGCATCGATATCAGCCAGATGACCATCGAGCCCTCACCCAATGTGCTGGGATACGGCGTCGCATTCCTCAACAGTACGTATCCCAAACCGCTTCCGGCCGGTCCGGGCAATGCGTTTACCGGCGGCATCACCCGACCGGCGCCGATCGGCATACAGAAGTTCAACTGGAACCCGGAAAAGGACGCGTTCGAGAAAGCGTGGATCAACCATGAGGTCGACAACACCGACATCATGGTGCCAGTGGTCTCGGCCGCAACCGGGCTGCTGTATGCCGCGCACAAGGACAAGGGCGTGTATCAGTATGTCGGCTTGGACTGGTCGACGGGCGAGATCAAGTCGCGCTGGGTTTTCCCGGACGACAGCCGTCGTTGGAACGCCCTGGGTGGCATCACTACGGTCATGGAGAATGGCGACCTGATGATCGGCGGCGTATTTGCCGTCAAGCGGCTCAAGATTGGCGGCGGTGGCACGACGGGGCGGCCGTAGCGGCCGTCAGCAGCCGCTTGCGCCAGATGGGTTGCATGGGCGTTTCTATCCTCGGCGGGATTCTGGTCTACTGGGCATCACGCTTTCTCAGGGTTATCCCATGAAAACCGCCGTTTTCAGTGCCCGTCCGTACGACCGCCATTTCCTTGATGAAGCGAATGCGCGCGATCACGGCGGGCGGGGGTTTAAGTTGGCCTATTTCGATGTGGCGCTGGACGCCACGACCGCCGGCCTGGCCCAGGGTTTCGACGCGGTCTGCGTATTCGTCAATGACCGCCTGGACGCGCCCGTGCTGCGGGCCCTGCATGGGCTGGGAGTGCGGGCGATCCTGCTGCGCTGCGCGGGGTTCAACAACGTGGATCTGGTGGCCGCCGCAGAACTGGGACTGCTGGTGGCCCGGGTGCCGGCTTACTCGCCCGAGGCGGTGGCCGAGCATGCGCTGGCGCTGATCATGACCCTCAACCGGCACACCCACCGCGCCTACAACCGGGTGCGCGAGGGCAACTTCATGCTGGATGGGCTGCTCGGCCGCACCCTGCACGGCAAGACCGTCGGGATCGTGGGCACCGGCAAGATCGGGCTGGCGACGGCGCGTATTCTCAAGGGGATGGGCTGCACGGTGCTGGGCAACGATCCCTACCCGTCGCCCGGGTTTGCGGCGGTGGGCGAATCCGTGGCGCTGGAGGAGCTGTTGGCCCGCTCGGACATCGTGTCGCTGCATTGCCCGCTCACGCCGGAAACGCATCACCTGATCAACGAGGAATCGCTGGCATTGATGAAGCCGGGCGCGATGCTGGTGAATACCTCGCGCGGTGGGCTGGTCAACACCGATGCGGTGGTGCGCGCGCTCAAGTCGCGCCATCTCGGGCATCTGGCCATCGACGTCTACGAACAGGAAAGCGCGCTGTTCTTCCAGGACCTGTCCGGGGAGATCATCGACGACGACCTGTTCCAGCGCCTGATGACCTTCCCGAATGTACTGGTGACCGGTCACCAGGGGTTCTTTACCGTGGAGGCGCTGCAGGAAATCTGCAGCATCACCCTGTGCAACCTGTCCGACTTCGCCAACGGAGTGGAGTGCCGTAACCGGGTGATGGCAGCCTGACCGGCTGAATCGGCTAGCGATCCACCACTTCGGCGTATCGCACGACGGGCTTTTTGGGCTCTTGCTTGGCGACGGTGGCGGGGTCGCCGGACCAGAGCGGCCTGAGGATGATCTGGTCGGGCGTGGCCTCGATCCGCACCTGCAGGCCGACGGTGAAGCCGAAGGTTCGCAGCCAGGCGCCGCTGAGCGTGATCATGGGGAAGGGGCCGAACTTGTCCCGGTTGAGTTCGCTGATCTGCGGCATGGCGCGGATGTTGTGGTGGTAGTGCGGCGTGTAGCGGGGCAGGCGGGGAGGGGTGTCCTCTTCTGGCGCCTGGGCTGGATTGTGGGTCATGCGCTTGCCTCCATCAGGGGAAATGGCCCTCGCCGATAAGGGCGAGGGCGTCGGGAGGTCAAAACCGTGAACGACAGACCGGCGGGCGTATTCCCCCGTGAAGGGTCTTGTATTAGCCGCCCTCCCGACATGGGGTATCCACTATTTTTCGTCGTTCGGAGTTTTGCGCTCCGTGGGCGACCTTGGAGGAGGTGGCCGGATCGAGGCAAGGTGATTGTTTCTGTTGGAATTTGCGTTTCGATAGGCGAGGCCTACTGCTTGTCGGGTATGGCGCGTGCAGCGCACCGGATGGCGCATACAGGTGTGAGCGCGGGCACATATTTCGTGGGTCCGCAGACGTCACACCGCGCGCTGGGCGATAATCCAGCAGGTCGCAATCGGACCGATCATCCGGAACCCGCGACGTAGAGCCGGGCTCTGCCCGGCTGCCGTTCGCATGGACCCGGGCACCGCGCTGGCCGGGCACAGCCCGGCGCTACGGGTTCTTGTCTATACATGACTGGCTGACTGTGCCGAATTCGGCCATCTGCCCGGTGTGCGACAACGTGTCGCAGCTGTTTCCGGGCCTTTCCTGCGCCAGATCATTGTCAATGCCTTTCTTAAATGGTGCGTGACGGCATAAAATTAGAGGGCTGACATGTTTGTCCTCTGCGCCGTCCCCCCTGGGCTGGCGCAGCCGGCTTTGGCCGGTGGGGATGGGCGTGAGAAGGCATTCCCTACGCAATTGGATCGACCGATGATTCCGTTGAAATCCCTTGGGCGCTGGCTGCGCCCGGGCCTGCTGTTGGCGTTGTCCGTGTTCATGACGGGCTGCAGTTCGGCCATTCTGGCCCCGAAGGGCCAGGTCGGCCATGACCAGAAGACCCTTCTGATCACGGCCACCGTGCTGATGCTGCTGGTCGTCGTGCCGGTCATCATCATGACCCTCACCTTCGCCTGGAAGTACCGCGCCAGCAACACCAAGGCCCGTTACGAGCCGAAGTGGTCGCATTCCACCGCGATCGAAGTGGTCGTCTGGTCGATCCCGTGCATGATCGTGCTGGTGCTGGCCGTGCTGACCTGGCGCTCCTCGCACTCGCTGGACCCGTACCGTCCGCTGGAGTCCGAGACCAAGCCGGTGGTGATCGAAGCCATTTCGCTGGACTGGAAGTGGTTGTTCATCTATCCGGAAGAGAACATCGCGACGGTCAACGAAATCACCTTCCCGGTGAACACGCCGCTGAACTTCAAGATCACGTCCGATTCGGTGATGAATGCCTTCTTCATCCCGCACCTGGGCAGCATGATCTACTCGATGACCGGGATGGAGACCAAGCTCCACCTGATCGCCAACGAGACCGGCACCTTCCCGGGCATGTCCTCGCACTACAGCGGCGCGGGCTTCAGCAAGATGCATTTCGACGCGAACTCGGTGACCCCCGAGGAGTACCAGGCGTGGCTGGCCAAGGTGCGTGCGCAGAGCACCCCGATGGACCAGGCCGCGTTTGCCGCGCTGGTGGATGACAAGAACCACGACTGGCACCCGGTGACCTACTTCGGTACCACCGAAACCGGCCTGTTCGACTGGGTCGTTGCCCGCCACATGGGCGACAACCAGCACTACGGCATGGACCACAAGGCCATGGACCACAAGGGGATGTCGCACGGCGCCGCTGGCGAAAGCCACGAAGGCCACGAAATGCCGGCCGCTGCCCATGACATGCCGGCCGAACATGCCGGACACACTGCAGACGAGCACGCCGCCGCCGGTCACACCGGCCACGCAGGCTCGGGAGAATAAGCATGAATCCGTTGGGTAAACTGACATTCGCTGACATCCCGCACGACCCGATCATCATCTCCACGCTGATCGGCGCGGGGATCGGTGGCCTGCTCGTGCTGGCCCTGATCACCAAGTTCAAGCTGTGGGGCTATCTCTGGAAAGAGTGGTTCACCTC
>Ga0209256_1001388_pt1 | contig 25259 bp, 18 predicted proteins | sample AraplaCol_mCL_r2_2_FD_184270 | JGI IMG/M metagenome (GOLD analysis project Ga0209256, IMG submission 184270) | Arabidopsis root microbial communities from North Carolina, USA - plate scrape MF_Col_mCL_r2 (SPAdes) (version 3) | ecosystem: Host-associated > Plants > Roots > Endosphere | place...
ACCGCATCGGCCTGTCGATGATCGAAGCGGCCGAAAAGGCCGGGAAGATCCGCCCCGGCGACACGCTCGTGGAAGGCACCGCCGGCAACACCGGCATCGGCCTTGCGCTGGTCGCGCAGCAGAAGGGCTACAAGCTCATCCTCGTCGTGCCCGACAAGATGAGCCGCGAGAAGATCTTCAACCTCAAGGCGATGGGCGCGCAGGTCGTGCTCACGCGCTCGGACGTGGCCAAGGGCCATCCCGATTACTACCAGGATCTCGCGGAGCGTCTTGCGCGCGAAACGCCGGGCGCGTACTTCATCAACCAGTTCGGCAATCCCGACAATCCCGCGGCGCACGAATTCGTGACCGGTCCGGAAATCCTGTCGCAGATGAGCGACGTGGGCGGACTGGACGCGATCGTCTTCGGTTGCGGCAGCTCGGGCACGATGACCGGCCTGTCGCGTTTCTTCGCGAAGCAGTCGCCGAATACCGAACTGATCCTCGCCGATCCGGTGGGTTCGATCCTCGAGGAATACATCAACCGCGGCACGCTGTCGGACAAGTCGGCCAGCTGGATGGTCGAAGGCATCGGCGAGGACTTCCTGCCGCCGATTTCCGACTTCTCGCGGGTGAGGAAAGCCTACGCGATCAGCGACAAGGAAAGCTTCCTCACCGCGCGCGAACTGCTGGAAAAAGAGGGCATCCTCGGCGGTTCGTCGACCGGCACGCTGCTCGCCGCGGCACTGAAGTACTGCCGGGAACAGACCACGCCGAAGAAGGTGCTGACGCTGGTGTGCGACACCGGCAACAAGTACCTGTCGAAGATGTACAACGACTTCTGGATGCTGGACAACGGCTTCCTCGCGCGCCAGCCCACGGGCGATCTGCGCGACCTGATCCTGCGTCCGTTCTCGCAGCGGGACACGGTCGTCGTCGGTCCGAACGACCTGCTGGTCACCGCGTACCAGCGCATGAAGCTGTACGACGTCTCGCAGCTGCCGGTGATGGACGGCGACAACATCGTCGGCATCGTCGATGAAAGCGACGTGCTGCTGCACGTCTATGGCGATGAAACGCGCTTCCGCGATCCGGTGTCCACCGCGATGGTGAGCAAGCTCGACAAGATCGACGTGCGCTCGCCGATCGAATCGCTGTTGCCGGTGTTCGATCGCGGGCACGTCGCCATCGTCGTCGATGGCGAGAAATTCATCGGCCTGATCACGCGCATCGATCTGCTGAACTACCTGCGCAGGCGCGTGCAGTGATGAACGCCGCGGCGTCCGCGCACTGGTTGCCGGGCGACCGCCTGCCCGACGTGCGACTGCGCGCGGCCGACAGCACCAGCCGGGCGCTACACGCCGAGTTCGCCGGGTTGCCGTTGTGGGTCGCGACGCCGGTCGATGCGGCCTCGGCGGCGCAGCTGCCAACGCCGCCCGAGGGCGTGTACGCGATCTGCGTCGCGCCCGCGGTGCCCGAGGGGGCGCCATCGGGCTGGCACGCGTTCGCGGCCGACCCGCGATGGTGCGCGGGCCTGGGCACCGGCCTGTTCTGGCAGGCCGATGCGAACCTGCGCCTGCGAGCATCGCAGCCGCTGCCGCTCGCGTCCGTGCCGGCATTGCCCCCCGGAATCGAGCCACTGCGCGGCGAGCGCACGCTCGCGATCGCGCCCGTCCTGCAGATTCCCGACGTGTTCGAGCCGGAGCTGTGCGCGACGTTGATCCGTCATCTGGAAGTGGACTGCGGCGGCGGCGATGTCTCCGCGGTACTGGTGATGCAGGACGGCGAGCAACGATTGCAGGTCGACCCGAACATCAAGCAGCGGCGCGAAGTGATTCCTCGCGATGCGCAGCTGGAAGCGCTGATGCATGAGCGACTGCTGCGCCGCGCGTTGCCGGAGATCGCACGCGTGTTCAACTTCGAAGTGCGCCGGCGCGATCCGTTCAAGCTGTTGGCGTACCCGGAAAACGCCGGCTATTTCCGCGCGCATCGCGACAACGAGACGCCCGATGTCGCGCATCGACGCTTCGCGCTGTCGGTGAACCTCAACCAGGGCGATTACGAGGGTGGCGAGTTCCGCTATCCGGAATTCGGGCCGCATCTGTTTTCGCCGCCGACCGGCGCCGCGCTGGTGTTCTCGTGCTCGGTGCTGCACGAAGTGCGGCCGGTGGAACGCGGCACGCGTTACGCGATGACCACGTTCCTGGCCTGATCAGGCTCGTGGACGCAGGCGTGAGGCGAGGTCCACCTCGCCGAGCGCATCGAGCGCGGCCTCTGCCCACTGCATGCCTTCCGCGATCCCGTCGGCATGGCGTTCCGCCGCGGCGGTGAGTTCGCGCCGACGGGCGTTCGCATCGAAATGCGCGTCCCCGTCCTTGGCGTAACGGCTGAGCAGTTCGGACGACTTGATGCGCTGAGCCCAGTCCTCGGGCACGTCCAGGCCGTAGTGCACGGCCAGGCGTGCGACCGCCGGGGCGGGATCGCGGAGCACCTCGGCGAAATCGAGATCGACCAGCCGCCCGGCCAGCGCCGGGTCGGCGGCCAGCGTGCGCCAGCGCAACTGTTCGATCAGCCACGCCCGGGCCAGCCGGGCACCGTCGGTTTCGGCGAGTGGCAACTCCGGCTGGTGCGCCAGGCGAAGCGGTTCGGTGGTCAGGGCGCCGTCGATGAGGCGGGCGTCGCGCAACATCGTGGCCAGCCAGGTCTGAAGATCGACCCACAGCAGGCAGGCACGGCCGGTGGGCGGCAGCAGGCGGTCGGCGAGGGTGGTGACCACGCTGGTGGGTTTCACGATCACCGCCCGGCTGTCCGGGAACCCGCGGGCCAGCAGCGCCAGCACCGGGCCTTCCCATGCGGCTGCGGCCGGGTTCCCGCACTCGTGGGCGAGGGTGAGAAGGGGCAGGGGTTCGCGCAGCCCGAGCACGCCCGGGATCAGGTCCAGCAGCCGGCTCACCAGCGACGAGCCACAGTGCCCGATATGGAACAGCCAGTGCACCTCGCGCAGGGGGGGCGAAGGGCCCAGCGCGGCCTCGAGTTCGCCGCGCGTCACGGTCCAGCCGGAGACGTCGCGGCGGCCCAGCGAACGCTGGTCGAGGAAGCTCGCCCGCCGGTAGTCATCGGCGTCGAAATGCAGCACCCAAGCCCGGTTTTGCGCCGGATCGAACGCGAACAGCGGATACGCTGCACTGCGGCTGAAGTCCGGGGGCAAACGCCTGGGAGGGCTCATGTGCGGTGCTAGAATCTGCGGCCGCCCATGCTAGCGGAATTGGAAGGACGTAATGACTGAACGACATGCCGACGGCAGGGCGGGGAAGCCCGGTCTTGGTACCCTCGCGATCCACGCCGGCCAGGCGCCCGACCCGACCACGGGCGCGGTGATGACGCCGATCTACGCGACCTCCACCTACGCCCAGAGCAGCCCGGGCGTGCACCAGGGGTTCGAGTATTCGCGCAGTCACAACCCGACCCGTTTCGCCTACGAGCGCTGCGTCGCCGGACTTGAAGGCGGCACGCGCGGTTTCGCCTTCGCATCGGGCCTCGCCGCCACCTCGACGATCCTGGAACTGCTCGATTCGGGCAGCCACGTCATCGCGATGGACGACGTCTACGGCGGCACGTACCGGTTGTTCGAACGCGTGCGCCGCCGCTCCGCCGGCCTGGATTTCAGCTGGGTCGACCTGAGCGATGCCGCTGCGTTCCAAGCCGCGATCCGCCCCGAGACGAAGATGGTCTGGATCGAAACCCCGACCAATCCGCTGCTCAAGCTGGTGGACATCGAGCAGATCGCCACGATCGCCCGCAAGCGCGGTCTGATCGTCGTCGTCGACAACACCTTCTCCTCGCCGATCCTGCAGCGCCCGCGTGAACTGGGCGCGCACATCGTCATGCATTCGGCGACGAAGTACCTCAACGGGCATTCCGACATCGTCGGCGGCATGGCGGTGGTCGGCGACGACGCCGATATCGCCGATCGCATGGCGTTCCTGCAGAACGCCATCGGCGGCGTGCAGGGCCCGTTCGACAGCTTCCTCGCGCTGCGCGGCCTGAAGACGCTGCACCTGCGCATGAAGGCGCATTGCGAGAACGCACAGGCGCTGGCCGAGTGGCTTGAAACGCACCCGCAGATCGAGAAGGTCATCTATCCCGGCCTGAAGTCGCATCCGCAGCACGACTTGGCCAAGCGCCAGATGCACGGCTTCGGCGGCATGATCAGCATCTACGTCAAGGGCGGCGAAGCCGCGGCGCGCCGCATGATGGAACGCTGCGAATACTTCACCGTCGCAGAATCGCTCGGCGGCGTGGAGAGCCTGATCAACCACCCGGCGATCATGACGCATGCGTCGGTGCCGGCCGAGCGTCGTGCGGCGTTGGGGATTGCGGACAATCTGGTGAGGTTGTCGGTGGGCGTCGAGGATCTTCGCGATCTTGTCGCCGACCTCGACCAAGCGCTGACGCGCTAGCGCGTGCCGCCGAAGTTCGGCGATCAGATCACTTTTGAGACCTGGAGACCATGGCAAAGGCATATAGCGGGTCGTTGCTAGCCCTGTGCAAAACCATCATTGCGAATCGAGACCTCGTCATGGGCTTGGCCCGACGCGAAGTCGAGAGCCGGTACAGGGGGGCGACGATGGGGCTCCTCTGGGCGATGCTCAATCCTTTGATCATGCTGTCCGTATACACCTTCTTTTTCACGACGATATTGAAGTCGAGGTGGCCGGGCATCGAGCAGTCGGGGCTGGACTTTTCCCTGATCCTTTTTCCTGGCCTGCTCGTATTCACGTTCTTCTCGGAATGCGTGTCGAAAGCCCCGGCGCTCATCGTGAGCAACCAGAGCTATGTGAAGAAGATCGTCTTTCCGCTTGAATTGCTGCCGATCATCAGCCTGCTTGGGGCGCTGTTTCATACGGTGATCGGACTGCTGATCTGGGCGGTCTTCTTCCTGGCAATCAAGCACCATATCTATCCGACGTCGCTACTCGTGGTAGCGCCGTTCATCCCGCTTGGCCTGTTGACGCTCGGCGTCTCGTGGTCGTTGGCCGCGTTGGGTGTCTATGTCCGCGACATCACCCACATCGTAACCGGGCTACTTGCGGCATTGATGTTCCTCGCACCGATCTTCTACCCCATCACGGCAGTACCGGAGAGCGTCCGTCCGATCATCATGATGAATCCGATCTCCGTTGCAGTCGAACAGCTTCGAGCGATTCTCTACCACGGGCAGATGATCGACTGGAACCAATGGCTCATTTACGTGGGCATCTCAATATTGGTTGCCTGGGGTGGTTTGATGGTGTTCCAGCGTGCCCGGATTGGATTCGCCGATGTCCTCTGACAACAATATTGCCATTCGTGTCCAGAACCTTGGAAAGTGCTACCAGGTGTATCCGGCCCCGTCGGTTCGCTTGAAGCAGGCCATTGCCGGGCGCGCCAGTCGGTTGCTCGGACGCGAACCCCGCAAGTTCGGAACGGAGTTCTGGGCGCTGCGAAATGTCGACTTCGAGATCCCGAAGGGCGAAGCCTTCGGCGTAATCGGGCGTAACGGCAGCGGTAAGAGCACGCTGCTGCAACTCATCACCGGCGTTCTAAATCCGACGGAGGGTTCCGTTGAGACGCATGGGCGGATTGCGGCGCTGCTTGAGCTTGGCTCCGGCTTCAATCCCGAGTTCACGGGTCGCGAGAACGTGTACCTCAATGGCATGCTTCTCGGCCTGTCGCGTGCCGACATCGATCGCAGGTTCGACAGCATCGCCGCCTTCGCCGATATCGGTGAGCACCTCGAACGTCCTATCAAGACATACTCCAGCGGTATGCTCGTGCGCCTTGCATTTGCGGTTCAGGTGCAGATCGATCCTGAGATCCTGATCATCGACGAGGCGCTGGCCGTTGGCGATGCCTTGTTTCAGAAGCGTTGTTTTGCCCGCATCAATCGCCTTGCAGACGAGGGCGTGACCATCCTGTTCGTTTCGCATGACCAGGAATCGGTTCGCACGGTTACGCGTCGAGCGCTTCTCCTCCATGAGGGCGGGGCGGTCGCTCTGGGAACGTCATCGGAAACGTTGAGAGCCTATCGGCGATTGATCAACCACGAGGAGTCGAAGTATTTCGCGGCGCTGGCCCAGGCGAACCTCGCCGGACCTGCCGACGGCGTATCGCCGAGCGAAGACGACGATGGCGTTCCGCGCGACGCGGGCGCAACAGAAGTGGCCGCACGTGATATCCCCGCGAGCGATCGCGTGGATGATGAACCCATTCAGCAGGCTCGCGGCGACGAGAACCCGATGTCTTCGGAGGGCGCGGAGGGGGTCCCGGCGATCGTGGCGGATGAGGTGGCCGAAAAGTCATTCGGCGCTGGTTACGCTCAAATCGTGAAAGTGGCCACTTTCGATGCGCAAGACGAACAGTGCGCTGTGTTCTATCCGGGCGAGACGGTACGAATCCGGATGCAGTGCCGTGCCGATGCCGCCCTCAAGAATCTCAATGTTTCCCTGAGGATCCGTAATCGCGAGGGGCTCAAAGTTTACTCGTGGGGCACGCTCAACCAGGATATGCGCGTCTACGCGGGGCTGGAGGAAGGAGCCGCGTTCTGGGATCGAAGCGTCAGCGCGGGCGAAACTTTCACAGTCTCCTTTGAGTTCGTTTGTCCGCTGGGGCCCGGCTTCTATGAGATCCAGGCGGCCATCTCGCATGAGGGCACGCCCGATTACACCGAGCAGACCATTCTGCATTGGAAGGACGAGGCCGCGTTCTTTCAGGTCTTCATGGACCAGAAGACCTATTACTTCGGTGGAAACTTCGACTTGAAGATGCGCTCGACATGGTGATCAGGCACGGCTTTGATCGAGCAGCTTTCGCGCAGGAGTTGCGGAAGGCCTGCGGGTTCGGGACCTATTTGTACGTTGGCGGCGACGCTGTCGGCATGGTCGGCGCGCTGCGCAAGCAGTTGCTGGATGCGCGTGGCGACTGCGACGGCGCGGAGGCTTGTCATGCGGTCATTCTGGATCTTCGGGATGGCGCCTCCGCGCTCACGCGGCATCTGGAGGATGTTGCGAAACACGAAGCGCGATACCTGATCGTTATCTCAGACTTCGCCGGGGCATTCGACGTTGCCGCCCGCGAGCGCGAGACGCTCGAGAAGCAGGTGATTTCTGGCGGATATCGCAAGATCTCTGCTTATTACGACTTCAATCCATACGAAGCCCTCAACGCCGGGGCTGGCCTGCATGTAGCGCCTTTCGAGCGTGTTCCGAACGACGCCCTCAAGCGCTACAACCTTGAAGTCCTCGAGGAAGAACGCCTCCTCCATACCGACATGGCGCGAGAAGCGGGGCGACGTAGCGATGCGCACTGTGTGCGATACCGCAAGGCTGCGGATTACATCCGGCCGGGCGACAGCGTGCTGGACGTCGCTTGTGGACTCGGGTACGGATCCCGCCTCATGTTCGAAGCATCCGAGGCGCGCTCGGTTCACGGCGTCGATCTGAGTGACTTTGGCGTTGACTACGCCAAGGCGCATTACGGAGTCGAAGGACGAGTCACCTTTTCCGTAGGCGATGCCGAGAAGCTCGAAGATATTCCGGACTCGAGTTTCGATTTCATTGCGGCATTTGAAACCATCGAGCATGTGCCGCACCCGGAGCACTATCTTCAGCAGCTGAAGCGCGTCCTGAAGCCTGGCGGCAGGGTGATGGTCTGCGCGCCCAACGACTGGACTGACGAAACCGGGCGTGATCCGAACCCGCATCATCTTCACGTCTACGAATGGAAGCGTTTGAAGAGCGAGATCGAGGGCCATTTCCTTATAGAGAAGGCATTCGTCCAGGTCGCAGGCGGTGCGATGAAGTGCCACTTCTCGCCGCGCAGCTGGACCGAAGTGGATCCGGACCAACCGGACCACGAGGAAGCCGAATGGCTCGTCTTCCTCGGCATGAAGGATCCGCTCGAACCGGGTAATGCCGAGTTCGTGGAAACCGTGTGGAAGCTTCCTCAGTCGGCGCGGTTCAATGTCTCGGCGTTTGCGCGCGACTATCTGAACCCGTGGATTGTCAAGGCGATGGTGGCCATCGGAATGCGCGCGCAGAGCGCCAAGCTGCTCGCCAGGTTCAGGCGGCAGGTCCTGGCTTCCACTCCGGATGATTCCGTAGACCACGGCGCAGCGCTGTGCGGTGCGCTGTACGATCTGATCGAGCAGGGCGACTTCGCTGCTTTGCCCGGACTCATGCCTCAGGTCGATGGCTACATCGCGATCAGGGCGCCTTCTCCGCATCAGCGCCGCTGGCAGGTGTCGCTCGCTTACGCCGCAGGCATGGCTGCCTGGCTCGATGGCGACTCGCGCTCGGCATTGAAGTATCTGGATATCTGTATCGGGATCGATCCGGTTCCCTTCAGCCCGATTCTCGGCAACAAGACGCTCGATGCCCTTTGCCTCAAGGCCGTGATGATGGTGACGCAGGGCAATATCCTCGGCGCGCGCACCGCTTTGATCGAAGCCGTTGCCCTGCCTCGACGCTGGACGTCGAGTAGCCTCCACAACAGCTGGCATCGTTCGTGGTTGAACACGACCGGCCTGGACGATGCGCCGCTGCCGTTCGGTTTCGCCGAGATGGCGATGGTATTCGACAAGGCGTCGAGAGCCGCGTATCTACTGTCGACGCTCGATAGTGCAAAACAACGGCCCGCGGCGTTCGCCAGGGAGGCCGAGGGCTTCCTCGAACGGCAGATCAGCCAGCTTCGCGCCGACCTTGTGGTGCAGGAGCGCGCTGGAGAGGAGAGGGCGCGGGAGATGGCGCTCCAGAACGAACGAATCCAGGAGCTGGCGCGCGAGGTAGTTGCGCAGAGCGACAGCGCTCAGGCGTTGGCGCTGGAGGTGGCGGGACGCGATCAGATCGCACAGCAGCTGGCGCAGCAGGTCAGGGACCTGGATGCCCATGCGCAGGATATGGCTAAGAACCTTCTCGCAGAAATCGAGTCGCGTGATGCGATCATTGCGGACCTCTTGAAGAGAGGGGCCGCGATTCAGGGTGATGAGTCCGTGCCGTGACACGGAATATGGCTTTCAGTACGGGTTTTTGGGGATCTCGATGATCGGCATTGTGGTGGTTAGTTACAACGCATCGGACGCGGTAGTGGTTACGCTGCGCAGTTTGTTCACGGCGAAGAATGTCGCCGGGTACAAGCTCGTCGTGGTGGATAATGCATCGGAAGCGGACGACCGCAAGAAGATCAAGTCTTTCGTTGAAGAGGCCCGCGTCGACAAGGGCATTGACTGCACTTACGTCCAGAACGAAGAGAATCTTGGATTCAGCGGCGGAAACAACGTCGGGATCAAGATGTTGTTGCAGGATGGGGACATCTCGCACATCTGTCTCCTCAACGGGGATGTCATCGTGACGGATGGTTGGCTTGATCGTCAGCTTGCCTATGGTGTGCCCGTCATCAGCACCGTCACCAATCGCGCCGACAGCGAGCAGTGCGTTCCCGACACCTACCGCTTTACGCCGGAAGAAGTGGACAAGGGCGGGAAGCGCGCATTCGAATCGGCGTATCGACAGGTGCAGCAACTCGTAGAGCGTCGCCGTGCGGCTTTCCTCGGTTGCCTGGTTGAATGTGATGTCACCTTCTTCAGCGTGCTGATGACGCGCAAGGTGTTCGAAGACGTAGGGCTTCTCGATGAGACCTTCTTCCCCGGAGGTTTCGAGGACGATGACTACTGCCTCAGGCTTCGGGAAAAGGGCTACTCCATCTCCCTTGCTCGAGACGTATACATCCATCATTTCGGCTCTGCCTCGTTCGGAAAGCTCGAATACAGTTACTTCGCTGGGCGGGCGAAGGAAAACCTTCGCCACCTGCAGACGAAGCACGGGATCAAGTGGAAGCGTCGCCCCGAAAAGCCATTGGTATCGCTGCTGATGGACCTCAAACACGTGGCCGACAAGTCCACCGGTGTCACCGATGAACAGGCGGATCTGCTCGGACGACACCTGGACATGGTCGACGTGGCGGTAAGCCACCACGCCCGGGAGTTCGTGAATCTGCGCGCGGAGTTCTTCCACTCGAACAGCCAGTCGCGAAAGACGCGAGCGGCAGTCGAGAACGCTGAGCGCTTCGGATCTCTGGCAGAAGGTTGGGAACGCTTCGCTGCAGGGGTCAGGCACTCGCTGGCCCAACGAAACCTGCAAGACGAAGAGACGACCGGCTTGCTGACGCTCGGAGATACGCTCACCGAGGCGATCAACGCCGTGGTGGACGCGAACTTCCGCATCAATGCCGCGCTGCGTGGAGGTGCAGAGCACGCCGCTCCACATGCCTCGACCGAGTGGGTTTCGCGGCAATGGGCCGCCCGTTCCGGCGTGAAGAAGGTGCTTTGGGCCGTCGTAAAGGGCCTGGCTCTCCTCGTGAAGTTCGATGGCGTGGTTTTCTTCGGCGGCTACTTCTATCCAGAGCGGGAGAAGGACGGCTATTTCCAGCGGATCCGGATGGTCGATGGCCTGGTCTCCGATGGATGGCGCGTATACGTCGAGTCTCGCGACCTCGTGGGTCGCGCATCGATGATCGATCGTCCCGAACCGCGTGTCGTCGTCATTCGACTGGCCGGTGGCCGTCTCAAGCGGGCAGCGCTCTGGGCGATGGTGACGGCGCTGGTGCTGCGTTCGCGGAAGATGTACTTCCATAGCGTGCTGAGAATGCCCGACCTTGGCTTCGGCAAGCTGTTGCGCATCCCGTTCACCAAATCGGTCGTGGACATCCATGGAGTCGTGCCGGAGGAATTCCGCATGCACGACGACTACTACAGTGCGGTGAAGTACGAGCGCGAGGAGGAGTACGCGTTCCGCTTCGCCAAGCGGATCGTGGTGGTCTCCAATGCAATGCGCGAGTACCTTAAAACGAAGTATCGGGATCACGGGGCTCCGGAGTTCATCCATTTCCCGATGTTCCCCAACTTCCTGCCGCACCGCGGCCCGAAGGGCGTAGCCGCAGGCAACAAGCCCATCGCGGTGTATGCGGGCGGGCTGCACAAGTGGCAGCAGCCGGAGAAGACCCTGCGCGCCATGGCGGCGACCAGCGCGGCCTGCGCCAATCATTTCCTTTCCCCGCAACCCGAAGTAGCGGCGGAGCTCGCTGCGGATATCGAGGGTGGCGATCACATCCACTTCGGCACCATGAGCCATGCCGAGCTGATGCGCTTCTACCGAAAGTGCGATTTCGGCTATGTCCTTCGCGAAGACAATGTCGTCAACAACGTCGCCTGCCCGACGAAGATCGTCGAATACATCGCCAATGGGATCATTCCGATCATTGATTCCGAGAAGATCGGTGACTTCAGCGCCTTGGGCATGCGCGCGATACAGGTGACGGACTTCGAGCAGGGCCTGGTACCGGATGCCGACGAGCGTGCACGGATGTCGACGGAGAATTTCAGGGTCTACCACTCGATCAAGAGGGCCCGCGACCGGGGCGGACGCGAGCTGGGAACCTACCTCACCGGACATGCAGGCGGCGGTGGCGCGGCGATGCCAGTGGATACCCTGAGAAAGGACGAGCCTGTCGATATCATCGTGCAGGTCGGCAACTTCGAGGCCGGCGGCCTTGAGAACGTGGTCATCGAACTCAACGAGTTCCTGCGTGAATATGGCCTGCGCCTGGTCCTGCTGATCCTTGGCACGCAAGGCCGCGCTGCAGCACGGGCACGTGAGTTGGGGCAGCACATCATCGCCATGCCGTATTCGGGCGCGGGGTATCGCGAGCTGCTTGAGAGGCTCCAGCCGAAGGTCGTGTTGACGCACTACTCGATCGACGGCATCGAAATCTGCAACGAACTTGAGATTCCCGTCCTGCAGGTCGTCCACAATATCTACATGTGGCTCGCCGGACACGATCTGGAGAAGTTCCGCACTGCCGCGGCGCAGACGACCACGTTCATTGCAGTGTCGGACGCGGTCAAGGAGTTCTCCGTCCAGAAGCTTGGCGTCGAAGGCACCAAGTGCGAAGTGATCCAGAACGGCATCGATGTGGACAGGTTCCACGATGAAGACCGCATGGCGACCAGGAACAGGTTGCGTGAGCGCTATGGAATTCCGGTCAACGATTTCGTGTTCCTCGACATGGCCGCCATCAACCACCAGAAGAATCACGGCGATGTAATCAAGGCCTTCAGCCTGGCTGCGATGGGTTGTGACAATGCGCGCCTGGTCGTTCTGGGGCCGGTCTACGAGCCGGGGCTGATGCAGGAAATGAAGGCGATGGTGCGCGACCTGGGCATCGAACGACGTGTCCATATCATCGAGCCGACGTCGACTCCGTGGGAGTTCTACGCCATGGCCGATGCATTCGTCAGCGCGTCGTTCTTCGAAGGCGGTCCTCTGACCTTGCTGGAAGCGTTGGCGAGCAATCTGCCGGTGATCATCCCGCGGATCGGTGTGGCTTCCAGTTACGAAGGCATGCAGGGCGTGCATGTGATCGAGCCGGCACTCGACATCGGGGCCTATGCCGGCGCCATCGACGCCTTGAATTCAAACAACGGCTTTGTCGACAGTCTTGCGGCTGCAATGATGAAGGTGTGGTGCGATCCGGTGCGCCCGGATTTCACCCCCGAGCAGCGCAGGTCCCTGGACAAGGACAATACCTACATGAAGTACGCGCAGCTTGTCGCGCGCGAACGCGACCAGCGCGCGCTTTCCGCCTAAACCCAAACCGCGACCCGAAACCATGAAAACTACTCGTTACCTTGCGATCCTCACCGTTGCCGCGCTTCTCGGCGCCTGTGCCAAGCCGGATGCTTCGTCTCCCGCGGATAACGCAGGCGCACCGCAGGCGGCCGCCCCGGCAGCGCCGGCGCTAAGCGAGGCCGACCAGGCCTACCAGGACGCCAAGCGCCTGCTCGATGCGAACGCACAAGGGCAGCAGCTTACGGATGCAGTCAATCTGCTGCTGAAGTCTTCCGCGGCCGGGAACGGCGATGCCAAGGTGCTGCTCGCCAAGCTTTATCGTGACGGCGTGGGGATCGCGCCGAATCCGCCCGAGGCCGTCAACCTGCTGCTTTCGGCTGCCGCAAGCGGCAACGCTGCCGCTGCTTACGAGCTTGGACTCTCCTATGAGAAGGGCTTGGGTATTGAGAAGAATCCAGGCGAAGCGCTCAACAACTATCTGAAGGCGGCGCAAGGCGGGAACAAGGACGCCATGTTCAAGGTGGCGGAGGCATTCCGGACCGGAGCGGGAACCGCCGCGAGCAATGAAGAGGCCACGAACTGGTATCGGAAGGCTGCGGATGCAGGCCACGAAGAAGCTGCACTGAAGCTCAAAGAGCTTGAGTCGAAGTAATAACCGCTATGCGCTCGAGGGGCGGACACGTGAAGAACGTGATCCGCTCTTTTATCTTCTTCTTATTGATTGGTTGCCACGAACGTGAAAGTTGCCATGGATGACCGGAAGTTTCCGCTCGCTTTCTTCCTAATAACGCTAGCGCTGATGTTCTTCGCGCTGGGCTTTAGGGTGAACGCTGCGGCGGGAAGCGACCTCTTCAACCCGAGCTTCTACTGTGAGGACGGGTATATCTTTGTAAATGAGGCGCACAAGCTCGGGATTGTATCCATTGTCACACCTTACGCTGGCTACCTACACCTGATACCCAGGCTAACTGCGTACGCCGCAACTTTCGCGCCACTGTCCGAAACGCCACTCCTGTTCCATGTGGTGTGGATCCTGCTGTTTGCACTATTTGCATACGTGATGCAGACGAGGCTTGCATCGATCGGCGTCCCGCCGTTGGTGCAGGGACTTGCCATGGTCCTGCTGGTCGTGCAGCCCCAGGCTGGCGAGGTTTTCTTTACTGTAACCAATATCCAATGGTTGGCTGGGCTTGCGCTTGCCACCTACCTGATCTTTCCTTTCAAAGAGCGGCCGGGCATTGGGCAGGCTCTTCTGACGGCGGCTGTCGGCCTCACAGGTCCCTTCGGGATGCTCGTTCTGCCGATTCTTGCCGTCCGGGCGTTGGCCTTCAAAGATCTGAAACAGGCTTGGCCTGTCTATCTTGCAGTCATAATCTCGGCTGTCATCCAGGCGGGATTCATCGCCTTCTCGCCGAAGATCTTGAACACGGCGCCATCGGGCGAACTGAGTGTCTGGCTCTCTGCGATCATCAAGTTCCTCAGTTTCGGTGGTGAGTATCCGCTTGCCACGGTTTTCGCATTCGTGTTCTGGGCCAGCATTCCTTGGCATCAGGTCTTCACGGATCTATATGCACGCGTCAAAGATCCCGCCGGTGTGCCGACCACGCAGCAGGTCGCTAGCATCTGCACCGGAATGCTGGTCGTTGTTGCATTCGGTTTCATGGCCGTCGGGTTCCTTCGAGACTATCCGACCTCGATGAGCCCCGTGATCTCCGCCACCGGCGTTTCTGGCGGCAGCCGCTATTACTTCATCCCTTACAGCCTGTTGATTCTGGCCGCGACTGTCTCGACGTTCAGGAGCTACCCGAGGATGCTGTGTGCTCTGGGTGCGTTCTCGATCATCTGTGCGGCGAACTTTGTAAAACCCGAGCGGATCAACTTCCAATGGGACGCATATGTAAAGTTTGCGCGTGTCACCCCTGATCTAGTCATCCCGACCGGCTACAGGGCCGATCAAGTGCCGGGTTGGTCGGTCAACGCAGGAGGTCTCTTTGAAGGTGACACGGATGCCATGGGCATTTCGATCCCGCTTGATGCCGTGTCCATAGAGAACGGCGAAGCCATGAAGATCGACGGCAAGACCGTGGTGAAGAGCACTTCCGATAACTTCTCGGTCAACTTCCCCATCGAGCAATGCGGTAGCAGCTCGGCTGTCGGCGTGGAAGTGTCGGGTGTCCGCAGCTACGCAGGCTGGATACAGGTCCTGGGCGGTCGGGATAGGAACTTTGACGATCGGAACAGTGTTCTTCGCTTCAACTATCCGGGCGAGTTCACGGAAAAGTTCGCGTTCACTAGGGACCTGAACCAGAACACGGTCAAAGTTCGCCCTGGCTTTGTGCCCGGTGAGGCGGAGATTCGTGCGATCAAGGTGTTCTGTCTGAAGTAGGCATTCGTTGCACGGGCTCCGTGTCGCCTTAAGTGGAGGTCTTCAGTTTCGAAAACTCGCTCAGGGCGATGGCGGCTTCAGCATGCTGCTGTCCCGGATCGGTGGCCGATGACCCTGCGGACTGTCGCGCCAAACTTCGAACCCGCCCTTCGTCGGGCCCGCTGCAAGCGCCCAGCGGGTCCGGTCATCGCATCCGCCCGCAAGGCGCTTATAGTAGGGCCGAAGGCCTTGGCGACATGAAGTGCGCAGAGGGCGAGATCGATGCGAAACGTAACCCGCGTCCCTTTCCCGAAATGGCTTGGCTAATCCAGCGACATTGACGCTTCAACTTTCACCGCAACTCACTTCGGAGTTAGGCATGAGCGAGCGTAGTGACGGCAGTTCGTTCTGGGCGAGGTTTCGTCGCAAGGCAACAGTAGAGAACACAGCGCCAGATCAGTCGACGAGCGTCGCCCGCATCGACCCTGCGCTGGCTACACGCTTCTCCGCCGTATTCGACGCAAAACTATGGGGGGAAGGCGAAACCCTTTCCGGCCCAGGCTCGAGGCTTGACAACCCGATGGTGATCAAGGCCTTCAGTGCGCTTGATCATGCGATCGACGAGTTCGGTGTGCGAAGCATCGCCGACATTCCTTGCGGTGACTTCAACTGGTTCCAGGAAGTATTGAAGAAGCACCCCGACGTGGCGTACGCCGGCTTCGACATCGTCCCGCCATTGATCGAGATGAATCGCGCCAAGTTCCCCGGCGTGAAATTTCTCCAGTTCGATATCGTGTCCGACGTACCAGGCAAGTTCGACCTGATATTCACCAAGGAACTCTTCATCCACTTGAAGGATTCGCAGGTTGCGCAGGCGATCCGCAACATGAAGGCGTCCGGCTCGAAGTACATGATGGCGTCCAACTCGTTCGGCGTCGTCAATGTCGATCTTGCCCACGCCGAGCTTGGATACGCACGCCCCATCGATCTGTGCGTGGAGCCTTTCAACCTGCCAGCACCGCTCTGGCGGAACGATTTCTACGCACTCTGGCGCCTGGGCGATATCCACGTGGGTATCTGACGGGCGCCGCCGGCACCCGCCGCGACATGCATTGGCAGCGCGGCGGTGGCCAGTCAGCGATCGGGGCCGGTTACATCATCCCCACGTGCGTGCGCGGCCATTCCCGATGTGGAGATGACGGCGGGGGCGCCTGTCAGATTGTGGCGACGATCGCGTCGACGATGCGCTGACAAGCATTGCCGTCGCCATACGGATTGTGCGCCTCGGACATGCGCGAATACTCGACAGGGTCGTCCAGCAGTCTCTCCAGCGCAGCCACGATCCGTTCGTCGTCAGTGCCAACCAGTTCGACCGTGCCGGCATCCAGCGCTTCAGGGCGTTCGGTGGTGTCGCGCATCACGAGCACCGGTTTGCCGAGGGAGGGCGCTTCCTCCTGCACTCCGCCGGAGTCGGTGAGGATGATGTGGGCCTGCTGCATCAGGTACACGAAGGGCAGATAGTCCTGCGGCTCGATCAGGTGCACATTCTCAAGCCCGCTCAGGTGACGACGGACGGGCTCCTGGACATTCGGATTGAGGTGAACCGGGTAAACGATCTGGACGTCGCGACGCTTGGCGATCGTGCCGAGCGCCTTGCAGATCCGTTCGAACCCTCCGCCGAAGTTCTCCCGACGGTGACCGGTGACGAGAATCAGCGGCTTTGTCGCGTCCAGGAACTGGAAGCGGTTGCGCATCTGCTCCTGGAGGGCGGCGTCCGTACGTATGCGCTCGTCCATCTGCAGCAGGGCATCGATTACCGTGTTGCCCGTGACGTGTATGGACTCATCGGCAATTCCTTCGCGCAACAGGTTGGCGCGGGAACTGGCCGTGGGCGCGAAATGCAACGAGCTCAGTGGCGACGTCAGCCGTCTGTTCATCTCTTCCGGCCACGGCGCTTGCATGTCGCCTGTCCGCAGCCCGGCTTCGACATGCCCGACAGGGATCTTCGCGTAGAAGGCCGCGAGCGCGGCCGAAAGCGTGGTCGACGTGTCGCCGTGCACGAGGACGATGTCGGGCTTGAGCTCATCGAAGACCGGCGTCATGCCCTGCAGGATGCGCGCGGTGACGCTGGGAAGCGACTGCCCCGGCTGCATGATGTCGAGGTCGACATCAGGCTTGATGTCGAAGATCTCCAGTACCTGATCGAGCATTTGACGATGCTGGGCGGTCACCACGGTCAGCGCTTCCAGTTGCGGATGGGCGCTGACCGCGTGGACGAGCGGTGCCATCTTGATGGCTTCCGGCCGGGTGCCGAAAACCAGCATCACTTTCTTCTTTGCTGCCATGGGTTCTGTGTTCTTGAAATGCCGTCGGTAGGCGGAATGACGCGGCTGGATGGTCGATCGTGCTCAGAAACACGACCTGCTAGGTGTGGCCTTGTTTGTTTCGGAATGTCAGGCGATTGTGGGCAATGTAGCTGGTCACTGCCGGTGTTGCGACGCCGATGATGTGGGCCACCGTGTCGGCGTAAGGGAGGCCGAGGGCCGGCAGAACCCAGCGCGCCAGCACCAGACTGATGACGACTGTCTGCAGGACCGCGAATACATTGACGAGCACGAACCATGCTGCCTGCGCGTGCGCCTCGCCCGGACGGTCCTTGAACACCAGCGCGCGATTGAGGGTGAAGGCGGTAACCATGCCCACGATGTAGGCAAGCACGATGGAGGGCAGGTAAGGAAGCCAGACGTTGAAAACCATGCGCGCGCCAATGTTGACGAGCGCGGCGGTTCCACTAGCCGCAAGGAACAACAGGAAGCGGCGGTTCACGCGCTCATGGCCTCGCTGGCCAGCTTGTCGCCCACCGCAATGCTTTCGGAAATCGAGCGATCCTCGGGATAGTAATAAGCCGTATCGGCCATGTAGAACCCTTCCACCGGCGTCTTCATCGAGGGCAGCATGGCCTGGAAGCCCGGCGGACAGATCGTCTGCGCGAACTCGTAACGGTGGCAGTGCTGCGCGAGGACCCAGTCGCGACGGAACGACGGGTTCAGCTTGCCCAGATAGCCGATTACTTCATCGATCAGCTGCTGGTTCGTATTCGACCACTTGGGGTGCGTCTTGGGCATGTAGAACGGCGCGTAGAGGATGTGCTCGCCCTCGCGCGTTCCCGGGTTGAGGTTCGAATACTCGATGACGCCCGGGATGTCGATGCTCTCGTCGCCGATGTTCATCCAGAAGTTCTCGGTCAGCGCGTGCTTGAGTTTGAGGATCACGCAGGCGACCGGGATGTTCTCGACGGCACGGACCTTGTCCGCGAAATCGCGCGGCAGGTCAGGCACCATCGCGGGGACGTACTGGATCGGCGCCGTCGACAGGACGGAATCCATGGGGACGAACTCGCCTGCCGCTTCGATTCCGGTAACGCGTCCGTCCTGGACGACGACGCGATCGATGCCTGCACGCAGGTGGATGCGTCCGCCGAGCGCGAGGATCTTCTTCTCCATCGCTTCCAGCAGCGTTTCAGAGCCGCCCTCGATGTAACCCAGGCTTTCGTTGAGCAGGTTGCGGCGCGACAGCGCGATGCGCTTGATTCGCGTGCCGATCCACGATGCCGACAGGTTGTCGGTGTACTCGAAGAACTTCAGGTAGAACGTGCGTTTCCACAACACGTTGTAACCCTTCTCGCCAAGCCAGCGGCGAAGCCAGGCGGTGGCGTTCTCCTTGTCCAGCGCCGTCCAGTCCTTGATGCCCTTGGTGCTCATCACGTGCAGGGCGTATCGGAACTTGCTGACGATGTCGAGCTTGGGGAAGGAAAGCAGCGCGAACGGCGTGCCCCACTTGTAGAGCTTGCCGTCGTAGAAATAGCCCATGCGCGTGTCGGTCCACTTCAGCTTGTCGGACAGGCCGAGCCTGGAAAGCAGATCGAACAGCGGGTAATCGGTCTTGCAGACGAAGTGGTAGTAGCGTTCGATCTTCAGGCCGTCGAAGTCGAAACTGGCGGACATGCCACCAATGCGGTCGTCGCGCTCGTAGATGTCGACGCTATGGCCTTTCTCCAGCAACTGGAGCGCTGCCATGAAGCCCATGGGGCCGGCGCCGACCACGGCGAACTTCTTCTGCGTGTTCTGGTTCGTGTTCATTTGTGTCTTATCGCTTGAGCACGATGTGCCCGTAAGTGGGGTCGCAGTAGCTCTCGCGTACTGCGTCCTCGAACGCATGCTGTTTGACGCCGAACACCGCGAGGGTGTCTACGCCCTTGAAATCGTCGCCTGCCGACAACGCTTTCAGCTGGTCCGCGGTGAACGGCGGCTTCTTGCTGAACAGCGCGTAGGTGCGGAGCAGGAGCGCGAAGAAGCCGATCGGGATGTGCACGATCATCGTATGCAGGCGCTTGACGCGCTTGATGGTGCGGATGATGTCGACGTAGTCGATGCGCGTGTCGCCCACGATGTCGAAGACCTCGCCATCAGGCTGCGTCTGGATGCACTGGGCGATGCACCGGCAAAAGTCGCGCTCGTAGAGCGGCTGGCGCATGAACTTCCCGTCGCCGGGTATAGGGAAGACCGGAGTGCGTGCCATGAATCGCGACAGCCAGCCAAGGTGCTTGGGGTCGAACCAGCCGAACATGAGGGTCGGGCGGAGCACGCAGTGACGCAGGCCGCTTTCGACGACCATTGCTTCCTGGAGCTTCTTCGTTTCGGTGTAGTCATCCGTCGCCACCGAGTTCACCACCGACGAGCTGATATGCACCAGGTAAGGCACCTGGTGACGTTTGCATGCGTCCAGCACGCGCCGCGTCGCGTCGATGTTGTTGCGGTCGAAAAGGTCACGCGTCTTGCCGGTAATCTGGGCGTGCAGTTGCACGACGACCTGCGCGCCGGCGAACGCATCCTCCCAGGCCCCGGGCTCTGCCAGGTCCGCTTGGATGGTCGCGACATCTGGGTGCAGCTTGCGCAGGATTTCCAGGTTGTAGGCGTGCTTGTCGATGGCGACCAGGCGCGTGAAGCCCTGCTGCTTCATCTCGACGATCAGGTTCTGGCCGACGAGGCCCGCCGCGCCGGTCAGAACGATGAGTTGGTCCTTGCTGGCGAGGGGCATCAGAGCTTGATCCTGCGGAAAACGAATTCGGGGATATGGGTGATGATGAACATGATCGCCCACCAGAAGCGCGGCAGATACGCCACCGCGCGACGCTTGTCGACCGACGACACGATGCCGGCCGCGATCTGCTTCGGCTTGGCCCAGAGCGCGCCTTTCCTGAAACTCGCGGTCATCGGCGTGTCCACGAAGCCGGGCTTGATCGTCAGTACGTTCACGCCGCGAGCGGCCTGTGCCTGGCGCAGACCGCTGAGGAAGGCGCTGACGGCGGCTTTCGCGCTGCCGTAAAGATAGTTGCTGGCCCGGCCACGATCGCCGGCGACAGACGAGATGACGGCGAGCGTCGCGCCCGGCTGCAGGCGCTGTGCGATCGCGGTCGACAGGGCGATCGTCGAGGTTCCGTTGGTCGCGAACTCCTGCATCGCATAGTCCACCGACTGTTCGCATCGGACCTGGTCTGGCAGCGTGCCGTGCGCGATGAGGACGACATCGACGCCGCCCAGGGCGTGCCAGGCGGCGTCCAGCATTTCAACGTGACGTGCCTGGTCGTTGACGTCCAGTCGGTATGCGGTCGCGCTCCCGGCGCCTCGAATACCCAGGTCGGCGGCTATCGCATCCAGACGTTGCTGATCGCGGCCCGTGAGGAAGAGCGCGGCTCCGCGCGCGGCGTACTCACGCGCCGTCGCTTCGGCGATGGCCGAGGTCGCGCCGATGATAAGGACTCGCTGCATCAGTTACTCCATGACCCGGCGCCAGAAGCCGGACGAGAATCGGGGATCGACGTGGCGGGAGAACTCCTCCCACCGTGGGAAGGCCTGCCGGAACAGCGTCCCGGACATGCGTGCGTCCTTGGCCGGATAGAGGGCGCCGTTCGCATCGGCGACCACGCGATCGAGCCGGTCGAGCAGGCGGAAGACGTCACGGCCGTCGTTCGGGAAATCCAGCGCCAGGGTCGTCCCGGAGCGTGCGAAGGACAGCATGCCGGGCGAAGGACGATCGCCGAACTCCTTCAGCACGGCCAGGAACGAGCCGGTGCCGCTGCGCGAGATCTCGCGCAGGATTTCCGCGACCGCGTCGCGGGCCACGCCCGGAGGCAGAACGCACTGGTGCTGGAGGAAGCCGCGCGGACCGTACATCCGGTTCCAGTTCGCGATTCCGTCCAGCGGATAGAAGTAGGGAGCGTAGTGGCTGAAATCGCGACGGTGCTTCGCTCGCTGGCGATGGTAGTAGAGCCAGTTGAACGGGCGAAGGGTCAGTTTGTTGACCAGCGACAGCGGCGGCACGATCGGCATCGACAGCCGCGACGGTTGCGGCGCAGGACGACGATCGCCGGCCGCATGGTCCGCACGCAGGAAATGACCACGCCCCAGCGCATCCCCGCGTGCGAGACAATCGATCCATGCGACGGTGTATTCGCACAGCGATGCGGACTGGCTGGAAAGCTGGAAGAATTCGTCGAGGTTGGCGAAGCGGATCGACTCCACCTCCATCCAGGGGCCGGGAACGCGACGAAGTTGCAGGCGCACCCATGTGATGACGCCGGTCAGGCCCAGGCCGGCCACGGTCGCCTCGAACAATCCCGATGGATCGTCCGGAAGGAGCACGGCACGTCGGCCGTCGCTGCGTAGAAGCTCGAACGCAAGCACGTGATGTCCGAACGTGCCGGCGCGATGGTGGTTCTTGCCGTGGACGTCGTTGGCGATGGCGCCGCCGACGGTGACGTGGCGCGTGCCGGGCGTCACCGGCAGGAACCAGCCCTGTGGCAGCGCAAGCTCGATGATTTCCGACAGGGTGACACCGGCCTCGCAGCACAACACGCCCGTTGCCGGATCGAACTCGACGAAGCGGTCGAGGGCTCGCGCACGCAGCAGCGTGCCGTCGGGATTGAGGCAGCTGTCGCCGTAGCTGCGCCCGTTTCCGTAGGGCAGCGCGGTTCCTTCGAATGCTGGCAGCGCCGCATTGCGGTCGACCAGCGCGATGCTGCGCTGGTCACGAACCGCGGGATAGCGACCCCACGAGGCATCCACGGGCATCAGATCGCTCCCAGGATCATCAGTCCGCACACCGCGATGACGACCTGGCTCATGCGATCGGTCACCGCGAACACGACCGGATCATCGTCCATCATGCCGCGATGCGCCTTCACCCAGACGCGGCTGATCCAGTACAGGAGCATCGGACAGATCAGCCACAGCAGCTGCGGACGGCGATACAACTCCAGGCTGTCCGGGCTGTTGATGTAGAGCGCGAACACGAGCACGGCGCAGTAGCCACTGGAGCCGCCCAGCGACTGGATCAACGGCAGGTCGTCGACGGTGTAACCACGCCCGCTCGCCTTGTTCTGGCCGTTGGCGAGCATCGCTGCCAGTTCGGTATATCGCTTGAGCATCGCCAGGCTCAGGAACAGGAACATCGAGAACGCCAGCAGCCAGAACGATAGGCCTCCATCGATGGCGACGGCGCCGCCGATGATCCGGATCGTGTACAGGCCTGCCAGCATGACGACGTCGACCATCACCACGCGCTTGAGCCGCAGCGAGTACGCCAACGTCATCGCGTAATAGCCGAGCAGGACACCCGCGAATTCCCACCCGACCACCAGCGCCAGCGCGAAGCCCGCGAAGGTCAGCAGCGGCGCCGCGAACAGGCCATGCAACAGCGGGAGCGAGCCGGCCGCGAAAGGACGCCTGCGTTTGCGCGGGTGCGCCCGGTCAGACGGAAGGTCGAGCAGGTCGTTCAGGACGTAGACGCCGGACGCGCACAGCCCGAAGGCGAGGAAAGCAATCACCGCCGGGACGACTGCGCCAACCTCGAGGAAGCGGTGGGAGGCCAGCAACGGCACGAAGACGAGCAGGTTCTTCAGCCACTGGTGCACACGGATCGCCTTCACCCAGGTCTTGAGACCGCCGCGGGATGGGGGCAGGTGCTGGTCAACGCGGCTGACGCGCGAGGCGCGCCGGGCCAGCGAGTCGGTCGCGTTCACGACCCATGCGGCGCGAGCGCGCTCCCAGACCTTGAGATCGCATTCCTCGTTTCCGGCGTAATCGAAAGCCCGTTCGCCGAATCGTTCGACCAGCAGATCCGCTTTCCGCTTGCCGGAAAGGTTGCGCGACTCGTCGCTCGCCAACACGAGATCGAAAACGCCAAGGTGCTCGGCGATCGACGTCGCGTACTTGCCGTTCGTGGCGGTGCACAGCACGCGCGGCCGGACCGACGTCGTGCGCAGCATCTCGACGAGACGTTCGTCGTAAGGCAGTGCCGCCGCATCCAGCTCGACGCGGCTTGCGATTTCATGCTTCAGCGCTGCCTTCCCGCGCAGCAGCCACAACGGCAGCAGGAACAGATACAGCGGGTTCTTGCTGAGCAATGCCAGCACCGATTCGTACAGCACATCGGATCTCAGCAGCGTGCCGTCCAGGTCCACGCACAGCGCAACCTGCTCCACATTGTGGACTTGTCCTTGTTCCATCGAAACTCCCCGTCACTTCAAATCCAGCATGCGGACCTTCCAGGCCGCATGCTGGTCTTTCCGAAATCAATTGATTGCTTTCTCAAGCTCTGGCAGCAGTGCGAACAGATCCCCCACCAGCCCGATATCCGCGATCTCGAAGATCGGCGCATCGCCGTCCTTGTTGATCGCCACGATCGTGCCGGCATCCTTGATGCCGGTCAGGTGCTGGATCGCGCCGGAGATGCCGACGGCGACGTATAGCTCGGGGGCGATGATCTTGCCGGTCTGGCCGACCTGGAGTTCGTTCGGCACGTAGCCGGCGTCCACCGCGGCGCGCGAAGCGCCCACGGCCGCGCCGAGCTTGTCGGCCAGCGCATAGATCACCTTGAAGTTCTCCGCCGAGCCTACTCCGCGGCCGCCGGATACGACGCGCTTGGCGCTCTGGAGGTCAGGACGATCCGACTTGCCAGCGGCGAGGCCGACGAAGCGCGTGTGCGAGGGCAGGGCGGCGTCGACGGAAACCGCTTCGACCGTCGCACTGCCACCCTTCGCCGCTTCCGGCCACGAGGCGGTACGCACCGTGGCGACCACGGTGTGATCGGCCGGCGCTTCGACGGTGATGATCGCGTTGCCCGCGTAGATCGGACGCTTGAAGGTATGGCTGCCTTCCACGGCCATCACGTCGGAGACCTGCGCGACGCCAAGCAGCGCGGCGACGCACGGCATCAGGTCCTTGCCGAAGGTGGTGCTGGGGCCGAAGACGTGGCTGTAACCGGCGGCGACCTTCGCCACCTGCGGCGCCAGCACCTGCGCGATCGCGTTGGCATTGGCGGCGTTGGCGACGGTCAAAACCTTGCCGACGCCGGCGATCTGTGCGGCATCGTTCGCGATGGACGCCGGATCGGCGGCCAGCACCACGATATCGATGGAGTCCGGCTTCAACGCCTGCGCGGCGGAAACGCACTTGGCGGTGGAGGCGTTGACCTTGCCGTCCAGGTGTTCGGCGACGATCAGAACCTTGCTCATTACAGGAGCCCCTTCTGCTTGAGTGCGGCGACCAGTTCGGCCGCGTCCTTCACCATCACGCCCTTGCTGCGCTTGGCAGGGGCGGCGTAATGCGTGGTCTTGAGCGTGTCTCCGGTGTCGACGCCGAGGTCGGCGAACGCAATCGACTCCAGCGGCTTGCTCTTGGCCTTCATGATGTCCGGCAGTTTGATGAAGCGCGGCTCGTTCAGGCGCAGGTCGGTGGTGACCACGGCCGGGAGGTCGACTTCCAGCGTCTCGAGGCCGGCATCGACCTCGCGCGTCACCGTGGCCTTGCCGCCTTCGACTTCCAGCTTCGAGGCGAACGTCGCCTGCGGGCGGCCCCACAGCGTGGCGAGCATCTGGCCGGTCTGGTTGGCGTCGTCGTCGATGGCCTGCTTGCCGAGGATCACCAGGTCCGGCTGTTCCTTCTCGATCAGCTTGAGCAGCGTGCGGGCGGCCGTCAGCGGCTGGATCGGCTGGTCGGACACGACGTGGATGGCGCGGTTGGCGCCCATCGCCAGGCCGTTGCGCAGGTGAGCCTGGGCGTCGGCGGGGGCGATCGTGGCGACCACGACCTCGGTCGCGATGCCCTTGTCGCGCAGGCGCAGGGCCTCTTCCAGGGCGATTTCGTCGAACGGGTTGGCCGACAGCTTGACGCCGTCGGTGACCACGCCGGAGC
>Ga0209256_1001389_pt1 | contig 25252 bp, 19 predicted proteins | sample AraplaCol_mCL_r2_2_FD_184270 | JGI IMG/M metagenome (GOLD analysis project Ga0209256, IMG submission 184270) | Arabidopsis root microbial communities from North Carolina, USA - plate scrape MF_Col_mCL_r2 (SPAdes) (version 3) | ecosystem: Host-associated > Plants > Roots > Endosphere | place...
TCCTCGCCGTAGACGATTCGGCCTCCATGCGCCAGATGGTCTCGTTCACCCTCAAGAATGCGGGTTTCAACGTCGTGGAGGCGGTGGACGGGCAGGACGCCTGGGAGAAGTCGACGCAGCGCGATTTCGACCTGGTGCTGACCGACCAGAACATGCCCCGCATGGATGGCATCAGCCTGACGAAGAAGCTGCGGGACAACCCCAAATTCAAGACCACGCCGATCCTGATCCTGACCACCGAGTCCAGCGACCAGATGAAGCAGGCCGGCCGCGCCGCGGGCGCCACCGGCTGGCTGGTCAAGCCATTCGACCCGGCCAAGCTGATCGAAGTGATCGGCAAGGTGATCCGCTGAAGTCCCGCGGGAGAGATTGATGGGAGACATGACCTCCGAAGGCGCCAACCTGGGCGCGGGCATCGACCTGAGCCAGTTCTATCAGGTCTTCTTCGAGGAAGCCGGCGAGAACCTCGACAACATGGAACAGCTGCTGCTGAACCTGGACATCGAGAACCCGGACGATGAGCAGATGAATGCCATCTTCCGCTGCGCCCACTCGATCAAGGGCGGCGCGGCGACGTTCGGCTTCAACGACGTGGCCGAGCTGACGCACCAGATGGAGACGCTGCTGGACAAGCTGCGCCGCCATGAGCTGGCGCCGACCTCGCAGATGGTGGACGTGCTGCTGCAGTCCGGCGACGCGCTCAAGGCGCAGCTGGCGCGGCATCAGGGCTCGGGCGCCGACGCGGTCGACACCTCCGCCCTGCTGAGCAGCATCCGCACGCTGGTCGACGGCGGCACGCTGGACGGCACGCGCGCCGCCGCGCCGGCCCCGGTGGCCGCCGCGGCGCCCGCTCCAGCCCCCGCGGCGCCGGCCGCCGCGCCGCTGAAGTCCACGGTGCGCCAGCTCGAGCTGCTGGTGGGCCCGCTGGACAACCCGGCGCAGGCCGACAACCTGGTCGAGCTGTTCAAGGAGATCACCGACCTGGGCACGATCGAGCCGCTGGATGGCGGCATCGCCGCCGACGGCATGCGCCGCTTCAAGGTCCTGACCAGCAGCACCGACAACGACCTGCTGGATCTGTTCACCTTCCACGTCTCGCGCGAGCAGGTCAAGATCCTGCCGCTGGGCGAGGGCTACGGCTTCCACGAAGGCGCGCCCGGCGCGCCCCCGGCCGAGGCGAAGAAGGACGAGGATCCCGGCTACGGCTTCTTCGACGACGCCCCCGGCGTGCCTCCCGAGACCGCCGCCGAAGCCAAGGCCGCCGCCGAGGCGCCCAAGTCGAACGTGCCGGTGGCCGCCAAGCCGGCCACGCCGGCCCGCACCGAGGTCGCCCCGCGCGCCGGCGGCGCCAGCCCCGACCAGTCCACGCTGCGCGTGTCGGTGGAGAAGGTCGACCAGCTGATCAACCTGGTGGGCGAACTCGTCATCACCCAGGCCATGCTGGCGCAGAACAGCCGCAACCTCGATCCGGGCCTGTACCAGCAACTGGCTTCCGGCTTGGCCGACCTGGAGCGCAACACGCGCGACCTCCAGGAATCGGTCATGTCGATCCGCATGATCCCGATGTCGGTGGTGTTCAACCGCTTCCCGCGCATGCTGCGCGACCTGGCCGCCAAGCTCGGCAAGAAGGTCGAGCTCGTCACGCAGGGCGAGGCCACCGAACTCGACAAGGGCCTGGTCGAGAAGATCACCGATCCGCTGACCCACCTGGTGCGCAACAGCTGCGACCACGGCATCGAATCCCCCGCCGACCGCGTCGCCAAGGGCAAGCCCGAGCAGGGCACGATCACGCTGGTGGCCTCCCACCAGGGCGGCTCCATCGTCATCGAAGTGCGCGACGACGGCCGCGGCCTGAACCGCGAGAAGCTGATCAAGAAGGCCCGCGAGAAGGGCATCGACGCGCCCGACACGATGACCGACCAGGAAGTCTGGGGCCTGATCTTCGCGCCCGGCTTCTCGACGGCGGACCAGGTCACCGACGTGTCCGGCCGCGGGGTCGGCATGGACGTGGTCAAGAAGAACATCACCTCGCTGGGCGGCACGGTGGAGATCGACTCCGCCGAGGGCTACGGCATGAAGGTCTCGGTGCGGCTGCCGCTGACGCTGGCCATCATGGACGGCATGAGCGTGGGCGTGGGCGAAGAGGTCTACATCCTGCCGCTGTCGTCGGTGGTGGAGTCCTTCCAGGTCCAGGCCGACACGATCAAGACCGTCGGCGGCTCCGGCCGCGTGGTCGAGGTCCGCGACGAATACATGCCGGTGGTGGAACTCGAACAGGTCTTCAACGTGCCGCGCTTCGACTTCGAGCATGTCAGCTCGATCATGGTTGTGGTCGAGGCCGAGGGCGGCCGCGTCGCGCTGCTGGTGGACGAGTTGCTCGGCCAGCAGCAGGTCGTGGTCAAGAACCTGGAGGCGAACTACCGCAAGGTCACCGACGTCTCCGGCGCCACCATCATGGGCGACGGCCGGGTCGCGCTGATCCTGGACGTGGGCAGCCTGGTGCGCCGCTCGCGCCATTGAACGCCGTCGATCGTCTTTGATTCCGGGAGGGCGCCGGCCGCGCGGCCGGCGCCGAACTCACAAGAGGTCAACATGAATTTCAGTGCATTGCTGCGTCAATTCAGCATCCGCACCCGCATGATCGGCGCGATTGCGATCGTGCTGCTGCTCTTGATGGTGGTGGGCAGCGTCGGTCTGTTCGGCATGCAGTCGATGCGCGGCCAGACGCAGGAATTCCTCGAGAAGTCCGCCGAGCGCGGCCAGCGCGTGGGCGCCCTTCACGGCGCGATGGGAGAGATCCGTCGCTACGAGAAGGACATGATCATCAATTACGAGAAGGCCGAGGCCGTGAAGACGGCGCATGGCCTGTGGGACGCGGCGCGCAAGTCGGCGGCGACGCATCTGGACGAGGTCGCGGCGCTGAGCCCCGAGGACGACAAGGCCGTCCTGATGCAGATCAAGGCCTCGCTCGAGACCTACGCGCAGAAGTCGGCCAACGTCGTCGCGCAGCTGGAAGCCGGCGCCTATGACCACGCCGCGGTCGCCGACCGGCTGCTCACCGCCGCCAAGGACCAGATCACCGAGGCCGAGAAGCAGCTGGCCGAAATCGAGAAGCGCATGGAGGCCCAGGCGGCGGAGATGCGCGCCGGCATCGAGAAGACGCAGGGCGGCGTGCTGTGGACCTTCGGCCTGGTGCTGGTGTTCGCGGCGATCGTCGTGGTGCCGCTGACGCTGCTGAACATGCAGACCATCTGCGCGCCGCTGGCCGAGGCCGAGGCGCTGGCCGAGGCGATCGCCGAGGGCGACCTGTCCCGCGAGATGAAGCCGGTGGAAGGCGTCGACGAAGCGTCGAAGCTGATGCGCTCGCTGCACCACATGCAGGAGGCGCTGCAATCGATGGTGGGCCAGCTGCGCACGGCGGCCGACTCGATCCGCACCGCGTCGGTGGAGATCGCCACCGGCAACCAGGACCTGTCCAGCCGCACCGAGCAGACCGCGTCCAACCTGCAGCAGGCGGCGTCGTCGCTGGTGCAGCTGACCGGCACGGTGAAGCAGACCGCCGATTCCGCGCGCACCGCCAACCAGCTGGCCTCCTCCGCCTCAGGCGCGGCGGCCAAGGGGGGCGACGTGGTGAGCCAGGTGGTCTCGACGATGGACGAGATCAACGCCAGCTCCAAGCGCATCAGCGACATCATCGGCACGATCGACGGCATCGCCTTCCAGACCAACATCCTGGCGCTGAACGCCGCGGTGGAAGCCGCGCGGGCCGGCGAGCAGGGCCGCGGCTTCGCGGTCGTGGCCGGCGAGGTGCGCTCGCTGGCGCAGCGCAGTGCCGAGGCCGCGCGCGAGATCAAGACCCTGATCGGCGCCAGCGTCGAGCGGGTCGAGACCGGCTCGCGCCTGGTGCAGGAAGCCGGCACGACGATGAGCGACATCGTCGCCAGCGTGCAGCGGGTGACGGACATCATCGGCGAGATCACCGCCGCCTCCAGCGAGCAGAGCGACGGCATCAGCCAGGTCAACCAGGGCGTCAGCAACCTGGACCAGATGACGCAGCAGAACGCCGCGCTGGTCGAGCAATCCGCCGCCGCCGCCGAGAGCCTGAAGGACCAGGCCGAGCGCCTGGGCGCCGTGGTGGACCGCTTCCGCGTGTCGGGTCATGCGCCGGCGCTGTCGGCCACCGCGTTCACCGCCAGGTCCACGCCGACCGCCACCGCCTCCTCCTCCACCGCCTTGCTCGCCCCGGCCGCGGCCGCCAGCGCGCCGTACGCGGCCAGGCCGGTGTCCGTCAGCAAGCCGGCCGCGTCGAAGCCGGTCAGCGCCAGGCCGCTGGCCGCGGCGGCGAAGCCCCTGTCCAAGCCCGCCGCCAAGGCCGCCGCGCCGAAGGCGGCACCCACCCCGTTCACCCCCGCGCCGGCAGCGCCGGCCACCACCGCCGACGACGGCGACTGGGAAACCTTCTAATCAGCCCCCGCGAGGTCATCACATGGAAATCGTCCAACAAACCGGCACGCAAGTCGTGCAAGCGAAGTCCGGCGCGCTGGTCCCGCAGGGCGCCAGCGCCGCGCCCGCCGGCGGCGAGTACCTCACCTTCCGCCTCGGTCAGGAGGAGTACGGCATCGACATCCTGAAGGTGCAGGAGATCCGCTCCTACGAGCAGCCCACGCGCATCGCCAACGCGCCCGAGTTCATCAAGGGCGTCGTCAACCTGCGCGGCGTGATCGTCCCGATCGTGGACCTGCGCCTGAAGCTGGGCTGCGCCACGGCCGAATACAACAGCTTCACCGTCGTGATCGTGCTGAACGTCAAGAACCGCGTCGTGGGCGCGGTGGTGGATTCGGTGTCCGACGTGCTGGAGCTGAACCGCGACGTGATCCGTCCGGCGCCCGAGCTGAGCTCCAGCGCCGTCAACACCAGCTTCATCATGGGCATCGGCGCGGTTGCCGAGCGCATGCTGATCCTGATCGACATCGAGGGCTTGATGTCCAGCGCGGACATGGGCCTGATGGATGCGATGACCACCGCCTGATCACGCGTGGCGCCCGGCGCTCGCCGGGCGTTTCTCCTGCCGGGCGCGCGCCCTGCCCTGAGGGGTCATGGGCAGGAGAAGACCGAGAGAGCGAATCGTGGAGGCACGCGCCAGAGAGCGGAACACGCCCGGCGCCGATGAGACACGGAGTCCATTCATGTTCGACTCGATCAAGACCCGGCTGATTTCACTGGGGGTGGGCATCGTCGCCCTGACCCTGCTGGCGATCACCGTCGCCAACTACGTGACCGTGCGCGGACACACGCGGCAGCAGGTCTCGCAAGCGCTGGACGAGCTGGCCGCGGCGCGCGCCGACGCGATCCGGCAATGGGTGCGCACGCAGCGCGACATCGTCGCCTCGCTGCAGCCGGCGGTGAGCGCCGCGGACCCCGTGCCGCTGCTGCAGCAGGCGGCCAAGTCCGGGCGGCTGGAGGCGGCCTATGTCGGTTTCGCCGACAAGAAGATTGTCTTCAACACGCCGCAGAACCTGCCGCCCGACTACGACCCCACCGGCCGTCCCTGGTACACCGGCGCGGCCTCCGCGTCCGGCACGGTGCTGACGGCGCCCTACATGGACGCGTCCAAGGGACGCCTGGTGGTGACCTTCGCCGCGGCGGACAAGAGCGGCGGCGGCACCAAGGCGGTCATCGCCACCGACGTGTTCCTGGATGACGTGGTGGCCACGGTGCAGGCGATCAAGCCGACGCCCGGCGGCTTCGCCTTCCTGATGTCCAAGGACGGCAAGATCGTCGCGCACCCGGACGCCAAGCTCGCGCTCAAGGGCGCGACGGAGATCTCCGAGCAACTCACGCCGCAGGCGCTGGCCACGGCGATCGATCCGCAGGCGGGCTGGGTGGAGGCCAAGGTCGGGGGCGATGACTTCCTGGTCAGCGGCACGCCGATCCCGGACACCGACTGGCAGCTCTACGTGGCGGCGAAGAAGGGCGAGGCGCTGGCCTCGCTGAGCGCGCTGCTGCGCACGGCGGTGATCACGGCGCTGATCATGATGGCGATCGCGGCGCTGGCGATGACCGGCACCATCACCGCGATGCTGCGCGGCGTGGACCGCGTGCGCGCCGCGCTCGACGACATCAGCGCCGGCGACGGCGACCTGACGCAGCGGCTGCCGGCCGGCGGCCGCGACGAGGTCGGGCGCATCGCGTCCTCGTTCAACCTGTTCGCGGAGAAGATCCAGCGCATCCTGCTGGACGTGCGCTCGGCCAGCAACTCGATCACGACCGCGTCGAGCGAAATCGCGATCGGCTCGCAGGACCTGTCGCAGCGGACCGAGGAGACGGCCTCCAACCTGCAGCAGGCGGCGTCCTCGATGGAGGAATTGACCGCCACGGTGCGCCAGACGGCGGACGCGGCGCAGACGGCCAACCAGCTGGCCTCGAGCGCGTCGAGCGCGGCGGCGCGCGGCGGCGAGGTCGTGGGCCAGGTGGTCTCGACGATGGACGAGATCAATGCCAGCTCCAAGAAGATCAACGACATCATCGGCGTGATCGACGGCATCGCCTTCCAGACCAACATCCTGGCGCTGAACGCGGCGGTGGAAGCCGCGCGGGCCGGCGAGCAGGGCCGCGGCTTCGCGGTCGTGGCGTCGGAGGTGCGCAGCCTGGCGCAGCGCAGCGCGGAGGCGGCCAAGGAGATCAAGGCGCTGATCGGGGCCAGCGTCGACAGCGTCGAGGCCGGCACGCGGCTGGTGCAGGCGGCGGGCGAGTCGATGAACGACATCGTGCACAGCGTGCAGCGGGTGACGGACATCATCGGCGAGATCACAGCGGCCTCGACCGAGCAGAGCGGCGGCATCGCGCAGGTGAATGACGCGGTCACGCAACTGGACCGGATGACGCAGCAGAACGCCGCGCTGGTGGAGGAATCGGCGGCGGCGGCGGAAAGCCTCAAGGATCAGGCGCACCGGCTGACCGAGATCGTGTCGGTGTTCCGGCTCGGGCAGGATTCGGAAGCGGTGAAGCGGGCGGCGCCGGTTCATGCGCCGGTTCATGCACCGGCGGTGAAGGCGTCGTCGGCGCCGATCGCGGTGGCGAAGACGGCGTCGCCGCGGCCCGCGCCGATGAAGGCGGTCCGGCCCGGTGCGAATGGGACGGCGCATGGCGCCGTCAAGCCGCCAGCGCCCAAGCCGAGCGCTCCGACCGTCGCGGCGCCCGCGCCCGCGCCGCGTCCGGCACCAGCCGCCGACGACGGCGACTGGGAAACCTTCTGACTGCAAGCGCGGCTGGCCAGCAGCCACCGCAGGACAATCCGCGCCTCGTGAACGAGAGAACCGCGGGCTTGATAGCCTGCGGCTCATCCCCACGATAGAAAGCTCCCGCGCATCCGCGCGCGAAAGGCTGAGACACTGTTCCGGCATTTCGTCAGACTCACGAGGCCTGCATGACCGATTCCTCCGCCGCCGGCGCCCCCGCCGCCGCGAACCCCTTGCTCTCGACCGCGCCGCTGCCCGACTTCGCCGCGATCGAGCCTTCGCACATCCAGCCGGCCATCGCCGAACTGCTCGCCCAGGCGCAGCAGGCGCTGGACCAGGTCACCGCGCCCGGCGCGCCGGCCGACTACGAGCTCCTGTCCCGCACCCTGAACGTCGCTTCCGAGCGCCTGGGCACCGCCTGGGGCGCCGTGGGCCACCTGAACGCGGTGGCCAACACGCCAGCGCTGCGCGAGGCCTACAACGCGATGCTGCCCGCGGTGACCGAGTTCCACACCGCCCTGGGCGCCAACGAGGCGCTGTACGCCAAGTACAAGGCGATCGCCGCGCAGCCCGGCCTGACGCCCGAGCGCGCCCAGCTGCTCAAGCATGCGATCCGCGACTTCGTCCTGTCCGGCGCCGAGCTCGAGGGCGAGGCCAAGGCGCGCTTCGCCAAGATCCAGGAGCGCGGCGCCGAACTCGGCCAGGCCTTCTCCGAGCACGTGATGGACGCCACCGACGGCTGGTCGGCGATCGTGTCGGCGGCCGAGCTCAAGGGCGTTCCCGCCGACGTCGTCGCCAACGCGCGCGCCGCCGCGGAGAAGGACGGCAACACCGACCCGGACGCCCACAAGCTGACGCTGCACTTCCCCGTCTACATGCCGGTGATGCAGTACGCCGAGGACCGCGCGCTGCGCGAGCGTCTGTACCGCGCCTACGTGACGCGGGCCAGCGAGCTCGGCGACAAGCCGGAGTGGGACAACGGCCCGCTGATGCAGGAACTGCTGATGCTGCGCCAGGAAGAGGCCCGGCTGCTGGGCTTCGCGAACTTCGCCGAGGCCTCGCTGGTGCCCAAGATGGCCAGCTCGCCGGCCCAGGTGCTGGCCTTCCTGCGCGACCTGGCCGCCCGCGCCCGCCCCTACGCCCAGCGCGACCTGGACGAGCTGCGCGACTTCGCCAAGGCCGCGCTGCGCATGGACGACCTGCAGGCCTGGGACACCGCCTTCGTCTCCGAGAAGCTGAAGGAGGCGCGCTACGCCTTCTCCGACCAGGAAGTGCGGCAATACCTGACCCTGCCGCGCGTGCTGGACGGCCTGTTCCGCATCGTCGACCGCCTGTTCGGCGTGCAGCTGGTGCCGGCCCAGGCCTCGGTCTGGCACGAGTCGGTGCAGTTCTGCGAGCTGCGCCGTGACGGCCGGCTGATCGGCCAGGTCTACCTGGACCTGTACGCCCGCAATGGCAAGCGCCCGGGCGCCTGGATGGACGAGGTGCGCAGCCGCTGGGCGCGGCCCGACCTGGCGGGCACCGGCGCTGAGCAGATCCCCGTGGCGCACCTGGTGTGCAACTTCCCCCAGGGCGCGGAAGGCAAGCCGGCGCTGCTCACGCACGACGACGTCACGACGCTGTTCCACGAATGCGGCCACGGCCTGCACCACCTGCTGACCCGCGTGGCGGAACTGGGCGTGTCCGGCATCTCGGGCGTCGAATGGGACGCCGTCGAGCTGCCCAGCCAGTTCATGGAGAACTTCTGCTGGGAGTGGGAAGTCATCCAGCAACTGTCGGGCCATGTCGACACCGGCGAGCCGCTGCCGCGCGCGCTGTTCGACAAGATGCTGGCGGCCAAGAACTTCCAGGCCGGCCTGCAGACGCTGCGCCAGATCGAGTTCGCGCTCTTCGACATGCGGCTGCACGCCGAGCCGGGCTCGGAGACGCGCGTGCAGGAGTTGCTCGACGAGGTGCGCGCGGAGGTCTCGGTGCTGGTGCCGCCGGCCTTCAACCGCTTCCAGCACAGCTTCTCGCACATCTTCGCGGGCGGCTACGCGGCCGGCTACTACAGCTACAAGTGGGCCGAGGTGCTGTCGGCCGACTGCTGGAGCGCGTTCGAGGAGGAAGGCGTGTTCAATCCCGCGACCGGGCGGCGCTACCTCGACGAGATCCTGTCGATGGGCAGCGTGCGCGACGCGATGGACAACTTCAAGGCCTTCCGCGGCCGCGAGCCGACCATCGACGCACTGCTGCGGCATCAAGGCATGGCCTGACGAGGCTGCGCGGCCCCGGCCGTCCCGGGACCGCGCGCTGAAGGAAGGCGCGGTGTGGGGGCGTCAGGCCGCGGGCTTCTTCCAGGGCACCGTCTGGACGAGCCGGCGCGCCTCCTCGGCCGGCAGGGCCTTGGCGAACAGCCAGCCCTGCACCAGCGGCACGCCGAGCTCCTCCAGCATTGCCGCCCTGGCCTCGTCCTCGACGCCCTCCGCGAGCGCGCGCCAGCCCATCGCGCGCGCCAGCGCGGCGATGGTGCGCACGGTCTCCCGCGCGTCGGCGTCGTCGCCGAGCCGCGCCACGATGCCGCGATCGATCTTCAGCGTGTCGACCGGGAAGCGGTGCAGCTCCGCCAGCGGCACGCGCCCCGTGCCCACATCGTCGATGGACAGCGCGAAGCCCAGGCGGGCCAGCGCCTGAAGCACCGCGGCGTGCTGCCGCGGATGTGCCATCGCCACGCGTTCGGCGACCTCCAGCCTCAGCTGCGACGGCGGCACCTCGCCGAGCGCCCTGAGCGCCTCTCCCGCGTCGCCCAGCAGCTCTTCCCCGCGCGCGAGCTGCGCGCCCGACAGATTCACCGCGATCTCGCCCTTGAAGCCGATCTCGCGCCAGCGGCGCAGCAGCAAGGCCGCCTCGATCAGCGTCCAGCGGCCGATCGCCGCGATCTGCCCGCCGGCCTCGGCGGCGCAGAGGAAGGCCTCGGGCATCAGCAGCCCGCGCTCCGGATGCCGCCAGCGCAGCAGCGCCTCGAAGCCCTGCAGCGCCCGATCGTTCAGCCGCACGACCGGCAGGTAGTGCAGTTCGAACTCGCCGGCCGCCAGCGCGCGCGGCAGATGCTCGCGCGCCCAGGCCCCGTCCGGCTCGGCGCGCGGCATCGAGCGATCGAACATCCGCACTTGGCCGGCGCCTGCGGCCTTCGCGCGCGCGAGCGCGCTTGCCGCCGTGGCCAGCAGGTCTTCCGCGCTGAAGCCGCCCTGCCCCGTGTGCGACCAGCCGGCGCAAGCCGTCAGGCGATGGGCGCCGGTGCGCGCGGGCCGGCGCCCCTCCGCCGCCGCGGACGGCGCGGCCTCGCCGCCCGGGGGCTCGATGGCATCGAACAGGAAGGGCTCCTCGATCCGCGCGAGCGCCCATTCGGGCACGCGGTCGACCAGCACGCCGCCGGCTTCGAGGCGGATCTCGAACAGCAGCGCGAACTGGTCCGGCGCCACCCGCGCCGCCACCCGTCCGACGCGGGCCGCCCGGCCCTCGCCGCCCGAGAGCCGCCGCGCGCATTCGGCGGCGATCGCCTCGCCGGTCGCGGCGCCGTGCCGCTCAGTGAACGCATGGAAGTCGTCCAGACCGATCAGCGCCACGCCGATCGGCACGCCGGGCACGGGCGCCGCCAGCCGCTGCGCCAGCAACTCCAGGAACAGCGCCCGGTTCGGCAGACCGGTCGTGCCGTCGTGCATCGCATCGTGGACGAGCTGCGCCTGCAGGCGCTCCTGCTCGCTGAGGTCGGTGAGCGTGCCGCCCATCCGCACGGCGCGGCCATCGACCCGCTGGGCCATGCCGCGTGCCAGCAGCGCGCGCGGCTGCCCGCCCTGGCGGAAGCGCAGCACGTGGTGGAAACGGGCCCCTTGCCCCTTCAGATGAGCGTCGAGCTCGGCACGGAACAGTCCTGCGGCGGCTTCGTCGAGCGGGGCGGTGAACCGGGCCATGCCGCGCTCGGCTGAAGGCTCCCGTTCGTCCTCGCCCATCAGTGCGCGCCAGCGTGAGGACACATCCAGCCGGTCGCTGCCGATGTCCCAGTCCCACAGCCCATCGTTGGCGCCTTGCGCGGCCAGCGCATGGCGGGCTTCGTTCGCTTGCAGGCGTTTGAACTCGCGCCAATGCCGGGCTGCGCGCTCCAGCAGGCGCAGCAGCAAGGCGCTGGCGCTCGCGACCGCGGCGGCCAGCAGCGGCCCGCCCAGCGACAGGACGAGTTGCTCCTCCTGGAGCAGCCATTGCGCCGCCGCCAGTCCGATGCCGGCGAGCACCGCCACACCAAGCAGCCCGCGCCACCAGCGCCCGCGCGCGAGCAGCAGCATGCACAGCAGCGGCAGGGCCAGCAGCGCGCCCAGCTCGGCGAGCGGCGCCCACGCGGGGCGCGACAGCGTCCGGCCGGTGAGGAGGTTGTCGGCGACGGTGGCCAGCCATTCCGCTCTGGACAGCGCGGGATCGAAGGGCGTCGCGACGGTGTCATCGGGGGCAGCGCCAGCCGCGCGCGTGACGCCTGGCGCCAGGCCCACGATCACGATCCTGTTGTGCAGGACGTCGTCGGGCACGCGCCCGTCGACCAGGTCGGACAGGGTCACCGACGGAAAGGTCCCCGCCGGGCCATAGTCGTTGACGCCTTGCCGCGACAGACCATCCAGCGGCACCCGCAGCGATCCCCAACGGATCTCGCGGCGCCAGCGCAGCGTCGCCTCGGACCACGGCTGGCGCATCGCGTCGCCCGCGATGCGCAGCGCGAGCGATGGATAGGCGGCGTCCTGAAGCGCCAGCGCGGGCAGGTCGTGGCGCAAGCTGCCATCGCGCGACCTCCCGGTCTGCCGGTGCCCCAGCGATGCGGCCGCCGAGCGCAGCGGCTCGGGCGGCGCCTGGGCGAAGCGGCGGCGCAGGGCAGTGGCGAGCGGACCTTCAGTCCTCGGGAAAGCCTGTGGGCGCAGCGCCTCGGCGGCGGCGCCGGCCTCTGAAGCGGGCGGCTCGGGCGGCTCGGGCGGCTCGGGCGGCAGCGCGAAGGGCAGCAAGACCGGCGCGCCCGCTCGCATCGCGGCGGCGAGCGCCATGTCCTGCCCGGGCTTGGGGTCGAACAGCGGCAGGTCGATCGCGATGAGCCGCGGCTTGGCGGCCTGCAGGCGAGTGATGGCCTCGGCGAGCAGCGGGCGCGCCGAGGCGTCGCCGTTGAAGGGCACCGCGCTCGCGGCATCGATGCGCAGCAGCACGATGGGATAAGTCTTGCCGGGCTCCAGCCGGCCGCGCCATCGGGTCTGGGCATCCTGGACCATGCCATCCAATCGCTCGACCGGCCCCGACAGCGGCCGCATGAGCCACAGCCAGGCGACGGCGGCCGTCACCAGCAACGCGGCGACGAACTGCGCCCAGGCCCAGACGGACGGCCACCGCAGCGCGCCACGCTGGCATCGGGGCCGAAGGGAACTCCCCGCCGATGTTCGAACCCGCTGCGCTATCCGACCCATGCGTGTGCCGCTCCCTGTCCGGCTTCGCCGGGATGGCGGCGATCGTAGGCGATGGGCAGGGGCGTGTCAGGCGAACACGGGACGCGGCCTTGTCTGACAGGCGGCCGGCCAGCGGGCCGACCGCTCTTCGAGGCCATCGCGGCTAAGCTGAATCGAACGGCCCGCTGGCCGCGCGACGGAGACCGCCATGCGTTCCTTCCCGCACCTTCCGCACTTCGACAAGGCCCACCGCCATCAAAAGCACCCCGCCGCGCCGCATGGCGCGGTGTTCTGGCTCGCGCATGCGGCGGTGTTGCTGGCCTTGCTGCTGATCGCCACCGAGGTCAACGCCCAGCAGGGCGCCAGTCTGCGCGCACAGTACGAGCAACTGGAGCCGCAGTTGAACCGCAGCCCCTTTCAGCGGCCCATCGTGCTGAGTTCGGTGGACGACACCGAGCATCCGACCGGCGAGATGCATGCGGTGGTGCAACACGGCTTCGCGACGCTGTCGAGCGCGCTGCGCAGCGCCGACGCCTGGTGCGAACTGCTGACCCTGCCGGCCAACGTGAAGCGCTGCGTGGTCGATGACGACGCAGCGCCGGGCGCGCTGTTGCACATGGCCGTCGGACGCAAGTTCGACCAGCCCATCGAAGATGCATACGCGCTCGATTTCCAGTTCCAGGTGATCGCGGCGCAGCCGCAATACCTGCTGGTCGAGATGAGCGCGGCCAAGGGGCCGATGGGCACCAGCCAGTACCGGCTGACCTTCGAAGCAGTGCCGCTGGACGCCCGCCGATCGTTCGTGCGGCTGCGCTATGCGTATGTCAACAACCTCGCCGCGCGGGTCGCGACCAGCGCCTATCTGGCGACCAGCGGGCGGGACAAGGTCGGGTTCACGATCGTCGGACGCGAGGGCAATGGCGAGCCGCGCTACGTCGGCGGCATCCAGGGCATCGCGGAACGCAACACGATGCGCTATTTCCTCGCCATCGAGTCCTACCTCGACACGCTGCCGGCGCCGGCTGAACAGCGGCTCGACAAGCGGCTGCGCGACTGGTTCGCCGCGACGGAGCGCTATCCGCGTCAGCTCCACGAGCAGTCGCTGGAGGAATACGTCGCGATGAAGCACAAAGAAGCGCGCCGGCAGGTGGCTGCCGCGCCGGGCGGGTGAGCGATGTCACCGCGCCGAGGCGGCGCCGAGCTGGCGCGCGGCGAACTGCGCCCCGATGAGGATCGACGCCATCAGCCATAGCGGCGCCGCCGCGACGCTCGCCGCCGCCAGCACGCCGAATCCCAGCGGCATCGCCACCGTCGCGCCGTTGGACGCGAGCATGCGCAGGCCCAGCGCCTGGCCATGCCGGTCCGGCGGCGTGACCTGATGCATCGTCGCCAGCACCATTGGCTGCACCGCGCCCAGCGCCAGTCCCAGCACCGCCGAGCCCAGCATCAGCCCCAGCGTCCCGGGCAGCCACGCGTAGACGATCAAGGTCACCGTCGCGAGCGTCATCGCGGCGCGCAGCGCCTTGACCTCATCCAGGCGATGGGCCCAGCGCACGATGGCCAGCCGCACCACCGTCGCCGCAGCCGCGAAGCTGCCCAGCACCAGCCCGATGCTGGACGCCGACAGCCCCTTCGCGTGCCCCACCACCGGCACGACGAAGCTGTGCGCGTCCCAGCAGGACGACATCGCGACGTTGACGATCAACAGATTGCGCAGCCCGCGATCGCGCAGCAGGTCCCAGGCCGGACGCGGCTTGGCGGACGAGGCCGCCTGCCGCGTCGGTCTTCTCGGCACCCGCCGGGCGATGCGCCACGCGCCCAGCGGCAGCAGCGCCGACAGCACCAGCGCCGCAGTGAACCCCGCCGTATCGATCACGATGCCGGTGATGACCGGCGCCAGCGCGTTCGACAACGCCGGCCCCAGCGCCACCCAGCTGAACACCCGCTTGAGCTGCGAGGCGTCGGCCGCCATCAACCCGGCCTCGCGCTGGATCGCGACGGCGGACACCGCGACCGCGCCGCCGCACAGCAGACAGCCCGCCGCGAGCAGCCAGAGCCAGCCCAGCACCTGCGCGGCCAGCGCGAGCAGCGCGCCGCTGAAGGCCATCGCCACGCCAAGGCCCACCGGCCGGTGGAAACCGTGACGGTCCGCCAGCCGGCCCGCCCACAGCGACAGCCCGAGCGGTGCGACCGCGAACAGACTCAGCAGCACGCCGACGTACCCGCCGCCGTAGCCCTCGTGCAGCACCCACAGCGTCGCCGACACCCGCGTCGTCGCCATGCAGGCGTGCACCGCGACCAGCGAGGCGATGACCGCCGCGAAGCCCGCGTCCAGGCCCGCGTAACCGGCCGTCGTCGAGGCCGGCTCCGCGGCCGGATCTGCAGCCGGATCCCCGGCCGGGTCAGCGGGCGCGGGCGCTGGCCCTGACGCGTCTTCGCTCATCCCGCCACGCCCTCCTCGTCAGCCGCCTGTCCCAGCCGCAGCACGCGCGTCATCTGATCCTCGGGCAGCGCCTCGACGGTCTTGAGCCGGCGCGTCATCGCGCGCGTGCGCACCTCGGCGGCATCGATGGTGTTGCTCGCTTCCTCGAGCTTCTTCTTCGTCTTCGCGAGCACCTCGCCAAACTTGCCGAACTCCGTCTTCACCGCCGACAGCACCTCCCACACCTCGGCCGAGCGCTTCTCCAGCGCCAGCGTGCGGAAGCCCATCTGCAGGCTGGACAGCGTCGCCAGCAGCGTCGTCGGACCCACCAGCATCACCTTGTGCTCGCGCTGCAGCGCCTCGGTCAGGCCGGGCCGGCGCAGCGCCTCGGCGTACAGGCCTTCGGTGGGCAGGAACAGCAGCGCGAAGTCGGTCGTGTGCGGCGGGCCCAGGTACTTCTCGCGAATGGTCCTGGCCTCCAGCCGCAGCCGGGTCTCGATCGCGCGCGCCGCCACCTCGGCCGCGGGCGCGTCGGCGCGCTCCTGCGCGTCGACCAGGCGCTCATAGTCCTCGCGCGGGAACTTCGCATCGATCGGCAGCCAGATCGGCTGGCCATCGTCGCGCTGGCCGGGCAGCTTCAGCGCGAACTCGACGCGCGCGCCGGTGCCGGGCAGCGTCTCGACATTGGCCGCGTACTGCTCCGGCGTGAACACCTGCTCCAGCAGCGCCGCCAGTTGCACCTCGCCGAAGATGCCGCGCGTCTTCACGTTGGTCAGCACCCGGTTCAGCGAGCCGACGTCGCGCGCCAGCGTCTGCATCTCGCCCAGGCCGCGGTAGACCTGCTCCAGCCGCTCCGCCACCTGCTTGAAGCTCTCGCCCAGGCGCTGCTCCAGCGTCGCGTGAAGCTTCTCGTCGACGGTCGCCCGCATCTGCTCGAGTTTCTTCTCGTTGTCCTGCTGGATCGCCTGCAGCCGCGCCTCGACGCTGCGGCGCGTCTCGGCCAGGCCTGCTTCGTTGCGCTGCGCCAGCGCCTGCAACTGCTCCGTCAGCAGCGTGGCCGTGCGCGCGGCGGCGGCGTCCTGCGCCTCGCGTCCGCGCGCGGCCTGCTGGGCCAGCGCCTGCTGGAACTGCGTCAGCGTGCCCAGCAGTTCCTGCCGCAGGCCGCTGTTGCCGCGGCCCATCTCGTCGCGCAGCGCGCGCTCCAGGCGCTCCATGCGTTCTCCCGACTGCTGCATCAGGGGCGCCAGCGCCGCCGCCGCATCGCCTCCCGCCTGCCGCCGCAACGCGATGAACACGGCGATCAGCAGGATCAGGATCAGGCCCGAGAGGACCAGCTGCAGCACATCGGAAAGAGCCATGCGTGCGATTCTCTCAGCGCGTGAGCACCTCGGGATTCAAGGCCGTGGGCGGCACGCCGCCGGTGAGCGCCGCGATCAGGTTGTCGACGGCGAGCGCGCTCATCGCGCGCCGCGTCGCGAGGGTGGCGCTGGCGATGTGCGGCGTCAGCACGACGTTGCGGCAGGCCAGCAACTCCGGATGCACCGCGGGCTCGCCCTCGAACACGTCCAGGCCCGCGGCGGCGATGGTGCCGGCCTGAAGCTCGGCCGCCAGCGCCGCGTCGTCGACGACGCCGCCCCGCGCGATGTTGGTCAGCGTCGCGGTCTTCTTCATCAGGCGCAGCTCGCGCTGGCCGATCAGATGATGCGAGGACGCGCAGTACGGGACCACGATGACCAGATGGTCCGCTCGCCGCAGCAGCTCGTCCTTCTCGACCCATTGCGCGCCCAGCGGCGCCTCCTCGCTGGCCGGCAGGCGCGAGCGGTTGTGATACAGCACCGGCATGCCGAAGCCCAGGTGGCCGCGGCGCGCGATCGCCGCGCCGATCCGCCCCATGCCCAGCACGCCCAGCGTCGCGCCGTGCACGTCGGCGCCGGCGAACATCGTCACCGACCATTCGCGCCACTCGCCGCGGCGCAGGAAGTGTTCGCTCTCGGTGATGCGGCGCGCGGTCGCCATCATCAGCGCGAAGCCGAAGTCGGCGGTGGTCTCGGTCAGGACGTCGGGCGCGTTGCTCACCACCACGCCGCGCGCCGTGCAGGCCGCGACGTCGATGTTGTTGTAGCCCACCGCCATCGTGCACACGGCCTTCAGGCCGGGGCAGGCGTCGAGCAGCTTCTGGTCGATGCGGTCGCCGCCGGCGATGTACACGCCGGCCTTGCCCTGCAGGCGGCGGATCAATTCGTCCTGGGTCCAGCCGAGGTCGCTGTCGTTGACTTCGACCTCGAAGTGCGGGCGCAGCCGGTCGACGATGTCGCCGAAGGTCTTGCGGGCCACCAGGACGCTGGGCTTGCTCATGGACGATCTCCTAGCCGGGGAATCGCCAACTGTATGCAGCGCGGCGCCCCTCGCGGCGCGGCCGGCCCGCGCCGCAGCCGAGGATCGCCCAGGACGTGGCGCGCGCGCCGCGCCGGCTCAGTTCATTCGAGGAAGCGCGTGAACGAGGCGACGGCCTCGCGCTCGGTCACCAGCGTGTTCTCGACCGCCGACGGATCGGCATAGCCCAGCGACATGCCGCACACGACCTGCTGCTGCGGCGCCAGGCCGAGCTCCTCGGCGATGACGCGGTGGAACTGCGTGAAGGCGGCCTGCGGGCAGGTGTGCAGGCCGCGGCCGCGCGCCGCGATCATCAGGTTCTGCAGGAACATGCCGTAGTCCAGCCAGCTGCCCTGCTGCATCACGCGGTCGATGGTGAACATCAGGCCCACCGGCGCGTCGAAGAAGCGGTAGTTGCGGCCATGCTGCTCATGCATGCGCAGCTTGTCGCCCTTGGTGATGCGCAGCAGGCCGTAGAGGTCCCAGCCGACCTTGCGGCGCCTGTCGATGTAGGGCGAAACCCATTCACGGGGGTAGTAGGCGTATTCCTCGCCATGGGTGGCGAGCTCCTCCGGGTCGTCGTAGACGGACTGGATGCGCGCCACGAGGCGGTCCTTGGCCGCGCCGGTCAGCACGTGCACCTGCCACGGCTGCGTGTTGGTGCCCGAAGGCGCGCGCGCGGCGACGGCCAGCAGCTCCTCGATCAGCGCGCGCGGCACGGGCGTGGGCAGGAAAGCGCGCATCGAGTGGCGCGTCACGATGGCCGCGTCGACGGCGGCGGTCTGCTCGGGCGTCGGCGGGACGAACGGGTCGGGAAAGGTCATGGCATCTCCAGGGCGGCGAGCGCCTTCAGGTGGGACGCGGGCAGCGCGGCCACCGGGCGGCGCGTCTGGCGGTCCACGTAGACATGGACGAAGTGTCCGCGAGCGGCGCACAGCGGCTCGCCCTCGGCGAACAGGCCGATCTCGTAGCGCACGCTCGAGCGGCCGCGGCTCGCGACGCGCAGCCCAGCCTCGACCGCCTGCGGGAACGCGAGCGACGAGAAGAAATTGCAGTGCGTCTCGACCACCAGCCCGATGACCTCGCCTCGCTCCAGGTCGAGCGCGCCCTGCTCGATCAGGTGGCGGTTCACGGCCGTATCGAACAGCGAGTAATAGACGACGTTGTTCAGATGGCCGTAGGCGTCGTTGTCCATCCAGCGCGTGGGCACCGGGATGAAGCGGGCGAAGGCGGCGCGCGGCTCGGGGCCGGGGCGGTCGGTGCTCATGGGCGGCGATTCTTCCACCGCCGCCGGGGAGCCGGTGTCGCGCGGGCTACTCGGGGTGCTGCTGCCCGGCGTCCCGCAGCACGGTGTTGGACGCCGTGCCGCGCGGGACGACGTCCAGCAGCGTGAAGATCACCGGCTCCTTGCTGACGGTCCTGCCGAAATGCCACTCGCCGATCGATTCCGCGATCACCTCGCCCGCCCTCAGGATCCGCGTCCTGCCGGTGTCCGGCTGCACGACCTCGATCTCGCCCTGGACGAGCCAGCCGAAGCGCGGATAAGGATGCTGGTGGACCGGCAGACGGGTGCCAGGAGGAATCGTCAGCCGGGTGAACCGGGCCTCGCAGTCCGCCGGCCAACGGATGGGCTGGCCGGTCCAGGTCCTGGCGAACAGGCGCGCTTCGGCCTCCAGGCGGGCTTTCACGGCCTCCGGAAAGTCCTCCGAAGCGGCGACGGCCTCGCAGACCGCCGGCGTGGCGTAGGCGGCCGGCGGCGCCGGCAGGGTGTCAACGGTCAAGGGCATGGGGTTGTCGATGCAGTTGAAAACGCCTCAGTGTGGCGAGGTCTCGCGCCATCGCATCCAGCTGTGTGCCGCGGCATCGAGCGTCCGGACCTGCAGCTCCACCGTGGTGTCGAGATCCTCCCCGTAGCCGCCGGCCATGGTCAGCGCGACCGGGATGCGGCGCTCGAGCAGTGCGTCCAGCACCATCCGGTCGCGGCGCAGCAGCGCGTCGGCACTGAGCTTGAGCCGGCCCAGGCGATCCCCCTCGTGCGGATCGGCACCGGCCAGATAGAACGCCAGCCCCGGCGGCCGCCCCGACAGGCGCCGCCAGACTTGCGCCAGCGCCGATTCCAGCGCGGCGAGGTAGGCGGCGTCGCCGCAGGCGTCGGGCAGGCCGACGTCCAGATCGCTCGCCTCCTTGCGGAAGGGGAAGTTCTTCTCCCCATGCAGCGACAGCGTGAAGACGCTGTCGTCGTCCCGGAAGATGGCGGCGGTGCCGTTGCCCTGATGCACGTCCAGGTCGACAACCAGCACCTGCAGCCCCGGCCGGCCAGGATGGCGGCGATGCCACCGCGCCTGCATCAGCCGCGCCGCCACCGCGACGTCGTTGAACACGCAGAAGCCGCTGCCCTTGTCCGCGTAGGCATGGTGCGTTCCGCCCGCCAGGCTCGCGGCGACGCCCTCTTCCAGTGCGGCGCCCGCCGCCGCGATCGTCGCGCCGACCGAACTCAGCGAGCGCAGCGGCAGCCCCGGCGCCCAGGGGAAACCGATCTCGCGCTGGGCGGCGGGGCTCAGCGTGCCCTGCATCACCGCGTCGATGTAGTCGGGCGTGTGGACCAGCGCCAACGCCTGCGGATCGGCCGGCTCCGCGACCCGCAGGCGCATCAGGCCCGGCGCGCGCTCCACCCGCTCGCGCAGCATCTGGTACTTCGACTGCGGGAACCGGTGCCCCGGAGGCAGGGCCAGGGTCAGATGGTCGTAATGGAAGGCGAGCATGGTGCGGACGCTAGCAGAGCCGCTCCACGGCGCCCCGCACCCGGTTTTGCTGCGATGCACAAAAAGTGCTTGCAATCGCTCGCGGCGCTCCTATACTGGCTTCATGCTGCACCGCAACAAACGTGTAGCGACGGCTCGCAGCCTGCCGCGTGTTCCTGGCTGACGTCATTCCTCAAGGAGATCTCGCATGCTGACTGCTGACCAAGTGCTCGACCAACAAAAGAACCTGCAGGCCTCGTTCTTCGGCCTGACCGCCAAGGCCTTCGAAGGCTATGAAAAGCTGGTCGAGCTGAACCTGCAGGTCGCCAAGACGGCGCTCGGCGAAGCCGCCGAAACCGCGCAGCAGGCGATCGCGGTCAAGGATCCGCAGGAACTGTGGGCCCTGCAGGCCTCGCTGCTGCAACCGACCGCCGAGAAGGCCGTCGCCTACAGCCGCCACCTGTACGACATCGCTTCGTCGACCTCGTCCGAATTCGTCCGCCTGGCCGAGGCGCAAGTCGCCGACGCGCAGCAGAAGTTCGGCGCCGTCGTCGACAACGCGACCAAGAACGCTCCGGCTGGCACGGAAAATGCTGTTGCTCTGGTGAAGTCGGCGGTGGCCGCGGCCAACAACGCTTACGAAAGCCTGCACAAGGCCGCCAAGCAAGCCTCCGAAATCGCTGAATCGAATTTCAACGCCGTGACCAGCACGGCGGTGAAGGCGACCCAGAACGCCACCCGCGGCGCCAAGCGCGCCGCGGCCTGAGCGAACGACAGTTGCCGTAACGGTTGTCTCCTCGGTACCCACGGAAGCTCCGCTTCCCAAGTGCCCTTCAAGCCCAGCGCTTCGCTGGGCTTTTTTTTGCTCAGTCGGAGCCGGTGCGCAGCGCCGGCTGTTCGGCCGCCTGGCCCGAAGCGGCGGCGGGCGAGGCTGACGTGCCGCCGCCCGTCAAGCGGCCGACCTCCTCCGCCACGTCGCGCAGCACGCCCTGCACCGTGGACTCGCGCAGTGCATCGCGATCGAACAGCGGATAGCGCGGCAATCCGATCACCATCATCAGATAGCCCATGGTCCGCACCGACATCTGATCGCACATCGTCCGGATGGCCGCCTCGTCAGGTTCGACGCCGTCCGGCGCGCAGGCGGCCACGCGCTCGCGCATCAGGCCGAGCAGCCGGTTGTAGACCGGCTGCTGCGACTGGCCGATCTCCTCGAGCGTGCCTGTCTGCGTGAGGGACATGTAGATCATGCGGAACTGCTCGGGGTGGCGCTCCCAGAAGTCCAGCAGGCACCGGGTGTGTGCTTCCAGCACCTTGCGAGGGCCTCGCTGCCCCTTGGAGGCGTCGAGCAGCTCGTCGGTCAGCGACTCGAACACCTCGATCCACAGCCCGTCCAGCAGCGCCTTCTTGCTCTCGAAGTAGCTGTAGATGGCCATGGTCGAGATCCCGAGCTCCTGCGCAAGGCGCCGCATGCTGAGCGCCTCGACGCCCTCGTCGCGGTAGATCTTGCGGGCGCGCTCGAGCATTTCGCGCTTGAGCGCCGCCATCTCGGCCGGTCCGCGGCGAAGACGGGGCCGCTCGCGGCCCGGATCCTGGTCAGTGTTTGACACGGCGTTCCTGTCCCCAAAGTTATTGTCCGCGTACGTTATCCCAGGCCAGGCGAGCTTGGATCCTCACGAACCCGGGTGCAACCGCCGCGCGCCGGGCTCCGTACGGGTACGACCAGAGGCCTGCCTGGCGTCCGGCGTCCCCTCGCGGCGCGCGGCGCGACGCGACGTGAATCCGGTTGCAATGCTTCAAGGGCAATGGGCGCGCCAGCGCTGACGGCTGGAGCCGGACGGCTACCGGCGGAACAGCGTCTGGCACATCCTTGGCACGAAGAAGCCCGAGACCCCGAACGACCGCGCGCGGTCGCAGGTTTTCACGATGGGTTGACCTGCAGCAACCTTCACTGACCGGCTCTTGCAAACTCCAGGAGACTGGATTGATCTTTCGTGCCCCAGCCAGCACGCGACCTTCGAGATCTCGCGTCTTCGCCGTCGGCTTCATCGTCGTCATGACACTCGGACTGTCGGCATGGGCCGACACCTCCGATCCCGCGGTGGAGGCCGAGGTCGACCTCTCCGGATGGAAACCCTACCAGGGAGGTCACTACCGCCTCGACGACGGCCAGTTGGCCTGCTACAGCGAAGACGGTCGCACGTGCAGCATCAATGTGCCCGACAAAGCGAAGTCCCGGCCTCTGCGCTGCGATCGCCTGCCACGCGGAGGTCCGGGTCTCACCGATGCCGGCTATCAAGGCAACGGGCACCGCCGTCCGGACCATTGGTGCAACTGGGTCTATGCCGGCGCCTTCGCCAAATGGATGGATCACACCGTGGTCGGCTATCCGCAGTACCTGTCCACGACGCCGCGCGGGGACGTGATGTGTCTGTCAATGGATGGTGTGACCTGCATGCCGGCAGACCAGGTCCGATTGCCGCTGAACGAGCAGACGCCCGTGAACCCGCTCGTCTGCGGCCGCCCCATGCTCAAACGCTTTGGTTTCAGCGGCTATGAACCCGAGCATGCCAAGCACTGGTGCCAGTCGCCCGAGTTGATGCTCCACCGTGGGCGTTCATCGATTACGCACCATATGGCCGGAGTGGAGCCCAATGGCTGGACTGACGCGATCTCCCTGCCGAACTGGGCCGCTGGCGACGAGGTGACCTGGCTGGTCCGCGTCCAGCCCCAATTGCTCGACGACGACTCCGAGGTCCTCGCCACTAATGCTCCTTTCAAGCTGACGATTGATAACGGGCTCTCCATTCCCTTCCGTTCGCCTTCCGCCGCCGACGATGAAGACGCTTGGCGGGACATGTGGCAGTACAGGCCTCCGACCGTGCCGGACGGCAATGGGGAGGCATGGCTGTTCCCGACCATCGGGCCCCATTCGGCAAGCGACGGCGGCGGGCCTTCCGAGCAATCCAGCAAAGAAGAGCCTCAAAAGATCGCGGTTGATATCAGGCGGCCTCTGGGCCGATTCACGATGATCACGGTCCTGGGGCCCGACGGCATTCGCCGATACCTGAGCGGGGGTTGGGACAGCGTCGCTGCGGATCCCAAACATCTCGTGAACTTCGACGCACGGCCACTCCATCGTCCAGTCCCAGGGGCCCGATACCCAACCCTCTTTATCTCGGCAGGGTGGGGGTTCAAGGGCGGGAATACATTTATCGCCCCGCTCGCGCAAGCCGTCATGTTTCGTCGCCGTCCCCCTCCGCCTGCGCCTTGAGCGCGTCGCGGTGAACGGCTCTGAGGCGCGCGCCGCGGTTCACCGTTTGCGCCTGACACGCGAGACGAAAAGACGCCGACCGCGCACTCACCGCGTCTTCGCCGCGATCTTCCTTCTGATCTCCAATGGGCGCGCCAGCGCTGACGGCTGGAGCCAGCCGGGCATACTTCACCCCCATGGCCGCCCGTACTCCGATCTTCTTCGCCAGCGCCGCCGAGTTCCGCGCCTGGCTCGACGAGCACGCCGCCACGGCCACCGAGGTCGTGGTCGGTTTCCACAAGCGCGCCACGGGCACGCCCAGCATCGACTGGCCGGAGTCGGTGGACGAGGCGCTGTGCCACGGCTGGATTGATGGGGTGCGCACCCGCATCGACGACAAGCGCTACAAGATCCGCTTCACGCCGCGCAAGGCGGTGTCGATCTGGAGCGCGGTGAACATCGCCCGCGCCGAGGCGCTGATCCAGGAGGGCCGGATGAAGCCGGCGGGGCTGGCCGCGTTTGGGCGCCGGCAGGAGGAGCGCTCGCGGGTGTATTCGTTCGAGCAGCCGAAGGAACTCGTGGAGCTGTCGCCCGCGCATGAGGTCATCTTCATGCGCGACGCGCAGGCCTGGGCGTTCTTCCAGGCACAGCCGGACGGCTACCGCCGCACCAGCGTCTGGCACATCCTCAGCGCGAAGAAGCCCGAGACGCAGCTCGCGCGGCTGAACAAGCTGATCGAGGCGAGCGCGCGCGGCGAACGGCTCTGACGCCCGCCTCGCGGTTCCCCGATTGCACCTGAGGCGCGCGACGAAAAGTCGCCGTGCCCGAGGGAGTCACTTGACGACTGATCGGGCCTCTTCGTTGCCTTGGAGGTCCGCGCATGCGCAGACGCCCTTCCCGTTCCAACACGCGGCGCAATGTCCGCGCGGCGATGCTCACCTTTGCGTTCGCCACTGGCGCCTCGTCGGCACTGGCCGACGCCGCCACCGAGCCTCCATCGCTTCCCACCGAATGGATGCAATGGAACGGCCACCACTACCGGCTGGAGGCAGATGGTCATCTCAGTTGCTACGCCGAGGACAGCAGCCGTCCCAACACCTGCAGCCTCAATGCACCGACCGCCAAGGGCTGGCCGCTCAAGTGCGACGACCCGCGCTGGGGCGGCGACAACCGCAAGCGCACCGGCTATCAGGTCATCGACCATTGGTGCAATGCGGCCTACGCCAATCTGTTCGCGACCTGGGTCAGCTACAAGCCGCTTGGTCACAACGTCGAGTTGGCCACGGGACCGCGCGGCGACGTCATGTGCAAGTCGGTGGACGGAACGACCTGCCTGCCAGCGGGCGCTCCCACGCCACCATCCGGACTGAACCCGCTGGTATGCGGTCGAATGCTGCGCGACCGCACGGGAAGCAAGGGATACAACGACACCAAGCATTGGTGCAGCAGCCGGGAGATCGTCCCGGTCTTCGCCGGCGCGGAAAGAAACTTGCTTTGGAACGGCGAAGATCGGTATGGCCCCGCAGGGGGCATCGTGGATCGGGAATGGTGGTTCCAAGAGACCGTCGACATTCCCCTGCCAAGGTGGACGGGCGATGACCAAGCTGAATGGGTGGTGCGCATGGAACGTGTGTTCGCCACGCCGCTCGGGAGTGTCAGGAATTCTGTGTTTGAGGCGCTTCTACGAGGCTACGAGCCGGTCCTGGTGAATCGGTCTGCGTAGAGGATGGCAAATTGGTTCATTGCCTCTCGCCAGTTCTTGGCAGCGCGGCCCC
>Ga0209256_1001394_pt1 | contig 25182 bp, 24 predicted proteins | sample AraplaCol_mCL_r2_2_FD_184270 | JGI IMG/M metagenome (GOLD analysis project Ga0209256, IMG submission 184270) | Arabidopsis root microbial communities from North Carolina, USA - plate scrape MF_Col_mCL_r2 (SPAdes) (version 3) | ecosystem: Host-associated > Plants > Roots > Endosphere | place...
GGCTGCCTTCTTTTATCTGCCATTCCACATGCGCGACGAAACCATCCGCATCCACCGCGCCGGTGGCGGTGAACGGTGTTACGAGAGCGGGAATGGAACCCTTGAACATGCACAACTCCTGACGGCGTAAAAGCGAAGTCTGCACTCATGCTTTGGCCGTAATCGACGGTTAAAAAACTGCCGCACCATAATCATGTGAGGTGGCTGCGGCAAGCGTTGTAACACGGCATTTCACGCCGGTTTTCATGCAAAAGCTTGATGTTTGGCCTGCATAGTCACGACCGCCCAACCAGGGCGAGAGCGGGTTTGGCGCAATTGTTACGATCGATACTGGCCGCCCGTCTTGTCATCGGGCAATCTGGCGGCGCATGAATGTTGGACACGGGGAACACGGGGTTCTTGATGCGCGGGTCAATATATCTGCCTGTCGCCGCCATCATCGGCGCGGCGCTTCTGGCAGCGCCGGCGGGCAGCGCAGAAACCCTTGACCGCATACCGGTTCCGACACGCAAGCCCGCGCTCTTGGACAAGGCAGCCCCCATTGCCGCGAACGAAACCACGAATGCCATCGCGACGGCTGCCGGACCCGTCAGCAGCGATCTCAAGGCGGGGCTCGATGCTCTGTCCAACAAGCAGCCGGCCGCAGCGATTGCCGTACGCGACGCGATGCTCGAAGGCACGCTCGACCGGCACATATTGACCTGGGCGATCGCCGTTTCTGGCCAGCGGGGCGTACCTTCCTTTGAAATCGCCGATGCCCAACGGGAATTGCAGGGATGGCCGGGGCTGAAATCGCTGCGCGCCAACTCCGAACGAGCGCTTTATCGAGAGAACCCGCCGGCGGCCGATGTGCTCGCCGCTTTCGGCAACACGCAGCCGGAAACGACGGAAGGCGCCCTCATTCTTGCGCGTGCTCTCGTCGCCACCGGAAAAGCCGACACAGCCGCCAAGAACCTGCGTGCGATCTGGCAACGCGACATGCTCGACAAGAACATCGAGACCAAGATCCTTGACGAGTTTTCCGGCCTCTTGACCACAGACAATCATCAGCGCCGCATGGTGCTACTTCTCTATCGCAACCGCGTCGAGCAGGCCGAACGCTTCGGCGACCTTGGAAAAGCTCAATCGCTTTATCGCGCCTGGGCGGCGGTCAGCCGTGGCAGCGACAAGGCGCCGGCCCTCATCGCAGCGGTCGATCCTGCCTGGCGCAAGGACGCAGCCTATCTCTTCATTCAGATCGAGCACCTGCGCAAACAGAAGAAATACGAGGAAGCAGCAAAGCTCCTTGCGCGCATGCCCAAGGACAAGAGCGCCCTAGTCAACCCTGGCGAATGGTGGGTCGAGCAACGGGTCGTCAGCCGCGGGCTGCTCGACAGTGGCGACTTTCGAGGCGCCTATCGGATCGCCGCCGGCCATCTCGCGACTGACGCGGCCGATATTGTCGACGCCGAGTTTCATGCCGGGTGGTATGCCCTGCGCGGCATGGAGGACCCGGCGACCGCAGCGCGTCACTTCCGCCGCATTCTGGATGTGTCGAGCCGTCCCCTCTCCGCTTCGCGCGCTTGGTACTGGCTCGGCCGCTCGGCCGAGGCCGGCGGACCGGGTGACGCCAACGGGTATTTCGCAAACGCAGCCCGCTATCCCGGAACGTTCTACGGGCAACTCGCAGCCGCCCGGCTGGGTCGCAAGACGCTGAACGTCGCCTATCCGGCCCCGACGGCAGACGACCGATCGCGGTTCGAAAGCCGCGAGGCGGTGCGCGCCATCACGCGGCTCGAAGGCACAGGCCACACCTGGCGCGCCGACAGCATCTACCGGGCGCTTGCCGACGAACTGACGAGCCCCGGCGAGCTGGCGCTACTTTCCGCCCGAGCGGAAAGAACCGGCAACCACCAGCTTTCCCTACAGGTCGGCAAGATTGCCTTTGGGCGCGGAATCGATGTTGCAGCGCTCGCGTTTCCCGTGGGCGTGATCCCGTCAAGCGCCAATATCGACGGCTCCGGCAAGGCACTCGCCTATGCGATCGCGCGCCAGGAAAGCGCCTTCAACCCGGGCGCCATCTCCACCGCCAACGCCCGCGGTCTGTTGCAGTTGATGCCGGGAACGGCCAAGGGCGTTGCCAGCCGCTACGGCCTTGCCTACTCGCAGGACCGGCTGACGAGCGACGCCGGCTACAACGCCACGCTCGGCGCGCACTATCTCGGCGAACAGATCAGCAGTTTCGGCGGCTCCTACATCCTCACCTTTATCGCCTACAATGCCGGCCCGCGCCGCGTTCCGGAATGGCTCGACCGCTACGGCGACCCGCGCGGCAAGCCGATCGACGAGGTCGTCGATTGGATCGAACGCATTCCGTTTCAGGAAACGCGCACCTATGTCCAACGGGTGATGGAGAACTATCAGGTCTACAAATCGAGGCTCGGGCAAAAAGCCGATATCGTCGAAGACCTGAGAATGGGACGGCAATAGCCGGCCTCAGCCGAGATCAAATAATTGTGATCAGCGTCAACGGCACAAACCACGCCTTCAACCATTTCCTTTCTAAAGCCAGACTTTTCCGAAGGAAATGGTGAACGTTATGAAGACCTTGACAATCGTCGCCCTTTCGCTGGCGACCGCCTTGAGCAGCGTGCCGCCCGCCGGCGCGTTCCCGAGCGCTCCGCCGATCGTCTCCGGGACGACCAATGTGCAACAGGCTCAATTCTCCTACGAGCGCGGCGAAGAACGCAAGAGCCGATCCAGTTGCGCCGTTCCCTATTGCGAACTTCGCGGGCGACATGGCTATTATCGGGATCGCGACTACCGCGACTATAATCGCAGCGGGTACTACCGCGACAGATACTACCGGGATCGATATCGCCGCCACTATGACCACGACGACAACGACGTCGGGGCGGTGATCGGCGGACTGGCTGCAGGCGCGATCATCGGCGGTCTGTTGAGCCAACCGCGATATTACAACAGCCCGAGATACTACAACGGACCAAGAGCCGTCAGCGGCAATGCACACCAGCGTTGGTGCTATGCGCGCTATCGTTCCTATAGGGCTTGGGACAACAGCTACCAGCCCTATGGCGGCCCGCGCCGCCAATGTAGCTCGCCCTATTGAGCTAAGAATTTATTGAGCAGATCGCTGCCAACGCAAAGGGAAAAGCCACAACCGTTGGCTATCGCCCGCCACGGCTCGGGCCGCCGAACAGCTATGTCGGCCCGAACAACTTGCCCCTCACCTTCAAACGGATAGATTTTAGCTGTCCGAGAGGGAGCAGCATGGGCCAAGACGTATTCCAAGAGCATAACTTCCGTAGTTCCGATGGGCTGCTTCTCTACGCCCGAAGCTACGGCCCTCCCCCTTCGCCATCCGCGGCGACACCAATCATTTGCCTGCCAGGCCTCACCCGCAACAGCCGGGACTTTCACGAACTCGCAAGCTTTCTTTCGACGTCACGGGGCATTCCCGTCATCGCACTGGATTATCGGGGGCGCGGCAACTCGGAACGCGACGCTGATAAGAGCCACTACACGGTGGCCGTCGAAACGACCGATGTGATAACGGCCTGTGCTCACTTTGCGGTCGAAAAGGCAATCTTTATCGGCACATCGCGAGGTGGCCTGATCCTCCACAACCTCGTCGATCGCGCCCCTTCGTTGATTGCAGCCGCAGTGCTCAACGATATCGGGCCTGTGATCGAAATTGAAGGTCTGCTTGCGATCCGGGATTACCTCAACTCCAGCGCCGCTCCGCCAAGCTGGGCGAAGGCACCCGGCTACCTGAGGACACTGCACGGCGGCGACTTTCCAGTCTTAAGCGACGGCGATTGGTCGGACATGGCCAAAGCGATTTTCCGCGACGAGGACGGCATCCCGGTTCCCGATTTCGATCCAGCAATCGCGCAGTCCCTGCGCGGATTGACACGCGAAACACCATTGCCCGATCTGTGGACACCCTTTGACGCCATGAGCCAAGTCTCCCTGATGGTCGTCAGGGGCGAGCATTCGCGGCTTCTTTCAGAGACGACAGTGCGCGAAATGCGCCGACGACATAATGCGATGACCGCCTTCATCGCGCCTGGCCAGGGCCATGCGCCGCTGCTTCATCTGGACGGTCCACGCGACGCCATCACCGCATTTCTAAACGACCTCGCGCGCTCGCGCTGACCCAAGGAAGCCGCGCCGACGCGGTCTTTACTCCCTGATCTCCTCAAGCACGATGATGCAAGTGCAGGACCAAAATTCATGGTGCCATACCAAAACGAAAAAACCCGGCTCGAAAGCCGGGTTTCTCTCTTCTGACCGAGGTCAGACGATCTTAGAAGTCGCGCTGCAGGCGGACGAAGCCGAATACCTGATCCTGTTCGCCGTCAGCATCTTCGTACTGAACCGACACGCGGGTCGCGAGACCTTCGGTGATCTTGTAGTCGAGCGTGACGCCAGCGCGCCATGCGTCGTCACCGCTGAAGTCGGTGAGCGAGCCGTGGCTCAGGTTGTCGAAGTACTGAACGCCGGGGGTGATGGCCAGCTTGTCGGTCGCGTTGAAGCGGTACGACGCAGCAACGGTCCACTCAGACTTTTCCCAGTAAGCGTTCGGGTTCGAAGCCCAGATACCAGCAACCTGGAAGACGCCCGGGCCGAGGTCAGCCGAGAGCAGAGCGCGGATTGCGCCTTCTTCGAGTTCAGAGTCGTAACCGCCGAGCAGGTCGAAGGAAACGCCGCCGAGCGAAGCCGAAACGATACCGGAAACGCCAACACCGTTCGACTTCGTCGAGGTGCCTTCGAGTTCGTCAACCGAGAGACCGGCCTGGAACGAACCGCCGTCGTAGAGGTAGGCGATCGAGTTGAATTCGGTGAAGTTGCCGAGCGAGTCGGTTTCGCCGTTCAGGCCCTTATCCCACCAGTTGTAGAAGAAGCCGGCCTTGAGGCCACCGAGCTGGATGTAGGCTTCGTCAACGTCGATGAAGCTGTCGCCGATGTCGGTGTCGTTGTCAGCGTTGAACTCAGCAGCGAAGAAGCCGGTGAGCGTGCCGTACTCGGTGTCGCTCTTGGCGTCAAACGAGATGTAAGCGCGGGAGAAAACGTCCCAGTCCGACGTGGACTGACCGCCCAGGTTGCCCTGGTTGTAACGGCTGTCAGCAGCGTCTTCACCGAACGAACCCTGAACACGGATGAAGCCGCCGATCTTGAGGCAGGTTTCGGTGCCCGGGATGTAGAAGTAGCCAGTGCCGAAAGCGTCGCAAACGCGAACGTATTCCATGGGCTCCGGCTCTGCTGCGACGATAGCGTCGGCTGCCTGAGCGCCGGAAACTGCTGCGAGAGCTGCAGCGGAGCCGAGAAGAAGGCTCTTGATGTTCATTTCTGACCTCCAGTCAAAAGTTTCAAACGGGTCTGGGTATTTTGCTGAAGGACAGCTTTCCCTGCCCCATCCCCAACGTTCAAGAAGTCGGACGATCAACCGCCCTTGCTTCCGGAGTTGAAAATACAAGACCGGATCACCGGCGCAACGTCCAACTAGCGAGTTCACGTCCTTTGCATCGCCCTTCGCCGAGGCCTGTTGCTGAAACGACACAAAATCGCCGCAGACCCCCGCAGAAAATTAACAAAGCATTAAGAAAACCCTTTAGCGACGGGGGGTTAGCATAAGGAAGGTGGGGGTCGCCTGTTTCAGAAAGAGGCAGAAACCCGCCCAAAACAGGGGAAAAGCTGGACGCGAACCCCGTTTCAGATGTCCAGTGAATGCCTAAAACAGCATTCGCTCCAAGAAAGCGCTTGGTGGAGAAAGGATGGCGGCCTGAGGAATCAGCAGAATCAACGCAGAGATTCGGCAAACGCCCCGACCAGGTGATTCTGGACGATGCAAAGATCAGCACCGCGCAGCACCAAGAATGCACGGGCGCCCCTGGCGACGACTGCCGCAACGGCTCACGAACCACAACAAATGAAATTCAGTCGAGAGATAGCCGAAACCAAATGCTCGCTCGAAGGGCGGGGCGCAAAGGACATGGGGCTATTTGGGACAATGGCGGAGAAGAAGGGATTCGAACCCTCGATACCGTTTCCGGTATACTCCCTTAGCAGGGGAGCGCCTTCGACCACTCGGCCACCTCTCCGTTAGCGCCTGACTAGTGTCACTCAGCGGCCAATGCAAGATTTTTTTGTCGGTTTCCGGGAAATCCTCGCATTTTCATGTGGGCCGATCGGCAACCCCCGTCGTGCCGCGTCGTGTTCGCCCTCATCTCCGCAGGCAAGACCAGCGTACGCAGCGATGTGATTCCGCATCGGCGCACGCCTGTTGCCTACGATTTGCGCGCGAGGCGCTCGATTGCCTGTTGGGTCGCCGCGCCGAACTCGCCGTCGACCGGACCACCATAATACCCGCGGTCCTTCAGCAGGTTCTGCATTTCCTTGCGGAATGCGGGCGTGAAATTGTTGGGCTGGCTCTTCAGTTCATCGAGTTTCGCCGGATCGCCGCCCTCGACGCTGGCTGCAGCCCAGCGAACCGCCTCCTTCGCGTCCGCCTTGGTGCCGAGGCCGTAATCATAGAGGCGACTGAGGTTGCCCATCGCATAGGCGCTGCCGGCGTTGGCCGCCATCTCATACCAGGTGCGCGCCTGCACATAGTCCTGCGCGACACCATTGCCGATATCGTAGAACCAGCCGAGCAGCGCCATGGAATAGGAATCACCCACGTTGGCCGCCTTCTCGTACCAGATCTTGGCTTCCGGGTAGCTCTGCTCAGTCCCCAGCCCGTTCTGATAGGCCCAACCGAGCGACGACATGGCGTTGGCGTCGCCGCTTTCGGCTGCCTTCTTATACCAGGCGAGCGATTGTTGGAGGTCTTTCGGCAGGCCAAGACCTTCGCGATAGAACCAGCCCATCGTCGCCATGGCATTGGCATAGCCCTGATTGGCCGCCAGTTCATACCACCGGGCGGCTTCCGCATAGTCCTGCGCGATGCCGTCATAGCCCTCGCGATAGAGCCAGCCGAGCGAGGCCTGCCCGTAGGCGTTGCCGGCGCGGGCCGCCTGGTCGAACATGCGCTTGCCCTCGTCGACGTCCACCGGCCCATCGGTCCCATAGACCGAGAACCACGCGAGATTGGTCAACGCATACATGTTGCCGCCGTCGGCCGCCTTCCGGTAGTTGCGCCGCGCCTCGACATAGTTCCGCCCGGCGTCCTGCGCGCGACCCAACATATTGACGAGCATCATATCGTCAGGGTTTTCGTTGACGGCCTGGGCACAGGCGGTGAGCGCCCTTTCGGCGTCGAGCTTCAGGAAATTGACCCCGAGGAAACCGGGCATCGACTGCGGCTCGCCGGCAAGCAGATAGCAATCGCGCGAAGCCTGGGTGTCCTTGCCGGTCGGCGAGACGTTGAGGCCCTTCTGCGGCTCGAGGGCCGCAATTTGCTGCTCGGCCTCCGCCTTGTGCTTGCTGTCAGGGTAGCGCTCGATGAAGCGCGTCAGCGCCGCCGCATCGGTCGACTGCTTCAAGGCGTCCCAGGCAATCTCGTCCGGCGTCACGCTCGATGTCTGCTCGGCTTCGCTCAAGAGCTTCAGCTTCTTTTCCGCGAGCATCTTATAGACCGGGTCCGAACCATGCTTGGCCAGGAAGGCGGTCAACAGGTCCTTGTCCGCGAGATCGCGGATGTTCTGCCAGTCGGCAGCCGCCTCGGATTGGCTGTTGGGCGACAACTGTCCGCCATTGTTGGTGACGGTGATGTTCACCTCTTTGATGTTGAGAAAGATCTGGGCGCCGCCGAGCGAGCCGTAGACGAAAGGCTCCTGGCCGCGATTGGTCACCGACACCACCTCGTCGCGAACCTTTCCAAGCGCGATGCGGACATCGACGCCCGGTTCCGTCAGATACTTGGCGAGTGCCGTGGCGAAGGGGCTGTTCTTGCCCTCCCCGTCGAGCGCGACCGTGCCGGCCTTCGAGGCGAAGGCGACGAGCAGATCGGCCGATTCGGGCTCGACGCGCGCCAGTCCGCGCGAAACGGCCCTGGTCGAGATCGAACGCGTCATGCTCTGCTCAAAAGGATTGTTGCGACAGGCGTCGAGAATCACCAGCTTGAGCTTGGTCGCGCCTTCCAGCGAACGCTGAACTCGATCGAGGCCGATCGCCTCGTCCTCGATATCCTTGTCAGTCTTCAGTTGCGCGTCGACGGGAAGCAGGAAGTTCTCGCCATTCATCTCCATGCCATGGCCGGAGTAATAGACGATCGCAACTTCGGCACCGGTCGCGAGATCCTCGAAGTCGCGCAGCGCCTTGACCATCTCCTGGCGACCGACGTCGTGCACCGTCGTCACCGAATCGAACCCGGCATCCTCGAACGAAGCCTTCATCAGTTCGACGTCGTTGGCGGGGTTGTTGAGCGGCGACGTCGCTTCATATTTCTCATTGCCGATCAGCAGCGCGACGCGTTTTGCCGCCCATGCCCCTGATGGCATCGACACAAGCAGCGCCACACAGACGATCGAAAGCGGCAGCCACCGCCGCGTAAGCCCCAAGGCCATGTTATTCCCTCCAGCACCCATCATCGTCTTCCGCCTTGCCCAGCGTGAACGACAGACGATGCCTCGCCCGATTACCCCTCGGAAGCGGCCATCGGCGCCCCGGTCATGTCTAATGAAAGTATTACGTATGAGGTTGGGGCTTTCAATGTGCGCGCATGCCAAATTTAGCGACGACGCCTGCCGATGGCACAAGGTCTAAGCAAGGCGGCGTGCTTAGCTCAATCACGGGGGGCGCGGCGAGTCCGCCAAGAACACCACAGATCCGCCGAGGGCTGCGCTGATACGGAGCTTGCCATGTCGATGAAAATGCATGTCGCCGAGGGAAAGCCAGGCCAGCTCGCCACGACCCACCAGCATTATTTCATCGAGCGGCCGTGCAGGATCCTCGTCATTGGCCAGCACCTGAAAGCGAAGACAAAGTATCGGTGCCTGCTGCGCCATATCTCTATTGCCGGCGCGATGCTCGACTTCAATGCGACGATCCCGCTGCCGAAGCACTTCTTCCTCGAGATCGAGGGCTTCAAGGAAGAAATCGGTTGCTCCGAGGTTTACCGTGAGAGCGCGGAACTCGGGGTGCGTTTCAACATGCTGCTTTCGGCAGATTTCCTGAGACGCCTCATCCGCATGCAGTTTTCCAGCGGCGGACTTTGATCTCCTCAAATCAAGCAAGCCCCGACATTAGATTTTTAGTGATCGATTTCAGGGGATTGCAAGTTTCTTCTGCAAGACTGATTCTAGCATCGGTGGAAATCGTCCACCGATATGATGTGGGACAAATGAATTGTCCGGGGTCCACGAATGCGGTCAAAGGTTGATCGTGCCGTGCGACCCGGCACTGGCGGAGAAAGACGCATGCAGAACCAGACCATGTATTCCTGCGTCCCCTCGCCATTTTACGAGCGGCGCTACGAGCGTTTCAACATCGGCCATGCGGGCACGCTGACCGCCGTGCAGCCGGGGCTCGGAAGCGTCTCGGTCCGGTCCTGCCGGATGATCGACATATCGCGCGGCGGCGCGAGCTTTGCCGTCGACACCAATATCGGTCTGCCGCAACATTATTATCTGCACATCGTCGGCACTTCGCTTCGGATCGGCTGCGCAGAGGTCTATCGCAACGGCGAGCGCATCGGCGTCCAGTTCATCAAGCCGATCGAGCAGACCTTGCTGCGCGAAATCATCCGGCAGGAGTTCTTCACCGGGCAAGTCAAAAACGCAAAGCCGCGGCGATAGGCCAGCCACAAAACGAAAGGCGGCAGATTCCCGCAGCTTTTCTTTCGGGAACGATTCCGAATTGCCAAAGCATGCGATAAGTTCCCCCGTACGTCATCCGAACGGGGCCTTATCTTCAGCATGTCCGCATTCTCTCGCTTCACGCCGCTCATCCAATCCCTACCGTCCACCATCCCCTTTGTCGGGCCGGAGGCGATCGAACGCCAGCGCGGGCGCGCGATCGCGGCGCGCATCGGCGCCAATGAAAGCGGCTTCGGTCCGGCGGAGAGCGTGCTTTCAGCGATGAGAGAGGCAGCCAGCGGAACCTGGAAATATGCTGACCCGGAAAATCACGATCTGAAACAAGCGCTTGCAGCCCATCTCGGAACCAGCCCGGCCAATCTCGCGATCGGCGAAGGCATCGACGGCTTGCTCGGCCAGATCGTCCGCATGGTGATCGAGCCGGGCATGCCGGTCGTCACATCGCTCGGGGCTTACCCCACCTTCAACTACCACGTCGTCGGCCATGGCGGCCGGCTCGTCACAGTGCCCTATGCGGGGGACCGGGAAGACCTCGACGGGTTACTGGCAGCCGTGAAGCAGGAAAATGCGCCGCTCGTCTATTTCGCCAATCCCGACAATCCGATGGGAAGCTGGTGGTCGGCCGAACGCATTGTCGAGTTCGCGAGGGGCCTGCCCGAAACGACGCTGTTCATTCTGGATGAAGCCTACTGTGAAACCGCACCGGCCGAAGCGCTACCACCGATCGACGCCCTGATCGACATGCCGAACGTGGTGCGTACGCGCACGTTCTCGAAGGCCTACGGGCTAGCGGGCTCGCGTGTCGGCTATGTGGTCACCACGCCGGGCACGGCCCAGGCTTTCGACAAGATCCGCAACCATTTCGGCATGAACCGGATCGGCGTCGCCGCGGCAATCGCAGCGCTTGCGGACGAGGTGTATCTGAAGGAAGTGACGGCCAAGATTGCGGCGTCGCGGCAGCGAATTGCTGCTATCGCCACGCAAAATGGCCTTGCCCCGCTCGTCTCAGCCACCAACTTCGTGGCCGTCGATTGTGGCCGGGACGCGGTCTATGCCCGCGCGATCGTCGATACCTTGATGAGCGACCACGGCATCTTCATAAGAATGCCGGGGGTGGCGCCGCTCAATCGCTGCATCCGGATCAGCACCGGACCGGAGACGGAGATGGTCCTACTCGAAGCAGCTATGCCCGCGGTCCTGAAGAAACTCGCCTGACCCCTTTTCTCAAGGCCCAGCTTGCGGCGCCGCCCGTCCGATCAGTGAACCGTCATCCATTCGCGAGCTGCGCGCAGCGCCGCTGCGAGGTCCGGCTTACTCATCGTCATCGCCAGGTCGGCGCGCAGATCGACGGCGCGGTCGCAACCCTTGATCGCCGCGATGTTCAGCCACTTGTGGGCGGCGACGAGATCGACCGGGCGACCGTGGCCGGTCGCATAGGCCAGACCCATGTCGCAAAAGACTTCCGCCTGGTTGTCACCACCCATCGCGGCATCCGAAGCAATCTGCATATCAAAGCGTGCCATTGTCGTGTCCCTGTCTTGCCTGGTTGGTTTTTCCGAAGCGGCCCGCCCGTTTGGGGCGGACCATGCTCCAGATCAGCACTTGTTTTGGTCCCTGTTCGACCTTGCCTCTTTGCGGGCCTTTCCGAAGCGCGCCGTCTTTTTTGCGGTGTCGTCTTCGGTGGTTTTTCGGAGCGTTTCGTTCCGCTCGTCTTATGGCTTCACTATGCCTGACGGGCTTCAATGGGCGCTTAAAATGCATGCTTAATTTGCGACAAACAAAGTTCAAACGCTTGGTAAACTTGAGTTTTTGTTAAACATCGGAAGGCCTGAAATCCGGCGCATTCGCCTCAAAATTTACGAAAAATTCAATCGACGATTTCAACCAAACGCTAACCACGAAAAGATCGGCGCCAGCAAGGTCCGCGCAATTCCTTGCGCAAGAAGCGCTCAAAACCGCCCAGGAAAAAGCGGCAAAGGCCGCGATTCGGCTTGTTTACCTTTACGTGCGCGTAAGCTATCTTGCCCGCGGCGGTGAGGAGACTGCCTTTTCATACGAGGACATCTTGAGCTGCCGGCGGAGCGGACCACGCCGGCAGCCTCAATCTGGAGGACACGAATGCTACGTACATTGCTCATCACCGCGACGCTGGCTCTCGGCATTGCCGGAACCGCGGCGGCGGAACCGATCTTAGGCAACTGGAAGACGGCGAGCGGCGCCACGGCGGAAATCGCCCCCTGCGGCGGCGCCTTTTGCATCACGCTGAAGACCGGCAAGCATGCCGGCAAGCGCATCGGCAACCTTTCGGGCACCGATGGCAGCTACTCGGGCGAGATTACCGATCCGGACACCGACAAGACCTATAGCGGCTCGGGCGCTGTCAACGGCAATTCGCTGAAGATGAAGGGCTGCGTGCTGAAGGTGCTGTGCAAGTCGCAGACCTGGACGCGCCTTTAGAAGGGCGCGCATCGCGGACAAGGGGAGAGTTGAGGGCGGCCGATGGCCGCCCTTTTTGCATCGTAGCCGATCTCCCGCCGGCAATCAGGGCGTTTCACGACCGCCGTGCATCTCGGCCGCCGCTCAACCGAAGATGAACGCCAGATGAACGGACATCTCAGCATCAATTCAGTTTGGGTATGCGAAAACACACTCAATCGATTTGAACCTGCCTCCAAACAACGGACAGAACCATGGATATCCTCGCTCGGCGCCTCACCATCATCAGCCTTCTGATGGTCGTTTTCGCTGTCACTCTTGCAGCTGCAGTCAGCGCTGACACCGAACGTCGCCGCAGCAACACCTATCTCGGTTCGCTGACCGATTGCACCGCCCACACGGCACAGTACTGCCAGGCCAAGCTCTAACGCAGCCAGGCAGGCTAAGTTCCAGAGCCTCAACTGAAACCGATCACTTCGTGGTCTGATGGAGAGACGAACATGCTGGCAGCACTTTCGACTTCGGCCTTTCTGTCGCTGCGCGTCCTGGCGCTTGCCAGCCTGCTGATGGCGCCGGTCGGGGCGCTCGCCTATTCCAAGGCCAGCGGCACGGGCGTCGGCAAGCAGGGCGCGGGCTTTGTCCTCTTCGTCACCCTGCAGCGCCAGGCCATGACCTGACGGATCGTTGCGGATCGGAACTACGAGCTGAAAGGGGCGCACATTGCGCCCTTTTGTTTTAACCGGCTTGCGCATCGGCGAGCCGCTTTCCTATCCTTGGTTTTACAGAGGATTCGTCTCAGCCAAGGCCACCAGACCCGAACCGATGCCCGCCTATCTCATCTATGCCCTCGCCGCCCTTGCAGAAATTGCCGGCTGCTTTGCCTTCTGGGCCTGGCTGAAGCTCGACAAGTCTGCGCTCTGGCTTGTTCCCGGAATCGTCTCGCTGGCGCTCTTTGCCTGGCTGCTGACCTTGATCGACAGCCCCGCGGCCGGCCGCGCCTATGCGGCCTATGGCGGCGTCTATATCGCCGCATCGCTCATCTGGCTCTGGCTGGCGGAAGGCGTCAGACCGGACCGCTGGGATCTTGCCGGCATGACGGTTGCGCTGATCGGCAGTGCGATCATCCTCGCCGGCCCGCGTTGAGCGACGGGCCTCAAATCGCCCCGCGGTTGTGCGTGCCGCCATCTTGTCGTTTGCTTGTCAGAAGCCGCAGCCTATAATGCGACATGAACAAGCGAATCTCTTCACACTCCGTCCTTTCCACAGCAACGCCCGAGCCTTTCGAGCCGCAGTATTTCGATGATCCTGCGGCCGCAGTCGATTGCCTCGAGGCGCTTTACGAGCGCAATACCCGGTTCCTCTGCGAGGCGTTCGAGGGGCTGGGCAAGGGCGGCAAGCCGTTGACCCGTTATCGCGCCTGCTACCCGCAGGTCAGCATCGAGACGAGCAGCTTCGGCCATGTCGATTCCCGTCTTTCCTATGGTTATGTCAGCGCGCCCGGCGTCTATACGACGACGATCACGCGGCCAAAACTCTTCCGGCACTATCTGAAGGAACAGCTCGGGTTGTTGACGCGCAACCACGGTCTCGGCATCACGGTCTCGGAATCGGCCACCCCGATCCCCTTGCATTTCGCCTTCGGCGAAAGCGCCTATGTCGAGGCATCGGCCGCCAATGCCATCGACATCCCCTTGCGCGACCTGTTCGACGCGCCTGATCTGACGACCACGGACGATGAGATCGCCAACGGTTCCTACGAGCCAGGTCCGGGCGAACCGTCGCCGCTCGCGCCGTTCACGGCGCAGCGCATCGACTATTCGCTGGCGCGCCTCAGCCACTACACGGCGACGAGCGCCAATCATTTCCAGAACTTCGTGCTCTTCACCAACTACCAGTTCTATATAGACGAATTCTGCGCTTGGGCCCGCCAGCAGATGGCGGAAGGCGGCAACGGCTACACGGCCTTCGTCGAGCCCGGAAACATCATTACGCCCGCCGGGGCCGACAAGCCGGAGACGGACTTTACCCTTCCGCGGTTGCCGCAGATGCCGGCCTATCACCTGAAGAAGAAGGGCCACGGCGGCATCACCATGGTCAACATCGGTGTCGGCCCGTCCAACGCCAAGACGATCACCGACCATATCGCCGTGTTGCGCCCGCACGTCTGGCTGATGCTCGGCCACTGCGCCGGCTTGCGCAACAGCCAGCGGCTCGGCGACTACGTGCTTGCCCATGCCTATATGCGCGAGGATCACGTGCTCGACGACGACCTGCCGGTCTGGATCCCGCTGCCGGCGCTCGCCGAAGTGCAGGTGGCGCTGCAGGATGCCGTGGCCGAAGTGACCGGTTATCGGGACTACGATCTCAAGCAGATCATGCGCACCGGGACCGTCGCCACCATCGACAACCGCAACTGGGAGCTTCGCGACCAGCGCGGCCCGGTCAAGCGCCTGTCGCAGGCGCGCGCCATCGCGCTCGACATGGAATCGGCAACGATCGCCGCCAACGGCTTCCGCTTCCGCGTGCCCTATGGAACGCTGTTGTGCGTCTCCGACAAGCCGCTGCATGGCGAACTGAAGCTGCCGGGCATGGCAACGGCCTTCTACAAGACGCAGGTCAGCCAGCATCTGAAGATCGGCATCCTGGCGCTGCAGAAGCTCGCGGCGATGCCGCCGGAAAAGCTGCATTCGCGCAAGCTCAGAAGCTTCTACGAGACCTCGTTCCAGTAGAGGTCAAAACGTCGCTAGGACATTGCCCCACGGCACGGCGCTCTAGCGACGTTTCCCCAAAACCATCGACAACAGCGTGCCCGCGACTGCGGACACGATGATCAGGAGATGCGCGTTGACGCCGGCCGTCGCCAGCAGTTCGAGGCCCGCCCGGCCGGCGGGGGCGCCGAAGGAAACGGCACCGGCCGCAATCGCTGCCGGATAGGTGCCGACGCCAGCCGGCGCATGCATCGGCAGCACCGAAGAAAGCTCGCCTCCGAGCGCGCCGCCAAAACAGGCCGCAAGCGGCGCAACTCCCATGAACGCCAGCACCCAGGCGAGCACGATTACCTTGACGGCCCAGTTGAGGATGGTCATGCCCCAGGCGCGCAGGAACGCAGCCACGGTGCCCGGCAGGCCCGCCTCCAATTCCTCGACGACCGGCTCGAACTTTGCCGGCAGGAGCCTGCGCGCCAGCGCGATTGCGTGGTCCTTCAAGAGAAAGAAGAGAAGCGGCGAGGCAAGCGCCGCAAACCAGACGAGCCAGAGCCCGATCGACCCTCTGCCGAAGACCAATCCGACGACGGCCACGACGAGGAGCGCATGCAGGTCGAGCAAGCGCATGACCAGAAGAGCGGCCGTCCCCCTGGCGAGCGGGACAGAAAACTCCGAACGCATCAGGAGAGGAAAGCTGGTCTCGCCGGCCCGAAACGGCAGCATGATGTTCAGGAGATTGTGGACCTGGGTGACCCGAAAGAGCGGCAGGAAACGCCCCGACGTTTCGCTCGGGAAGTAATCGTAGATGCGATAGCAGCGAATGAAGTATGTCGCGATGAGCAGCAAGAGGGCCGCAGATGCGGCACCAACGCCGATTTCGGACCACTGGCGCAAGAGCGCCGACCAGCCCCAGAACCACTCAACGAAGGCCGCGTAGGCCGCAATGGCGCCCGCCGACAGCAATGTCATCCGGTTGCGGACGAGCCAGGATCGCCGGTCAGGCTCGCAATCCGATGTCATCAGGCCTCGATTTCCCGTGTTGAAGGGCAAGATTGAACGTTGGTTATCACCGATAACTGTGCAAGAAAACGATTATGTAAGCAGTCCAATTCTTGCGGCAGCGTGAGCGCCGTATGTATGAGCGGTTCCCATGCATCCCATAGAGCTATCCGTCGTCATTCCCGTATTCAACGAAGAAGACAGCATTCAGCCGCTGATTACGCGGGTCCGCGATGCGCTGGCGAATTTTCCGTCCCCTTGGGAACTGATCCTCGTCGACGACGGCAGCACCGATCGAACGCTTGTGAATGCAAGAAAGGCCCTTTCCGATCCCGGCATCGACCTCAAGATCGTTGAACTGCAAAAGAACTTCGGACAGACGGCCGCGATGCAGGCGGGCATCGATGCCGCCACCGGCCGCCTGATCGCCACGCTTGACGGCGACCTGCAGAACGACCCGGCCGATATTCCCGAGATGGTCACAGCGATCGAGGAGCGTCAGCTCGACCTGCTCGTCGGCTGGCGAAAGAACCGACAGGATGGCCTGCTCCTTCGAAAAATCCCGTCCTGGTGCGCCAATCGCCTGATCGGCAAGATCACCGGCGTCCGGCTTCATGACTATGGCTGCAGCCTGAAGGTCTATCGCGCGTCCGTCATCAAGCAGGTGAAGCTGATGGGCGAAATGCATCGCTTCATCCCCGCCTGGGTCGCAGGCGTCGTGCCGAGCAGCCGCATCGGCGAAATGCCGGTCACCCACCACGCACGGCAGCATGGCCAATCCAAGTACGGGATCTCCAGAACCTTCCGGGTGATTCTCGATCTTTTGTCGGTGCTGTTCTTCATGCGTTACAAGGCGCGCCCGGGACACTTCTTCGGTTCGATCGGCCTTGCGACGGGGGCGCTCAGCGCCCTGATTCTCCTCTATCTCGGCTTCGACAAGTTCGTGCTCGGCAACGATATCGGAACCCGGCCGATGCTGATCGTCGGTGTGATGTTGTTCCTGTCGTCGGTTCAGCTCATCACCACGGGCATTCTCGCGGAAATGATGGCGCGCACCTATTTCAGCGACGACGGCACGACGAACTATATCGTCCGGCAGGTCTTCGTGCGGGACCAGACAGATGCTTGAGGCCGTCAACCGCCGGCCAAACCTGATCCTTGCGCTGATCGCGGGCTACTTCCTGCTTTGCATCGCACTGAGGCTTTCCGCTTCGACTTCGCTGGAGATCGACGAATCCGAGCAGGCCTATGTCTCGCAGTTCCTGATGCTCGGCTACGGCTCGCAACCGCCTTTCTACAATTGGCTGCAATACGGGCTGACCTCGCTGTTCGGCCCGTCAGTGGCGACGATGACCGTACTCAAGAACGGCCTATTGTTCCTCTGTTGTCTCTTCTTCGGCCTTGCATCCCGCGAGGTTCTCGGCGACCGGCGCCTTGCAGCCATCACGACAATGGGCGTCCTCGCTCTGCCGCCGATCTTCCTGCTTGCCCAGCGCGACCTCTCGCACACGGTCGCCGCGCTATTTGCCGTTTCGCTCTTCCTGTACGCATTCCTGCGGACGATGAGCCGACCGACCTTCTTTGCCTACGCTCTTACAGGCGTCGCCGTCGGGATCGGCGTCATCTCAAAGTACAACTTCGTGATCGTTCCGGTCGCGGCGATCGTCGCGATCCTGCCCGAACCGAAACTTCGCGCCCGGCTCTTCGACTGGCGCATCCTTGTCGCAATCGCAGTCTGCGCGCTGATTGCCCTGCCGCACGGCACCTGGGTCCTGCAAAATATCGGCGCCGCGTCGAGCAATACCTTCAAGGAAATGGGAACGGGGCAGGAAGCCGGTTTCGTGTCGAAGGCGTTGAAGGCGATCGTCGCGCTCTTTGCCTCGACGCTTCGCGGCTCAGCGATCATCCTCGTCGTCTTCGCCCTCGTGTTTCGCAAGGACCTGCCGGCGATCTGGCGCGCCGACAGCCTCTGGGCTCGGGTCGTCGGGCGCATGCTGGTCCTCTGTCTCGGCGCCGTTCTCGTCATCATGCTGGTCACCGGCGCCACCCATATGCGGGAAAAGTGGCTGGTTCTCTTCCTCGTCCTGCTGCCGCTCTATCTGGCCCTCAAGGTCGAGGCGTCCGGCGTTGACACCACACGTAGCGTCCGGCCCGTCGCCCTCTTTATCGGCTTCGTCATCGTGACCACGCTGGTGGTGGTGTCTACCCGCGCAGTCGTGCGGCCTTGGTTCGGCAAGGTTTCGAGACTGAGCATCCCCTACAGCAGCCTCGTCGACACCATCGTTCAGCAGCAGGGACGCGAACCGGCGATGGTTCTGGCCACCAACAAGCAGGTGGCCGGCAATCTGCGAACGCGCCTGCACGGCGCCAAGGTCTACGTGCCCGCCAACAACAGCAGCCCGGCGATCGGTCAGCTGGCCGGGCCGCTTCTCGTTGTCTGGACCAACGACGGCAAGGCTGGTGCAGCGCCACCGGCGCCACTCGTCGATGTCCTTAAATCCTTCGGCGTGCCGGAAACGCACTTGCAGCCGCAGCATCTCACCCTGCCCTATCTCCACGGCACGCTCGAGGATCGCTACAGTTTCGGCTACTTCTGGATCGACGATCCGTCGCGATCCGCGCCGACGAGCAGCTTGAGCTCGCCAGGGTGAATGCGAAGCGCGACGTCGCGGCCCATGGGCAGAAGTTCGCCGTCGATGACGCAGTTGATCTTTCGTTCGACCTTCGGAAAATGCAGATCGAGGGCATGACCGCTCATGGCGGTAATCAGCGGACTGTCGCGAAACTTGCCGCGCATTACATCGAGCGCGAGCTTGGCGACACCTGGCGGGCTCAGCGGCGGCGCCGTGTAAAAGCCGAGATGGCCGGCGGTCACGTCGTCCGCATACATCAGCGTGTCGCGGCCGAACGGATTGTTGGAAACCGAGACCGCCGAGACATGACGGCTCTCCTTGTGACCATCGACATCGAACTCGATCTCGAAATCCGGAGGATTGAGAATCACTCCGACTGCGGCGCGGGTGCTGGCGGCGATCTTTCCCGCTCTTGAGCGAAAGCTGTAGGATTCGCGGTAGCGCACCATGCGCGCATGCAGCCCCATGGAGAATTGATGCACGAACGCACGGCCATCGGCGCTGCCGATGTCACCGTCGATGATCACGCCATTCGCCAGCACTTCCGGCACTTTCCAGATGTCGAGCGGCAGCTTCAGCGTGCGGGCAAAAAGATTCATCGTTCCGGCGGGAACGACGCCGAGCGGCATGCGGTTCTTCCAGGCGACGCCGGCGGCGGCCGAAATCGTGCCGTCACCTCCGCCGGCAAGAATGGCGTCAAGGTCGTCGCGACGGCAGGTCCGCTCCAACGCCTCTTGCATCTCGTTTCCGGAAACCGCTGCAATCTCGATCTGGTGGCCTGCGGCCTGGAAGACGTCTTCGACCTTCTGGCCATAGGCGGCCATGTCTGTCGTGCGGAACGTGCCGCCGTCGCGATTGAAGATTGCCTTGATTTTCATGAACGGGTCATCGGCTCCATTGCCGCGGCAATGCGGCTCACCGCGATCAGATAAGCGCGATTGCGGCCAATTCCAGAACCTTACCGAAACTTAACGGGAGCGCCGGTCGTTCGTCCGCTCCATCACGACCAGCACAACAGAAGCCGAGTGTCACAGCAATACAGCGATCAGCGCGGTTCGGGCAACTTCAGCGGCCCGCCTGTCTTGATCGAGCGGATCGCGAAATTGGACCGGATGTCGGTGACGCCGGGCAAGGCCAACAGCGTCTCGGTCAAGAGTTTCTCATAGGCAGGCAGATCCTCGACGACGACCTCGGCGAGGAAATCGGCATTGCCGGAGATCAGGAAGCAGGAGACCACCTCGGGGATGGCGAGCAGCGCCTCCTGCTGCTGCTGTGCGTTCTCGCGGCTATGGCGCCCAACCTTGATTTCGACGAAGACCGTCAGCCCGAGACCGGCTTCCTTACGATCGATGTCGGCCCTGTAGCCGCGCAGGATGCCGGATTTTTCCAGGTTGCGGATGCGCCGCAGGCAGGGCGACGGCGAAAGATTGACCTTTTCGGCAATCTCGACGTTCGTTGCGCGCGCGTCCTCCTGAAGGATTCTAAGGATGGCGAGATCGAATTTATCGAGGCTTGGCATTTTTATGAACTTCAGCTGTTGTTATTGGCACATTGTTGCTGACGATAGTCTATTTCGGGCACAAATCGCAAGGACATGCCCCGCTATCAGGGCGTAATCTTCCTTCCAGACCCAAAAGCCTCTCAGGTATCCAATTCGGGAAGGAAATTCAAATGGTTGCGCTCGCTCTCGATCGCGGCAATACGACGCCTGTCGCCGCCGGCTATGCCGGCGCATTCGTAACCGTCCTCATCTGGGCGGGCTGGATACTGGCGACCCGCCACTCGGCCGGCACCGCGCTTGGCACGATCGACCTCGGGCTGATCCGCTACGGCGTGCCGGCGATCCTTCTTGCCCCGGTCTGGCTGAAGACCGGGCTTCTGCCGCGCAAGCTGCCGCTGCTGTTGCTCGTCCTGATGGTCGCCGGTTCGGGCGCCCTGTTCTTCCAGGTCTCCGCCTTTGCGATCCACTCCGTTCCAGCTTCCTCGGTCGGCGTTCTCCTCGGTGGCTCGATGCCGCTTGCCACCGCGCTCATCGGCATCACGGTCTTCGGCGAGCGGCCGGACCGGATGCGCGTGCTCGGCTTTGCCGCAATCCTTGCCGGCGTCGCCATCCTCCTGACGCGAAGCCTCGGAAGTGCGGCCTCGACCGGCTTGAGCGGCTATGCGCTGCTGCCGACTGCGGCGACCCTCTGGGCGATCTATACCCATGCCTTCCGCCGCTCCGGCCTCAGCCCGCTGCAGGGAAGCGCCCTGATCGCCATCTGGTCGTTCCTGATCCATCTCGGACTTGCCGCCTGCTTTGGAACCACCCTTGGCAGCGTTCCGGCCCAGGAGATCGCCTTGCAGGTCACCAGCCAGGGCCTCCTGTCCGGCCTTGTCGCCATGGTAGCCTACGGCTTTGCCGTGAAGAGCCTTGGCGGTACCCAGGCGGCCGCCTTCACGGCGCTGACACCGGTTCTCGCGATGATCGGCGGCGCCGTCCTGCTCGGCGAGCAGATCGGTCCCTTCGAGATCCTCGCCGCGGTCGTCACCGCTACCGGCGTCGCGCTTTCGACCGGCATTCTTTCGTCCAGGCCCTGAACGCAAAGCTCGTTAAAATGCGAAGGCCCCGGAGGTGTTCGCTCCGGGGCCTTTTTCTGTCTCGACGACAAGCTCAGCCGTGAATGATTTCACGGTGTTTCTGCAGCCGGTGACCGTAGGCCTGGCTGACGCGATCGAAGATGATGGCAATGCCGACGATCGCAAGGCCGTTGAAGATGCCGAGCGTGAAGTACTGGTTGGCAATCGCCTTCAGCACCGGCTGGCCGAGCCCCTGAACACCGATCATCGAGGCGATGACCACCATGGCGAGCGCCATCATGATCGTCTGGTTGATGCCGGCCATGATCGTCGGCAAGGCGAGCGGCATCTGGACGTTCTTGAGCTTCTGCCACGCCGACGAACCGAAGGCATCGGCCGCCTCCAGCACGTCCTTGTCGACGAGGCGAATGCCAAGGTTCGTCAGGCGAATCATCGGCGGGATCGCGTAGATGACAACGGCGATCAGCCCCGGCACTTTGCCGATCCCAAGCAGCATCACGACCGGGATCAGATAGACGAAGCTCGGCATGGTCTGCATCACGTCGAGAATCGGATTGACGATGTTCTGAAACCGGTCCGAACGGGACATGACGATGCCGATCGGAATGCCGATGGCGATCGACAGCACGGTACAGACGAAGATCATCGAGACCGTCTTCATCGTGTCGTCCCACATGTCGAAGTAGCCGATCAGCAGCAGCGTGCCGATGCAGCCGGCGACGATCTTCCAGTTGCGGCTTGCCACCCAGGCGATGAAAGCGATCAAGATCAGGATGATTGGCCAGGGCGTCTTCGTCATGAAGCGCTCCGACTGGATGAGAAAGAACTGCAAGGGCTCGAAGAAGCCTTCGATCGCGTCGCCGTAGGCGCGCGTGAAGCCGCGAAATCCCTCGTCGATCGCCTTTTTCAAGGCTCTCAGGCTCTCGTCATCCATGTGTGGAAACTGGGTCAACCAGTCCATTCCATTTCCCCTTCAGATTTCGCCGGCCGCGATTGTTGTTTTGCCTTTGCCGGACCTCGAACGAAGAGGCGGCGCACATGACTGCGCCGCCCGCTGGTTATGACCATCGCGATCAGAGCGCGGCCTTCACCTTTTCGGCGACCTCGGGCGAAACCCACGGGGTCCAGATATCGGGGTTTTCCTGCAGGAAGTGCTTGGCGCCCTCCTCCCCGCTCGCCTGATTGTCGGTCATCCAGGCCATCAGCTTGTTGACCGTGTCGTTGGTCCAGGCGCGCTTGTTGAGATAGTCCATGGCCGGGCCGGCGCGATCGGCGAAGGCCTTGGTCACCAGCGTCTGGACCTTGTCCTTCGGCCAGTCGTTCTTCTTGGGATCCGGGCAATCGGCAACCGTGTTGCAGCGCTTCCATTCGGCCGGATCAGCGGCCACACCATGCTCGAGCTTCACCATCTCGTACTTGCCGAGAAGGGCCGTCGGCGCCCAGTAGTAGCCGACCCAGCCCTGCTTGCGCTCATAGGCCTTGGCGATCGAGCCATCGAGGCCGGCGGCCGAACCGGTATCGACCAGCGTGAAGCCAGCCGTTTCGCCGCCATAGGCTTTATAAAGCTGCGTCGTCACGACCGTGCCGCCCCAGCCCTGCGGGCCGTTGAAGACGGCGCCCTTGCTTGCGTCTTCCGGATCCGGGAACAGTTCCTTGTGCTTCAAGGCGTCATCGATCGTCTTGATGTCGGGATTGGCATCGACGATGTATTTCGGCACCCACCAGCCCTGGACGGCGCCATCGGAGAGCGCCACGGCGGCGCCGACGAGCTTGCCCTCCTCGAGGCCGCGATTGACGACGTCCGGAAGCAGGTCGACCCAGCCTTCGGGTGCGACATCCGGCTGGCCCTTTTCGATCATCGAGGTGATCGTCGGCACGGTGTCTCCGACCACCAATTCGGCATTGCAGCCGTAGCCTTCCGTCAGGATGATCTTGTCGACACTCGCCAGCACCTCGGCGCTCTGCCAGTTCATGTTGGCGATCGTCACGTCGCCGCATTCGGCGGCCGAAGCTGCGCCGGCGAGGCCAAAGAGGCCCGCGGCCAGGCAAGTCGTTGCAAGAAGCTTCTTCATTTCCGTTCCCTTGTTTTGGCGGTGCATCCCGTCGCACTGCCGATCTCACCGCGGGGATCGACAGCGTCACAGGGCTCGGTCCAACTCAAGACAACAGGGACCGAACGGCCTGCAGATCCGTCGGCTTCAAGCCGATGACATCATGAAAGCTAACGGGCTTTTCCGGCAAGGACTTTCCCATTTGCGTCAACGGGTGCCTTTCCTAATATTTGCGCATCGTTGAAGTGGTCGTCAGGACGTTTTGCTGCGCTGGTAATAGCGCGACACGCGCACCCGGTTTCCGCAGCGCGCCGCCGAGCACCAGCGCCGCCGGGCATTGCTGCCGACGAACAGCATCACACAATCCTCCGCCTCGCATTTGCGGATCAGCCTGGCGTCGCCGCCGGCAAGCAACGCCGCAGCGTCCTCGGCGAGGAAACCGGCTAGCTGGACCATGGGCTCCGCCGTTCTTTCGCTGACGAGCCGCGGCGGATCGGTCCAATCGAGACGGCGGACGACCGGTGCTGCCTCCATTGCCGCGTTAAGGCCCTCGATATCCGCGGCCGAAACAGGTTGCCTGTCCATCACATGTGCGATGGCCGACGCCACATGCGAGCGGACGGCAAGGACTGGCGCGAGATCGTCGGCGTCGGCCGCACCGATGCTGGCAAACGCGACATCCGACATGCGAGGCCCCTCCAACGCCAGCCAATGCGCGAGCCCGCCATCGGCCGCGAAGAGATCGACACGGCCGCTCGCGGTCAAAGGGCGAGTGTTGACGAGATCAAGAGCAAGGGGCTCTCCGACGAAAGGAACCAGATCCATGCAGGCCTCACATAATGCATAATTTCGATATTGACACATTAGTTTTTCCGGCGCAATTCTAATGCATAAATATTGCCAATAGGAGTGTTAAATGAGCAGGCATAGCATTCCATCGATCCGGCACCGGTTCATCGAGGCCGGAGGCGTCCGGGTCTTCTATCGCGAGAGCGTGCCGACCGGAGCGCCGGCCGATTTCCCGACAATCCTGCTTCTGCACGGCTTCCCCTCGTCTTCCCACCAGTACCGGCGGCTAATGGACGCGCTTGGCAGCGACTACCGTCTGATCGCGCCTGACTATCCGGGCTTCGGGCATAGCGACGCGCCGACCTCGACGAACGAAGGCGGCAGTTTCGTCTACAGTTTCGACAAGCTGGCGGATGTCATGGAAGCGTTCGTGGATGCGCTCGCGCTGAAACGCTTCGTCCTCTACGCCTTCGATTTCGGCGCGCCCGTCGGGTTTCGTCTTGCAAGCAGAAAGCCCGAGCGCATTGCCGGGCTGATCGTCCAGAACGGCAATGCCTATCTGGAGGGGCTTTCCGACATTGCCCGCGACTTCATTGCGCTCAAATCCGAGGACCAAGGCGCTGAAGAGCAGGTGCGACAGTTGCTGACCTTGGAGATGACCCGTGCGCAATATGTCGGCGGGACGAAGGATCCGGACCTGGTCGCACCTGACGGCTGGACCATGGATCAGCACTTCCTCGATCGCCCGGATCGCCGCCAGCCGCAGATCGATCTTGCCTTCGACTACAAGAGCAACCTTGCCCGCTACGGCGAATGGCAAGAGTGGCTGCGCCGCGAACGGCCGCCGACCCTGATCACCTGGGGCCGTAACGATCCCTTCTTCACAGAGAAGGGCGCTCGCGCCTTCCTCACCGACCTTCCTGAGGCCGAGCTCCACCTGTTCGATACCGGCCACTTCGCGCTGGAAGAAAACCTGCCGGAGATCGCACCGCTGATTGCCGATTTCGTTGATCGCATCTGGGCGAAGGCATGAAACGACAAAGGCGCCGTGGCCAATGGCCGCCGGCGCCTTTGTAAACCTCAATGGCCGCGGATCTAAGACCGCCTCCCGAACTCACATGTTCGGATAGACCGGGCCTTCACCGCCTTGGGGCGGCACCCAGTTGATGTTCTGGTTCGGGTCCTTGATGTCGCAGGTCTTGCAGTGCACGCAGTTCTGCGCGTTGAT
>Ga0209256_1001424_pt1 | contig 24878 bp, 15 predicted proteins | sample AraplaCol_mCL_r2_2_FD_184270 | JGI IMG/M metagenome (GOLD analysis project Ga0209256, IMG submission 184270) | Arabidopsis root microbial communities from North Carolina, USA - plate scrape MF_Col_mCL_r2 (SPAdes) (version 3) | ecosystem: Host-associated > Plants > Roots > Endosphere | place...
TCTTGAACGCCATCGAGGCGGCATTCACTTCCTCGCCGGTCATCGGCTGGCCCTTCACGATCTGGTCGATCAGCTCATCGGGGATCTTGGGTAACGCGGCAGACTTGGCCGCTATCGCGGCGTTCCTCAGCTTGGTCTTGCTCAGAGGTTTGTCGATTGGCATAAATGCTCCGGAGTCGGGTCATGTTATGCCTCGCACACAAAATTCAGGACAGGCCCCAACCTTGAGCCGGCCCTTTTCTCACCTCCTACCCGGCAATTGTTGACTATATGGAATCCCGATCTACTTGCCGATCTTCTGCGCCAATAATCGAAGTGCAAGCGCGTAGATCACCAAGCCAATGAATAAGGCAATATCCAGAACATGTCCCTTAAGTAATTGATAGCATACGCCTCCCACGCCTGCACCAATCACATATATAAGAAATTTACTCATTGCTGGCACACACATTCCTTTGAATCATCTGTATTCGTGATTTCTTTGACAAGTGCTTTCCCGCCTTGGAAAACGCCTTGAGCAACGAGCGGGCCCATCACGTTTCCCACGTTTTTTTGAATACGTTGCTCGATCTTCGCAACGCGATTTGCAGTTTGAGCACGCTTCAACTGACCTGCCAAATTTCCGATCGCTTTGCCCGAGCGATAGGCACTTTTTCCAACGCTGCCCCAACCGGGAGCTACCGCCCCAATCACACCAGCTGCGCCGACGTCCCACCAATTATAGTTCCCGAGATTAAATACATCACAGCCCGCACGGTAGTTTCGATACCCCTGCAAGCCAATTTCAACGCCGGCGCCAATCAGACCTCCAACAATTCCGAACTCACCTCTCGGATCGACATAAGAAACCGGATTCGCCTCAACATACACATACGTGTTAATACCACCACCCAAGCCTAGCGGATCGCTTTGGAGGTACTTTCCCGCCGTCGCATCATAATCCCGGAAGTAGTTGTAATTAAGCCCCGACTCCTTGTCAAAGTACTGCCCGGGAAAACGCAAGTTGACGACTAGATTTTCCAGCGAGTTGGGAATAGACTCTGCCGCCGTGGTCCCAAATGGCTCCGATATCCAGCGCCAACTTATATCGCCCGCCGAGTTCACGATCACGCGCGGCGCATTCAGGTGATCAGAGTATGCGTAATACACCCGCGGCTCGGTCGTCGTCGAGTTCGTGAGCACGGCGATCAGCGTACCTCCGAGCCAAACGAATTCCTGCAGCACTCCACCGCTGCTGTTGTATTCCCCGAGTAACTGTCCGTTCTGGTCGTACGCGAAGTGAGGTTTGGAGGTCCCCGTCACCTTGCGCACGCGCTGGCCGAAGGCGTCGTAGTTGAAGGTCGTCGTGACACCCGCGCGCGTGAGCGTCGCGAGCCGGTTATCCAGGCCGTAGGTCGCCGTGTAGGCGATGCCCGTGTCGCTCAGCGTGTTGCCCGCTGGGTCGTAGGCGAAGCTGCGAGCCGGGTTGGCAATGCTCGAGAGCCGGTTGCTCGTTGCCTCGGTCGTGTAGGTCGACGTGGTGCCGTTGAGCGTCACGCCGGTACGGTTGCCATTGGCGTCATAGCCGATGGTCCAGTTTGCAGTTGGCGTGACGATGCCGGTGAGCCGCCCCATCTCGTCATAGCTGAAGCTCTGATTCATGGCCTGTGCTTCAGCGGTCACCTGGCCTGTCGTCGCGTCCAGGTGCGTGTAGCTGGCGATGCGGTCCGCCGCGTCGTAGGTGATGTCGCGCACCACCGCGCCCAGCGGATAGCGGACGAGGCGTCCGTATTGGTCGTAGACCCGCTCCTGCGCTTTGGCGCCGGAGTTCAGCTGCATCTGCCAGCTTTGAAGGGCTCCGAAGGACATCCACTGGATCTGACTGATCAGCGGTTTCGCGGCGCTGCTCCCGTCCTTGGCCAGGCTCATGCCGACCGGCACGCCGTTGGCATAGGTGATGGTCAGCACCCGTCCCGAGGGGTACGTGATGCTGGTGATGTGGCCTGCCAAGTCATAGCCGTAGCGCGTCGTGAGCACGACGGAGCCAACGGTCTGTATCACGCTGACGACTCGGCCGAAGCCGTCATAGCCGTACTTCGTGTTCCCGGCCGGACTGGTGGCTGTGGTGAGACGGCCGATACCGGCACCGAAGGTGCCTCCCGTCTGGTCGTAGGTCCACGAGTAGCTCACCGTCGTCTGGCCGCTCTTCGTGTAAACCGCCGAGGTCATCCGGTCCAGGCCGTCATAGACGTAGGTGCCCAGCACGCCGCGGCTGTCGGTCCGGGTGAGCAGGTTGCCGTTCGCGTCGAAGGTGCTGTTGGCCGTCCCCGTGTCGGGGCTGGTGAGCTGGTTCAGGTCGCCCAACCCGTTGCGTTGGTACGAGGTGACCAACTGCCTCGGATCCGTGACCTGCTTGAGCTGATCGAGGCCGTCATAGCCCAGCGTCGTCACGCCATTGCGGGCGTCGGTGTTGGTCTTCACCCGATCGAGCGCGTCGTACGCATTCGACGTCGCGAAGCCAAAGCCGGACACGCCCTTGGCCTTGATCACCTTGGTCGGATTCCCTTTGGCGTCGTACTCGTAGTCCGTCACCGGTGCTGGCGAGACCGGCGGTGGCGGCAGTGTCGCCGCATGCACGATCGATGCGATCGCGGTGAAGGTCACTGCAATCGCGGACACGATCGCGCTCCGGCACTTCGAGTGCCTGTCTTGTTTCTTCATTGCTTACTCCCTGCCCGTCGTCTGTTGTGCGCGGCTCAGCGCGTCGTACACGCGGCTCATGGCCCGCTGCAGCGTGCCTTGCGGATCCTTGGCGACCTCTTGCGTCCGATTGCCACTGGCATCAAGCGTGTACTCGATGCGATTGCCCAGCGAATCAGCCACGGCGACCAGACGATGCGCGTCGTCGTACTCGTAGGTCACAAAGCTGTTGTCGGGCTGCGTGGTCTTCTTCAGCAAGTCGGTGGGCCAGTACTCGTAGCCGGTCACCGCGCCCTGCGTCGTCGTCGACAGCAAGCGCTGGCGCGCGTCGTACGCGTAGGTCGTCGAGACGCCGTTCGAATCGACCATCTCCAGCGGCTGGCCGTACGCGTTGTAGCGCGGGAACTGCGTCAGGTGATTGGCCGCATTGGTGGTGGACTGCAGGTCGCCCATCGTGTGATCGGCCGTCGTGTCGGCGTAGTACACGTTGGTCGCGACCACCTTGCCCAGCGGGTTCTTCTCGGTGAGCAGCTGGCCCACCGCGTTATAGGTCCAGCTCGCCGTACGTGCGCTCACGCCGCTTTGCAGCGTCGCATTGAAGCCCTGAACCCCCGTCTCATCGGTCGTCGCCTGCTCGACGCGCTTGCACAGCACGGCGATGGGCTTGCCGTCCGGCAGCAGCGCCGAGGCTGGCGCGCAGCTCGCGATCGCGCCGCTGTTGAACGGATCGGGTTGGCCGTTGTAGACCAGCGTCGTGATGCGTCGTGGCTCCGCAGTCTTCGTCGCCACGCGCCAATCCGGGTGCCACTGCGTCGACAGCTTGCGCGCGCCTGCTGGCAATGCGCCCGTCACGGCGCTGCAATCCGTCGCCGGCGTCAGCCCTTCAACACGGACCGTCTCCAGGTTGCGCACTGCGTCGTAGCTCATGCAGCTGCGATTGCCGTTGAAGTCATCGAGCCGCGTCACGTTCATGTGGTCGTCGAGCACGCGCGAGGTCGTCGCCTGCGCGCTGCCCGCGCCCGGCGCCTGCGTCTTCGCGGTCCACATCGACGTCCCGAACGACGTGGTCGACTGCAGCTCCTGCACCTGCCCATTGGGTAACTGGACCTTCAGGCCCTTCGGGGGCTGCAGCACGTGGTCCACCCAGTCCACGCCGCTGCCCGGGTCGGTCCAGTACTTTGTCGACAGGCGAGGTGCCTCATCCCAGGACGCGATGTACTTGTCCAGTCCCAGCGCCCGCTCGGAAGAGATGGCCCGTCCTTGGCCGTCGTAGCCGTAGGTCCCGGCGCGAACGCTGCTCTCGTCGAGATAGCCCGTCAGCGCCCAGTTCAGGTCGCTGCGCTCGTACAGCATCTGCTGTGCCGAACCATCCGGCCACTCGACGCGCGAGATCTGTTCGTTGGCGCCGTAGCCGATCACCACGCGCCGGCCGCCCGGGTCCACGATCGCTGAAGCCCGCGATCTCGACTCCGCGCCCATGCGCGTGTACTCGAAGGTCCAGCGGCGGCCGAAGTGATCCGTCAGCGACAGCGGCAGTCCTTCATCAGGCGTGGCTTCGCCCGGCGCGTCCAGCGTCGTGCGCGCCACCGTCAGGCTCCGTCCGTCGAGCGCCGTGACCTTGATGAGCATGCCTCGCCCGTTGTATTCCTCGATCACCTGACTGGCTGCATCGCGGTAGGAGAAGCCTTGCGCGGTCTTCGTGAGCTGGTCGTTGATCTGCGCGCCGACCGGATTGAAGCCGGTACCGGACTGCAGGAAGCTCGTCCAGTCCCCGCTGCCGCGGGCCACGTTGACGAGCGTGATTCCCCCGCTGACGGACGTGTAGACCGCCTTGTCGATGCTCGCCGTCCACATGGGTCCGAAGGCCGGAGGATCCGATCGCAGATAGGCGGCTTGGCCCTCTCCATAGGGCAGCTTGCTCATCGAACTGAAGGTCAGCTTCAGCTCCGTCCATGGCTGCCAGCCAGCAGTGAGCGTCTGCACCTTCAGGCCCTGCTCCGGAAAGATCGGATTGCCGTAGCAGGTCTTGCACGGCTTGACGATCACTCGATCACGCACCGGTGTGCAGTAGCCGCCACTGGACGTCTTCACGTACACCTGCCCCTCCGGGCAGACGCATTGCCGGCTTTGCGGGTCGAAGTAGCTGTCGCAGACCTTGGAGGCCGACACCGATCCCTCGACCGTGACTTCATACGGCGCGTTCCACCCGCACTTCTGGATGTACTTTCCCTGTAGCTTGCAACGCGCTTCGCCGTTGCTCGAGCTCGTGGCGCTGACCACACAAGGTTGCGTCACCGTCCATTCGATCTTGCTGTTGCAGGCGGTCTCCGCCGAACACTGGCCGCCCTGGATCAGCGCCAGATAGCTCGCGAAGTACTGCTCCGGTCGTCCAGGCGCACCGTCAGTAGCAGCGGTGTGGTACGTGCCGCCGTTATAGGTCCAGCCCCCTTTCGATTCAGCGCACGCTGGACCGTACTCCGTCGCGTCGAGCCGCCATTCCGAGGGCATCAACCGCTCGTTGGCCATCGCTGGAACAGCGGTCAGCACCGCCATGAGCCAGAGCATGGCCACAGCCGCGCCTCTGGAAGAAACAAGAGACTGCACGGCCCGCAGGCACGCACGCATGGCAATTGACAGCGTCATCGCTCCTCACCCGATCTGCAAGAAAAACGGCAGCAGGGAGGAGCGGCTCATGAGCATGAGCCGATGCGCAAGGGTCCGGCGAGCGTCTATCGCGCTCGACGCCGGATCAGCCTCTCTCCCTGATTGAATAGCGCGCGATTCTGCACGACGGAAACACTGGTTGCAGATGGCGGTTGAACTGTTTCAGATCTCACCAAGGTGCCACAGGTGATCACCTTCCTTTTCTTGGCGAGGCAGTTCACCCGCTACTTGCAAGACTGCCGCCAGCACGTCTTGCGGCCCTCGGACCGGAACCGCCTGACGAAAGGCGCTTCGACGTGCGACCGCACTCCGCGAACCGCCCGCGGCCCCCTGTCAGAAGCTGTGCCCCATCCCCGCGTACACCGCGCGTTGCCCGGCGCCCGGCCCGGGTCCGTTGGCGGAAACATCCGCCGCATAGTTGGCCGCGCCTGAGTTGTTCACGCCGCCGACGGAGGCGTACAGGAAGCTGCGCTTGGACAGCGCGTAATCGGCCCCGGCCATCAGCACCACCGCCTTGCCATGGCCCCGGTTGGCGCTGACGTGATACCCCGCGCCGATCAGCGTCAGCGCCGGGGTCACGTCATGACGCACGCCCAGCCACGCATGGCGCAGACGCGTCGGCGCGTTGGCCGGCGCGGCGCCGGCCGTGATGTGCTCGACAGCAGCGAACAGCTTCGACGCGCCCAGCCGGTAGGTGCCGCCGGCCACCGTCTGCTTCGAGTAGTTGTAGACATCGCTGAACAGGCCGTTGGCATCGCGCCGGACGGTATGGATGCCGCGCAGCTCCAGCCCCTCGTGGACATAGGCCAGCGACAGGCCTTCGGCGCGCAGCTTGCGGTGATTGCCCGCCTGCTCGCCCAGGCTGAGCTGGGCGTTGGCCGTGAAGCCGCCCCAGGACGGCGTGGTGTACTCGATCACGTTGTCCGCGCCCACCCAGCTGCGCCCGCGCACCAGCGTCGCGCTGCTGATGAACTGCTGACCCGTCGGATCCAGGTACCAGACGTCGTTGGTGTTGAACAGGTTCTTGCCGAACTGCAGCCGCCCCCACTCCTTGCTGCCCAGGCCCACATACGCTCGGCGGTTGAAGAACGCCGGCGCGTTGGTCCGGCCGGTGGTGCTGCCGAAGCCGCTCTCCAGCAGGAAGTAGGCGCTGAGCCCGTCCCCCAGATCCTCCGTCCCCTTGAAGCCCAGCATGCTGGTGCCCCATTGATTGCTCGCCGTGCGGGTGAGCGACTCGACCCGGCCGGAGGCCGGATCCCGCACCTTGTCGATGTGCTCGACGCCGGCCACGACACGTCCATAGACGTTCACGCTGCTCTGGGCTGACACGCTGGCCGGCACGGTCATCACGAGAACGGCCGCGATCGCGCAAGCCGGCGTGGAAGCGGACCCAAAAAGTCTGTTTGTCATCTGGTTCTCCAATCGATGGAACGGTGGTTTCCCCCCGTGATGGATTCGCGGGCGCAGGGGCGCCCACACCCGCGCCACGGGGTGTGCGCGGGCGTTGCTTGAGTAGGGAGTGAGGGCGGCTCAGCCAGCGGCGGCGGCGGTGGCACTGCGCGGCCACAGCGCCAGCGCGGCGGCATCGGCGGCCGCTTCCTGCTGGATCCAGCCCGCCGCCATCTCGGCCATCATCAGCGTGGGGCTGTTGGTGTTGCCGCTGGTGATCAGCGGCATCGCGCCCGCGTCGACCACGCGCAGGCCCTCCACGCCGCGCACGCGCAGCCGGCTGTCCAGCACCGCCATCGGATCGCCGTCGCGCCCCATGCGCGTGGTGCCCACCGGATGGAAGATGGTGGTGGCGATGTCACCGGCCAGCCGCGCCAGGTCCTCGTCGGTCTGGTACTGGGCACCAGGCTTCCATTCCCGCGGCCGGTAACGCGCCAGCGCCGGCTGCCCCACGATGCGCCGCGTCACCCGCAGCGAGTCGGCCGCCACGCGCCGGTCCTCCTCGGTGCTCAGGTAGTTGGGCGCGATCGCCGGCGCATCCTCGAAGTAGGGGCTGCGGATCCGCACCGTCCCGCGGCTGGTGGGATTGAGGTTGCACACGCTGGCGGTGAAGGCCGGGAAGTCGTGCAGCGGCTCGCCGAAGGCGTCCAGCGACAGCGGCTGGACGTGGTACTGCAGGTTGGGCCACGCATGCGTCGGGGAACTGCGCGTGAAGGCGCCCAGCTGCGAGGGCGCCATGCTCATCGGGCCGCTGCGCTTGAGCAGGTACTCCATGCCGATGCGCGCGCGCCCCCACAGGCTGCCCGCCAGCATGTTGAGCGTCTGGGCGCCCTCGATGCGATACACCGCCCGGATCTGCAGGTGATCCTGCAGGTTCGCACCCACGCCGGGCGAGGCCACCGTCACCGGGATGCCCAGACGATGCAGCAGCGACGGCTCGCCCACGCCCGAGAGCTGCAGCAGCTGCGGCGATCCGATGGCGCCAGCGCACAGGATCACCTCCTGCCGGGCCAGCACCGTCACGCGCTGGCGCCCATCCCAGATCTCCGCGCCGATGCAGCGCGGACGGCCGCGCTCCCCCACACCCCACAGCAGCCGCGTGGCGCGGCTGTTGACCCACATCTGGAAGTTGCCGCGCCCCTCGCACGCGGGCCGCAGGAAGGCCTTGGCCGTGTTCCAGCGCCAGCCGCCGCGCTGATTGACCTGGAAGTAGCCCACCCCTTCGTTGGTGCCGCGGTTGAAGTCCGCGGTGCGCGGCACGCCCGCCTGCTCCGCAGCCTCGGCGAAGGCGTCCAGGATGTCCCAGCGCAGGCGCTGGCGCTCGACGCGCCACTCGCCGCCCGCGCCATGCCATTCGCTGGCGCCGGCGAAATGGTCCTCATGCTTCTTGAAGACCTCCAGCACCCGGCTCCATCGCCAGGCGTCGTCGCCCAGCAGGCTGGCCCACAGGTTGTAGTCGCGCGCCTGGCCGCGCATGTAGATCATCCCGTTGATGCTGGAGCAGCCGCCCAGCGTCTTGCCGCGCGGATAGCGCAGGCTGCGCCCGTTCAGGCCGGGCTCGGGCTCCGTGCTGTAGAGCCAGTCGGTGCGGGGATGGCCGATGCAGTGCAGGTAGCCCACCGGGATGTGGATCCAGGGATGGCGGTCCTTGCCGCCCGCCTCCACCAGCAGCGTCTGGCGATGGGGGATGTCGGTCAGCCGTTTGCACATCAGCGCGCCGGCCGTGCCGCCGCCGATCACCAGGTAGTCGAAGGTGCCCGCCACCGGCGCGGCCGTGGCGTGCGCCGGGGGCTGTGGCCGTGGATGCGGACGGCCGGCCGCGGACGGGACCGTGCGGGCCGTCTCGGGAGGGAAGAGGCTCAAGCGGATACTCCTTGGAAAGAGAAGCCGGGGCGCCGCGCGGGCCGCCCCGGCACGGGCGGCTCAGGGCGTGCCGTCCAGTGAGTTGAGGTAGGCAGCCAGCGCATCGCGCTCGGCCTGGGACCGGCCTGCCGCCTGGCCATGACGAGGCGTGAGCAACACCTCGTCGAGGGAGGCGGCCTGGCCGTTGTGGAAGTACTGGCGGTTGACCCACAGCGCGCGCAGCGTGGGCGTGTCGAGGCCCTTGCCCGCCAGCGCCTCGCCATTGCCCTGGCCCGACGAGGGCTGGATCGTGCCCACGTCATGCCGCAGCCCGTCGCGCAGCGTCGCACCCACGTGGCAGGTGGCGCACTGGAGCTGGGTGAACAGCCGCTGCCCCTGCAGGGCGATCGGGCTCAGCCGGCCATCGGCCTCGCGATACGGGCTGCGCGGATGACGGGTCAGCGAGCCGACGTAGGCCGCCAGGTCGTCCAGCGCCGCGCTGCGGCCGGCCTTGGCCGTGCCCAGCGCGTTGGCGGTGAGCTGGAAGTCCGCCTCGCTCATGAAGCCGGTGCCGCCCAGATGCCGCCGGATGTCGTTCTCGAAATCCTGCACCTCGTCGAAGTTGGCGCTCCAGTGCAGCCGGCCGTGGCCGAGCCCGCCCCGCCCCTTCAGGCTGATGGTGCGGCGCAGACCCTCGCCGCGGTTGGTGAAGTCCCACACCGTGCCGTCATCGCCGCCATCGGCATGGCAACTGGCGCAGGACATGTAGTTGTCCCGGCTCATGCGCGGATCGGCCGCGTTGTAGAAGATCTTCTTGCCGCGCAGGACCGAGGCGGTCAGCGGCTCGTTCGCCACCACCGTCACGGTCGCGAGCCGCCTCGAGGCGAAGGACTCGGACGACAGCACCGCGCTCACGTCCTGCACCGTGACGCTGCGGCCCAGGAAGTCGTTGACGTAGAGCCGCTTCGTGGCCGCGTCGAGATACAGCCCGTGCGGCGCGCGGCCGGTCTCGATCTCGCCTCGGATGGCGCGGTTGTAGGCATCGACGATGGCGACGCGGTTGCCCTCCATCTGCGCCACGAAGAGGTAGTCGCCCTTGGGCGAATACACCACGGCGCGCGCTGGCGCCCGGTCGTTGAAATCCAGCTGCTCCGCGAAGACCTCGGCCGAATGAGCCCCCAGCGCGATCTGGCTGACGATGGAGCGCACCGTGCGGTCGTGCTCCAGCGGCTGCTGGTCGCGGTAGCCGCCGCGCACGATGTTGTCCTTCTTGGACGGCAGCGCGGCGCGTGTGCCATCGGGCGAGATCACGATCTGGTGCAGGTAATTGGGCACGCCGCGCGCGCGGTTCTCCGCGTCCACCGTGGTGGTGTCCACCTGCAGCGGCACAGTCTGCGTGAGCCGCCAGGTCGGCAGATTGACGCGGTGCACCTGCGCCCCGCCCGCGACCGAGCGGAAGCGCGTCACGTACGCATCCTGCGAATCCGCGGTCACCGCCAGGCCCCGCACGTCGCCTTGCAGGGACAAGGTCTTGATCGTGTCGCCGCTGACCGGATCGAAGCTCATCAGCTGCGACTTCGACTCGAGCGTCACCAGGCCGGTCTGTCGATCGGGCGTGAACACCACGCTGTGCGGCCCGCTCCCGTAGGCCAGTTGCACCGTCTTGGCCACCGCGCCGTTGGCGGCCAGCACCACCAGCTTGTCCTCGCCTTGCACCGCCACCCAGAGGCGGCCGTCCGGCGCCACGGCCAGGGTCTTCGGATCGATGCCCACCGAGGTCTCCCAGACCTTGGCGTTCGTGGCGGTGTCGATCGCGGCCACCGTACCGCTGTCCGGATTGACGCTGTAGACCCGGCCGGCCACGCCGGTGATGTTGGTGCTGTGGGCCGGCGAGCGCGTGGTGGCCGGCCGCGTGACCGTGCGCTGGAAGGCGTAGCGGGCCTCGCTGCCGTCGGGCTGTCGCACCGTCAGGACGACCAGGTAGTGGCCCGGCGCGCTGAAGACGTGGGACGCCGCCAGCGTGCTGCTGAAGGCGGTCCGCGCCGAGCCGTCACCGAAGTTCCAGCTGTACTGCGCGCCCGCGCGCGCCAGCGCGACCGGGTTGAAGCTGACGCGCTGGTTCACGTCCACCCACTGCTCGCCGGCCTGCGCTGCGATGCGCACCGCCGGCTGCGTCAGCAGGCTGGCCGCTTCGGTGTCGCTCAGCGCGCGGTCGAACACCCGCACGTTGGACAGCACGCCGCGGAAGAACTCGTCGTTGCCTTCGATCTGTCCCAGCCACTTGAACGGGCTGCCCAGGCCGAAGACCCCGGCCGTGCCGGTCCCCGCGGTCTTCACGCCGTCCACGAACAGGGCCTGCGCGCCGGTGATGGCGTTGCGGGTCATGACGACGAAGTGCCATTGCCCGTCGTTGACCGGCTGCGACGACGCCGTGCCGGGGTTGTCGGAGGACAGGTTGCCCACCGACAGCCGCAGCCTGCCGGTCTCGTCCAGCCAGCCCCAGAAGATGTCGTTGGTGCCGCCGGACTCGTCGCGCCCGAACAGACCCGGCGCGCGCCACGGATCGGCGTGGCCGGTCTGCGTGGTCTTCATGTGGAAGGCCACGCTCGCCGACCGGCTCAGGGCGGCCGCGACGGCGTCGCTGGCCAGCTCCACGCCGGCCGTGCGGCCGGTCAGGTTCAGGCCGCCGTCGCTGAAGCTGTCGCCCGGGCCCGTGACGCCATGCACGCCGCCAGTGACGTCGCGCAGCGTGTTCAGCGGCGGCCAATGGTGGACCAGGCCCGCCATCGCCAGCACCTGGGCATCGGTCAGCACGCGCCCGTACACCCGCACGTTGGACAGGCTGCCGCGGAAGAAGTCGGCCGAGCCCTCGAACTGGCCCAGGGTCTTGAACTTGTTGTTGAGCCCGCGCGTGCCGGTGGGGCCCGTCGCGCTGGTGCGGATGCCATCCACGTACATGACCAGCGCGCCGGTGGCCGCGTCGCGGCTGAGGATCACGTGGTGCCAGGCGTCGTCATTGACGATCACGGTGGACACGACGCCGGGGTTGGCGCTGCTCAGCTCGCCCACGCTGAGCCGCAGGTGGCCCTGGGCATCGATCCAGCCCCAGAACACGTCGTCCTGCCCGCGGACCTGATCGCGTCCGAAGATGCCCGGCGCGGCCGCTGGCGTCGCCGCCCCGCCCTGCCTCGTGCGCATGTGGAAGCTCAGCGTGGCGGAGCCGCCCAGCGTGGCTGCGACGTTGTCGCTGCTCAGCGGCACGCCGCCGCTGCGCCCGGAGAAATTCAAGGCGCCATCGGCGAACGCGTCCGCCGGCGTCACCGTGCCGTTGTTGCCGCCCACCACGTCCGTCAGGTTGGCGCTCAGCGGCCAGTTGTGGACGGTCTGCGCCGGCTCGGTGGTGAACTCCGACTTGTAGGCCTCGGCGATGGCGTTGCCCGCGTAGTCGCGCACGCCCTGGGCGGGGAGGCTCACCTCGTAGGTCGTGCCGGGCAGCAGCGGCTGGGACGGCGAGAAGTTCACGATGCCCAGCTGCACGCTGTAGGTGCCCGCGATCGGCGTGCCGCCCTTGGGCCGCACGATGAACGTGCTCGCATTGACCGAGCCGTGCAGGATGCTGTCGCTGAAGGCCACGCCGATCCGCGAAGTCAAGGCCTGACGCTGCGCGCCCGGCCGGGGCGACACGGTCCGCACCTTGGGCGGCGTGAGGTCGGGGTTGCGGTCGTGGACGATGAAGCCGCTGCCGCTGCCGTGGTCGTTGCCCACGTAGACGAGGTTGCCCATCGGCATCACCTGGCCGTGGTCGGAGTGGTGCGCTTGGTCGCTGCCCTCGGCGAACAGCGCGCCATGGCCCACTTCGAGGTAGCGCCGCGGGTCCCTGACGTTGACCTTGTGGATCTTTTCCTGCGCGCCCTGGAACACGAACTCGTCCTGCGTCGCGCAGTAGAGCTGGTCGGCAATCGGCAGGGTGTTGTCCTCGGCCACGAAGCGGCCGGGATCGGTCAGGTCGTAGCCAAACATCTTGCCGTCGGCATTGCGCACCGAGCCATACAGCTTCAGCCCGTCGAAGCAGGTGGCGTAATAGAACGGCAGCGCGCCCACGCCGTCGAGGAACTTCGGATTGAGCGGGTCCGAGAGGTCCAGGCTGGCCAGCCCGGAGTTCGTCTCCATCGACGAGATCACCATCTGGTTGCCGATCGTGAAGATCGGGCCCACGCGGAAGCCGCCCAGCTCGCCGGTGGGGACCGGGTTGGGCCGGCCCTCGCCGCGATTGGCGATGACGGCGTTGGCCGGGTCCTTCGCGTCGACGATGTAGACGCCGTCATCGGCCGAGGCCACGTAGAGATACGGCGCCTGCCACCACAGCTGCCAGCTGACCTTCGAATAGTCGCCCCCGTCCACGGTGGGCAGCACCACCTTCTTCACCTGCCGGATGTCGTTGATGTCGGTGAAGTCCCAGAACTCGATGCCCTTGGTGCTGGGCACCACGATGTACAGCCGGCCGTTGATCGTGGCCGAACCGATGGCATGCGGCTCGCGGAACTCGGCGGTGGTTCCCTCGGGGTCGTAGATCTTCTTGACCAGGCGGATGCGCCGGGGGTCGGACACGTCGTAGAGCAGGAAGCCCCCGGTGGACTGGCCGCTGTCCGGCGCGAACATCGTCAGGAAGTAGCCGTTGACCATCAGCGCCACGTTGGTGCCGTAGTCCTTGCGATGGCCGTAGCGGAAGGGAATGTCGCCATCGCCCGCGCCGGCGGAGGACTCGCTCTCGATCAAGGCGATGGGCTTGAACAGTTCGGCCGCCGTGTAGGTCTTGTTGCCCAGTCCGGGCCCCGTGGTGGCCAGCCGCGCCTGCGCGAGGGAGGCCATCGCGGCCGCGGCGCGCTGCAGCGTCTGGACGGGACTGGTGCCGGTGACGGCGGCGTGGGCGAGGAATGCCCCGAGCAGGACAATGAGCGCGATCGCGCCTGAACGGACCTTCATGCGATGTCTCCTGGCGTTGGACTGGGCGGCTCTCTGCGGAGCCGTCGTGGGAGGGGGACTGAGTGCGCCGCGACCGCTCAGGCGGCATGCCGTCTGGGGTCGGCTTCCTGGTAGAGGCGCCAGGCCGTCTCGGCGCTGGCGCCCTCATGGATCATGGCCATCAGCCCCAGCACCACGGCGGCGGGCTCGGCATGCTGGTAGACATTGCGGCCGTACACCATGCCGACGGCGCCCTGATCCAGCAGCACGCGCGAGCGCTGGAAGACCTGGCGCAGGTCCTCCTTGCCGCCGCCCCGCACCAGCACCGGGCAGCGCGCCGCCTCGACCACGCGATGGAAGTCCACGGGATCGGCCGTGGGGTCGGCCTTGACGATGTCGGCGCCCAGCTCGCGGGCCAGGCGCACCAGCGTCACGATCTTCTCGGCGTCGCCATCGACCATGTAGCCGCCGCGCTCCGCATGCGGCGCCATCACCAGCGGCTCGATCATCAGCGGCATGCCGTAGCGGTCGCAGTCGGCGCGCACGCGGGCGATGTTGGCGATGCACTGGCGGAACAGATCGGGCTCGCCGGGCAGCATGAAGAGATTGATCACGGCGCAGGCGGCATCCATCTGCACCGCCGGCAGCACCGGGTCGTCCTGGTTCTGCAGCACGGCCCACATGTGGCGGTGCACGGTCGTGTTGTAGGGGTTGCCCATGTCCACGCGCATCACCAGCGCGGGCCGGTCCTTGTGCGGGCGGTGCTGCAGCAGGTCGGCCTGGCCGTAGTTCAGCTGGATGGCATCGGGCCGCGCCTCCACCAGCTGGTCCATGACGCGCGGCATGTCCTCCAGCCCGACGAGGAAGGACGGTTCGTTGCAGACGCCGTGGTCCACGGCGATGTCCAGGCATCGGCCCTGGCGCAGCAGACGGGTGAGACGGGCAATCTTGTGGTCGGCCATGAGGCGCTCCAGGTCAGTCAAGGAAAGTCAGTCGAGGAAATCCGGGCGAAGCCCCTCCCCTGGCGCCGCGAAAGGCGCCATCACGAGGGGCCGTGCCCCGGGAAAGGCGGGAAGCCGTGAGGGAAGGCTCGGGCGGGTCAGCCTCCCGCGGGCGCTGGATCCATCAGCGCCTTGAGGTAGTGCCGGGCCGCGCGGTCCACCGTGAGCAGCTCGGCGGCGCTCATCACCACGCCGGCGGCTCCGGCGTTCTCGGCCGCCTGCGCGGGCCGGCGCGCGCCGCACAGCGCGATGTCCACCGCGCCGCTCTGCGTGGTCCAGGCCACCATCAGCTGGGAGAAGCTCACCTCCATCGCGGCCCGCAGCGGTTCCAGCTCGGCGAAGAAACCGCGCAGCGCGGCGCGATGCTCGGCGCCGAAGCGCGGGTTGCCGGCGCGCTGGTCGTCGCCGGAGAACTGCCGGCCCTCGTCGATGGGCCCCGACAGCAGCCCCATCGCCAGGCTGGCGTAGCCCATCACCGCCACGCCGTGGTCGCGGCACAGCGGCACCAGGTCGCGCTCGATGGCGCGGTCCAGCAGGCTGTACTTCTCCTGGATGGCATCCACCGGTCCGTGGCGCAGGTACTCGCGCAGCGTGGACGCATCCACGTTGCTCACGCCGATCGCGCGGATCTTGCCCTGCCGCTTGAGCATCAGCAGCGCGTCCATGGTCTCGGCCACCGGGGTGGTGTCGTCCTGCCAGTGGGTGATGTAGAGGTCGATGTAATCGGTGCGCAGCCGGCGCAGGCTCTGCTCGGCCTCGTGCAGGATGGCCGCGCGGCCGAGGAAGCGATGGACCGACTGGCCATCCTCGTCGAAGAAGTGCCGCCCCTGCCGCGTGTGCCAGACCAGGCCGCACTTGGTGGCGATCACCGCCTCATGCCTGCGGCCCTTGAGCGCGGCGCCCACCAGCGCCTCCGCATGGCCGAGCCCGTACGCGGGCGCGGTATCGATCAGCGAGATCCCCGCATCCAGCGACGCGCGGATCGCGTCGACCGCGGCCTGGTCGTCCTGTCCGCCCCACATCCAGCCGCCCATGGCCCAGGTGCCCAGGCCGACCGGCTCGCAGCGCAGGCCCGAGGCCCCCAGCCGGACCGGGCCCGCCGCGCGGGCGGACTTGATGGCGTCTTCACTCATCGCGATGCCTTTCGAACGTTCAAGAGATGGTCGATGGTCACGGCCGCCAGCAGGATGGCGCCCTTGATCATGTCCTGCCAGTACGGCGACACGTCCAGCAGGATCAGGGAACTGGTCACCACCGACAGCAGCGCCAGGCCGAGCACCGCGCCCAGCACCGTGCCCGAGCCGCCCTTCAGGCTGGCCCCGCCGATGACCACGGCGGCGATGACGTTGAGCTCCATGCCGGCGCCGAAGGTGGGCGTCGCGGCGCCGAAGCGGGCGGTGTAGATGACCCCGGCCAGGCCGGCCAGCGCGGCGCACAGCACGGTGACCCAGAACTTCACGCGCCCGGTGCGGATGCCCGAATACAGCGCCGCCTTCTCGTTGCTGCCGGTGTAGAACACGCGCCGCATGACGGTGGCGCGGCGCAGCGCCAGGTCGCTCAGCGCCACCACGGCGAGGAAGATCAGGATCACCACCGGCACGCCCGCGACCGCGCCCTGGCCGATGAACTTGAATCCGGCCGGCAGCGCGAACAGCGATTGCGGCGTGCCCTGCGTGAGCGCCAGGCACAGCCCGCGCACGATCACCATGAAGGCCAGCGAGGCGATGAAGTGGCTCAGCCCGATGCCGCTGACGCAGCCGCCGATGGCCGCGCCCACCAGCGCGCACGCGGCGATGGCCAGCACGCTGGCGCTCCACGGGTCCAGGCCCATCAGGAAGAGCTTGCCGGTGACCACCATCGCCAGGCACACCACCGAGCCCACCGACAGGTCGATGCCGCCGACGATCAGCAGCACCGTCATGCCCACCACCACGATGCCCTCGATGGAGAAGGACAGCAGCATGGCGCGCACGTTGTCCACGGTGAGGAAGTGCGGCGAGGCGACGCTCATCACCGCGCACAGCGCGGCGATGATCAGCAGCAGGCCGGCCTCCCGCATGTGGGCGCGCCGGCCGGCCGCAGGCCGGGCGCCGGCGTCCGCGGACGGCGCGGCGGCACCCGGGGAGATCCCCGTCAGCGGCAGCACGCCGGCGCCGCCGAGCCGGGACAGATCGAACTTGGCCATCAGGCGCTCTCCTCTTTCGTGAATCCGGAAGCGAGGCGCAGCAGCGCCTCTTCGGTCATGGCCGGGCCGCTGAGCTCGCCGGCGATCCGCCCCTCGCGCACCACCAGCGCGCGATCGCACAGGCCGATGATCTCGGGCAGCTCGGACGAGATCACCACGATGCCCATGCCCTGGCGCGCCAGGTCCCGCAGCAGGTGGTGGATCTCGGACTTGGCGCCGACGTCCACGCCGCGCGTGGGCTCGTCCATCAGCAGCACCGACGGCTGCGTCGCCAGCAGCTTGGCGATGGCCACCTTCTGCTGGTTGCCGCCGGACAGGCAGGCGGCGCACACGTGCACGCCATCGGACTTGAGCTTGAGCCGGCGGCCCAGGTCGCGGGCCATCTCGGCTTCGGCGGACCGGCGCAGCCAGCCCCAGCGCGAACTGACCCGCTGCAGCGCCATGGCGGCCACGTTCTACGCGATCGACAGGTCCAGGAACACGCCGGCGGCCTTGCGGTCTTCGCTCAGATAGGCCAGACCGCCGCGCAGCGCGTCGCGATAAGCGCGCACGCGCAGCGGCCTGCCGCGCAGGCGCACCGCGCCGCGGCGCGCGGGCCGCAGGCCGCAGACCGTCTCGGCCAGTTCGGTCCGGCCCGCGCCCATCAGGCCGGCGATGCCCAGGATCTCGCCACGGCGCAGCGCGAAGGAGACACCGCCGACGCGGTCCTGCCGGTCGCACAGGCCGTCCACCTCCAGCAGCGGCGTGCCCGAATCGTCGATCCCGTCCGCCTTGGGCGGGAAGTACTGCGTCAGGTCGCGGCCGACCATGCAGCGCACCAGTTCATCGGCCGTGGTGCCGGCCAGCGGCGCGCTGAAGACGTCGCGGCCATCGCGCAGCACCGTGGCGCGATCGCAGTGCTCGAAGATCTCGGCCATGCGATGGCTGATGTAGACGATGGCCATGCCGCGCGCCTTCAGGCCATGCAGCACGCGGAACAGCGCGCTCGATTCCTGCCCGGTGAGCGCGGCCGTGGGCTCGTCCAGGATCAGCACCTGGCAGTCCAGCGTCAGCGCCTTGGCGATCTCCACCAGCTGCTGCTGCGACAGGCTGAGCTGGCTCACCCGCCGGCCCGGATCGATGTCCGGCGACAGCCGCGCCAGCACCTGCGCGGCGCGGCGCTTGAGATCGCGGTAGTCCATCCAGGGCCGGCCGCGGCGGCCCACCTCGGCCATGAACATGTTCTCGGCCACGGTGGCGTCCTCGCACAGCGCGATCTCCTGGTGCACCAGGCCGATGCCTTGCCGCATCGCATGCGCCGGCCCGTCCAGCCGCAGCGCGCGGCCGTTCAGGCGCAGCTCGCCGGCATCGGGCTGCACGATGCCGCTGACGATCTTCATCAGCGTGGACTTGCCGGCGCCGTTCTCGCCGCACAGCGCATGGATCTCGCCACGATGGGCGGTCAGGCTGACCCCGGCGAGCGCCGTCACCGCGCCGTAGCGCTTGCGCACGCCCCGCAGGGCCAGCATCGGGGGGCTGGCCGGGTTCATTCGTTGATGCCCTTCCCGCCGCGGCGCGCCAGGTACCTGTCCCAGTAGAAGTCGTCGGCGTTGGCCTTGCTGACGATGGACAGGCCGTTGTCCAGGAAGGGCACCGCCATCGGGTTGGTGCCGTTGCGCCGGGCGTCGTTCATCGGGTCGATCAGCGAGGCATGGCGCGCCAGGAACAGCAGCATCATCCCCATGTAGCCCTGCACGCCCTGGTTGGGGTTGACCGCGCCGAACACATCGCCCGACTTGATCATGTCCAGGATCTTGGCGTTGACGTCGCAGCACATCACGCGCACGTTCTTGCGGCTCTCCACTTTGGCCTGCGCCGCCCCGAGCGCCGAGTTGGCCTCCGGCATGAACAGCGCGCCCAGGTTGGGATTGGCCTGCAGCAGGCTCAGCACCGCCTGGTAGGCCTTGTTCGGGTCCTGGTTGGTGGCGGCGCGCCCGGCCAGCTTCATGCCGGGATGCTTGGCCTTCATGCGGGCGACGAAGGCGGCGATGCGCCGGTCGTGGTTGTCCTGGCCCGGGTTCTCGAGCACCGCGTACTCGCCCTTGCCGCCCATCGCGGCGGCGATCGCGTCGGCGGCCTGTTCGCCCTCGCGCTGGTTGTCCGAGGTCACGAAGGAGACCCGCTTCGAGTTGGGCGAATCCGCCGCGAAGGTCACCACCGGGATGCCCATCGCCGCGGCACGGTTGATGGGCTCGATGAACGGGTCCGGATTCATCGGGTGCAGCAGGATGCCGGCCGGCTTGCGCGCCAGTTCCTGCTCGAAGGACGCCAGCTGCTTGTTGACGTCGTACTCGGGCGTGCCGGTGTAGCGCGTCTTCACGCCCAGCGAGCGGCCGGCCTGTTTCATCATTTCGTAGACCGGGAACCAGTACTCCACGCCCGAGACCATCACGTTCATCACGTAGGTGTCGCCGGCGTTGCCGCGCAGGCCGGGCGCAGCCTGGGCGGCGGCCTGGCCTTGCGCGAAGGCCTGACCGGTGGAAAGGCCCGCTGCCGTGATGGCGGCAGTCTTGAGGAAGTCGCGTCGCATCTCGTCTCCTGTCTGCGCCGACATGGCGCTTGTCCTTGGTTTCGGTCACAGCGTTGTTATGACATCTACACAATATACGCCGCACGTTATCCGCTACACATAGGGAAAATACTGCTAAGAAAGCGTTAAGACGTCGGCACGATGTTATGACATGAATACACCCCTCTTCATCGGCATCGACATGGGTTCCACCGGCCTCAAGGCCGTGGCGTTCGACTCCGGCTCGGGCGCCACGCTCGCGAGCGCGGGATCGGCCCTGCCCTTTTCCCGCCTCGCCGACGGCGGTTGCGAACTCAGCGGCGGCGCGATCGAGCAGGTCCTGATGGACGCGCTGCAGGCGGTGGCCGGGCAACTCGGCGAGCGGTGCCAGGACGTGCGCGCGCTGTGCTGCACCGGACATGGCGCCGGGCTGTATGCGCTCGACCGGGACCTGCGGCTGCTGCGCGGGCGCGCGGTGGCTTCCACCGACCAGCGCGCCGGCGCGCGGGCCCGCGCGCTGGCCGTGCGCTGCGGGCCGGAGCTGTTCGACGAGGTCGGCTGCCCGCCGTGGGCGGGGCAGCCGACGCTGCTGGCGGCGGAGCTGCTGGGGCACGACGCGGTGCAGCGCGGCGCGCTGCATCGGCTGGCCTTCGCGAAGGACTACCTGGCGCTGCTGCTCACCGGCGAGCTGGCCACCGACGCCAGCGACCTGGGCGCCGCCGGGCTGCTGTCGCTGGAGACGGGCGCGCTCTCGCGCCTGGCCTTCGAGGCCGCCGGGCTGGCGGACCTCGGACCGGCCATCCTGCCCTTGCGGCTGCCGCCGGGCGCCGTCATCGGCCATCTGCTGCCGGAGCGCGCCGCGCGGACCGGCCTGCCCGCCCATCTGCCGGTGGCCACCGGCACCATCGACGTGCTGGCCTCGCTGGCGGCGGTGGGGGCGGATCGCGGCGGCCAGGCCGTGGCGGTGCTCGGCACCTGGTGCGTCAACGCGGTGATGGGCCGGGCCCTGGCGCCCAAGCCGGCGGTGGGCGCGATCGTGCATGTCGGTCATGACCCGGAGCAAGGCGCCAGCCGCCGGCTCTATCTGGACAACAGCCCCTCGTCGATGGCCAACCTCAGCTGGCTGGCGCGAGCGCTGGGGTTCGGCTCTCCCGCCGAGGCGGTGGACTGCGCCATGACCGTGCCGCTGGGCGCCCATGGCCTGCGCTTCCTGCCCTTCATCAATGGCGGCGGCGCCCCCGAAGGCGCGACCGCGGGTTTCATCGGCCTGAAAGCCCATCACGACCGCGCGCACATGGCCCGCGCCGTGGTGGACGCGGTGGCCGCCCTGCACGCCCGGCACCTGGCGCGGCTGGCCTCGTTCGGGCTCGGCGTGCCGGGGCGCGTGGCGGCGCTGGGCGGCGGCGCGCGGGACAGCCGGCTGGTGCGGCTGATCGCCACCTTCCTGGGCCACCCGGTGCAGCGCTGCGGCGATGATGAATCGGGCGCCCGCGGCGCGGCCGGCTACGCCGCGCGCTCACAGGGCCTGCCCGGCTTGCCGGCGCCGCCCATGACCTGGGTCGAGCCCGACCTGCCCGCGCTGTCCGCCCACGCCGACTTCTACGACAGCCTGCACGAGCTGGTGGACCACCTGCGTCCCGCCTTCACCCACCTGGCGGAGGACCAGGCATGAGCGCACGCCGCGAACACCCCTTGCCGCCCTCCCACCTGGTGCGCCCCGCCGCGCTCGACGGCCGGCACTTCTCGACCTTGGTCATCGGCGGCGGCATCAACGGCGTGGGCGTCTTCCGCGACCTGTCGCTGCAGGGCGTGGACTGCCTGCTGGTGGACAAGGGCGACTTCTCCTCCGGCGCGACGAGCGCCCCCTCGCGCATGATCCATGGCGGCCTGCGCTACCTCGAGGGCGGCGCGTTCTCGATGGTGGCCGAGGCCACGCGGGAGCGGAACCGCCTGCTGCGCAACGCGCCGCACCTGGTGCGGCCGCTGGAGACGCTGGTGCCGCTCTCCAGCCGCTACGGCGGGCTGCTCAGCAGCATGCTGCGCTTCACCGGCCTGAAGGCGGGCAGCCAGCCACGCGGGCTGTTCGTGGTGCAGCTGGGCCTGCGCCTGTACGACCTGCTGGGCCGCCGGCAGCGCCAGATGCCCACGCACCGCATCGAGCAGGTCTCGCACGACGACGCCGGGCTGCTGCGGACCTCGGTGCGCTGGACCGCCACCTATTTCGATGCGTGGATCCGCCATCCGGAATGGCTGGTGCTGGAGCTGCTGGAGGATGCCTGGCGCGACCAGTCGCAGTCGGTGGCGGCCAACTACTGCCGCCTGATCCGCGTCGAAGGCCGCACCGCGGTGCTGCGCGACGAAGTCACCGGCGTGCTGGCGCGCGTGACCGCCGACACCATGGTCAACGCCACCGGCGCGTGGCTGGACCAGACCTCGGCGGCGCTGGCCGGCGAGCGGGACCGCATCATCGGCACCAAGGGCTCGCACCTGGTGCTGGACCACCCGGAACTGCGCGAGGCGCTCAAGGGCCGGATGATCTATTTCGAGGCGGCCGACGGCCGCGTGTGCATCGTCTATCCCTTCCTGGACCGCGTGCTGATCGGCTCCACCGACATCCCGGTGACCGATCCCGACCAGGTGCACACCGAGCCCGCGGAAATCACCTACCTGCTGGACGCCTTGCGCGAGCTGTTCCCGCGCCTGCACTTCGCGCAGGAGCAGGTGGTCTACACCTACGTGGGCGTGCGGCCGCTGGGCCGGGCGCCGGCGGACTCGCCGGGGCGGATCTCCCGCGACCATTCGGTCGTGGTGGAGCCGGCCAACGAGACCCGCCGCCTGCCCCTGATCAGCCTGGTGGGGGGCAAATGGACCACTTTCCGCTCGCTGGCCGAGCAGGCGGCCGACGAGGTGCTGCATCAGTTGGGCCGCGCCCGGCTGCGCAGCACCAGCGACATCGCCGTCGGCGGCGGCGCCGGCTATCCGAGCGACGAGCGCATCCTCGAGCGGCTGCTGAGCCGGGTGGGCGCGGCGCTGCGCTCGCCGCAGCGCGCCGCCACGCTGGTGGAGCGCTACGGCTCGCGCGCGGTGGCGCTGGCCGAGCGCTTCGCCGCCGCCGGGGACCGCCCGCTGCGGCACCATCCCGGCTACTCGGTGGCGGAGGTGGACTACCTGTGCCGCGACACCGCCGTGGTGCGCCTGACCGATCTGGTGCTGCGCCGCTCGCTGCTCGCGATCCGGGGAGAATTGCACCCGGCGCTGCTGGAGGAACTCGCGGACCTGGCCGCGGCAGCGCTGGGCTGGGACCGCCTGCGCCGGGACGCGGAACTCGATGCCTGCCGGACCGTGCTGCAGCAGCATCACCACGCCCGGTTCGGGCCGCCAGGCGCCCAGGCCGGCACGCCAGCCGGTGCATCATTGGCGCCCTCCGCTCCTCCAACCATTCAACCGCTCGCCACCTGAACCGCCCATGACCCTGTCGCCGCCGGCCCTTGATCGTCAATCCAGCGCCCCGCTGTGGGCGCAGTTCCGCGATGTCCTGCGCGAACGCATCCTCAGCGGCACGCTCGCGGTGGGTGCCAAGCTGCCCACCGAAGCCGAATTCGGCGACCAGTTCGGCATCTCGCGCATCGTCGTGCGGGAGGCGCTGGCCGACCTGGTCCGCGCCGGACTGATCTACAAGATCCGCGGCCAGGGCGCCTTCGTGGCGGCGCGGGAGCGGGACGAGGACTTCGTCTCCACCGTGCTGGGCTTCTCCGACGAGATGGCGCGCAAGGGCCGGACCGTGCGCACGCAGGTGTTGCGGCAGGAACTGCGCGACGCCACTCCCGAGGAAGCCCGCGCGCTGGCCCTGCCGCCCGGCAGCCAGGTGGTGGGGCTGCGGCGGCTGCGCTCGGTGGATGGCGAGCTGCAGCTGCTGGTGGCCACGGCGATTCCCGCCGAGCTGGCGCCGGGGCTGCATCGGGCCAAGCTGGAGAACCGCTCGCTGTACGACGTGCTGCGCCGCCAGTACGGCCAGCGCATCGTGAAGGCCGAGCGCTGGATCGACGCCGTGCTGCCGGACGCGGAAACGGCGCGGCTGCTGCAGGTCGAGGGCAGCGAGCCGCTGCTGCGGATCGAATCGCTGGCCTACAACGCCAGCGGCAAGCCGGTGGAGCACTACCAGGCGCTGCACCGCTGCCAGTCCAGCCGCCTGCACCTGCAGACGACCACCTGAGCGCCCCGCCGGCAGCCAGACGGCGGTCAGGCACCCGTGCGGGCGCGCCGCCGTCGCCTACTTGCCGAGCAAGGGCCAGACGTACTTCACCGGCACCGCGTAGCTGATGCCGCTGGGCGCGCTGAGCGCCGATTCGCGCGTGCCCTTGAGCACCACCATGTTGGCGATGCCCACCACCTTGCCGGTGCGGATGTCCAGCAGCGGTCCGCCGCTGTTGCCGGGATAGGCGGTGACGTCGAGCTGCAGGAACTCGATCGCGCCTTCGCGCAGCTGGCGCACGGCACGATCGGACAGCGAGCCAGCCGTGGGCGCCGGCAGCGCGGCGCGGGTGATCGCCGCGACGGTGCCGCGATGCGTGGCCATCGTCACGCCCAGCGCGGTGCCGATCGGGTAGCCCATCAGCGCCACCGCCGCGCCCTCGCGCACCACCGGCTGGGCGCCGTCGGCCTCGGCCAGCGTCAGGACGTCGATCAACGCGCCCTTGTCGTCGGCCAGTTCGAGCACCGCCAGATCGTGCGCCGCGTCGCGGCGCAGCAGCTTGACCGGCCGCAGTTGCGGCTGACCCGACGCGTTCGCGCCGGCGGGCACGGTGATCATCAGGTCCTGCTCGAGCGGATTCGGGATCACATGCGCGCAGGTCACGATCCGCCGCCCGTCGCCGACAGCGAAGCCTGTCCCGCGGAAGCCGAAACGCGGACTGTCCGTCGCGGCGAAGGTGCCCACCGCCACCACCGCCTGGCGGCTGCGGTCGATCAGGTCGGGCAGCGTGTTGGACATCTCCTGCGCCCGCGCCACTGGCGCGAGGAGCGCGATGGCCGCGATCGCCGTCATGCCCAGCGCGCCCCGCGCGCCCAGCGTCAGCAGCGCGCGCCGGCGCGGCGACGGCGCTGCCATCGCGGGGCCGGATTCAAGGCGGTGGGTGAAGCGGCGATCGGTCATGCGGCCAGGTCCTTGGTGGTGGTGCCCATCTCCAGCGTGGAGACGAAGCTGCGCCAGTGGCGGTCGGGTTCGTCGATGCGGAAGCCGTAGAAGCTGCCCTGCTCGGTGTCCTTGCGGCGCACCGCGCGGCAGCTCACATGGGCGGTCTCGTTGTGGCCGAGCTCGATCTCGACGGTGCCGTCGACCTGCAGCGGCAGGTCATGGTCGCACTCGGCCTGGAAACCGTGGGCCGAGACCTCGATCACGTCCAGGTCGAAATGGCCCAGTTGGCTGTCGTTGGCGGCGCGGATGTCCAGGTGGCCGGGGCAGCGGATCGAGTAGCGCGGGTACTGCCGCAGCGAGCGCCCCAGGTCCTGCCCGCCGCCGCTGAGCATCGGCAGCACCGAGCGGAACTGC
>Ga0209256_1001425_pt1 | contig 24866 bp, 22 predicted proteins | sample AraplaCol_mCL_r2_2_FD_184270 | JGI IMG/M metagenome (GOLD analysis project Ga0209256, IMG submission 184270) | Arabidopsis root microbial communities from North Carolina, USA - plate scrape MF_Col_mCL_r2 (SPAdes) (version 3) | ecosystem: Host-associated > Plants > Roots > Endosphere | place...
CTTCTCGACCGAAGGCGACTACAAGGTCGCCGACATTTCCCTGGCCGATTGGGGCCGCAAGGAACTCGACATCGCCGAGCACGAGATGCCGGGCCTGATGTCCATCCGCAAGAAGTACGCCGCCTCGCAGTCGCTCAAGGGCGTGCGCGTGACCGGCTCGCTTCACATGACCATCCAGACGGCCGTGCTGATCGAGACGCTGCGCGACCTCGGCGCCGACGTGCGCTGGGCCTCGTGCAACATCTTCTCGACGCAGGACCATGCCGCCGCCGCGATCGCCAAGTCGGGCACGCCCGTCTTCGCGTGGAAGGGCGAGTCGCTGGAAGAGTATTGGGACTGCACGCTGGCCGCGCTGACCTTCCCGGGCAAGGGAAGCGATAAGTACCTCGGGCCGGAGCTGGTGGTTGATGACGGCGGCGACGTCACGCTGCTGATCCACAAGGGCTACGAGCTCGAAAACGGCAGCGATTGGGTCAACACCGCGTCGGGCAACCACGAAGAACAGGTCATCAAGGACCTGCTGAAGAAGGTTCACGCCGAGCGTCCGGGCTTCTGGCACACCGTCGTGCGCGACTGGAAGGGCGTCTCGGAAGAGACCACCACCGGCGTCCACCGCCTGTACCAGCTGGCCGAAGCGGGCACGCTGCTCGTGCCGGCGATCAACGTCAACGACTCGGTCACCAAGAGCAAGTTCGACAACCTGTACGGCTGCCGCGAATCGCTGGCCGACGGCCTGAAGCGCGCGATGGACGTGATGCTGGCCGGCAAGGTCGCGGTCGTCTGCGGTTACGGCGACGTCGGCAAGGGTTCGGCGCACTCGCTGCGTGCCTATGGCGCGCGCGTGGTGGTCACCGAGATCGATCCGATCAACGCCCTGCAGGCGGCGATGGAAGGCTTCGAGGTCAACACCGTCGAGTCGACGCTGGGCCGTGGCGACATCTACGTCACCACCACCGGCAACAAGGACGTGCTGACGCTCGAGCACATGTCGCAGATGAAGGACCAGGCCATCGTCTGCAACATCGGCCACTTCGACAACGAGATCCAGGTCGACAAGCTCAATGCCTCGGGCGCGGTTCGCCTGAACATCAAGCCGCAGGTGGACAAGTACACCTTCAATCGTGCTGATGGAAAGCCGGGCAATTCGATCTTCCTGCTCGCCGAAGGCCGCCTGGTGAACCTGGGCTGCGCCACCGGCCACCCGAGCTTCGTGATGTCGAACTCGTTCTCGAACCAGACGCTCGCGCAGATCGACCTGTGGGCGAACAAGGACACGTACGAGCCCAAGGTCTACATCCTGCCGAAGAAGCTCGACGAGGAAGTCGCGCGCCTGCATCTGGAAAAGATCGGCGTGAAGCTGACCACGCTGACGGCTGACCAGGCCGCCTACCTCGGCGTCGCCGTGGAAGGTCCGTACAAGCCGGATCATTACCGCTACTGATCGGCGCAAGCTGCATCGGGTTGCATGAAAACGGGCGCTTCGGCGCCCGTTTTTTTGAGCAGCCGCGGCCGCTGCTCATTGTAGAATCAGTTTCATTCATCGCGATGAAGCGATAGACTCCAGGAACCTTCCGCGAGCGGGTCCGCATGTCCACGACGCCAATCAGCTTCGAGTTTTACCCGCCCAAGACCGATGAGCAGCGCGCGCAGCTCGACAAGACGGCGGCGAAGTTGAAATCGCGCAAGCCCGATTACGTCTCCTGCACGTTCGGCGCGGGTGGATCGACGCTGAGCTACACGCCCGAGACGGTCGAGCGTCTGCACAAGGAACACGGCCTGGACGCGGCGCCGCACCTGTCGTGCGTGGGCGGCACGCGCGAAGAACTGGGCGAACTGCTCGAGCGCTACAAGGCGATGGGCTGCCATCGCATCGTCGCGCTGCGCGGCGACCTGCCCTCGGGCATGGGCCATACCGGCGACTTCCGCTACGCGACGGAGCTTGTCGAGTTCATCCGACGCGAGCACGACGGCTACTTCCACATCGAAGTGGGCTGCTATCCCGAATGCCATCCGCAATCCGACGACGCGCTCGCCGACCTTCGTCATTTCAAGGCGAAAGTGGATGCCGGTGCGAATGGCGCAATCACGCAGTACTTCTACAACGCCGACGCGTATTTCCGTTACGTCGATGACGCGCGCAAGCTCGGCGTGAACATTCCGATCGTGCCGGGCATCATGCCCATCTCGAACTTCTCGCAGCTCAAGCGCTTCTCGGACGCCTGCGGAGCGGAGATCCCACGCTGGATCGGCAAGCGCATGCTGGCCTATGGCGACGATGTGGAGTCCATCCGCGACTTCGCCGCCGATTTCGTCGCCGACATGTGTCAGCGCCTGCTCGCAGGCGGCGCGCCGGGCCTGCATTTCTACACGCTGAACCTGTCCAAACCGACGCTTTCGGTGCTCGCCCGGATGGGCTGAAAAGGCCGGGATTCGTCGCGAGCTCACACGCGGCATTGACGGTACCGGGGGGACGATGAGCGCACCCGCTCCCCCCGGGAACCGAGATGAACATGCTGCACAGGAGCGCGCTATCCAAGAGCGCGCCGCGGACGATGGCGGCATGGAGTCCGCTGCTGCTGTTGTTGTGCGCGCTAGCCCCGGCGCGCGCCGCGGGCGGCCTCCATCGCTGCGAAGCCACTGACGGTTCGGCCGTCTACACCGACAGTGCCTGTGCCGCGTTCGACGCGAAGCCGGCGCCGATGTCGACCGACCTGCTCAACCGGCTGGCGATGGACGATGCCGTGTTCGATGGCGACTCGTCGCGCTCCCGCTCGCTTTCCAGCGCGATCCGCACCCGCCGCGCGCCGCAGGCCGGTTGCGCGCGCAGTACGGGGCAATTGTCGATGGACCTGCTGGCGTCGTTCGCGATGGGCGATGTGAACCGCATCGCCGAAAGCGTCCACTGGCCCGGGTTGCAACATCGCCAGGCGCAGCTGGTGATGAACAGGCTCATGCAACTCGCGCGGACCTCGCTCATCGATGCCAGTTTCTGGCCGGGCCTCGCCGGTGGAAGTGCGGGTGCGATGCAGCTGACGTTCGACCGCCCGCAACGTGTGATGGAAGTCGGAGTGGAACGTTACGCCGGTTGCTATTTCGTCCGCTTTTGAACGAAGCGCCTGAACGATGCCCCTGAACACCGCGCGCGGATGTGCGATGCACGCACTGTCGGCCGTTGATCCGCCCCGCTAGTCTGCGCCGATGCCAGATCCGCTCGTCCGCTCGTTGCGTGCACTACTCGTGCCTGTGTTGCTCGCCTGCTGTGCGCCGGTCGCGGCGCAGGTCCGCCATTGCGTGCTGCCCGACGGGCAAAGCGTGTTCACGGACCGCGGGTGCCCGGAAGTGGGCGGCGTCGAGCAGACTCAGCAGCAACAGCCTGCGGTCGTCGGCAATGTCGAGAAGAAGCGCGGAGGGCCGGGTTGTGCGCGCAACATCGACGACCTGCTGTTCGAGATGAACACCGCATTCAACGCGCACGACGCCAACCGGCTTGCGGGCGTCTACCACTGGGCCGGCATGTCCGGCAGTACCGCCTACAACGTGATGGAACGGCTGGACGTGATCGTGCAGCGCCCGCTGGTGGATATCGTGCCGGTGATGCCGGAGGACGAAACGCCGGCCGCCCCGGAGGCCGCCCCGCCCTATCCGGCGTTCACCGACGCCGCCGTCGTCCAGGCGCCCGTCGAAGCCGCCGCGGCACCGCCGCCACGGCCACGAGCACCAGTGGCCGTGCGCGTCGAGCAGACGCTGGATAACGGCATCACGCCGGCGCGGACGGTATTCGGCCTGCAGAAGCACTTCGGTTGCTGGTGGATCAAGGGCTGAGGCGCGCACTCCCTCTCTCTGGATCCGCCCCGGCAATACCGGCCGTTTGGGCGCGGGCGCGGCGCGAGGCACAATAGCGGTTTCCCCTGACGGACTGCCGCGATGCAATACCCCGACTGGATCTGGCACAACGGCGCGATCAAGCGCTGGGCCGATGCCACCACCCACGTGATGTCGCATGCGCTGCATTACGGTTCGTCCGTCTTCGAAGGCATCCGCTGCTACCAGACGCCGAACGGTCCGGTGATCTTCCGACTCACCGACCACAACACGCGCCTGTTCGCCTCGGCCAAGATCTACGACATGCCGGTGCCGTACTCGCTGGAGCAGATCAACGCGGCCTGCCGCGAGGTCATCAAGGCGAACGAGAACACCACCGATTACCTGCGCCCCGTCGCATATCGCGGCCTGGGCGGTTTCGGGCTGTCGGCCGACACGCCGACCGACGTCGCCGTCGCCACGTGGAAGATGGGCCAGTACCTGGGCGCGAGCGTGCTCGAGCAGGGTATCGACGCCTGCGTGTCCAGCTGGCAGCGCTTCGCCCCGAACACCCTGCCGGCCGGCGCCAAGGCGGGCGGCAATTACCTCTCCGGCCAGCTGGTCGCGCGCGAAGCGCGTCGCCTGGGCTTCGGCGAGGGCATCGCGTTGGCCTCCACGGGCCTGCTTTCGGAAGGCGCGGGCGAGAACCTGTTCCTCGTGTTCGACGGCGCGCTGCACACCACGCCGGTCAGCGCCGCGCTGCTCAACGGCATCACGCGCAACACGATCATCACGCTCGCCCGCGATGCCGGCATCGAAGTGGTCGAACGCGACTTGCCGCGCGAATACCTCTACCTGTGCGATGAGCTCTTCATGTGCGGCACCGCGGCGGAAATCACCCCGATCCGTTCCGTCGACGGTCGCCAGGTCGGAACCGGCAAGCCGGGTTCGGTGACGCGCCGCGTCCAGGAGCTGTTCTTCGGCCTGTTCGACGGCAAGACGCACGACAAGTACGGCTGGCTGGAAGCGCTGTAAGCAACGGCTTCGCAGCGAAGAAAAAAGGCGCCGGAAGGCGCCTTTTTTCGTGCAGTCCGAAGACGGATCCTCACGCCTTCGGAATCGAAATCACCGGCGTATCGAACGTGAGTGTCGCGATGACGCCGCGCGGACCGCCCGGCCTCACCTGCACTTGCCATGCGTAGAGGTTGCACAGACGGCGCACGATCGACAGGCCGATGCCGCCGCCCTGCGAGTGTCCGGCGTGCGTGCCGCGATAACCGCGCTGGAACAGCTTGGCCGCATCTTCCTCGCTGAGTCCCGGCCCCGAATCGACCACGTCGACCGAACGCTTGCCGATGCGTACCACCACTTCGCCTTCGGTCGTGTACTTCACCGCATTGCCGATGAGGTTGCCCAGCGCCACCGACACCGCCGCTTCCGGCGCGTCGACGAGCAGCCCCGGCTCGCCCACCACGCGGAGCTCGAGCGGCTTGCCGCCCAGCTGCGCGCGGTGCGCTTCCAGCAGTTGTTCGGCGACTTTCGCCACATCCGTGCCGCCGTGGCCGCGTTCGTTTCGCGAAAGAAGCAGCAGCGCGCTGATCAGGTCCGTGCACTGCTGTTCGGCGCGCTGGATGCGCTGCAGGCGGCTGCGCGTTTTTTCGTCGACGTCGGGACGCGAGAGCAACAACTCCACCGCGCCCTTGATCACCGCCAGCGGCGTTCGCAACTCATGGCTGACGTCGGCGTTGAACTCGCGATCGCGCTGCACCACTTCGGTGAGTCGTTCGGCATAGTCGTCCAGCGCTTCGGCCAGCTGGCCGACTTCGTCGCTCGGGAAATGCGAGGCCAGGCCTTCGGGCTCGGCGCTGCGTCCGGATTGTTTGAGCCGGTTGGCCAGTTCGGTCACCGGGCTCATCACGCGGGAGGCCGACCACCAGCCCACCAGCAACGACAGCAGCGTGAAGATGAAGACCGCCGCCCAGATCGCCCGCTGGAACTGCGTCTCGCCGCGCGTGGCCTGCGACATGTCGTAGGCGAGGTAGAACCACGCCTTGGGCGTCTTGCGCACCGCGAGCTTGTACGCGAACGGCTCGCCGTTGGCGACGCCGGTCATGCCGTAGATGCCGTCGCGCAGTTCGTACCACTCGGGCCAGTTCACGCGCACCGAATCGATCTTGTCGATTGGATACACGTATGCCTTGATCTGGTCGACCGCGAATTCCGGGTTGTCCGGATCCAGCTCGAACTGGCGCGCGGCCATCTCGATGTTCCGGTTCATCACGTCCTCGACCAGCTGGTTTTCCACGCGGTTGCGCGTCCAGTTGGTCGCCCACGCGAACATGGCCGTCAGGCCGAAGCCCAACAGCACGAACGCAAGGATGATGCGGCTGCGGAGCTGACGCCGGAAGCGCGTTCGCCTGCGCGGCGGCGTGGGCTCCTGCGTCGGCTCCTCGGCCACCCGGTCAGCCGTTGTCGGGCGCGGCGATGCGGTAACCGATGCCATGGCGGGTCTGGATCAGCGGCACTTCGAAGGGCTTGTCGACCACGGCGCGCAAGCCGTGGATGTGCACGCGCAGGCTGTCGGAATCCGGCAACTCCTCGCCCCACACGCGCGTTTCAAGTTCCTGGCGCGTGACGACGGCCGGCGACGCTTCCATCAACGCCTGCAGGATCTTCAGCGCCGTCGGGTTGAGCTGCAGAAGCTTGCCCTGGCGCCGCACTTCGAGCGTGTCGAGGTTGTATTCCAGGTCGGCGACGTTGAGCACGCGCGTCTGCACGCCGCGGCCGCGACGCGAAAGCGCGTTCAACCGCACTTCCACTTCCTGCAGCGCGAAAGGCTTGATGAGGTAATCGTCGGCGCCGGAATCGAAACCTGCGAGTTTGTTTTCCAGCGAATCGCGCGCCGTAAGCATCAACACCGGCGTCTGCTTGCGCGCTTCGTTGCGCAACTTGCGGCAGACCTCCAGCCCATCGAGGCCCGGCAGGTTGAGATCGAGGACGATCGCGTCGAAGTCGTGGACCACGGCCAGATGCAGGCCGGTGACGCCGTCGGCGGCGAAGTCGACGGTATGGCCGCGGTCCTCGAGAAAGTCGCCGAGGTTTGCCGCGATGTCCTGGTTGTCTTCGATGACGAGAATGCGCATGTGACCTTTCCTGGGTAATGAGCCTTCGACCTGCGCGCGCCGCTGGGGTTCCGCAGCGGCCACGAGAACTGAATGCGCGCAAGGCGTTGTCGGGGAGCTTAACGATTCTGCCAGACCGGTCGAAGTGCGCCGATCACTGCACGCTGACGCCGCAACGCACGTTTGCGACCCTGTCCTGCAGGGGAAAGGGCGGTTTCGACCGGAACGCCGGGCAAACAAAGGCCCAGACACGGGGCCACCGTGCCTGGGCCAAAAAGGTATTGCCCCGATTACCGTAACCTGCATCGACCTGTTGCTGACGAGGAAGAGCGGCAGTGCTGCGGTAGGGACAGGCTACGCCGATTTCGATTAAACCGGCGTTAAAAAGGGGCGTTAAATCCATGTTATTCAGCGTTGAAAATCGCCGCTGAACGCGCCCAGATCGCAGAAGTTCTCCGAACGTGGCGACATCCGTCGCGAACGCCGGACTCAACGGGACGCGGCCCGTTTCGGAGCTTTTCGCCGGACCCGGTCGGCCAGGTAGGTCACGATCTCGCCGGCGACATCCACGCCGCTGGCCTCCTCGATTCCTTCCAGGCCGGGCGATGCGTTGACTTCAAGCACCAGCGGGCCGCGCTTGGAACGGATCAGGTCCACGCCGGCAATGCCGAGCCCGAGGACGCGCGCAGCACGGATTGCGACATCTTCTTCCGCCGCGCTCGCGCTCACGCCCTTGGCGGTCCCGCCGCGATGCAGGTTCGAGCGGAAGTCGCCCTTGGGCGCCTGGCGCTTCATCGCCGCAACCACGCGGCCGCCGACGACGAAGCAGCGCAGGTCGGCGCCACGCGCTTCCTCGATGAACTCCTGCACCAGGAAATTCGCGTACAGACCGCGCAGCGCCTCGATCACACCCTGCGAAGCCGACAGCTTCTCGGTCAGCATCACACCCGCGCCCTGCGTGCCTTCGTTGAGCTTGATGACGTGCGGCGGCGCGCCCAGCATCGACAGCAGGTCGTGCGTGTCGTCGGGGTTGTCGCCGAAGACCGTCGTCGGCAGGCCGATGCGCTCGGCCGCCAGCAGCTGATGACAGCGCAGCTTGTCGCGTGCGCGGAGCACGGCGTCGGAGGAGTTGGGCGTCAGCGTGCCCATCAGCTCGAACTGGCGCAGCACCGCCGAGCCGTAGCGCGTGATCGACGCACCGATGCGCGGGATCACCGCCTGGTAGCCGGAGATCGGCTTGCCCTTGTAGCGCATGCTGAATCCGTCGCTGGCGATGCGCATGTAGCAGCGCAGCGGGTCGAGCACGCGCACGCTATGCCCTTGATCGCGCGAGGCTTCCACCAGGCGACGTGTCGAATACAGCTTGCTGTTGCGCGAAAGGATCGCCAGTTTCATGAAGGGCGGCGGTGCGAAGGCTGAGTGGGAAAGGGAAGCGGCTCGCCGGGTGCGGCGGGACGCGAGACGACGCCCGGCTCGCGCCGGCTGAGTCGGCCGTGCAGGAACGAGCGCCCCGGATCGACCGTGAACGCCCGCGCCAGCGCGGTGCGCCCGAGCAGCATCGGGAACAGCATCCCGCGGCGATCGGACAGATTGATTTCAATCTCGCGCTCGACGCCGGCCAGGGCCAGCGTCGTGCGCACGAACACGCGCCGCGTGCAGTGGCCGCCGGAGTCGGTGACCTCGCGCTCGTCGAAGACGGGTGCCACCGCTTCGATCATGCGCGCGCCGTGGCCGGGGCTCAGGCAGAAGCCGACCCAGGGGCCGCCGCGTTCGACGAAACGCCATTGCGAGTCGACGTGCAACGCGGAGCTGCGCGCGCCGCTATCCACCTTCGCACGCAACCGCCCGATGCCGAGTTGCGGCAGGGCTATCCATTCACGCCAACCGAGGATGATCTTGCTTGCCATCGCGCCTCCAGGACTCGCCTGAAAGACAAAAACGGCGGCCACTGTAAAGCAGGCCGCCGTCGCAAATGTTTGGAGCGGGTGATGGGAATCGAACCCACGCTAGCAGCTTGGGAAGCTGCAGTTCTACCATTGAACTACACCCGCGTCGCGAGGAAGTCTATGCCCCCGCGTGGAGGCTTGGCAACGCGACGCCCGGGAAGTCTTCGCGGGCGCCGCGTGCCGGTTCAGCGATTCACCGCGATCAGAACCCGCCGCCGAAGCTGACGAACAGCGTCGCGTCGTTACCGCCCTTCTGACCGACCGTGACGTTCGCGCCGATGTCGGTGTTCAGGCCGAACAGCTCGGTGCGCGCGCCCATCACCAGCGTGCCGTAGTCCTGGTCGTATTCCAGGCCACGCACCGCGTACGCGCCGACGCCCGGCAGCGAACGCAGCGAGGCCGTGGCTTCCGCCGGGGCGTCCTCGAACTCGTGGTCGTAGGTCAGCTTGGCGTACGGCTGCAGGTGTTCGTTGATCGCGTAGTTGACCTGCCAGCCGAGGCTGCCGATCAGCGAGTCGAATTCCTGGTCGCCGAACGACAGCGCCGTGGCTTCGGTGCTGTTCTCGTCGAAGCCGTCGACTTCGATCGTCTGCGACACCAGCTGCATGACCGGGCCGTGCTTGAGCGAACCTTCGCCGAAGTTCCAGCCGGCGGCGAAGGCCGCGGTCAGGTTCGTGCCGTCGGCCGAGCCGCTGTGCACGCGCGAGGCGGGGCCGAGGTTCACGCGACGATCGATGTCGTAGGACACCCAGGTGTAGCTCAGCTGGCCGTTGATCCACGCCGAACCGGCCGACCACGCGAGGTAGCCGCCGAGGGTGGCGTCGTCCTGGTCGAACTGGCCGCGGTTGAGGCCCCAGTCCATCTTCTGCTGGCCGTAGCCGGCGAAGCCGCCGTACACGAGATCGCCGCTGGCCCAGTCGAGGCCGGCGGTCAGCGTCGGGCCGAAGCCGTCGTAGTTGTCGCCACCGCCGTAGCGCTGCGAATCGCCGCGCACGTCGGCCCACCAGCGCATGCCGTCGATCTCAGGACGCGTGGCTGCCTGTGCACCGACGCGTTCGGCGCGCGCACGGCCGACCATCGCTTCGCTGTGCGGAAGCACGGCGATCTGGCGCGGCGCATCGAGCAGCGACAGCGCGTAGTCGGCGACGATCTGGTGCGCGGCGGTCGAGGGATGCACGCCGTCGGCGAAGACGTAGGTGTTCGGGGCATCCGGCGTCGCGTACGTACCCGGGTTGCAGGTAATCGACTGGGCGGTGATCTGCGGATTGCATGCCGTGCCGGTGGTGTTCGTGAAGCCGTACGGTGCCGGGTTGGCGACGATTTCCCGCAACAGGTTGAAGGTGTCGACCGGAATGAAGCGCGCACCGGCCGTCGCCAGGCCCGCATAAAGGCCGTTGTTGTAACCCGTCGCCAGCGCGGTGCCGGCGGCGGAAGCAGCGGCGCCCTGCGAACGGAACTGCGGCGTGATGCCCAGGTCCGGCACGTTCGGCACGAGGATGTACTGCGCGCCGGCGCCCTGCAGCGTCATGACATTGGTGACCTGGCCGGTCACCGCGGCGCCGACGATCGCCTGCGCCTGCGCCGGTGCGGCAGCCGCGGCGAACAGGTCGTTCGCGCCGCCCCACACGGTGTACAGCGCGTTCGGATCGGCCTTGCCGCCGTTGGCGGTGAGGTAACGCGCGATCTGCGAACGCAGCGAGAGCGTCGGCAGCTGCGGCGTCAGGCCGGCGCGGTCGGTGCTGACCATCGCGCCGCCGATGGCGTAGTTCGTGCCGCCCTGGTTGAACGCATTTGCGTTCGTGCCCAGCTCGGTCGCCACGTGCTCGGACCACACCAGGCCCGGGTTGGTCGTGAAGCGGCCCAGCAGCGCGCCCGAGGGGCCTGCCTGGGCGACGATCGCCGGCCGGAAATAACCCGCGTCCGTGAGGCTGTCGCCGAAGAACACGGTCTGCGAATAGTCCTGCGCGAAAGCCGGCGCGGTCGCCAGCGCAAGGGCGGCGGCGAGCACGGAACGGACGGGTTTCTTCATCGGGATTCCTTGGGTGGATGTGGACATGCTTGGTTCGAGCCGGGATAGCGGATCCGGGATACATACGCCCGCGGATGGCGGCATCGAAGCATGCTGCGCGGGCGCACTCACGCCGCACTGCGTCAAAAACCGTGCCGACTGGCCCGCCGCGGCGGCGAGGGGCGACAATACGCGAATGCAGATCCAATTGAACGGCGAGCCGCGCGCGATCGCGGCGCAGACCACCGTGCTGCAGCTCGTGCAGGCCGAAGGGCTTGGCGAGCGCCGCGTGGCGGTGGAGGTCAACGGTGAAATCGTCCCGCGCGGGCGGCATGGCGAACATGCGCTCAGCGACGGGGATCGCGTGGAGATCGTGCACGCACTCGGGGGCGGGTGAGGCCGCGCGCTTGCGAACCACTGGTTCGCGCGCGGCCGAACGACCGGCCATGAATGGCCGGGCCGGGCGATCCGAAGTGGAAACGTGACGCCATGGATGGCAGCCGCAGCGCCGTCGAAACCCGTGCTGCGCGGCACTGCCAAAACCGCAGCGCCACGGAATTACGCGCTGCGCAGCTCCGCCAATCAGGCAAGAGAGCCACTCACCCCGGCTGCTAAACTAACAAGATGACCGCTCCGCACTCCCCCATGTTCCCCGCCGATCCGCTCGTGATCGCCGGCAAGGCCTACGCTTCGCGCCTGCTCACCGGCACCGGCAAGTTCACCGGACTCGAACAGACCCGCCTGGCCACCGAAGCCGCCGGCGCGCAGATCGTCACCGTCGCGATCCGCCGCAGCAACATCGGCCAGAATCCCGGCGAGCCGAACCTGCTCGACGTCCTCCCGCCCGACCGCTACACGATCCTGCCCAACACCGCCGGCTGCTATACCGCCGACGACGCGGTGCGCACCTGCCGCCTCGCGCGCGAACTGCTCGACGGCCATTCGCTGGTGAAGCTGGAAGTGCTCGGCGACCAGAAGACCCTTTATCCCGACGTCGTGCAGACCTTGGCCGCCGCCGAAACGCTGGTGAAGGACGGCTTCGACGTGATGGTCTACACCTCCGACGATCCGATCCTGGCCAAGCGCCTGGAAGAGATCGGCTGCGTCGCGGTGATGCCGCTGGCCGCGCCGATCGGTTCGGGCCTGGGCGTGCAGAACAAGTACAACCTGCTCGAGATCGTCGAGAACGCGAAGGTGCCGATCATCGTCGACGCCGGCGTGGGCACCGCGTCCGACGCCGCCATCGCGATGGAACTGGGCTGCGACGGCGTGCTGATGAACACCGCGATCGCCGGCGCGAAGGATCCGGTGTTGATGGCGCACGCGATGAAGCTCGCCGTGGAAGCCGGTCGCGCCGCGTTCAAGGCAGGCCGCATTCCGCGCAAGCGTTTCGCTTCGGCCTCCAGCCCGGTCGACGGGCTCATCGGCTGATGAGCGACACCCCGCCCAAGGGCAAGCTTCCGCCCAAGCCTTTCACGCTCGAAGAAGGACGCCGCCAGGTCCGCAGTTTCGTGCTGCGCCAGGGCCGTTTCACCGAGGCGCAGCAGCGCGCGTTCGACACGCTGTGGCCGCGTTACGGGCTGGATTACACCGGCACGCCGCGCGATCTCGAGTCCGCATTCGGCCGCAGCGCGAAGCGCGTGCTGGAGATCGGCTTCGGCAATGGCGAAGCGCTGCGATACGCCGCGCAGCATGACAAGGCGCGCGATCTCATCGGCATCGAAGTGCACGCACCCGGCGTTGGCCGGCTGCTCAACGCACTGGCGCAGGACGAAGCCGCCAACGTCCGCCTCTACCACCACGACGCAGTGGAAGTGCTGCGCAACGAGATCGCCGACGGTTCGCTCGACGAGATCCGCATCTACTTCCCCGATCCATGGCACAAGAAGCGCCACAACAAGCGGCGCCTGGTCCAGCCGGAGTTCGCAAACCTGCTCGTGACCAAACTCGCGCCGGACGGACGCTTGCACCTCGCCACCGATTGGCAGGACTATGCCGAGCAGATGTGGGACGTGCTCGATGCCACGCCCGGCCTGGTCAACCGCGCCGGCCCTCGTGGCAGCGTTGATCGACCGGAATGGCGGCCGCAAACCCATTTCGAAACGCGCGGCCAGAAGCTCGGCCACGGGGTGTGGGACCTGCTGTACGACAAAGTGCCGTGATTCGTGATTCGGGAATCGTGATTCGCAAAGCAGGCACGGACGCCTGTCACGATGGTCCCGGATTGGTCGAGTAACGGGTTCCGTCCGCATCACCAGTCACGAATCACAAATCACGGATCTGATGGACACCGCGCTGACGCTCACCACCGACATGAAGCTCGTGCTCGGGCTGGTGGGCTTCACGATGGTGATGTTCCTGTTCGAACGCATCCGCGCCGACGTCGTCGCGCTGGTCGTACTCGTCTTGCTGGGCCTGTCGGGCCTGGTCGAACCGGACGAACTGTTCAATGGTTTCTCCGGTAACGCCGTCATCAGCATCGTGGCGACGATGATCCTCGGCGCCGGCCTGGATCGCACCGGCGCGCTGAACCGCCTCGCCGGCTGGCTGCTGCGACGCTCCAGGGGCATGGAGGACCGGCTGCTGATCCTCACCAATGCCGTGGCCGGCATCAATTCCTCGATCATGCAGAATCCGTCGGTGATGGCGCTCTACATGCCCGTCGCCGCGCGGTTGTCCTCGCGCACCGGCATCGCCCTGCCGCGATTGCTGCTTCCGCTCGCCGCCGCCATCGTGATGGGCGGCGCGCTGACCATGGTCGGCAATTCGCCGTTGATCCTGCTCAACGACTTGTTGATGGCGGCCAACAGCAACCTGCCCTCCGGCGCGGCGACGCTGGAACCGCTGAAAATGTTCGCGCCGCTGCCGATCGGCCTGGCGCTGCTGGCCGCATCGCTCGCGTATTTCCATTTCTTCGGCGACAAGCGCCTGCGTCACGACGACGACGGCACCGGCGCCACGCCCGCGCGCACGCAAAGCTATTTCGCGAAGGCGTACGGCATCGACGGCGATGTGTACGAACTCGTCGTCACCGCCGACAGCCCACTGGTCGGCATGTCGCTGGGCGAGGCCGAAGCGCTGCACAACGCGCCGCTGCTGCTGGCGCTCAAGAGCGACGGCGAAGCGCGCCTCGCGCCGCCGGCGGATACGCGGATCTGGGTCGGCAGCGTGCTCGGCGCGATGGGCCCGAAGCAGCAGGTCAGCGACTTCGCGCAGAACCATTTCCTGCGCTTGTCTTCGCGGCTGCGCAACTTCGGCGATCTGTTCAACCCCAGTCGCGCGGGCATTTCGGAAGCGGTCGTGCCGGCAACGTCGAAGTTCATCGGCAAGAACGGCCGCGACCTGCAACTGCGCAAGCAGATGGGCCTGAGCCTGCTGGCAATCAACCGCGACAAGACCGTGCTGCGCGAGAACGTGCGCGACGTGAACCTGCGCGCCGGCGACATGCTGGTCTTCCACAGCATCTGGACCGACCTGCACGAGGCCGCCGCGAGCAAGGACCTGGTCGTCGTCACCGACTACCCCAAGGGCGAGCAACGTCCGCACAAGTTCAAGATCGCGATGGCGATCTTCGCCGTGTCGATGCTGCTCGCGCTCTCATCGCGACTGCCGGTATCGATCGCGCTGATGACCGGCGTCGCCGGCATGCTCATCGCCGGCGTGATCCACATCGACGAAGCCTACGCGGCCATCAACTGGAAGACCGTCTTCCTGATGGCGTGCCTGATCCCATTGGGATGGGCGATGGATTCCAGCGGCGCGGCGGCCTGGGTCGCCGGTCACACCATCGAGCGATTACCCACCGGCACGCCGGTGTGGCTGCTGGAAATACTCGTCGGCCTGTTCACTACATTGTTCTCATTGGTGATCAGCCACGTCGGCGCGACGATTGTCACCGTGCCGCTCGCCATCAACCTCGCGCTCGCCGCAGGTGGCAATCCGACGGCATTCGCGTTGATCGTCGCGTTGTCGGCATCGAACAACTTCATGACCGCGTCGAACCCGGTCATCTCGATGATCACCGGCCCCGCCGGCTACAGCGGCAAGGAGCTGTGGAAGATCGGCGGACCGTTGTCGCTGATCTATACGGTGGTGATCGTGGCGATGGTCAATCTGCTGTACTGACGAACGCCGACGCAGGCTCCGCTTTGTCGGGAGCACCAGAGCAACTTTCACGTTGATGTTTGCGGAGCGGCGCCTCTACGTTTGAGACGTATCGGGCCAGGCGGCGATCGCGTGCGTATGCGAATCGTCGCGCTGGCGCCTCGTCATCGCGCCGTCGCTGTAGGCGGCCGCGCAAACTTATAGGGATCACGGATGAATCGATTGATTCGAATGGCCTCGGCCATGCTCGTTGGCACCCTGTTGCTGAGCGCGTGCGCCGCCCAGCCAGATCAAACCGTGCCGGCGTCGGCATCGGCTGCGTCCACGCCCGTTCGGCCCCCAGCCCATGCGCCCCGCAGCGCCACGCCGGACGCACCACCCACCACACCGCGGGCTGCGGTTCCGGATTCCACTCCTGTCACCGGAAGGGACTACGTCGTCATCCCGAACGGTCGGCCTTACGTCGCTGAGGAAGGCAGGATCGAAGTGGTCGAAGTCTTCGGTTACGTCTGTCCGGCCTGCGCGCGCTTCCATCCGCTGTTGGCCAGCTGGATCGAGACTTTGCCGCGCGATGTCACGTTGCGCTACGTTCCCGCGCCATTTGGCGCCGACTGGGATCCTTATGCGCGAGGGTTCTACGTCGCCGATGCGATGGGCCTGACGAGCCGCACGCACGACGCGCTGATCGACGCGATCCACCTCACGCACACGATGCCGGGCGAAGGACAATCGCCTTCCGACGAGGCGGTCGCGAAGTTCTACGGGAACTACGGCGTCGATACCCTGCTCTTCCTCGATCAGATGCGCAGCTTCGCCACGCAGGCGAAGATGCAGCGTGGCATGCAGTTCCTCGTCCGGAGCAGCGTCGAAGGAACGCCGACACTCATCGTTGCCGGCAAGTACCGGGTTACAGGCAGGACCTATCGGGACACGCTGCGGATTGCGTCCGAACTCGTCCGGCGCGAACGCGCCTCACGCGTCGCCACGACGCCCGCGGCCCTCAGCCACCGAACGCTGTCGCCGCCACCACCACCCACAGCGCGAGCACCGCAAGGAAGTTGAGGGTGAACACCACTCCCCGCAGGCGCACGTTGCCGGTAAGTATCTGCACCAGGCTGTGAAGCACGCGCCCGGCGACGAAGATCCACGCCAATGCCAGCGACAGGCGACCCGCGTCGTTGGACAGGATCAACAGCACGCAGGCGATGTGGAAGAACAGCGGCCACTCGAACTGGTTCGACAGGTTCGCGCTGATGCGCGGTTCGACCTTCGCCCAGGGGTTGCTGCCATCGGCGCGGCGGCCGACGCCCCAGACGGCCGGCGCGCGCGCAACGGTCAGCAGTACGTAGAGGAATGCGGCCAAGGCAACGTGCGCGGCCATGGGAACGATCAGTGGATGCGGCACGATGCCTCCGGACTGAAGTGCGGTTGGGCTTCGAGCGCTCCGATCATGCCGGTACTCGGCTGGACAAATCGAACGTGTGGATCAAGACGCGCCGGCGGCCAACCACACCGCGCCTTCGCGTACGACGACCTCCACCGCCCGCAGCGATTCCCCGCGACACGGCCCCGCCACGCACTCGCCACCGGCCAGTTCGAAACTCGCGCCGTGCGCCGCGCAGACGAGGAAACCGTCCTTGCTCTTGAGGAACTGCCCCGGCGCCCAGTCGAGTCGGCGTCCGGCATGTGGGCAGATGTTGAGCCAGGCCCGGACGTGATCGCCGTCACGATACACAATCAGGCTTTCCGCATCGCCTTCGAGGACTACCTCGACCTCGGCGAAAGCCCCGTCGGGCAAGCGTTCCAGCGTTACGAGCGGTGCCGCGGACGGCCCCCCTTCGTTCGAAATGCTTAACGAAGTTCTCACACCCTCGCTCATGGCTGGCCCGATACTCGCCTCCCCGGCGCTTGTTGCCGCATTGTGTCACGACGCAATCCGATGTTCGCCCAGACCTTCCGCTTCGGTACTTCCCACTTCCATTCGCGCGTGCGTTCGGCCTTCGAGCCGCGCAAGCCGCGTCATCGCCTGCTGCGTTTCGCGCTCGGTGTGATCGGGCTGGGCGTGCTGGCGGTGCTCGTCGCGTTCTCGGTGGCGCTGGGTGCGGCGATGATCGTCGCCGGCATGCTCTACAAGCTGTGGAAGACGCGCGGCAAGCGTCTCGCGCGTGCGCAGCGAGATGCCCGCATCGTCGAAGGCGAGTTCCGCGTCGTCGAGCCGTCGGTCATCGAAGCGTCGGCCATCGAACGCCCGCGCTCCCAGACCAGCCTCTAAGCGCACATGAGCGACGCGCGCCTGAGCGATGTAATCGCGGCGCTGCCGCAGCCGCGCGTTCCGGTCCGCGGCACGGAGCAGACCTTCCCCGTACACCGCATCTATTGCGTCGGCCGCAACTTCGCCGACCACGCACGCGAAATGGGCGCCGCCGTTCCGGCATCGCCCGCCGATCGCGGCACGCCGGTGTTCTTCCTCAAGCCGGCCGATGCGATCGCGCTTCAATCCGAAGTGCCCTACCCGCCCGGCACGCAGGACCTCCACCACGAAGTCGAACTCGTCGTCGCACTCGGCAAGGACGCGCCCGCCGGCGTGCTCGATCCGAATGACGCGATGAAACTGGTCTACGGTTACGCCGTCGGCCTCGACCTCACGCGCCGCGACCTGCAGGGCGCCGCAAAGGCCAAGGGCCTGCCGTGGGATACCGGCAAGGCGTTCGACCATGCCGCGCCGATCAGCGCCATCGTGCCGGCCAGCGGAGTCGGCGAGCTAGGCGAGCGCACGCTCAGCCTGGCGATCAACGGCGAAACCAGGCAGCACGGTTCGCTCGCCGACCTGATCTGGACGGTGCCCGACATCCTGCACGAGCTGTCCAAGCTCTACGCCCTGCGGGCCGGCGACCTGATCTTCATGGGCACACCGGCCGGCGTCGGTCCGCTACAGCCGGGCGACCGTTTCCATGCCGTGCTTGAAGGCATCGCCGAACATTCCGGGACGATTGTCTCCGGTCGGACGGTATAGTCCGAAGCCATGCGGTCCGCGCCGCACCTAACGTCAACGCCGGAGACCACGACGCCATGGGCCTGATCACCGAGTTCAAGGAATTCATCTCGCGCGGCAACGTCGTCGACCTCGCGGTCGGTGTCGTGATCGGTGCGGCCTTCGGCAAGATCGTCACCGCATTGGTGGACGGCATCGTCATGCCGACGATCGGCGCATTCACCAAGGGCGTGAGCGTCAGCGACTGGAAGTACGTCATCAAGCCGGCGCAGCTGGATTCGGCAGGCAAGGAAGTCGCCACGGAACTGGCGATCCGCTACGGCGCGTTCGTGCAGACGATCATCGACTTCCTGCTGATCGCGCTTGTGATCTTCCTGATCCTGAAGGCCTACAACCGCATGCGCGCGCCCGCCGCGGCGGCTGCGACGTCGGAAGAAGTGCTGCTGCTTCGCGAGATCCGGGACGAGTTGAAGAACAAGGGCTGACGGGGCCTTCTTCGCACCTGCTCTTGAGCCCCTCTCCCACCGGGAGAGGGGTTGGGGTGAGGGGTAACGAAGCGATATTCGTGAACAGCCGTTGCCGCATGCAGCGCTGCGCTGTTGCTTCGCCACACACGCCGCAATAAAGCCAAATGGGTTCCAGCGTTCGCTGGAATGACGGTGATGTTCGGAGTGCCCGAACGCCACGGGCCTGGGTCCCGGCCTTCGCCGGGATGACGATGGTGGGTGTTCGCCGTCCCCGCCATTTCCCGCCTCCAGCCAGACGCGGCAAACCGTCGCGCACCATCGCGTGACTGACGACACCCTGCCCGCCCGCCGCGAGTTGCTACCCTCGGCGTTTCGTCGATCCTTTCGACATCCGGCTTTCAAGCTCAGGGGAGTTGTTCGATGCGCGCAATGCTGTCGGTGGCGATCGCCACCTGTCTGTTCGCCACCGCCGCAAGCGGTCACGCTGCAGAGCGCGAGACGCGCATCCCCGACAAGGCCATCGCCACCGCCGCGCAGCTGCGCGAGACGGCGCTCAAGAGCGACCTGGGCTATCGCATCACCGAATCGCTGACGACGGAAGTCGGCCCGCGCATGGCCGGCAGCGAAGCCGACGCGCGCGCCGTCGCGTGGGCCGTCGCCAAGTTCAAGGAACTGGGCTTCGACAAGGTCTGGACCGAGCCTGTCGTCTTCCCGAAGTGGGAACGCCGCAGCGAGTCGGCGCATGTCGTCGGCGCGAACGCCCAGCCGCTGCACCTGACCGCGCTCGGCGGCAGCCCGGCGGGCAAGGTGGAAGGCGAAGTCGTGCGCTTCGCCGACCTGGCGGCGCTGGAAGCCGCGCCGACCGGTTCGCTCGCCGGCAAGATCGCCTTCATCGACTACAAGATGGAACGTGCCCGCGACGGCGCCGGTTACGGCCCGGGCTCGCGCGTGCGCAGCAAGGGGCCGTCGGCGGCGATCCGCGCCGGCGCCATCGGCTACCTGATGCGTTCGGCCGGTACCGACTCGCACCGCAACCCGCACACCGGCATCACCCGCTTCGACGACGGCCTGACGCCGATTCCGTCCGCCGCGCTCGCCGTCCCGGACGCCGACCAGCTCGCCCGTCTGCTCGCGCTCGGCAAGCCGGTGACCGTGAGCGTCGCGCTGGATTGCGGCTGGGACGGCTCGTACACCTCGCAGAACGTGATCGGCGAAATCCGCGGTTCGAGGAAGCCGAACGAAGTCGTCGTGATCGGCGGCCACCTGGATTCGTGGGATCTGGGGACCGGCGCGATCGACGACGGCGCCGGCGTCGGCCTGACGATGGCCGCCGGCAAGCTCATCGGCGATCTGAAGCAGCATCCGGCCCGCACCATCCGCGTGGTCGCCTTCGCCAACGAGGAACAGGGCCTGCACGGCGGCAAGGCCTACGCCGCCGCGCACATGAAGGACGTCGCCAAACACCAGATCGGCGCCGAGAGCGACTTCGGCGCCGGCCGCATCTACGCCTACTCCAGCTCCGCGCCGGAGTACGCGAAGGCCGCCGAGGCGCAGATCGCGCAGGCGCTGGCGCCGCTGGGCATCGAATACACGCCGGGCCAGGGCGGCCCGGGCCCGGACGTCGGGCCCTCGGCCGAGAAGGGCATGGCCTGGGCGCGGCTCGCGCAGGACGGCACGGACTACTTCGACTTTCATCACACCCCGGACGACACGTTCGATAAAATCGACCCGCAGGCGCTGGCGCAGAATGTCGCGGCGTACGCGGTGTTCGCCTACCTGGCGGCCTCCGCGGACGGCGACTTCGGCAGCGGTACACCCGCCGAGAAGCCCGCGACTCCCCCGGCAGCAACGAAGTAACCAAGAAGGCAATGGCGCAGCGGTACGACGAAAAGGTTGATACCGCGGTCGATCCCATCACGGGACTGCACCGGCTGGGCGCCAACGGCCCCAGCCTGGCGACCGCCATCGCGGTCGCCGGCGCGACGCGCAGACGCATCGCGCTGCTGCACATCGACGTGGACATGTTCCGCTCGATCAACACCAACATGGGTACGGCGACCGGCGACCAGGCACTGGCCGCCATCGCCCAGCGCCTGCGCCGCGCGGTGCCGCGCGACGGCTGGATCTGGCGCCTGACCAGCGACGAGTTCGTCGTCGGCATCGGTTATCGCGATGGGGAACTGGACGGCGCCGGCCTGGCCGAACGCCTGCGCGACGCCTTCGAGACGCCGCTGTCGATCCCGCCCTACACGCTGCCGGTGACGCTCTCCATCGGCATCGCGGTGTTCCCGGACCACGCGCCAAACGCGGCGACGCTGCTGTCGAAGGCCGAGGAAGCGCTGCGTCGCGTGAAGCAGGACGGCCTGAACAACGTCGGCCTGTACTCGGCTGCCGAGGAACGCGGCGCGCCCAACGACGGTTTCGCGCAGCGCTTCATCGAGGCGCTCGATCGCGGCGAATTCCGCCTGTACTACCAGCCGCAGGTCGCCGCGCACGATGGCGGCGTCACCGGTTTCGCCGCGCTGCTGCGCTGGCAGACCGAACGCGGCCTGCTACGCCCGAGCCAGTTTCTCGAACCGATCAACCGCGTCGGACTTTCGGCGCGACTGGGCGCGTGGGTCGTGGAATCGGCGATCGCGCAGCTCGCGCAATGGCGCGCGGAAGGGCTCGATTACCTTTCGATGTCGGTGCATCTGTCCGGTCCGCTGCTGGTGCAGCGCGATTGCCTGGACCGCATCGGCGCGCTGCTGCATCGCTACGGTTTGCCGGGCAATGCGCTGGAGTTCGAGATTCCCGAAAGCGTGCTCGTCACCGACAGCCATCGCGTGCACGACACGCTCGCCGGACTGCGCGCGCTCGGCGCGACGCTGACCGTGCAGGATTTCGGCCTCGGCGGGCTCTCCTTCGCCGCGCTCGGCCAGTACCCGCTGGACCGCATCAAGATCGATCGCAGCTTCATCCGCAACGTCGCCAGCGATCCGCGCAGCGCGGCGATCGTGCGCGGCATCATCGCGATGGGCCACCAGCTGGGCATGAAGGTGATCGCGAAGGGCGTGGAAAGCGAGGCCGAACTCGGCTTCCTGCGCCGCAATCATTGCGATTTCTTCCAGGGCTATCTGTTCAGTCCGTCGGCGCCGGCCGACCAGCTCGGCGAGATGGTGCGAAAGCGTTTCCTGCTGCCTGGCGCATTCGCGGCGACGCGGCCGGAGCGCACGCTGCTGCTGCTCGACGACGAAGAGAACGTGCTGCGCTCGCTCGTGCGCCTGTTCCGTCGCGACGGTTACCACATCCTCACCGCGTCGAGCGTGCGCGAAGCCTTCGACCTGCTCGCCAGCAACACCGCGCAGGTGATCCTGTCCGACCAGCGCATGGCCGACATGAGTGGCACCGAGTTCCTCACGCGCGTGCGCGATCTCTACCCCGACACGATCCGCATGGTGCTGTCGGGCTACACGGACCTGGCGACGATCACCGAAGCGATCAACCGCGGCGCGATCTACCGTTTCCTCACCAAGCCGTGGAACGATGAGGAACTGCGCGAGCACATCCTCGACGCGTTCCGCGCGCACGAACGCCGCGCTGCCGGCGAATCGGTGTACTGACGCAGCTCAAGGACGTCATCCCCGTGTACGCGGGAATGACGCCTTCTAGGGGTTCCTCGCCCGTGCTTCCTCGACTGCGCGCGCCGCTTCAGCGCGCGCAATCGGACATCACCACTTGCAGGGCAGCACGTGCTCGGCTTCGTTCGACGCGCCCAGCGCCACGCGCGAGATCGACATCTGCAACTTGCCCGCGCTCTGCAACACCAGCACCGAGTCGAGCTTGCGCATGTCCGCGCCCGCGGTCCCCAGGCACTTCAGCGGCACGCCGAAGGTCGTCCACTGCCCTTCGGGCAACTTCGCCAATGCGTCGCGCGCCGGCAGGTTCGCCGGCTTGCAACCCGCGCCGCAGGTCACGCCGACCGTCACGTCGCCTGCCGGTGCTTCTTCCATGCGCATGGTCAGGACGATCATCACTTCGCCGTTGGTTTCGCGCATCAGCGTCATCGGCTTGTCGGTGAGGACCGAGGCCGTCGCCGGCTGCTTGCCCGACCACACCAGACGACGCGCGTCTTCCTGCGCCTCGTGGTCGACCGCGGTGATCGTGAGGCTGTCGTCGGGAAGCTTCGCCGGCAACGCCGTGACGTCCACGTTCTGTCCCGCTGCATTGCTCAGGCGCAGGCGCAGGCCATCGGCCAGCGTGCCGCGCGCGTAGAACGTGCCCGCTTCGGTCTGGCCCGGCTTCACGCCGGATTCTTCCGGCAGCGCCGCGAGGTTGCCATCATCGGCGTATGTCAGGCCGAAGCCGAACGCGAACTGCGGGTCGTAATCCTTCTGGCCGACGTTGTTGACGACCTGCATCCCCGTGCGCGGCCAGCTGAAGCTGAGCTTGCCCTTGAAGTCGTTCTGCACGCTGCCATCGGCCTTGCGCAGCAGCACGTCGGCGACGCCGCCGCCTTCCGAACCCGGCAGCCACGCAGCGACGAACGCATCGCTCGCGTTGATCTCGCGATTCATCCACAACGGACGGCCGCTCAGGAAGACCGAGACCACCGGAATGCCGGCGGCCTTGAGGCGCTTGATGAGTTCCAGGTCCGAGTCGTCGCCCGGGCGATACATCAGGTTCGGAATGTCGCCCTGGAATTCGGCATACGGATCCTCGCCGAACACGACGATGGCGACGTCGGGCTTGGCCTTGAAGCTGCCGTCGACCGACATCGTCGCTTCGCCACCGGCCGCCTTGGCCTGTTGCGCGATGCCTTCGAAGATCGTGTCGGCGTTCGGGAAGTCCGCGCGCTTGCTGCCCGAACCCTGCCAGCTGTACGTCCAGCCGCCGACCTGCTTGGTCATGTCGTTGGCGCCGCTGCCGGCGACGAGGATGTGCTTGCGCGGATCCAGCGGCAGCACGCCCGCCTGGTTCTTCAGCAGCACCAGCGATTCGCGCACGGCCTGGCGCGCGACGGCGCGATGTTCCGGCGCGCCGAGCAGTTCGAACTTGCCGCCGACCGCACGCTGCGAGGGCTTGCCCGCTTCGAACAGGCCGAGGCGGAACTTCACGCGCAGGATGCGGCGCACCGCATCGTCGAGGCGTTCCTGCGGAATCGTGCCGGCCTTCGCCGCGGCGAGCGCGGTGTCGTAGAAACCCTTCCAGCTGTCGGGCGCCATCGCCATGTCGAGGCCGGCGTTGATCGTCGCCGGGCAATCGGTGGCGGTGCAGCCGTCGACCTGCCCATGCCCGTTCCAGTCGCCGACGACGAAGCCGCCGAAGTTCATGCGGCCCTTCAGCGCGTCGGTGAGGAATGCCTTGTTGCCATGCATCTTCACGCCGTTGACGCTGTTGAACGATGCCATCACCGACTGCGCGCCGGCGGCGATCGCAGGCGGATAACCTGCGGCGTGGATGCGCACGAGCTCGGCTTCGCTGAGTTTGGTGTCGCCCTGGTCTTCGCCGTTGGCGGTGCCGCCGTCGCCGAGGAAATGCTTCACCGACGAGATCACATGGCGGCCGTCGAGGAATTCCTTCGAACCGACCTTGCCCTGCAGGCCTTCGACCATCGCGCCGGCGAACTTGCCGACCACTTCGGGCGACTCGGAATAGCCTTCGTACGAACGGCCCCATCGATCGTCCTGCGGGACGGCGACGGTCGGCGCGAACGCCCACTCCATGCCGGTGGTGCGCGTCTCCACCGCAGTGACTTCGCCGATGCGGCGCAGCAGCTCGGTGTTGCGCGTCGCGCCCAGGCCGATGTTGTGCGGGAAGATGGTCGCGCCGACGATGTTGCTCTGCCCGTGCACGGCGTCGATGCCGAACATCACCGGGATGCCCTTGCCGCCCTTTGATTTGTCGATCGACGCTTCGTAGAACGCGTCGGCCAGCGCGAGCCACTGCGCCGGCGTCGCGTTGTACTGGCCGCCCGGATCGGAGTTGCCGCCGGCGAGCACGGAGCCCAGGTGGTAGGTGCGGATGTCGTCCGGCGTGATGCTGCTGATGTCGCCCTGCACGATCTGGCCGACCTTCTCTTCGACCGTCATCGTGGCGAGCAGATCGTTCACGCGCTTCTCGAGCGCGGGATCCTCGGGCAGCGGCCACTTCACGTCGGGCCATGGCGATGCGCCTGCCTGTGTCTGCGCGCCAGCCTGCGGCTTGTCCTCGCCCTTGCATGCCGCCAGCGCCAGCAACAATGCCGACACCAGCACGCCGCTTCCTATCAGCCTGAGGTTCCCTGCTTTCACCGTACCGCCTCCTGTATTTGAGTGCGAAGTGACTTCGTCATGCCTGTACCGTCGGCCGCCGCGCGCCCCACACTTCCGGCGCGGCCTTGCAGTAGCGGTCGATGAATTCCTGCTGCGTCGGGAACTTCGCGACGGCTTCGTCGATGGGCTTGCG
>Ga0209256_1001428_pt1 | contig 24747 bp, 9 predicted proteins | sample AraplaCol_mCL_r2_2_FD_184270 | JGI IMG/M metagenome (GOLD analysis project Ga0209256, IMG submission 184270) | Arabidopsis root microbial communities from North Carolina, USA - plate scrape MF_Col_mCL_r2 (SPAdes) (version 3) | ecosystem: Host-associated > Plants > Roots > Endosphere | place: USA...
CGCGCAACAACATCGTGTCGGTCGGTTCGGGCTCGCAGCGTCGTCAGATCATCAACGTCGGTTCGGGTACGAAGGCCAACGATGCGGTCAACGTCAGCCAGCTGAAGGGCGTGACGACGGCGCTGGGTGGCGGCGCGGACGTCAATGCGACAACGGGTGCGGTGACGGCTCCGACCTTCAAGCTTGCCGGTAGCAGCAAGACCTACACCACCGTCGCCGCCGCGCTGGCGGACGCGGGTGCCGCCGGGCCGGCGGCTGATGCCATGCTGTGGAACGGCACCGACGCCTACACGGCCAAGCACGGTGGTACCACCGACTCCAAGATCAAGGATCTTGCGGCCGGTGCCGTCTCCGCCACCAGCACCGAGGCCATCAACGGCTCGCAGCTGTACGGCGTCGCCAACAGCACCGCTGCGGCGCTGGGTGGCGGCAGCAAGGTCGATCCGGCAACCGGTGCGATCAGCGCGCCGGAATACACCGTCGACGGCAAGAAGGTCTCAGGCGTGGAAGCCGCGGTGACCGGTCTGGACGGCCGCATCACGGGCGTCGATACGAAGGTGACCGAGATCACCAACAACATCGAGACGCTCAGCCAGGACGCTCTGATGTGGAACGACAAGGCCGCTGGTGGCGCTGCGTATGACGCTGCTCGTGGCGGTACCGACAGCCGCATCACGGGTGTCGCCGACGCCAAGGAAGACAACGATGCGATCAACAAGAAGCAGCTGACGGCTGCGATCAAGGCAGTGGATGGGAAGGTCAATCCGCTCGCTGTGTCGTACGACAGCGACAAGAAGGACGTGCTGACGCTTGGGATGGACGCGGCAACCGGCAAGGCCGGCCCCGCCGTCAAACTCACCAACGTCGCCGCCGGCACGGGCGACACCGATGCCGTCAACTTCGGCCAGCTGAAGGCGACCGGCCTTGTCGATCCCACGGGCAAGGCGCTGGATGCGGTCGTGTACGACGCCAACTCGGCGAAGGCCTCGGTGACGTTCGGCGGTGCCAACGGCACGGTGCTCGACAATGTGGCCGATGGCCTCATCGCTACGGGTAGCCGTCAGGCGGTGAACGGTGGTCAGCTGTACAAGATGCAGTCCGACATCAACACGTCGATCAGCAATCTCAACAACTCGATCACCAGCATCGACAACCGTGTCACCAACATCGAAGAGAACGGTGGCGGCGGCACTGGCGGGAAGTACATCTCCGCCCAGCCACGAGCCACCGACGCCAGCGCGCCGACGCCCGCCAACGCAGGTTCGACGCCGGGCATCGCGGTCGGCTACAGCGCCTCGGCATCGGGCGACAACGCTTCGGCGATGGGCGACCACGCGGTCGCGCAGGGCTCGCAGTCGCTGGCAGTGGGCAACAACGCCACGGCCACCGAGGGCGCAACCAACTCCGTCGCCCTGGGCAACGGTTCGGTCGCCAACTCGGCCAACACCGTGTCGGTCGGTTCGGCTGGCCATGAGCGCACCATCAGCAATGTCGCTCGCGGCACGGCCGATACGGATGCGGCGACGGTCGGCCAGGTGAACAACGCGCTCACCGAAGCCAAGTCGTACACCGACACGCGTCTGGACGACGCATGGCAGGGTCTGGGCAACCAGATCGACGAGGTCAACCGTCAGGCCAACCGCGGTATCGCGGCGGCGTCGGCGCTGATCAACGTCACGCCGTACGTGCCGGGTCACACCACCGTCAACGCCGGCGTCGCCAGCTACCGCGGTGAGACGGCGCTGGGTGTGGGCGTTTCGCGCTGGAGCGAGAACGGTCGCGTCAATCTCAACGCGGGCGTCTCCGCCGCGCAGGACGACGAGCCGGTGTTCCGCGTCGGTATCGGCTACATCTTCTGATGTAGGCCGAAGCGAAGCGGCGGGGCCTTCGGGCCTCGTCGCTTCAGCCCGATTCTCAAACTGGAAACCTCATGTTCACCATCCAACGTTTGTCAGGCTCCGTCCTGACGGTCGTCGCGTCGGCGCTGCTCGCCGGGTGCGGCACCACCCTGAGCCAGGTGCACGATGGCCAGACCGACGCGCCGGTATGGCCATCGGTGGAAAAGGCGAGGCCGCTGATTCCCGCCACGGTCCATCCCAACGTCGATTCGCTGCGCAGGATCGCCGTCGGCACGCCGAAGCTGGAGGTCTATCGCCTGATCGGCCACCCGATGTACCACGAAGGCATGGCCGGCGTGCACGAATGGAATTACGTGTTCAAGTTCGCGGGCGACGGCGGGCAACAAGCCACGTGTCAGTACAAGATCCTGTTCGACGACAACATGTTGTCGCGCCAGACGCTGTGGAATCCGCAAAGCTGCGCCCAGTTCGTCGGCGTCGTGCAGGCACCGCCGCCGCCGTCAGAGCCGCATGTCGCAGCAGCCATCGACGTCTCGGCGGACTTCCTGTTCGCGTTCGACAGCGCCCGCCTGTCGGCGGACACGCCCTCGGCGATCGATGCCCAGGTGATGGAAGCGCTCGACAAGGCCGAGCACGTGGAGCTGCTGCGCGTCCTCGGCTATACGGACCGTATCGGTAGCGAGGCCTACAACCTGCAGCTCTCGCAGCATCGTGCCGATGCGCTGAAACGGTACCTGGTCTCCAAGGGCGTTCCGGCCGAAGCGATCGCCGCCGAAGGCCGCGGTTCCGCGGAGCCGGTCGTGACCTGCCCGGGCGCGAAGAGTCCGGCGGTGATCCGGTGCCTGGCACCGAATCGTCGCGTAAGGATCGAAGTCGTCGCCCGCTGACGAATCGTTCGGAGAACCTCGCCGTAGTTCTGGCCCGCCTCCTTCGAGGCGGGTTTTTTTTGCGCGTCCTGACGGCGTTTCTTCCGCGCCGTGTCGCGGCGTGAGCCATGCCGCCCGTTGTTCGAAGCGGGCCCGGCAGACCTGAAAGGACGACGCGGAACGTGCGTCCTCGCGTGGTCGATCGTGTCAACCCGCGCTGATGCGCGCGGCCGGTTCCTGACGCGCGAATTGCACGCCGAAGTCTCATTCGGCTCGGAATTTCGACTAAGAGAAATCTGAAAAACAAAATAAACACCAAGAAAAACAAAGATTTGCAAGTCGTTTGTTCAAGATCAGAAATGTCTGATGGAAGGCTTTTTCTCTGAGATCGAGCATCGCCCCCGCTGCGAACCAGCTCGCATTTTTCCTTCTTCGAGACTCTGTCCATGAACAAGATCTTCCGCATCGTATTCAACGTTTCCACCGGCACCTGGGTTGTCGCGTCGGAAATGGCCAAGGGCCGGAAGAAGTCCGGCTCCTCTGGCACGTCCGGCGCCATCCTGTTTGCCACGCTTTCGCTTGGCGCCCTGACGCCTGCGTTCGCCGGCAGCGTGGACGGCGGTTCGGCGCCGGGTGGCGGTTCCGAGGCAATTGGCCCTGCTGCGCAGGCGACCGGTTTGAACTCGCTCGCGATCTCCGCCTCCGGCATGACCAACAAGGCCAGTGGCGAGGCCTCCATCACCATCGGCCAGAACGTCACCGCCAGCGGGTTGTGGGACATAACGCTCGGCGCCGACAGCGCCACCAGTGGCACCGCGTCCCTCGCCATCGGCCAGGGCGTCCAGGCCACGCAGGACCAAGCGATCGGCATCGGCCAGAACGCGGTGGCTACCGGAATTTCGACGGTTGCCTTGGGCGGTGGCGCTCAGGCGACCGCCGGCAGTGCCGTCGCCGTCGGTAATGGCGCGCGTACGGACGTCGCTGACAGCGTGGCCATCGGTCATTCGGCGTACGCCTCGAAGGTGAACTCAGTCGCCATCGGCACCAACTCGCTGACCGACGGCAACATGGCGCTTGCGGCATACAACCCCGGCAGCGCAGCGCTGTCCGGAACGGCTTCGGTCGCCAACGGCCAGGTTTCGATTGGCAAGTCGGGCAGCGAGCGCCGCCTGGTCAACGTGGCCGCCGGCTCGGCTGCGACCGACGCGGTCAACGTCAGCCAGCTGCAGGCGGAAGACGCGACGGTCGACAAGCTGGGCGGCGATGCGGCCGCCCGCCTGGGCGGTGGCGCTACTTATTCGTCCACAACCGGTGCGATCTCCGCGCCGAGCTACACGCTGGCCAACGCCAATACCATCGGTGGCACCAGCGGTGCGGCGGCGGATGTCGGCAACGGTTTCGCGAAGGTCGACACCGCCCTGGGCGTGCTGAACACCACGGCGAACAAGGGCTTCAACATCTCCGCCGATGCGGGCGCGACCTCGCAGAACATCGCCCCGGGCGCGACGGCGAAGTTCGCCGCCGGCACCAATGCCACGGTGAGCCGTTCGACCGACACCATCACCTACGGTGTGGTGAACAACCCGACGTTCAGCGGCCTGATCACCGCCAACGGCGGCTTCAAGGTCGGCGCGTCGCAGTCCATCGACATGGGCGCCAACAAGGTCACCAACGTCGCCGACGCCACGCTGGCGGCGAACAACAAGGACGCCGCCACCGGCGGTCAGCTCTACACGACCAATTCCATCGTCACCAAGCAGGGCACCGACGCGGCGGCCGCGCTGGGCGGCACCGCCGCCTACAACAGCGGTACCGGTGCGATCTCCGCGCCGAGCTACACGCTGGCCAACGCCAATACCATCGGTGGCACCAGCGGCGCGGCGGCGGATGTCGGCAATGGTTTCGCGAAGGTCGACACCGCCCTGGGCGTGTTGAACACCACGGCGAACAAGGGCTTCAACATCTCCGCCGATGCGGGCGCGACCTCGCAGAACATCGCTCCGGGCGCGACGGCGAAGTTCGCCGCCGGCACCAATGCCACGGTCAGCCGTTCGACCGACACGATCACCTACGGTGTCGTGAACAACCCGACGTTCAGCGGCCTGATCACCGCCAACGGCGGCTTCAAGGTCGGCGCGTCGCAGACCATCGACATGGGCGCCAACAAGGTCACCAACGTCGCCGACGCCACGCTGGCCGCGAACAACAAGGACGCCGCCACCGGCGGCCAGCTCTACACGACCAACCAGATCGCTTCGAAGAACGGCACCGACACGGCGGCCGCGCTCGGCGGGACCGCCGCCTACAACAGCGGCACCGGTGCGATCTCCGCGCCGAGCTACACGCTGGCCAACGCCAACACGATCGGCGGCACCAGCGGCGCGGCGGCGGATGTCGGCAATGGCTTCGCGAAGGTCGACACCGCCCTGGGTGTGCTGAACACCACCGCGAACAAGGGCTTCAACATTTCCGCCGATGCGGGCGCGACCTCGCAGAACATCGCCCCGGGCGCGACGGCCAAGTTCGCCGCCGGCACCAATGCCACGGTGAGCCGCGCGGGCGACACGATCACCTACGGTGTCGTCGCCAACCCGACCTTCGCCGGCCTGCTGACGGCCAACGGCGGCCTCAAGGTCGGTGCGTCGCAGTCGGTCGACATGGGCGCCAACAAGATCACCAACGTCGCCAATGGCACGGCGGCGACCGATGCCGTGAACAAGTCGCAGCTCGATGCCGCGGTCATCACTGCGTCCGGCGGATCGATGACCTTCACCGGTAACGACGCCACCGCCGGCACGGTCAGCCGTACGCTCGGCGACACGCTCGCCATCAAGGGCGTTGCCAGCACGACGGGCCTCTACTCGGGCAACAACATCAAGACGGTGACCGATCCGGTGACCGGCGCGATCAACATGCAGATGGCCGATGCGCCGAAGTTCGGCAACGTCGTCGTCAACGACACCAACAGCGGCAAGATCACCGGCCTGACCGACGGCAGCATCGCTTCGGGCAGCAAGGAAGCCGTCACAGGCGGCCAGCTGTACACGACCAACCAGATCGCTTCGAAGAACGGCACCGACACGGCTGCCGCGCTGGGTGGCACCGCCGCCTACAACAGCGGCACCGGCGCGATCTCCGCGCCGAGCTACACGCTGGCCAACGCCAACACCATCGGCGGCACCAGCGGTGCGGCGGCGGATGTCGGCAACGGTTTCGCGAAGGTCGACACCGCCCTGGGCGTGTTGAACACCACGGCGAACAAGGGCTTCAACATCTCCGCCGATGCGGGCGCGACCTCGCAGAACATCGCTCCGGGCGCGACGGCGAAGTTCGCCGCCGGCACGAACGCCACGGTGAGCCGTTCGACCGACACCATCACCTTCGGTGTGGTGAACAACCCGACCTTCAGCGGCCTGATCACCGCCAACGGCGGCTTCAGGGTCGGTGCGTCGCAATCCATCGACATGGGCGCCAACAAGGTCACCAACGTCGCCGACGCCACGCTGGCCGCGAACAACAAGGACGCCGCCACCGGCGGCCAGCTCTACACGACCAATTCGATCGTCACCAAGCAGGGCACCGACGCGGCGGCCGCGCTCGGCGGGACCGCCGCCTACAACAGCGGTACCGGCGCGATCTCCGCGCCGAGCTACACGCTGGCCAACGCCAACACCATCGGTGGCACCACCGGCGCGGCGGCGGATGTCGGCGACGGTTTCGCGAAGGTCGATACCGCGCTGGGCGTGCTGGGCACCACCGTGAACAAGGGCATCAACATCAGTGCCGACGCGGGCGCCACTTCGCAGAACATCGCTCCGGGTGCGACGGTGAACTTCGCCGCCGGCACGAATGCCACGGTGAGTCGCGCGGGCGACACCGTCACCTACGGTGTCGTCGCCAACCCGACCTTCAGCGGCCTGCTGACGGCCAACGGCGGCTTCAAGGTCGGTGCGTCGCAGTCCATCGACATGGGTGCCAACAAGGTCACCAACGTCGCCGACGCCACGCTGGCGGCGAATAACAAGGACGCCGTCACGGGCGGCCAGCTGTACGCGACCAATCAGGCCGTGGCGCAGAACGTGACCGACATCGGCGCGCTCGACGGCCGCGTCACGACCGCCGAAGGCAACATCACCACGATCCAGGGCGATGTCAGCACGATCAACACGAACGTCAGCAACATCGACGCCCGTGTGACGAACAACGAAGGCGACATCAGCACGCTCAATACCAATGTCAGCAACATCGACAGCCGCGTCACGAACGTCGAAGGCTCGGTGACCAACATCACCAACCAGTTCAACTCCGGCGAGCTCGGCCTGGTGAAGCAGGACGCCACCTCGCGCCTGATCACGGTGGCCTCCGACAGCGACGGCGGTGAAGTCAACTTCGCCGGAACCGCCGGCGAGCGCAAGCTGACGGGTGTGGCCGACGGCGCGGTCGCCGCGGGCAGCAAGGAGGCGGTGAACGGCGGTCAGCTCGATACGACCAATCAGGCCGTGGCCCAGAACGCGTCCGACATCGGTGTGCTCGACGGTCGCGTGACGACCGCCGAAGGCGATATCTCCACGATTCAGGGCGACGTCTCGACGATCAATACGAACATCAGCAACATCGATGGTCGCGTCACCACCTCCGAGTCGAACATCACCAATCTCGACGGCCGCGTCACGCAGAACGAGGGCGACATCTCCACGATCCAGGGCGACGTCTCCACGCTCAACACGAACGTCAGCAACATCGATGGCCGTGTGACGAACATCGAAGGTTCGGTCACCAACATCACCAACCAGCTCACCACCGGTGAAATCGGCCTGGTTAAGCAGGACGCCACATCGCGTCTGATCACCGTCGCCTCCGACAGCGACGGCGGTGAAGTCAACTTCGCCGGAACCGCCGGGGAGCGCAAGCTGACGGGCGTCGCCGACGGCACGGTCGCTGCGGGCAGCAAGGAAGCCGTGAACGGCGGCCAGCTCGACACGACCAACCAGGCCGTGGCGCAGAACGCGTCCGACATTGGCGCGCTCGACGGCCGCATGACGACCGCCGAGGGCAACATCACCGACCTCGATAGCCGTGTCACCCAGAACGAAGGCGACATCTCCACGATCCAGGGCGATGTCTCGACGATCAACACTAACATCAGCAACATCGATGGCCGTGTCACCACCGCCGAGTCGAACATCACGAACCTCGACGGCCGTGTCACGAACAACGAAGGCGACATCACCACGCTCAACACGAACGTCAGCAACATCGATGGTCGTGTGACGAACATCGAAGGTTCGGTCACGAATATCACCAACCAGCTCACCACCGGCGAGATCGGCCTGGTGAAGCAGGACGCGACCTCGCGCCTGATCACCGTGGCCGCCGACAGCGACGGCGGTGAGGTCAACTTCGCCGGCACCGCCGGTGAGCGCAAGCTGACGGGCGTGGCCGACGGCACGGTCGCTGCGGGCAGCAAGGAAGCCGTGAATGGCGGCCAGCTCGACACGACCAACCAGGCCGTGGCGCAGAACGCGTCCGACATCGGTGCGCTGGATGGCCGTATGACGACCGCCGAGGGCAACATCACCGACCTCGATAGCCGTGTCACCCAGAACGAAGGCGACATCTCCACGATCCAGGGCGATGTCTCGACGATCAACACTAACATCAGCAACATCGATGGCCGTGTGACGCAGAACGAAGGCGACATCTCCACGCTCAACACCAGCGTCAGCAACATTGACGGCCGCGTCACCACCGCCGAGTCGAACATCACGAACCTCGACAACCGCGTCACGCAGAACGAAGGCGACATCACCACGATCCAGGGCGATGTCTCGACGATCAACACGAACATCAGCAACATCGATGGCCGCGTGACGCAGAACGAAGGCGACATCTCCACGCTCAATGCCAACGTCACCAACATCACAAACCAGCTCAACACCGGCGAAATCGGCCTGGTGAAGCAGGACGCCTCGTCGCGCCTGATCACCGTCGCCTCCGGTAGCGATGGCGGTGAAGTCAACTTCGCCGGCACCGCTGGCGAGCGCAGGCTGACGGGTGTGGCCGACGGCACGGTCGCCGCCGGCAGCAAGGAAGCGGTGAATGGCAGTCAGCTCGATACGACCAACCAGGCCGTGGCGCAGAACGCGTCCGACATTGGCGCGCTCGACGGCCGCATGACGACCGCCGAGGGCAACATCACCACGATCCAGGGCGACGTCTCGACGATCAACACGAACATCAGCAACATCGATGGCCGCGTCACCAACGCCGAGTCGAACATCACGAACCTCGACAACCGCGTCACGCAGAACGAAGGCGATATCTCCACGATCCAGGGCGACGTCTCCACGCTCAACACGAACGTCAGCAACATCGATGGCCGTGTGACGAACATCGAAGGTTCGGTCACCAACATCACCAACCAGCTCACCACCGGCGAAATCGGCCTGGTGAAGCAGGACGCCACCTCGCGCCTGATCACCGTGGCCGCCGACAGCGACGGCACGGAAGTCAACTTCGCCGGCACCGCCGGGGAGCGCAAGCTGACGGGCGTCGCCGACGGCACGGTCGCTGCGGGCAGCAAGGAAGCCGTGAATGGCGGTCAGCTCGACACGACCAATCAGGCCGTGGCGCAGAACGCGTCCCACATCGGTGCGCTGGATGGTCGCGTGACGACTGCCGAAGGCAACATCACCACGATCCAGGGCGACGTCTCGACGATCAATACGAACATCAGCAACCTTGATGGCCGTGTGACGCAGAACGAAGGTGACATCACTACGCTCAACACCAACGTCACCAACATCACCAACCAGCTCAACACCGGCGAAATCGGCCTGGTGAAGCAGGACGCTACCTCGCGCCTGATCACGGTGGCTTCCGGCAGCGATGGCGGTGAAGTCAACTTCGCCGGCGCCGCCGGTGAGCGCAAGCTGACGGGTGTGGCCAACGGTACGGTCGCCGCCGGAAGTAAGGAAGCGGTGAATGGCGGTCAGCTCGATACGACCAACCAGGCCGTGGCCCAGAACGCGTCGGACATCGGTGCGCTGGATGGCCGCGTGACGACCGCCGAAGGCGACATCTCCACGATCCAGGGCGATGTCTCGACGATCAACACGAGCATCAGCAACCTTGATGGCCGTGTGACGCAGAACGAAGGTGACATCACCAACCTCGACGGCCGCGTGACGCAGAACGAAGGTGACATCACTACGCTCAACACCAACGTCAGCAACATCTATGGCCGCGTCACCACCGCCGAGTCGAACATCACGAACCTCGACGGCCGTGTCACGCAGAACGAAGGCGACATCTCCACGCTCAACACCAACGTCACCAACATCACCAACCAGCTAAACACCGGTGAAATCGGCCTGGTGAAGCAGGACGCCACCTCGCGCCTGATCACCGTGGCGGCCGGCAGCGATGGCGGTGAAGTCAACTTCGCCGGCACCGCTGGCGAGCGAAAGCTGACGGGTGTGGCCAACGGCACGGTCGCCGCGGGCAGCAAGGAGGCGGTGAATGGCGGCCAGCTCGATGCGACCAATCAGGCCGTGGCGCAGAACGCGTCCGACATCGGCGCGCTCGACGGTCGCGTGACGACCGCCGAGGGCAACATCGCCACGATCCAGGGCGACGTCTCGACGATCAATACGAACATCAGCAACCTTGATGGCCGTGTGACGCAGAACGAAGGTGACATCACTACGCTCAACACCAACGTCAGCAACATCGATGGCCGCGTCACCACCGCCGAGTCGAACATCACCAATCTCGACAACCGCGTCACGCAGAACGAAGGCGACATCTCCACGATCCAGGGCGATGTCTCGACGCTCAACACCAGCGTCGCCAACATCACGAACCAGCTCAACACCGGCGAAATCGGCCTGGTGAAGCAGGACACCACGTCGCGTCTGATCACCGTGGCGGCCGGTAGCGATGGCGGTGAGGTCAACTTCGCCGGAACCGCCGGTGAGCGAAAGCTGACGGGTGTGGCCAACGGTACGGTCGCCGCCGGCAGCAAGGAGGCGGTGAATGGCGGTCAGCTCGACACGACCAATCAGGCCGTGGCGCAGAACGCGTCCGACATCGGTGCGCTGGACGGCCGCGTGTCGAACGCCGAAGGCAACATCACCACGATCCAGGGCGATGTCTCCACGATCAACACCAACATCAGCAACCTCGATGGCCGTGTGACGCAGAACGAAGGTGACATCACCACGATCAACACAAACGTCAGCAACCTCGACGGCCGCGTGACCACTGCCGAAGGCAACATCACCACGCTGCAGGGTGACGTGTCGACGATCAACACCAACGTCACCAACATCACCAACCAGCTCAACACCGGCGAAATCGGCCTGGTGAAGCAGGACGCCACCTCGCGCCTGATCACGGTGGCTTCCGGCAGCGATGGCGGTGAAGTCAACTTCGCCGGCACCGCCGGTGAGCGCAAGCTGACGGGCGTCGCCAACGGCAACGTCGCCGCGGGCAGCAAGGAAGCGGTGAACGGCGGTCAGCTGTACACGACCGAGCAGAACGTGGCCCAGAACGGGACCGATATCCGCGCGCTCGATGGTCGCATGACGACCGCCGAAGGCAACATCACCACGATCCAGGGCGATGTCGCGACGATCAACACGAACATCGGCAGCCTCGACGGCCGCGTGACGCAGAACGAAGGCGACATCGCCACGCTCAATACGAACGTCAGCAACATCGATGGCCGCGTGACGACCGCCGAAGGCAACATCACCAACCTCGACAGCCGCGTCACGAGGAACGAAGGCGACATCACCACGCTCAACACGAACGTCAGCAACATCGACGGTCGCGTGACGAACGTCGAAGGCTCGATGACGCACATCACCAACCAGCTCAACAACGGTGAGATCGGCCTGGTGCAGTACGACGCCGCTTCGGACATGGTCACGGTCGCCGCCGGCAAGGCTGGTGCGGCGGTGAACTTCCGCAACAGCACCGGTGCCTCGCGCCGCCTGCTGGGCGTGGCGGCCGGTGCGGCCGACGAGGACGCGGTGAACGTCTCGCAGCTGTCCAAGGCGATGGGCGGTACGGCGTCCTACGATCCGGCCACGGGCGCCTACACCGGTCCGGTGTACACGATGACCAATGCCGATGGTTCCACCACCCAGGTCAACGGTGTGGGCGGCGCGCTGGGCAACATCGACGCGCGCGTCTACAACACCACCACGCAGGTGCAGAACATCGCCACGCAGCTGTCCAGCGGCACGATCGGCATGGTCCAGCAGTCCGCGGCCGGCGCCAACCTCACGGTCGGCAAGGACGCCGACGGTGCGGCAGTGGACTTCGCCGGTACGGCCGGTGCGCGCAGGCTGGTGAGCGTCGCCGACGGCACGGTCGCCGCGCGCAGCCAGGAAGCCGTGAACGGCGGCCAGCTGCACACGGTGGCCCAGTCGATGGCCACGGCCATCGGCGGCGGTTCGACGGTCAATACCGACGGTTCGATCTCGGCGCCGACCTTCACCGTGACCAATGCCGACGGTTCCACCTCGCAGGTGCACAGCATGGGCGAAGCGGTGACCAGCATCGACAACCGCGTCACCAACGTCGATAACCGCATGACGAACGTGGAAGGCTCCATCACCAGCATCACCAAGCAGATCAACGAAGGTGGAGTCGGTCTGGTGAAGCAGGACGCCGCCACGCAGGACATCACCATCGCCAAGGACACCGGCGGCACGTCGGTCAATGTTGCGGGTACGGCGGGCGATCGCTCGATCACCGGCGTCGCCAGCGGCGTGGCCGACAACGATGCGGTGAATGTCGCGCAGCTGAAGAAGGCCGGCGTGCTCTCCGAGGACGGCCAGGCCAAGTCGGTCATCGCGTACGACACCCCGACCAGCATCACGCTGGGCGGTCCCGATGCCACCGCGCCGGTGGCGTTGCACAACGTCGCCGACGGCACGGCCGATCACGACGCGGTCAACGTCAGCCAGCTCAACCAGCGCCTGGATCGCTACACCACCGAAGTGATCACGCAGGCCAACGACTACACCGACCAGCGCATCGGCGATGTGTGGTCGGGCATGGAGAAGGTGGCACGCGAAGTGGTGAAGCAGGATCGCCGCATCAGCGCGCAGGGTGCGATGTCGATCGCCCAGTCGCAGATGGCCGCCGGTGCCGCCGCGGCTGCGGTCGGCAACCCGAACGGCGCCTGGTCGGTCGGCCTGGGCTACGAGCAGGGGCAGGGCGCGTTCTCCGCCGGCTACGCCAAGCCGATCGGCAAGGCCAGCCAGATCAGCTTCGGCGCGTCGGTGAGCGGTAACGACTCGGCGGTCGGCATGGGCTTCGCGCACAAGCTGTAACGAAGGCCTGCACCTTCAAGCCGGGAAACGAGGAACGGAGCGGGCAACCGCTCCGTTCCTTTTTTGCGTCCGTCGTTTCAGTAGCCCGCGTAAGCGAAGCGCACGCGGGAGCGCTCGACGTTTCCGCGCGCGACCCGACGTGTAGACCCCGGTTGCGGCCTTCGGCCTTACCCGGGCTACGAAAACGGATTTGCAGCATGGCGAATCACAATCGGACGATTCCGAAAAACGAAAACGCCAGGCGTTCGTTCACTCACCATCCATCGCCGAAGCGTGGATGTACCTCTGGACAGACGTCAGATGTTCGATTTCTCCGCGCGAAATGCGTGAAACGAATGCGCGTCGCGCAGTCAAAAGCACGATCCACACATAGGAATCGTCCGAAAAAGCAATAAGTCGGCCTAAAAAAGTCAATCACTTAGACGGCGATCAACCATTCATGGCGAATCATCTGATGGGAGAAAAGTTCTCGCGGGACGAGCATCACCTCCGTTGCGAAGCACAGCGCATCCAACGCTCCTCTCTCGATAACTCTCTCTCCAGGTGAATGTCATGAACAAGATTTTCCGCATCGTCTTCAACGCTTCGACCGGTCGTTATGTCGTGGCTTCCGAAATGGCCAAGGGCCGCACGAAGGCATGTGCCATGAAGGTCGGCGCCACGCTGCTGGGCGTCGTCGGTCTGTCGGTCGTTGCTCCCGCTGCATTCGCAGGCACCCTCGTCAACTGCACCGGCGGCGGCGCTGGTGGTTGGTCGAGCGACGGTGGCAATGGTGGCGGCGCTTGGGGACAGAACTCGAACTACGCCGGCTGTAATTCTGCGAGCACCAACACGGGCATCGTGCTGAACGAGCTCAATAACAGCACCCTGCCGCAGGCCAACACGGCCGCCATCACCGTCGGTCAGACGAAGTACAACGCGGCCGGTACGGTGTGGGTGTACGGCCCGAAGGGCATCAAGCTGGACGGCGCCACGACGACGACGGGCCTGGCGACGTTCAACCTCGGCGCCGACATGACGGGCCACAAGGTCGTCAATCTCGCCGACGGCATCATCGCCAGCGCCAGCGAGGACGCCATCAACGGCGGCCAGCTGTTCGACAGCAACAAGGCCATTGCGGCTGCGTTCGGTGGCGGTTCCGTCGTGAGCGCCAGCGGCTACGTCTCCGCGCCCAGCTATGCGCTGACGAACGCCAATGCCGTCGCTGGCAGCAGCGGTGCGGCGAGCGATATCGACGCCGGCTTCGGCAAGGTCGATGCCGCCCTCGGCGCGCTCGACAGCCGCGTGACCGCCAACGCCAACAACATCTCGTCGCTGCAGACCAACGTCACCAACATGGCCGCCAACCTGCTGGTCAAGCAGGCCTCGGCCGGTCAGAACCTGACCGTGGGTGCGGCCACCGACGGCGCGGCCGTCGACTTCAACGGCACGGCGGGCACCCGCAAGCTGGTGGGCGTCTCCGAAGGCGATATCTCGGCGACCAGCAAGGAAGCCATCAACGGCTCGCAGCTGTACGCCACCAACCAGCAGGTTGCGGCGAACACGGCGGCCATCTCCGGTCTGGACACCCGCATGGGCCAGGCGGAAACCGACATCGCCGGCCTGAAGGGTCGCGCCGATGCGACCGATGCCGCCGTCGCCAAGAACACGTCCGACATCTCGAAGAACACCACCGATATCTCGAAGAACACCTCGGACATCGCCAGGAACACGACGGACATCGCGAAGAACACCACCGACATAAGCGATCTGCAGAACCGTGCCGATGCGACGGACTCCGCGGTCGCCCAGAACACGGCCGACATCTCGAAGAACACCTCGGACATCGCCAAAAACACCACCGACATCGCGAAGAACACCACCGACATCGGCGACCTGCAGAACCGCGCTGACGCAACGGACTCCGCGGTCGCCCAGAACACGGCCGACATCTCGAAGAACACCTCGGACATCGCGAAGAACACCACCGACATCAGCGACCTGCAGAACCGCGCCGACGCGACGGACTCCGCGGTGGCCCAGAACACGGCCGACATCTCGAAGAACACCTCGGACATCGCGAAGAACACCACCGACATCAGCGACCTGCAGAACCGTGCCGACGCGACGGACTCCGTGGTGGCCCAGAACTCGGCCGACATCTCGAAGAACACCTCGGATATCGCGAAGAACACCACGGACATCAGCGACCTTCAGAACCGCGCCGACACCAGCGAAGCCGCCATCGCGCAGAACACGACCGATATCGCCAGGAACACCAGCGATATCGCCGCGCTCGACGGCCGCATGGGCGACGCGGAGACCAACATCACCAACCTCGACAACCGCGTGACGAACGTGGAAGGCAGCGTCAACACCCTGAGCCAGCAGATCAACAACGGTGAAGTGGGTCTGGTGAAGCAGGACGCGAGCAGCCGTCTGATCACGGTCGCCGCCGACAAGGACGGCTCCGAGGTGAACTTCGCCGGCACGGCGGGCGACCGCAAGCTCAGCGGCGTGGCCGACGGTGAAGTCTCCGCGACCAGCCACGAGGCCGTGAACGGTTCGCAGCTCAACGCGACCAACGACCGCGTCGCCGCCGCCGAGTCCAACATCGTCAACCTCGATCAGCGCACCACGCAGAACGAAGGCGACATCGCGAATCTCGACCAGCGTCAGACGAAGACCGAGGGCGACGTCGTCAACCTCGACCAGCGCACGACGAAGAACGAGGGCGACATCGCGAACCTCGACCAGCGTCAGACGAAGACCGAAGGCGACGTGGTCAACCTCGACAACCGCACCACGAAGAACGAGGGCGACATCGCCAGCCTCGATCAGCGTCAGACGAAGACCGAGGGCGACGTCGTCAACATCGACCAGCGCACCACGAAGAACGAGGGCGACATCACCAAGATCGACAACCGCACCACGAAGAACGAAGGCGACATCGCGAACCTCGACCAGCGCCAGACGAAGACCGAGGGCGACGTGTCGCAGCTGCGCGACGGCGTGGATGGCCTGGACGGTCGCATGACGACGGTGGAAACCAACGTTGCCGGCCTGAACGAGAAGCTGGCCAAGACCGGCCAGGAAGTGATCACGCAGTCGCGTGCCTACACCGACAAGCGCGTCGAAGAGCTGCACAGCGAGATGGACGACCGCTTCAACGTGCAGGACAAGCGCATCGACCGCATGGGTGCGATGGGCAGCGCGATGTCGATGATGACGGCTTCGCTGGGCGGCCTGCACACGCAGAACCGCGCCGCGGTCGGCACCGGCTTCGTGAACGGCGAGAAGGCCCTGTCGGTCGGCTACCAGCGTGCGATCAGCGACCGCGCCAACTTCTCGCTCGGCGGCGCGTTCACCCACGACGACCGTTCGGTCGGCGCCGCGGTGGGTATCGGCTGGTAAGCGACATCACGCAGTACCTGGAAAGTGCGACACCCGATGCCGCGGCGATCTTCGCCGCGGCATTGGTTTTTCTGTCCCAACGTCATTCCGGCGTTGACGCTCCGTTGCCCCTCATTCGCCCCGGATCGAGTCCGGGACAGGCTCTTCGGCCTTCGCCCGGAGGAGAAGGGAAAGAGCAGGAGCTCGCTTCGTGTTGCTACTTCTTCGCGTTGAACACATCCACATCCGCACGCAGTCTCGACGCCCAAGGAGTGTCGAAACTCTGATCGTAGCGGGACCCACCTCCGTCATTCCGGTGGGTTTTTTATGCCTGAAAATCCAGGCATTCCGACGTCGGTAGTTCTGCGTCGGGAGGGTGGCTGAATAGAACACCTCGCGAGAGGGAATACGCCCAGCCGACTACGTACGGTTTTCGAACCTCCCGACACCTTGCGTCGCAATCCCGCGACGCAAGCCGGCCGTTCGCTGGAGACCCCCACGATGCAAAAGGATGTCTGCTGTTCCCACGCCGCATTCGCCGGCGTGCTGTTGCCCAATTTCGCGCATCACAAACTGAAGCAGGCGCGCGACCAGCTCGTGTTGCTGGCGCAACTCGCCGGTTCGCGAGGCGAAGGCGAAGATACCGAGTTCCGCATCGCGCCCGACGCGCTGGCGGAGTTGTTCGAACGGCAGGCGGCCTACCTGGACGAAGTGCTCGACTGCGTGCTCGACGCGCCGCCTTGAGGGCTGCGGGCGCCTTGCCCTCATCCGCCTGCCGGCACCTTCTCCCGCTTGCGGGAGAAGGGTCGCTTCGATTCGCGATGGTGTGCGCCATCACGCAAAAAGAACGCCGCCCCCTCACGCCCGTTTCGATCAACCCCGACAGGCGTATCCTGTCGGCCACGTCAGGGAGGGCGCGATGGCCAGCATTCCGTTCCAGCTCCAGCAACTCGACCACGTCGTCCTTCGCGTGCGCGATGTCCCTGGCATGGTGGCCTTCTACCGCGACGTGCTCGGCTGCAGCGTCGAAAGGGTGCAGGAGGCCATCGGCCTCACGCAGTTGCGCGCCGGCGCGTCGCTGATCGACCTGGTCGACGTGGATGGCAAGCTCGGCCGCATGGGCGGCGCCGCGCCCGGGGAGCAGGCCCGCAACATGGACCACTTCTGCCTGCGCGTGGAGCCGTTCGACGTGGACGCCATCACCGCGCACCTGCATTCCCACAATGTGCGGATCGGCGAGTTCGGCTCGCGTTACGGCGCGGAAGGCGAGGGCCCGTCGCAGTATCTGTTCGACCCGGAAGGCAATCTGGTGGAGCTGAAAGGCCCGCCTGCGAAGTAACCCGCTACCGGCACGAACCCGACCTCACCGACTGCGACCCCACGAATCCCGAACCAGACGCAATGCCCAACCAACCCCCCAGCCTCACCATCCCCATCCGCGTCCTCGCCCTGCTGCTCGGCGGGCTGGCGATGTTCGGTCCGTTCTCGATCGACACCATCTTCCCGGCGTTTCCAGCGATCGGCGCGCAGTTCGGCGCCGACAAGCTTCAGATGCAGCAGACCATCAGCGTCTATCTGATCGCCTACGCGGCGATGAGCATCGTGCACGGGCCGCTGTCGGATGCGATCGGCCGCAAGCGCGTGATCCTCGGCGGACTGATCGTGTTCGCCATCGCCTCTGCCGGTTGCGCGCTGGCGAAGGACCTGCCGACGCTGCTCGCGTTCCGCGCGTTGCAGGGCCTGTCGTCGGGCGTGGGCCTGATCGTCGGCCGCGCGGTGATCCGCGACGTCCTGCACGGCGACGACGCGCAGCGGCTGATGAGCCAGGTGTCGATGATCTTCGGCGTCGCGCCCGCGCTGGCGCCGGTGATCGGCGGCTGGATCCTCGGCGTCGCGCACTGGCCGGCGATCTTCTGGTTCCTCGTCGCGTTCTCGGTGGTGCTGCTCGTCGCCACGTGGCGCGCGTTGCCGGAAACGCATCCACCGCAGGCGCGTTTGCCGCTCGCGCCCAAACGCCTGCTGCGCGATTACGTCGCGATCATCATCAACCCGCGTTTCCAGCGCCTTTCCGCCGCCGCCGCGTTCAACTTCGCCGCGCTGTGGGTGTACATCGCCTCGGCGCCCGCGTTCGTGCTCGACATCCTCAAACTCAACGAACGCCAGTTCGGCTGGTTCTTCGTACCGATGATCAGCGGCATGATCCTGGGCGCGTTCGTGTCCGGGCGCACGGCGGGCAAGATCAGCGGCGCGAAGCTGGTGTCGATCGGCTTTGCGTGTTCGGCCGTCGCGATGGCGATGAACCTGGGCTACAACCTGTTCACCGACGCGCCGCACGTGCCGTGGGCGGTGCTGCCGATGACGCTCAACGCGTTCGGCATCGCGCTGGTGTTTCCGATCGTGACGCTCGCGATCCTCGACATGTACCCGCGCCAGCGCGGCTCGGCGTCGTCGTTGCAGGCGTTCACCGGTCTCGTGCTAAATGCGGCGATCGCGGGCATCCTGTCGCCGATGATCAGCGACCACGCGCTGTGGCTGATCGCCACCGCGATTGCGTTCCTGACCATCGCGTTCGGCTTCTGGCGCTGGGAAGCGCGCGTGTCGCGGATGCGTTCGCGGGGCGAGGGATCGACGACGGTGCCGGGCGAGACCCTGTAAGCGGTGACTCGAACACCCACGTAGCCCGGGTAAGGCCGAAGGCCGCACCCGGGTGGCGGAGCCTCGCGCTCGACGGTGCTGACCGGGTGCGCTTCGCTTACCCGGGCTACGGGATGGGGTGAGGCCGAAGCGAATCAGGCCCGCCGGCGCATCCACGCATACAGCGGGAGGCCGGCGACGATCAGCACCGCGCCCCACGCCAGCGCCTCGTTGCCGATGCCGAACATCGCGTAGAGGCTGTAGGCCAATGCGAGTGCCGCGATCGTGCGGCTCACCGCGCCCGTGCCGCGCACCAGCCATGCGGCGCTGCTCACCACATACGGCAGCAGCGTTGCGGCGGTCGAGAGCAGGATCGAGAACGTGAACACCTGCACCAGCGAGCGGCTGTAGTTCGTCGTCACCAGCGCGCTGGCGAGCAGGCTGCTGACGATCACGCCGACCACCGGCGTGCCACCCTTGTCGAGTCGGGTGAACGACTTCGGGAACAGGCCGTCGCGCGCCGCCGCGAGCGGCAACTGCGCCGACAGCAGGATCCAGCCGTTGAGCGCGCCGAAGCAGGAAATCGCCATGACGACGGCAAGCGTCACGCCGGCCGCCGGTCCCCACAGCGTACGTGCCGCATCGGCCATTGGCGCCTGCGACTGCGCGAGCACTTCGCGCGGCAGCAGGCCGAGCACGGCGGTGCAGGCGAGGATCGTCGCAACGCCCGCGAGCAGCGCGCCCAGCACCGTCGCGCGCGGCACGGTGGTTTGCGCGTTCTCGGTCGAACCGGCCGGCACCGTCGCCGCTTCGAGGCCGAGCATCGCCCACAGCGTCAGCGCGACGGTGGCATTGGCGACGTGCGGCAAACTTTCATTCGTCGGATTGAACGGCGTGTAGTGCGAGGTGTCGACGAACCACAGCGCGATCAGGCCGAACAACAGCAGCGGCAGCAGTTTCAGTGCGGTGGTGACCAGCTGCAGGTTGCCGGCTTCGCGCAGGCCGATCAGGTTCACGCCGCTGCACACCCACAACGCGCCGAGCGCACACGCGGCCGCACGCAGCGGCGTGGCGGTGAGCGGCGGGAAGATCGCGCCCATGCTGCCGGCGAAGGCGACCGCAATCGCGGCGGTGGCGCACCAGATCGAGATCCAGTAACTCCAGGCGATCACGAACCCCGGCAATTCGCCGAATGCGTTTCGCGCGAACACGTACGGCCCACCGGTCTGCGGCCAGCGCATTGCCAGTCGCGCGAAGGTGATCGCCAGCAACATCGCGCCGGCCAGCGTGATGCCCCAGCCGAGCAGGCTCGCCGCGCCGAACGGCGCCAGCGCGGCGGGCAAGAGGAACGCGCCGGAGCCGATCATGCTGCCGACCACGAGCGCGGTGGCGGACCAGAAGCCGAGGGGACGGGTCGGGGTTGTCACGCGGCAGACATCCTTCGATGTGCGGTAGCTGGAGGTAAAACCGGAAGCTTCGACGCGGATCGACTACTCGCTATCGGCCCGATACACCGCACGCAACACTTCGTGGAAGTGATGCACCGCGTTCTCGCGCAATGGATTCAAACGCCCCGGTTCGTACGATCCCGACGACAATCCGCGCTGCACGTCCTCGCAGATCGTCAGGTCCTCCAGCTGCACCTCGTCGCTGAAATCGCGGTCCGCTTCGCGACGCTGGTGCGCTTCGTCGCTCTCGTCCATCGCGTAGTAGAAATCGAACTCCACGCGGCAACGGTCCACGCCCTTGGGCACGACGCGGTTGGTCTGCAGACGGCCCGGCAGGATGTTGAGCATCGTGTTCGGCCACATCCAGTAGTACAGGGCGTCGCCGTCGCCATAGAGGCCGTCGCCACTTTCGAGCGGGCTGAACTGGTACGAATACCACTGCGCCGTTTCGGTGATGTAGCTGCGGTAATCGAGCAGCTTGTTGAGGCCCGGATGGATGTGCGGGACGTGGTAGCCCTCGAGGTAGTTGTCCACGTACACCTTCCAGTTGCACGCGACGTCGTAGCCCACGCGGCGATGGTGGCCGTAGCGTTCCAGGTGGCGGTTCGCGCCGAGCCGCGCATCGATGCCTTCGACGAACGCGTCGAAATCCGGAGCGCGCGCTTCATCCACTGCTGCGAACACCAGCCCCTGCCACACGCGTACCGCGAGCTGCGGAAGGCGGATGTCGCCGGGGACGAAGTCGGGCGCCGTGCCCATTTCAGGCGCCGAGCGCAGCACGCCGTCGAGCGTGTAGGTCCAGCCGTGGTAGCGGCAGCGCAGCGATTTCGCGGCGAGCCCGTCGCAGCTGGCGATCGGCCCCGCGCGATGGCGGCACACGTTGTGGAACACGCGGATTTCGCCATCCGCGCCACGCACCGCGATCACCGGCAGTCCGGCGAAATCGCCGACGACGTGATCGCCGGCCTCGCGCAGCTGGCATACATGCGCGAGCAGTTGCCAGCCGGCGTCGAAGATGGCGCGGCGGTCGATCGCCGGCATCGCCGGATCGGCGTAAAAGCGCGCGGGCAGGGCGGTCGCGTGATCCAGCGGCTGGCTGGACAGCGCGGCGGGGTCGAACAGGTCCGGACGGTTCATGCGCGCAGCCTACCGCGCGTCGGGGCCAAAGTCGCGCGGCGCGTGCGGGCTGCGGATGGAACGAAAAAGGCCGGCAATCGCCGGCCTTTTCTCACTTCGACGGGGGCGCCGCCGCGCGTTCATCGGCCACGCGCCGGGCCACATCCGCCAGCATCGCGTCCAGTTCGGCGCGGTCGTGCACCTGTCCGTGCTGCACGACGGCATGGATCTGCTTCGTCGCCGCGATGTCGCGCAGCGGATCGGCATCCAGCAGCACCACGTCGGCCACCTTGCCGGCGGCCAGCGTGCCGTATTCATCGTCGTGGCCGAGGAAACGGGCGCCGTTGATGGTCGCGGCCTGCAGCGACTGCTGCGGCGTCAGGCCGTAGTGCACCAGCCAGCCCAGCTCCTGGTGCAGGCCGATGCCGGGGTAGTTGTACGAGTTGAGGAAGCCCGCATCGGTGCCGGCGAGGATCGTCATGCCGGCCTTCTGCATCATCGGCAGCACGCCCGCACTGGTTTCGAAACGTTCGTGGCGGCGCGCGATGGCCTGCGCATCGTCCTTCGCCGCGCGCTCGACGCGCCAGGTGTAGGTCGCCTGCAATCCGGGGCCGATGTACTTCAGGTAGGGATCGTTGCGGTGATCGTCCTGGTCGAGGTAGGTCACCACGCGGCTGCCGTTGATCGTCGGCGTGATCGCCGTGCCGTGGCGCGCGAGGTTGCGGTAGGCGGCCATGGCGCGTGCGGGATCGAAGGTCGCGTTCCACTGCGTCCAGGCGTCGCGGCTGTTGATCTCGCCGCGCGCGATCTTCTCGCCCAGCGACTTCTCCAGCGGCGAACCGGCCTTGTACGCGTAGTCGAAGTGTTCGATCGAATCCAGGCCCGCCGCGCTCACTTCTTCGAGCGTGAGCGAATAGGGAACGTGCGCCGAGGTTTTCAGGCCGCGGCGATCTGCTTCCTTCACCGCTGCCATGAACAGTTCCGGCGACAGCGTGTTGTCGGTGATCTTGACGAAGTCGACCTTCCAGCCCTGCAGCTGGTCGAGCGCGGCGTTGAGTTCGTCGGTGGTGCCGATTTCGATGTCGCCAGGCCAGATCGACTTGTAGCCTTCGATCTTCGGCCCCGAGGTGAAGATGCGCGGGCCGGCGAGTTCGCCTTTCGCGATCTGGTCGCGCCACTGCAGCACGCTCGGGCTCAGGTCGCCGGCGCAGTCGCGCACCGCGGTGATGCCGTGCGCGAGGTAAAGCGGCAGCAGGTTGCGGTTTTCCCCGATCAGCGCATCGCCGCCGCCGAAATGGACGTGCATGTCCCACAGGCCGGGAATGGCGAACTTGCCGTTCGCGTCGAGCACGTTCGCGGCTTCGTACTTCTTCGCCTGCTTCGCATCGGCGATGGCGAGGATGTGCCCATCGCGAACGGCGATGGTGCGATGCGGTTGCAGCTTGCCGGACACGACGTCGACGACGGTGGCGTCGCGGATGAGCAGGTCGACGCGCTCGGCGGCGCTAGCGGCGAACGGCAGCGCGGCGGCGATGGCGAGGGGGGCGAGGGCGAGTGAAGCAAGGCGCTTGTTCATCCCGCCACGATACCCGCGCCTGCGTGGTGCCTGCGCTACGCGTATTGGCGGGAAAGCCGTGCGATGTCGCAAAAAAGGAAACGGCCGGGGATGCCGGCCGTTTCCATCGCGCAGTCAGGTTCGGACTCAGCCCTGCCTGGGCGCGGTCTTCTCAGGCGTGTCCTGTTTCGCCGGAGCGGCGGGCGTGGTCGCCGGAGCGGCCGGAGCCGGAGCCGCCGATGCATCGGCCTGCCAGCCGCAGGTCTTGCCTTCGTTCTGCTGCTTCAGCCACGTCTGCAGCGGCGCGAAGTATTCCAGCACCGCGGAGGCATCCATCTGCTCGCCGCCGGTGAGTTCCTTAAGCGTCTTCTGCCAAGGCTGGCTCGCGCCCTTGCTGAGCATCGCCTGGAAGCGCGCGCCGGCTTCCTTGTTGCCGTAGAAGCTGCACTCGTACAGCGGGCCCTTGAAGCCCGACGCGTCGCACAGCGCCTTGTAGAACTGGAACTGCAGCACGTGCGAGAAGAAGTAACGCGTGTACGGCGTGTTGCCCGGCACGTGGTACTTCGCACCCGGATCGAAGAACTCCTCGCCACGCGCGGTGGCCGGGGCGACGCCCTGGTACTTCGCCTTCAGTTCCCACCACGCCTTGTTGTAGTCGGCCGGCTTGATGGAGCCGTCGAACACGCCCCAGCGCCAGCGGTCGATCATCAGGCCGAACGGCAGGAACGCGACCTTCGCCAGTGCCATGCGCATCTGCGCGTTGACCACCGCTTCGTTGCTGACCTGCTGCTCGCCTGCCAGGCCGATCGACTGCAGGTACTTCGGCGTCATCGACAGCACGATGGTGTCGCCGATGGCTTCATGGAAACCATCGTGCGCGCCCTGCTGGAACAGCGGCGGCAGCTTGTTGTACGCCAGGTAGTAATAGACGTGGCCGAGCTCGTGGTAGATCGTCGTGAAATCTTCCTCGTTCGGCTTGATGCACATCTTGGTGCGCACGTCGCCGGCCATGTTCATGTCCCACGCGCTGGCGTGGCAGACCACGTCGCGATCGCGCGGCTTGATGAACTGCGTGCGGCTCCAGTAGCTCTCCGGCAGCTTCTGCATGCCCAGCGAGGTGTAGAAGTCCTGCGCGCGTTCGGTCATCAGCTTGGCCGATGCAAGACGCGCGTCCTGTTCGATCTGCGCAAGGTCCGCCGGCGCATTCTTGCCCGGATGCTTGGCGAGCATCGCGTTGTGCGTGGCGTTGTACTGCGATTCCAGCGCGCTGGTGATTTCCGGAACGCTGGCGTTCGGATACGGCGCCAGGATGTCCCACAGGTTGCCCCAGTCCTGCTGCCACATGTTGCCCATCAGGTGCGCGGGCAGCATGTTGCCGGCGACGTGGCCGCGATCGTTGCCGTACTTGGCTTCAAGGCGCGTGCGCGCGTAGCAGTGCAGCTGTTCGTACAGCGGCTTGACCTGGCCCCAGAGGCGGTCGGTTTCGGTGGCCATTTCGGCCGGCGTCATGTCGTAGCCGGAACGCCACATCTCGCCGGTATCGGCGAA
>Ga0209256_1001447_pt1 | contig 24507 bp, 18 predicted proteins | sample AraplaCol_mCL_r2_2_FD_184270 | JGI IMG/M metagenome (GOLD analysis project Ga0209256, IMG submission 184270) | Arabidopsis root microbial communities from North Carolina, USA - plate scrape MF_Col_mCL_r2 (SPAdes) (version 3) | ecosystem: Host-associated > Plants > Roots > Endosphere | place...
CCGCTGTCGGATGCGGCGATTGCCTCGGCGCTGCTGCGCGAGCAGCGCCGCCACGGCCAGAGCTTTCTGATCTGCCCGCGCATCCAGGATCTCGATCCGATGCTGGCGCGGGTGCAGGCGGTGGCGGGTGACCTGCGCATCGTCAGCCTGCACGGCCGATTGGCCGCCGACGAGATCGACGACCGCATGATGAGCTTCGTCGAGGGCAGGGCTGACGTCCTGCTTGCGACCAACATCGTCGAGAGCGGCCTCGACATTCCCCGTGCCAACACCATCGTGGTGTGCTGGCCCGAGAAGTTCGGGCTCGCCCAGCTGCATCAGCTGCGCGGGCGCGTCGGCCGTGGCGGCATCCGCGCCTTCGCGCATCTGTTGACCGAGACGGAGTCCGGGCATTCCGAGAAGCGGCTGGCCGTGCTCGAAGAGTTCAGCCGGCCCGGCGCGGGCTTTGCCATCAGCGAGCGCGACCTCGATCTCAGAGGTGCGGGAGATTTGTTTTCGGAGCAGCAATCCGGCCACGTCCAGGTATTCGGGCCCGTGCTCTACAGCCACCTCCTGAAGATGGCGTCCGAGAAGCTCGACGAGGGGCAGGCGGTGTGGGTGCCGGACCTGAACCTGCCGGTCCCCGACATGCTGCCGGAGACCTATGTGCAGTCCGAGCCGGTGCGTCTCGAACTCTATGCGCGCGCCGCAAGATGCACCGATGAGGACGATCTCGAGGACCTCGAGGAGGAGACGTCCCGCCGCTTCGGTCCCTTGCCGAAGGTCGCGCGCGACTTCTTCGCCGCAGCCCGGCTCAGGCTCGAATGCAAGCGGCGCGGAATCGTCCGCCTCGACGTCGGGCCGGAGGCTGCGGCCGCGACGTTCCTGCCGGGACGGTTGCGCAAGTCGCGTGGGAAATCACTGCAGCGCGGCGGCGATCGGGTGGTCTATCACGCCAAGATGCAGGATGCGCCGTTCGAGCGGGTGGAGGAGCTGTTCGAGCTGCTGGACGAGGGGTAGGGCGACACTCAAAAGTGCGAAAACAACCCCATGCACAGTAGCCAAGTGGCTCTGGCATAAGGTGTTTTGATTCCGGTGAAAGCGTGGATTTGCGCCGTCGGGCAAAACAGGGGCATGATGCGATCTTCGGAAAAGCCGCTGTCGAGGATGTTAACCCAGGAACGGTTGCCGTAGGGTGGGCAAAAGCGCGCTTGCGCCGTGCCCACGATCTCTCTCGGTAGCGAAAGATACGTGGGCACGCTTCGCTTTGCCCACCCTACAGCAGCTCCCGTATGGCGCCTCTGCCCTCGCGCCCGGCCCCCGTAATCGGCCGGACCGGCCGGGCCCGGCCGCTAACGTGGAATTAATTCAAGATGCTCACAATTTTAGGCAGTTGTGTAAGGGTGCTGCGTACAAGGACTCGTCGCGAGGACGTTCCAGGGGCGGCTTCCTGCTGCTCGCTCATTGGGGTCCATGCACGTGACCACGACATTGGAAACGGCAAACTTCGCCGAAGAACTCGACGCTGTCGCACTGGCCGACGCCGCATCAGCGCATGAATCCGAAACTCCCGAAGTCCCGGAGCCGGTCAAGCGATCCAGCCGCAAATCGATCCTGGCCTTTTCGGTCTGTGCCCTGGCCATCAACGGCGCGGCGGCCGTCTATACGTCGCCAACCGATTTTTCGTCGCTGAACGTCAGCCGCCTGGCTGAACTGCTGCCGCGCTTCGAAGCATCCGAGCCAAAGCCGGATCCCGTTGTCGCTGCGTTGAAGGACATTCAGGCGGCCCAGCAGCAGCACACCGCGTTGCTGCAACAGAACAATCAGGCATCGGATCAGAACTCGGTCTTGCTGCAGCAGGATTCGATGCTGCTGCTGTCGCTGCGACAGAGCATCACCGACGAGCGGGTCGATGTGAGGAAGATCTCATCGCAGCTGTCGACGCTGATGGCCAAGATCGACGCGCTGCAAAGCACGATGACGATGTCGGACGTCACGTCCTCCATTCGCAAGGCGCATGCGCGCTACGGGCTATCCGCGGCGATGCGCAAGCGGATAGTTCGGGAGTCCAAACCAGTGGGACCCGTCGGTCCGGCGGGGCCTCTCGGGCCGGTTTCCGTTGGCGGCGCTCCGCTGACCGTGCCGGCTGCGGCTCCGGAAAGCTGACGACCGCAACGTCCCTGATCGACCTGGTCGGCCCCGGGATTGGCCGTGAGGTCTGACAATTCGTCACTTCGCAGCGTGATCGATCTTGTGCGCCAAATGCCCGGTGTCGTGATCTCGGCGCAACTGGCTCAGCGACGTCTCGTTCAGCTGGGCGAGGACCTCGCTGAGCGGCGTAGCATCGGGATATCCGGCCGCAAAACCCCTTCCGTAGATTTTGCGCAATGTGCCGACCAGCGTGTTGCCGTGCTTCTTGCTGATGCTGCCATCCTTGTCGCGATGGCGGCCGTCCAGGCCCGCTTCCTTCATGTCTCTCTCCCTTGGGGCGTCTTAAGCGCCTCCAGAGAGCCTGCGCCCAAACCGGTGGACTGGCAATGGCACGGGGCCGATTGCTCGTCCGTCAATGTCGCCGCAAAGCGCACATGTCTCGCCTGGATGTGATGCCGCGACCAATTGTGGTGCCCCGATCGGGACATCAGATAACGGACAGATTGCTCGATTGGAGCTGACGCGATGCGCGCTCTTCTTTCCGTAGGCCTCGTGGGCCTGTCGCTCGTACCATGCAGTGCGGTGGAGGCAGCAACAGCGCATCATCCTCGCGCGCGCCACGAAACGGTGCCCCGGCCGCCCACGAACTCAAGCCCGCCGGCACGCTTCGCGGTCCCCGGCTGGAGCGACGAAGCAACGCAGCGCTGGCTGAACAATGCCTCGTCGAATGTCGGCCGAGGCGGGTAACGGCAGGTGATCGCTCGGAACTAGGCGGCCTGCTCTTCGAACGAGGTGTAGACCCGGCCGTTGGGATCGACGACCTGAACGTCCCAGCAGCCGTCCTCGACCAGCTCCTTGGCCTTCTTGAGGGCGGCGGCGAGCGAAGCCCGCTTCAGGCTGACGACGCCCGCCGTGTCGAAACCGTTGATCTCAAACATGCCGTTCCTCCGGTTTTGGGGAATCCTACACGTTTCCGGCCCGTTGTCTTCCGGCATTTTGGCCCGGGCGGGCCTCGAGCAGCCGCGGGTGCGACGCAATCGCAGGGCGCGGCAAGTCGACAGCATGGTGTTCCTAGCGAGCGCGCGACCCTTTCGGCCTCAATCCAGCGGGATGGTGTCCACCCGCAGGCACGGACGGCACTGATAGGCATGCACTGCGGGAAGCGTGAGGATTGCGGGCAGCGTGGCCAAGAACGTCATCGGCCGTCTGCAGCTGGAGCAGATCAGAACGGGCGGACTGTCTTTCGCTACGCAAGTCATCGCCAACATGCCCGGAGGGGTAGGGCACAATAGGCGCCGGCTGCGTGGAGTTCATCTCGGGGGGACTACTGGAGTCTATCGGAATCTGGCGGGCGCTTTTGTGAGGAACGAGCCGCGAAGCGGTGCTCCGAAAATCGATGACAGATCGTAGTGGCACCGCTCGCGCCGCGTGATGGGTGTCGCAAGAACTCGAGCCCTCCTACGCGCCGTTACCGCATTCCGGGCATTAATCCCGATGCGGTCGCAGCTTTGAGCCCGCATTTATGGGAAGCTCAAATCGGCCTCGATCCGCTATTTCAACTTGCTTCACCATCAGCGGCACCAATCGAATAAGTCGCGCTGTTGTCTCCGGTACGGGGCATTTTCGCCAAGCACCCGACAGAAAGAAGAAAACGATCTTGGACCGATCAAGTGCAAGCCTTTCGTGGGGACGTGACCGAATACGAATGTCTTTGGTTAAAACCGCCCATCCTCCGTCGCGATCAAGGTCATTCATCCAATCGATATCAGCGGTGTTAGCTGGATATCGGTCGCTCAAAGCTACGAATGTGTGGTCAGGAAACAAGTGCTGTAGCGAGCGAGGTATCGCTGGGCTGAGGTTATGGTCAACCAGCAATTTCAAGCGGCAAGCTGATGCTCAAAATCGAGAGCAGCTCGGATTTCGGACTTCGGTACGTTGTAAAGGCCAACGACCGCTTCAATTGAGCCTTCAACCTTTACGGCTTCAGCGAGGATTTCGGTTGGCACTCCACGTTGTACGATAGGGCGACCAAACGATCTCCTTGGATCGATCACTACAGCGCGATGACGCATGCCCAGCGGAAACCATCTTGCTACAGTGGATGCGTCGAACTCTAGGTCGCGGAGGCTGGGCTCAATTATTGAGCGAAAAACCTGCTGCCTCCGCTTGAGGTCGATCATCTTTCCATCATGGTCTTTTTCCGTAATGTCCAGAAAGATCGTCTTTCCGTCCGTGCGGAAACGCTGGGTGGAGAAAGGCCTGTCGTCGCGAACTTCCTCGACAGCTCGGCGGTAGCAATCACGGATTGTCCTAAGTCCGACTCCGAGATCACGGAAAGCTTTCACGAATCGAAGCTCGATCAGATCCCGAAAGCTCAGCTCAATTTGATCGTCCTCGTTGCTAAAGTCCGGCCTCCACAGAGGTTCCGAGTAGCTTTCTTCTCCGTGTTCATAACCACGTAGCCAGCGGCTCACGGTATTGCGTGAAACATGCCGAGCGGATGGAATGCCTGGTCGGCTGAAGTTGAGCAGACGAAGGCCTTCAACGGCACTATAAGTGCCCCGACCCAGCGCATCCGGCTCTAAGGGAACATTCTTCAGCATCGTGTAGAGATAGCTCTCGATTCGGTTGGCGGGAAGTCACTTCGATGGAGACGTCGGCTCGATGTTGCTCGGCGAGGGAAACTCAACGAGCAAGCCAAACTCACTTCCGTCTGCATCAAAGAGCTACGATGCAGCGAGAACTTCTATGGTGAGCGCGCTGGGGCTCGAACCCAGGACCCCGTGATTAAAAGTCACGTGCTCTACCGGCTGAGCTACGCGCTCCCATGGCCGCTGATGGCTTCAAAGAAATCGCCATCGTGTTCGGACATTCGAGGAGCATGTCTTGCCGCTACGTTAGAGGCGTCGCGGGGAAAAACCGGCTGTTTCCGGATCATGCTCTCGGCCTGCGCTGTGTAGGGGGAGTGGCTGCGCAGGTCAATAGTGCGGGGCGCTGCCGAAACTCTCGGCAGGAGCGGGGATTTGCTTGCCTCGTCCGCGGTTTAGGCCGGAATTCTCAACCGGAATTGCGGGCCGCCATCCCCATCGAAGGGGCACGTGACTTTTCATCACGAGGTCCCGGCTGGCTGGGAGCCGGTCAGTTCGTCTCGCGCCGTACCTCGGTCGGCACAGCCTGCGGCGCGCCGACGGGCGGCAGCGCCACGGGGCGGAGGCCGATCAGCTCGGCGGTGCGGATCGCGCTGTCGCGCCAGAACTGGAACGAGTTGATGCGGCTGAGCTCGAGGATGGCAATGGCGACGGCGGCCAGGAACGGCAGGCTCTGCAGCACCAGCACGCCGGCGAAGATGTAGATCTCGGTGATCTGCCTGTAGCTGTTGGTGACGATCAGCACGGCGGCGCCGATGAGCAGCAGGGTGCCGATCACGGCCTCCCAGAACGCCTGGAACTCGATCGACATGCGGCTGAGGCCGCCCTTGGAGGTGCGGGCGAAGGCGATGTGCTCGGTGATGAGGCCCTGCGCTACCGCGCGCGACACCGTCCACTGCACGCTCATTGCCGCGATCATGGCGCCCAGCATCTGGCCGGGCTTGATGGCGACGCGGGCGCGGTACATCGACAGGAAGTGCGCCAGCGAGACGACGAAGGCGCCGATGATCGGCAGCGTCAGGATCTTGTCGGGGATGGCGATGTCGGCGAAGGCGACGATCGGCACCCAGACGAGGTTGAGCAGAGCCACCACCACGCCGAGACTTTCGGCGCCGAGCCAGTTCAGCCAGCCGAGGCCGTATTCGCGCTTCTGGTCGGACGTCAGCCGGCTCGCGCCGGGCAGGAAGCGGCGCCAGTGCTTCTTGACGATCTGCAGGCCGCCATAGGCCCAGCGGTGGCGCTGCTTCTTGAAGGCTTCGTAGGTGTCGGGCAACAGGCCCGCGCCGTAGCGGGTGTTGGTGTAGTGGGTGGTCCAGCCGAGCTCCTGGATCGCAAGGCCGAGATCGCTGTCCTCGCAGATCGTGTCCGACGACCAGCCGCCCGCCATGTCCATCGCGGCGCGGCGGATCAGGCACATCGTGCCGTGCACGATGACGGCGTTGAGCTCGTTGCGCTGAACCATGCCGATGTCGAAGAAGCCGGCATATTCGCCGTTCATGATGTAGTGCATGATCGACAGATCGCCGTCGCGGTGCTCCTGCGGCGCCTGCACGAGGCCGACGCGCGGATCGGCAAACGCGGGCACGAGGTCCTTCAACCAATCGGGCTCGACGACATAGTCGGCATCGAGAATGCCGATGATCTCGGCATCGGCCGCAGTGCGGTCCATCGCGATACGCAGCGCGCCGGCCTTGAAGCCTTGCACCTTCTCGGCGTTGATGAACTTGAAGCGTTCACCGAGCGCGCGGCAATGGTCCTGGATCGGCTGCCAGAACGCGGGATCCGGCGTGTTGTTGATGATGACCACGCATTCGTAATTCGGATAGTTCAGCCGCGACAGCGCATCCAGCGTCTGCTTGAGCATGTCGACCGGCTCGAAATAAGCGGGGATGTGGATCGAGACCTTGGGGCAGTAACCCTCGGGCACGTTCTCGACCGGCTTGCCCTTGGTGAGCAGCCGCTGCGGCGGCCGGCCGAAGGCGACCGCCGCGATCTCGTCGATGCGCGCCATCGCGATGAGGACGAGCGGAACCAGCAGGATCATGCCGAGCGTCAACGCGAAGGCCGAGCCGAAGATGAAGTAATGGCCGTTCCAGAACGCGAAGACGGTCGCGGCCCAGGCGCCGACGCCGTTTGCGGTCGCCGACAGCAGGAAGGCCTGTTTGGCGGTCGGCTTCTCGATCCGCAGGATCGGCAGCGACAGCAGGATGCCGACCAGGAGCGCGATGCCCATCAGCTTCCAATAATCGGGGTTCTCGACCGGACCGGTCCAGGCGAATTTCGGCTCGCGGCTGGCGTTCAGGATCCCCCAATAGGGACCGACGCCGCCCTCGAAATACTTCCAGGGCTGATCGATCGCCTCGACGATATTGTATTCCATGCCGAGCGCTTCGGCGCGGCTGACGAAGTTGCGAAGCGTCAGGGCCTGCTGGAACGGACCGGGGTCGGCGTTGCGTAGATTATAGCCTGCGCTCGGCCAGCCGAATTCGGCGATGACGATGCGCTTGCCCGGGAACTGGTTGCGCAACAAATTGTAGCGGTCCACGGCCTGGTCGACCGCCTGATCCGAGCGGAAATTTTCCCAATAGGGCAGCACGTGCGCGGCGATGAAATCGACGCTGGAACCGAGCTCGGGGTTGTCGCGCCAGATGTTCCAGATCTCGCCGGTGGTGACGGGCACGCGGACCGCGCTCTTCACCTTCTTGATCATGTCGATGAGGTCTTCGACCTTCTGCTCGCCGCGGTAGATGACCTCGTTGCCGACGACGACGCCAACGACGTTGCTGTTCTTGCGGGCGAGCTCGATCGCCGCCTTGATCTCGCGGGCGTTGCGATCCTTGTCCTTGTCGATCCAGGCGCCGACGGTGACCTTGAGGCCGAACTCGGCCGCGATCGGCGGCACCAGCTCCACGCCGCCCGTCGACGAATAGAGGCGGATCGCGCGCGTCATGGTCGACAGCGTCTTCAGGTCGGCGCGGATTTTCTCGACGGTCGGGATGTTGTCGATATCGGGGTGGGCCGAGCCCTCGAACGGCGCGTAGGAGACGCTCGGCAGCAGGCCCTTGAAATCAGGCGCGGGTTCCTTGTCGCGCAGGACTCCCCAGAGGCCGGCGTGAAGCGCGGACACGAGCAACAAAACGGCGGCGACAACGCGCATCGCGGCTAAACCAATAGGGGCTGAGGTGGCAGGGAAGCGGATCCGACCCCGAGATCCGACCAAGTCCGCGGCAAGGGAAACATACCTCTGCCGCGCGGTTTCACAACTGTCATGAGCTCATGTCCTTCTAAGGGCATGACCTTTTCGAGCGACGCGTGGCAGTGCCAACCGCGTCTATGGCCGATCGTTCCTGAACGACAGCTGAAACGACCAAGGCTATTTGAGACCTCGGGCTATTTGAGACCTCAGGCTATTTCGGGGGCGCTGGCGCCGGGCTGGCCGCCGGCGAGGGGCTCGCAGCCGGCTGCGGTGCCGGCGGATTGCCCGAGGCCGGTGCGGCGGGCTGGGCGGCGCTCGCGGCCGCCTGCTGCGGCTGGGCCGCCGGGTTGATCCAGCAAGCCTGTGTCAGGTTATTCAGGCTGTTCGGAACCTTGTCGTCGATCTGAGGCAGGAAGCGCGTCAGGCAGCGGAACGCGGCCTGGATGTGGCCGCCGGGGCAGCCGAAGCGGTCGTACAGATCGAGGTGACGGAAGGCGGTATCGAGGTCGTCTCTGTACATCAACTGAACCGCGCGACGGCCCAGCCAGACGCATTCGGGGTTGCCGCCCGGACCATTGATGGCACGGGCAGCTTCGGCGAACTCGTCGGTCCGCTTCTGGTTCTGGTTCTGGCTCTGGTTCGCGTCCTTGGCGGCGTCGGTTGCCTGGGCCGCCGGCTGCTTGCCCTGGTCGGGGGCAGGCGTGCCGCTCTGGGCGGACGCGCCGCCGAAGCTGGCTATAAGGACAAGGCAGGAGACGGCCAAGGTGGCGGCGAACTGCCGCAGGACCGCATTTCGTGACTCGAACACCCGTTGCCGCATGAATTCCCCAATGTATCCGCTGCCCGTCCGCGTCAGGATCCCGCGGACGCGCTGGTGATGGCGTCCAAATGGGTCTCCAATGCGGCGGAAAAGTCTTTCGGAGTCCATGGCCTGTATTTGGAATTTTGTCCAGCAAAGTCACGACGCTAGGTCACGGTCGAACGGCCGCAGCCCCATTCCCTCAAGACAGGAACGGATCCGTGGGAACGGATCGGCATCGGGACACCCGCTTTGACACCCCCTTGGCAGATGGCGTGCAAGCAGGTAATCGACGGACCCTTCGCGGAGGACGGAACCGATTTCTCTTCGTACGCCACTGGCGCTTCTGCTCGTTTCACTGGGTGCGATTGCTGCCGTGTGGTGGTGGTTGGCGACGCCGATCACGCTCGCGCGCGCCCCGATCGATCCCGCCGAGAAGGTCCAATGCGTCTCCTACGCGCCGTTCCGCGGCGAGCAGACGCCGCTGGAATCGTGGACCCATATCGAGGCCGAGCAGATCGAGCAGGATTTGCGCCAGCTCAAGGAGATCACCGGTTGCGTCCGCACCTATTCCATGGAGAACGGGCTCGACCAGGTGCCGGCGATCGCAGCCAAGGTCGGCGGGTTGAAAGTGCTGCAGGGCATCTGGCTCTCCAGCAACCGCACCAAGAACTATGAGCAGGCCGCGCTCGCCATCCGCCTCACCAAGCAATTCCCCGACATCATCACCACGCTCATCGTCGGCAACGAGGTGCTGCTGCGCGGCGAGATGACGACGGCGGACCTCGTCTCCATCATCCGTCTGGTGAAGACGCAGGTCAGCGTGCCCGTCACCTATGCCGATGTCTGGGAGTTCTGGCTGAAGAACCGCGAGGTCTATGACGCCGTCGACTTCGTCACCATCCACATCCTGCCCTATTGGGAGGATATCCCCGTCAAGGCGAAATTCGCGTCCGCCCATGTCGAGGCGATCCGCGAGCGCATGGCGGTGGCGTTCCCCGGCAAGGAGATCCTGATCGGCGAGACCGGCTGGCCGAGCGAGGGGCGCATGCGCGACGGCGCGTTGCCCTCGCGCACCAACCAGGCGCGCGTGGTCTCGGAAATCCTGGGGCTTGCGAAGGCGAACAAATTTCGCGTCAATTTGATCGAGGCCTACGACCAGCCGTGGAAGCGCAGGCTGGAAGGCACCGTCGGCGGCTATTGGGGCCTGTTCGATTCGGTGCGCCGGAGCCTGAAATATCCGCCGGGCCAGCCGATCAGCAATTTCCCGTACTGGAAATGGTACATGGGCGCGGGCATGGGCCTGTCCGTGCTGGTGTTCGCGGTGGCGCTGATCACGCTGCGCCGGCGGCCTTGGACGCCGCGCTTTTCGGCCTGGCTCGGTGTCGCCATCTCGGCGACGACCGCGGGAAGCCTGCTCGGGATCGGCGCCGACAAGATGTATTACGAGAGCTACGGCATCGGCGGCTGGCTGCTCTGGGGGGCGCTGCTGCTCGCCGGCATCCTGTCGCCGATCTTCTGCGCCCAAGCGATGGTGATCGGCCGCAGCCTTCCGACCTTCCTCGATCTGCTCGGTCCGCGCGAGGGTCGCAAATGGTCCAAGCTCACCGCAGTGCTCGGCCTGACGCTCGCGGTGACCGCGGTGATCGCGGCCGCGACCGCACTCGGCTTCGTGTTCGACCCGCGCTACAAGGATTTTCCCTACGCCTCGCTGACGATGGCGGTGGTGCCGTTCGCTCTTCTGATGCTGAACCGGCCGCAGATCGGCCAGCGTCCGATCGCGGAAGCGGTGTTCGCGGGCGTGCTGGCGCTGTCGGCGGTCTTCGTGCTCTTCAACGAAGGCCGCGACAATTGGCAGTCGCTGTGGACCTGCGCGATCTATCTGTTGTTCGCGCTCACGCTGTGGCGGGCGCGGGCCGAGCAAACCCAAGAATGAACAGGCCGATCGCAAGGCCCGACAGCACGACATTGTAGAGCACGATGCCAAGCCCGGCGGCGATGATGCCGACGGTGAGCAGCACGATCGACGGCCGCATCAGGTTCAGCGTCGCAACCACCAGCGCAACGATGCCGAACACCGAATTCTTGAACAGCACGGTCGAGACCGACCGCGCCTTGCAGGCCAGCGTCTGGAGCCCGGCGTCACAGGCGAGGGCGACCTGCGAGAACTCGATCGCGAGATAGCGCACGTAGAGCGCACAGCCGACGGTGACGAAACCGACGACGAGCAGAAACTGCACCTGATAGGGCGTGAGGCGGAAGGGCTTCTTTGTCATGGGGGCAATATGGTCGGGATGGCGGAACGGGGCAACAGGGCAGGTGCAAGTTTCTGGTCGACCCGAACCGTCAAGCCTGGGAGCGTTCTTGCGTGTGCCGGCTCTGTGCCGCGAGCCGACGCTCATATTTGTCGGCCAATGCGAGCAAGCGCTGCTTGATATAGGGGTCGGCACGGTCGGCCAGTTCGCGGATCAACACGAGTTGCTCGCGCAGAAAGGTCGCCTCCATCATCTCCGCTCCGAATCAAATTCGGCGCGGATACTGCCGTCCTAGGCGAACCCCGCTCGTATCATTTGGTACGTGCCGAGACGCTGCTGGTCATTTCAATCCCAGCCGGCGCTCGACCCAGCCGAGAACGAACAGCACGAGCAACGTGACCGCGATGGCAGCACCGACCAGCAGCCAAGCGCCCAGCGCGCAGGCAATTCCGAGCCCTGCCGCAATCCAGACCGTCGCCGCGGTCGTGAGGCCGTGAACGGTCTTCGCCTTGGCGTCGTGCAGGATGACGCCAGCGCCAATGAAACCGACGCCCGTCAGCACGCCGGCGACGACGCCCTGGATCACTCGCGAGATCGCGTCGGGGTGGTCGCGCAGGTTCTGGAACTCGATCACGGAAATGGACACCAGCGCAGAGCCGAGAGCCACCAGGGAAAGGGTCCGCATTCCCACCGGCTTGTCGTTCATGTCGCGATCGATGCCGATCAGCAGGCCCGTTCCGGCCGCGACGAGCAGCCTCAGCACATCATCCAGTTCGTTCATCGAATTCCGCAGGTTTCGACAGGTGAAGCGACGCCAATAGCGCGCCGTCAATGAACGCGAACGGGCTGCGAAAGGGCAGCTCAGGTCCCAGCGTCCGATCGCCGCATGCAAGCGGCTTGCGTCGAGGATGGGCGCCCTACCGCCTGAAGAAGGACGTCAGTGTCGATGCGGCCGAGGCCGTCTCCGGCTTGGCCGGTGCCGGCTGCGCCGCGGGCGCCGGCGCGGGCTCCTCGCGCTTCGACGAGCGCTTTGAGGAATAGCTGCGGCGGCGCTTGTCCGGCTTCTCGGGCTTTGCGACGGGCGCGGTTTCGGCTTGCGGAGCCGCGTCCTGGCTCTTCTCGGAGTTCTTCTCCTGAACCCTGTCTTGAGACTTCTCTTGTGCCTTGTCCGACGTCTTTTCCGAACCGCGCATCGACAGCCGCTGGCCGTCGAACACGGTGGTCTCGCAGTGACGATTGTTCTCGGCGAGGCTGGCGCAGAATTTCGCGGCGGCGGCAGCATTGACGAGCGGACCGGCACCGAGGCGGAGCTGCATGCCGAGCCCGGTGGCGCCTTCCTTGATCATGATGATCGGCCGCAATGACGCGACTTCCGGATTGGATTTGGTCACGCCGCGCCAGAGCGCGCGCAGGCCGTCGACCGAATTGGCGCCGCCGAGGTCGATGGCGAAACGCGTCTGCTGAACCGCGATCGCGGGGGAGTCGTTCTCGGTTGCTTCCACCGGCTTGGCGGCAGCCGCGACGATTTCGGTCGGGGCGGGCGCCGGCTCGGTCTTCTTCTCGGCGGCCTTCTCGTTCGTCTCGGGCTGCATCAATTTCGACGCGGCCGGATCGGGCGGTGCCATGATCGACTTGGACGGCACCAGCGGCACGGTCGGCAACGCCGAGTTCATGGCCGTGGATTGTTGCACGAGGGAGGCGGCGGCAGCGGTCTGCGACGGCGGGCTCGGCGGCTCCTTGGCTGCTTCCTTGACGGCTTCCTTGACAGATTCCTTGGGCGTATCTTTGGCAGCCTCGGTGCGTGGCTTGTCGCCGGCGGAAGCGGGCGTCGAGGCGACTGGGGCGACACTGGGGGCGGCGGGCGCGGCATCCTGCGCCTTGCCGGCCTGCGGCGGCGAAGCGGTCTGCTTGGCGATGGCGCCGGTGACGGAATCGAGCCCTTGCTCCAGCACGGTGACGCGCGAATACAGCCGGTCGCGATCGGTATTCAGCGTCTCGATCGCCGCGGTGAGGCGGCGAGCCTCGTTCTGGCTCTCCCTGGTCAGCATCTGCAGCCGGTCGGCCTGGCGCGCGAGATCCGCGGAGGCCATCTGATCGCGCCGCCAGCCGAGCCCGGCCTGGTTGGCGATCACCGCGATGGTGACGGCGCCCACGGCCGCGACGCCCCACGAGCCCAGCCGCCACATCATGCGGCGGTCGAACGCGCTTTCCTCGGCCACAAGTCCGGAGAACAGCCCGCCGGTCTCCTTGGTGTCGAAGGCATCCGCCAGTGGGTCGGAATCCTTTGCCATGAACGTTAAGTGCCCAGCCCCGAAGCTTCCCCGAATCAATCAGGGAACATTAACAGGAAAACCCCGTCGCACTTGAATTCCGGGCGTTTGCGGGGGTAGCAAGGCGAGAGCTTTTCAGGGTGACCCGCCGCCCGTCGCGCCAATTGATTCGGCCGTATCTGACAGGATTTCGATGACCGCCCGTTCCAGCCTCACGATCGTGCTCGCCGCCGGCGAAGGCACGCGCATGCGATCGAGCCTGCCGAAGGTGCTGCATCCGGTCGCTCAGCAAACGCTGCTCGCCCACGTGCTCGCCGCGGCACCCCAGGGAACCGGCACCTCGCTCGCGGTGGTGATCGGCCCCGACCACCAGGCGGTTGCTGACGAGGCGAGGCGCATCAGGCCCGACGCGCTCACCTTCGTGCAGGCCGAGCGGCTCGGCACCGCGCATGCGGTGCTGGCGGCACGCGAGGCGATCGGGCGCGGCGTCGATGATCTCCTGATCGCCTTCGGCGATACGCCGCTGATCTCGGCTGAAACCTTCGCGCGGCTGCGGGCACCGCTCGCCAAGGGCGCCGCCATCGCCGCGCTTGGTTTTCGCGCCGCTGACCCCACCGGTTACGGCCGCTTCATCGTCGAGGGCGAGCGCCTGGTCGCGATCCGCGAGCAGGCCGATGCGAGCACGGAAGAGCGCAAGATCGATCTGTGCAATGCCGGCGTGATGGCGATCGACGGCCGCCGGGCGCTTCAGATCCTCGGGCAAATCGGCAACGCCAATTCCAAGGGCGAATATTATCTGACGGACGCGGTCGAAATCGTCCGCAAGCAGGGATGGGAGTCCGTGGTGATCGAGACCAGCGAGGACGAGGTGCGCGGCATCAACACCAAGGCGCAGCTCGCCGAGGCCGAAGCCGTGATGCAGACGCGCCTGCGCAAGGCGGCGATGGAGGCCGGCGTGACGTTGATCGCGCCGGAGACGGTTTACCTCGCCGCCGATACCGTGTTCGGCAAGGACGTTACCATCGAGCCGTTCGTGGTGATCGGCCCTGGCGTGTCGATCGCCGACGGCACCGTGATCCATTCCTTCTCGCATATCGTCGAGACCACGCTCGGCAAGAACGTCTCGATCGGTCCCTATGCGCGCCTTCGGCCCGGCACCTCGCTCGGCGACGGCGCGCGGATCGGCAATTTCGTGGAGACCAAGGCGGCGACGCTGGAAGCGGGCGTCAAGGTCAACCATCTCTCCTACATCGGCGATGCCACCGTCGGCGCCAACTCCAACATCGGTGCGGGCACCATCACCTGCAATTACGACGGCTTCAAAAAGCACAAGACGGTGATCGGGCAGGGCGCATTCGTCGGCACCAACTCCTCGCTGGTGGCGCCGGTCAGAATCGGCAACGGCGCCTATATCGGCTCGGGCTCGGTGATCACGCGCGACGTGCCTGATGACGCCATGGCGCTGGAGCGCAACCAGCAGACCATCCGGGAAGGCGGCGCGGCGCGCTATCGCGAGATGAAGACGGGCGGCAAGAAGCCGGAGAAGTAGGCGGCCACGTGCGCTCTGGTTCTCGGGTGGTGAGGCGTCCGCTACTCGTCGTCGGCAAATTCGGAGAAGATCGCGCGCGTCAGCCGCCAGCCGCGTGGCTTGGCGCGCTTGACCGGCTCGCCTTCCGGATGCTTCAGGAAGACCGGCTTGCTTTCCTTGCCGCGCTGGGGCGGCGGCCAATGCGCAAGGTGCGTGCCCGTGGTCTCGCTGGCGCGCACGGACATCGATGACAGACCTTTGCGGTCGGACGAGCCTTTCATGGCTTTGCTCTCCTGCACCGGAATCGTTGGTCAAACATGTTGACAACAAGTTAATGCGCGCGGTTTAACGCCGGCCAATTCGACGCAGGCGAAGCTCAGATTGCGGTCCATGCTGTCTCAATCCGCAATAATTATTGAGTATATGGTTCCCTAGGAATTTCGCTAAAAACCGGGCGCGTCGTTTAGGCGATTTTTCGACGATTTGGGGGATAGTGATCCGCATGTGCGGGATTGTCGGCATTCTCGGGCGCGAGCCGGTTGCAGAGCAGCTGGTGGATTCGCTCAAACGTCTTGAATATCGCGGTTACGACTCGGCGGGCGTCGCCACGCTGGAAGGCAAGCACCTCGAGCGCCGGCGCGCCGAGGGCAAGCTGAAGAATCTGGAGAAGCGGCTGCAAGCCGAGCCGCTCCAGGGCACGACCGGCATCGGACACACCCGTTGGGCCACCCACGGCAAGCCGACCGTCAACAACGCCCATCCGCACGCGACCGAGCGCGTCGCCGTGGTCCACAACGGCATCATCGAGAACTTCCGCGAGCTGCGCGAGGAGCTCGAGAAGAAGGGCACGGTGTTCCACACCGAGACCGACACCGAGATCGTGCTGCATCTCGTCGACGATCTGCTCACGCGTGGCAACAAGCCGGTCGAAGCCGTCAAGCTGGCGCTGCGGCGCTTGCGCGGCGCCTTCGCGCTCGGCTTCATCTTCGCCGGCGACGACGACCTCATGATCGGCGCCCGCAACGGTCCGCCGCTGGCGATCGGCTATGGCGACGGTGAGATGTATCTCGGCTCCGACGCCATCGCGCTCGGCCCGTTCACCGACACAATCAGCTATCTCGAGGACGGCGACTGGGTGGTGCTGACCCGCAAGAGCGCCACGATCTTCGACAAGGACGGCAACGCCGTTCAGCGCGAGAAGATCAAGCACGCCGCCTCGACCTCGCTGGTCGACAAGGCCAACTATCGCCACTTCATGGCCAAGGAGATCCACGAGCAGCCGGAAGTGGTCGGCCACACGCTGGCGCGCTACGTCGACATGGCGACGGAGCGGGTCTCGCTGCCGGTCAAGCTGCCGTTCGACTTCAAGAACATCCAGCGCATCAACATCACGGCGTGCGGCACCGCGAGCTATGCCGGCTTCGTCGCAAAATACTGGTTCGAGCGCTTTGCGCGCCTGCCGGTCGAGGTCGATGTCGCCTCCGAATTCCGCTACCGCGAAGCGCCTTTGCGCAAGGGCGATCTCGCCATCTTCATCTCGCAATCGGGCGAGACCGCCGACACGCTGGCGGCACTGCGCTATGCGAAGGCCGAGGGCGTCCACACCGTCGCCGTCGTCAACGTGCCAACCTCGACGATCGCCCGCGAGAGCGAGACCGTGCTGCAGACGCTGGCCGGCCCCGAGATCGGCGTCGCATCGACCAAGGCCTTCACCTGCCAGCTCATGGTGCTGGCCAATCTTGCGATCGCGGCCGGCAAGGCGCGCGGCGAACTCTCCGACGAAGACGAGACCAAGCTGGTCCACGGTCTCGTCGAGGTGCCGCGCCTGATGGCGGACGCGCTCACCACCGAGCTCCAGATCGAGAAGCTCGCGCACCGGATCGCGAAGTCGCGTGACGTGCTCTATCTCGGCCGCGGCACCAGCTTCCCGCTGGCGCTGGAAGGCGCGCTGAAGCTGAAGGAGATCTCCTACATCCACGCCGAGGGCTATGCCGCCGGTGAGCTCAAGCATGGGCCGATCGCGCTGATCGACGAGACCATGCCGGTGGTCGTCATCGCGCCCTATGACCGGGTGTTCGAAAAGACGGTCTCCAACATGCAGGAGGTCGCCGCCCGCGGCGGCAACATCATCCTGATGACGGACGCCAAGGGCGCGGAAGAGGCGACCGTCGAGTCCCTCGTCACCATCGTCATGCCCGACATGGCGGCGGCTTTCACGCCGATGGTCTATGCCGTCCCCGTGCAGCTGCTCGCCTATCACACGGCTGTCGTGATGGGCACCGATGTCGACCAGCCGCGCAACCTCGCCAAATCGGTGACTGTGGAATAGGCAGAAGGGATATCAACCGGTCGCGGTCTTCCAAAACCTGCTAGAAGACCCTAGCTTGTGTGCTGCGACCGACTTGGAACCCGAATGAACCCCCGCGACGACGCGCCTGCGCCTCTTGATCCCCTGCCGGAACCGCATACCGGCCTGATGGGCCGCTTCCGCAATTACTTTCTGACCGGCCTCGTCGTCACAGGGCCGATCGCCATCACGCTGTATCTGGTCTGGTGGTTCGTCACCTGGGTCGACGGCGTGGTGCGGCCATTCGTGCCGCTGGCCTACCGGCCGGAGACCTATCTGCCCTACGTCATTCCCGGCTGGGGATTGGTTGTCGCATTCTTCACGCTGACGCTGGTCGGTTTCCTCGCGGCCAATCTGATCGGTCGGACGCTCGTCGATGTCGGCGAAACCTTCCTTGGCCGGATCCCGGCCGTGCGCGCGATCTATCGCGGCCTCAAGCAGGTGTTCGAGACGCTGTTCTCGGGCAAGGGCTCGAGCTTCCGGAAAGTGGGCCTGGTCGAGTTTCCCTCGCCGGGCATGTGGTCGATCGTGCTGATCTCGCAATCGCCGAATGAAGAGGTCGCGCGCAGCCTGCCGGGGCAGGAGGAGCATGTCTCCGTGTTCCTGCCGTGCTCGCCGAACCCGACCACCGGATTCTTCTTCTACGTACCCAAGAGCAAGATCGTCGAAGTCGACATGAGCACCGAAGACGCCGCAACGCTGATCATGTCGGCCGGCGTCGTGCAGCCGGGCTCGGCGCCCGACCCGAAAAAGGCCGCGGCGCTCGCGGGCATGGCGAACGCCGCGCGCATCGCCAACGCGTCGGCGCTCAAGCCCGAGCCTGCGAAGGTGGAGTAGGGCCATTCCATCGCGGGATGGCCGCCGGCCACGCGCGCGCAGGCATCCTCTGCTAGTCTCCTGTCGGGCCGAGCGCCTTGCTCGGCGTTCGATCTGGAGTGCATGATGGCCAAGACCATTGCGATCCTCGCGCCCGGCGCCATGGGCAGCGCCGTCGCCCGCCGCCTCAGTGAGCATGGCGCGCGGGTATTGACGTCTTTGGACGGGCGGAGCGAGGCGACGCGCAAGCGTGCTGCAGACGCCGGCATGGTTGGCGCCGATGACGATGCGATCGCGGACGCCGACATCATCCTTTCGATCGTGCCGCCTGGCGAAGCCGTCGCGCTGGCTGAATGGCTGGCCGCGCTGATCGTCAGGCGCGAGAAAAAGCCAATCGTGGTCGATTGCAACGCCGTCAACGTCGACACCGTGTTGCGGATCGAGGAGATCATCGGCTCCGCACAGGCCCCGTTCGTCGATGGCGGCATCATCGGCTTTCCGCCGCAGCCCGGCGCCAAAAGTCCTGCGTTCTATATGTCCGGCGAATACGCCAAGGACGTCGCGGTGCTGAAGGATTTCGGCCTCGACGTGCGTATTGTCGAGGGGCCGGTCGGCGCCGCCTCCGCGCTGAAAATGTCCTACGCCGGCATCGTCAAGGGCCTCGCCGGCATTGGCTCGGCCATGGTGATCGCGGCCACGAAAGCGGGCGCGGCCGATGCGCTGCGCGACGAGCTGGCGCTCAGCCAGCCCGCCATTCTGGCCCGGCTCGAAGTCGCGCTGCCGGACATGATCCCGAAGGCCTATCGCTGGGTCGCGGAGATGCGGGAGATTTCCGGATTTCTCGGTCCCGATCACCCCGCCAGCCAGATCTATGAAGGATTTGCGCGGTGGTTTGAACATCTGGCTGAGGACGCGAACGGTGAGGCGGTGGACGCCGAACTGATGAAGGCGTTTGCGGCGGGGATCGCGCGGAAGGAGAACTAAGCCGCGGCTCGCATCTAAGGTGGCGCGGAATGTCTGGAAGTGCCATCATGGTTTGGTGCGCAAGGCCGGAACATGACCGCAATATTCGTGAGTCATCGAAGTAGCGACCACGCCGAAGCGGCGGCGATCAAGTGCTGGCTCGCCGACCAGGGCCACGAGCAGCTCTTCCTCGATTTTGATCCTGCCGACGGAATTCCGGCCGGCGTCGATTGGGAGCAGCGGCTGTACAAGGAGCTGCGACGTTGCCAAGCGCTTCTCATCGTGCTTACGCCCGACTGGCTTGCATCATACTGGTGTCGTAACGAATTGGCTATCGCGCGCGAGAAGGGCAAGGCGATCTTCGTCGTTCGCGTGAAGGCCTGCGCGGGTGGCCCCCTGATACACGCGATCCAGGAAGTCGATCTCACCACCGACCAGACAGGCCTTGAAAAACTAGCGCGCGGGCTGCGCGAGCACGGACTGGACCCCGCTAGTGCATTCGATTGGAAGCCGGGCCGGCCGATCTATCCCGGACTCGCGGCCTTCGACGTCGACGATGCCGCGATCTTCTTCGGGCGCTCAAAAGAGAGTTGGGATGTCGTCGAGGCGTTGCGGCACATGCGTCTGCAGGCGGTCGGCTCTTCCAAGCTGCTCCTCATCACGGGAGCCTCGGGAAGCGGCAAATCATCCATGATGCGTGCAGGGGTGCTGGCGCGGCTGCGAAAGGAGCCTGCGAGCTGGATCGTGGCCCGGCCATTCCGGCGCGGCGCCAACGCGATCGCGGGACTTGCGGCCGCTCTTGCGTGGGCGTTTCCAGCTGAACGGCGCCCCGTCGACCTCGCGGCTATCACGGATCGGTTGACCGGCGCGAATGGCGCGGGTGAGCTGCTGGCGTTGGCGGAAGAACTCCGCCTTGCACTGAACCGGCCGGATGCGGCTCTCGTCATCGCGATCGATCAGGCCGAGGAATTGCTGGGCGCGGAGCAATCCGGTGACGCTGCGCATCTACTCGACCTTCTTCGTGACGCGCTGCCAAAGGTCGCGGACAATCTCGTGGTGCTTGCCACGATCCGGTCGGACCGGCTTGGCGCGTGGCAGCAACATCCCTCGGTGAAGGCCGGCCCCGAACATGGCGAACTCATTTTTCGCATGACACCACTCGGTCCGATGCCGATGGATCGCTTGGGCGATATCGTGCGCGGCCCGGCCTTCTACGAAGGATTGGAAATTGACGCCGATCTGGTCGATGCAATCCGGACCGACACGATCACGCCGGACGCCCTGCCGCTTCTCGCCTACACCTTACAATATCTCCACCGCCATTTTTCGGGCGAAGGGCGGCTGAGGCTCACCCAGTATCGGTCATTCGGCGGTCTCGAAGGATCGGTGCGAAGCCAGGCTGACGCGGCAATTTCGATCGATACGCTCTCTGACGAGGATCGGCGCGCTCTTCAGGACGCGTTCGTGCCCGGACTTGTGCGCGCCAATGCCGATGGCGGCTTCAGTCGCGGCCGAGCGCAGCTTTCGAGACTTCCTCCGCGCGCCGAGCCGCATCTGCGCCGTCTCCTTGATGATGCCCGGCTGCTGCAGACGGATGTCGACGCCGAGGGCAATGCCACGATCGAGGTCGCTCACGAGTCGCTGTTGCGGGTATGGCCGACATTGGCGCGGTGGATCGCAGAGGATGCGCTGAAGTTGCGGCGGCTGGAGGCGCTGCAACGTGCGGCCGCGGATTGGGTTCAGAATGGCCGCGGCGAGGATTTCTTGATTCATCGTGATCAACGGCTCGCCGATGCCGAGACACTGATCGCCGAGCCGCGCTTCGCGGTCGAACTCGATACGGCCGATCGTGACTATCTCGCGACTGCCCGGACGCGGCAAAATCGTCAGGAAGCACAGGAGAAAGATGCGCGGGAGCGAGAGCTGCAATCGGCCCAAGAACTTGCAGCGCGTCGCAGCACCCAGGTTCGTGTCACTCTCGCTGCCGCGGTGCTGCTGGTCGCCGTCGCGGCCGGCGCTGCGTGGCAATGGCGCGAGGCGGTGTCGCAAAGGGAGAAGGCCGTGATCGCCACCGCTGATGCGGAGCATCAGCTCAAGATGACGCAAACCACGCAATCTCTTTTTCTGGCCGATCTCGCCCGCCAGCGCACCGAGGCGGGCGATGCCGGCACTGCGATGCTGCTTGCCCTGGAGGCGCTGCCTGACGACGCGGCAGGACGTTCTCGTCTGTATTTGCCCGCAGCCGAGGTGGAGCTCGATCGGGCCGTTCGGGATATGCGCGAGCGGCTTGCGGTCATCCAGGGCGATCAGGTCGATGACGCGCTGTTCAGCCCGAACGGCGAGCTCGTCCTGACCTTGTCAACAGGGATCGCGAAACTCTGGGATTCCGCGACCGGAAAGCCGGTGGGCCGACCATTCGTGGGAGATGGAAACATCAGGTCCGCGGCGTTCAGTCTTGACGGTAAGCAAGTTGTCGCCGTGTCATCAGACAGGACGATACGGTTGTGGGACGGACAAACAGGCGAACCGATCGGGCAGCCCTTGCCGGGCCAGATCAACAAGGATGTCGTCGGCGCTGCGTTCAGCCCTGACAGCCGGCGCTTTGTCAGCAGATCATGGAATAAGACGGTGCAGGTATGGGATGCAACGACGGGGCAAGCGGTCGGCAAGCCAATTCCTACAAATGATGTGGTCCAGGCTGTCTTCGACCCGGACAAAGGACACATCATCACGGTGTCGCAACGCGGCGAGATAATCGGGTGGGAAGCAGACGGGCGGGTGCCACCTGTCCGTTCGGTGGTCACCTTGAACGTCAAAGTACGCGCCGCCGCCTTTAGCCCAAATCGGGAATATGTCGTGATATGGGATGCCGAGGGGCCCGTGAAGCTATGGGACACCATGAGTGGCAAGCCTGTTCGGGATATCGGGTCAGGGCGTCACGGCTTCGATTACTTTTACTCTGCTGCATTTAGTCCCGACGGCAGCCGCCTCGTGACCGTGTCGGAGGATTCGAAGGCTCGTGTCTGGGATATCCAGACCGGTGAACTGGTTGCGAAACCATTGCACCATGAGGGCGTCGTGAATGCGGCGTTCAGCCCGGACGGCAAGCGCGTCGTGACTGCTTCGCGTGACGGCACAGCGCGCATCTGGGATGTCGAGAGCAGACCGAGCGTGATCCTGGTCGGTCACAACGATTTAGTCTCCGACGCCGCGTTCAGTCCCGATGGCGGACGCGTCGTGACCACGTCAACGGACGGAACCGCCCGGTTTTGGGATGTTGCGAATGGCTCGTTGATTGGCAGGCTGCTTATTCCACGCAATGGGATAGAGCCACATAAGTGGATGAACGTGGCTTACAGCCCTGACGGCACGCGTCTGGTGACGGTTTCGGAACAAGGGTCCAGGCTCTGGGATGTTGCGACCAACGCCGAGATCGCGTTGCTCTCCGGCGACGTGCGGAGCCTGTCTTTCAGCGTCGACAGTCAGCTCATCGTGACCATTTCGCTCGACAAGACGGTCCGAGTCTGGGATGGCCATAGTGGCAAACCAGTCGGCCTCCCTCTGAAGGGACACACCGAGTCTGTCCTGGCAGCGGTGTTCAGTCCAGATGGCAAGCAGATCGTCACCGTGTCCGCGGATAGGACTGTTCAATGGTGGGACACTGCGACTGGCACCCCGATCGGGGACCCAATCGCGACCGAATTGATTGGCGCTGGCACAAGACCCGAAATAGTCCCAAGCATCGAATTTAGCACCGATCGAAAGACGTTTCTTTCTAGCACGGGCGACGAAGTGAGGGTCCTTGATCCCCGGACCGGCATGCTCATCGGAGCGCCCATCAGAGGCGATGATGTCGCCTCCGTCGCTGCGGGCATGAGCCCGGATGGGGAGCGCATTCTGACCATAACTGCTGCCGACACTGTGCGGGTGTGGGACCGCAGGCGAAGAACGCAGGTCACCGCGCCGCTTCCAGGGGCGGGAAGGGTCTTTGCCGCGGCGTTCAGTCCAAATGGAACGCGGATCGTCGGCGGGTTTGACGACCACAAGGCCCGTCTGTGGACTGTTTCTCCGAACACCCAGGCCCTTGTGGAGCGAGCAAAAGCGCTCGCGCCACGCTGTCTCACCAAAGCTCAGCGCGAGGCGTTCTTTTTGCTTCCTGATCCTCCCGCTTGGTGCATTGAGCGCGAGAAATGGCCGTACCACTCCGACGAATGGAAGCAGTGGCTCACCGACCTACGTGCCGGTAAAGATCCGCCGCTTCCAAATGAAAAATAGACAAGCCCGACTCGGCCACTTGTTGAATGCCGTCCCGCGTTGATCCGTGGTGCGTCATCGCAACAGTTCGCGTCTCGCGTGAATCGGGGCAGAGACCGAATGCAAGAATCTCGCGATCTCCCGATCGGTTTTCAAATGCACGACCGGGGACGTTGGCGCCATAGTGGACACGCTCGGCCTCGATGCCGGGCGCGCGCTCGGTGTCGTAGCGCCAAGCCTCCTGCATCAGTTTCCGGTCGAATTGCTCGGGGCAGCCCTCGGGCAGATCGGGCCGCATCGTGTGGCATGGAAGCGGGCGCGGCGGAAGGATAACTCTTCCGCATCGGCTCTACCCATGAGGAGACGTTGCGAAGCTCATCTGTTATTGTCCCTGCTTCTGCAGTGGGAGTTCGAATGAGAGTATTGGTGATCGGCGCGGGCGCGCTCGGCGGCTATTACGGAGCTTGCCTGGTCCGGGCAGGCCGCGACGTGACCTTTCTGGTGCGCGAGAATCGGGCCGAGCTATTGCGCAGGAACGGCCTGCAGGTCGTGAGTCCGCACGGCGATTTTGCGGTGCAGCCGAAGCTCCTGCTGGCAAGCGATCTCAAGGAGCCGTTCGATGTCGTGCTCGTCGGCGTGAAAGCCTACTCGCTCGATGACGCGATGAGCCAGTTTGCGCCCGCTATCGGCACGAGCTCGATGATTCTTCCGATCCTAAACGGGCTGAAACACGTCGATGCTCTCACTGCAAGGTTCGGTGCCTCTCGCGTCCTCGGCGGTCTTGCGAACGTCAGTGCCGGACTGGATGCGGAGGGCCGGGTGGTTCAGTTCATGGCCAACCAGACCATCGTCTTCGGCGAGATCGAAGGGGCACTGAGCGAGCGCGCGCTCGCGCTGGAGACGCTGCTCGATGTTCCCGGCATCGACGTGCGCGCCAGCGAAGCGATCATGCAGGACATGTGGGAGAAGTTCGTCCAGCTCTCGACGCTCGCCGGCATCACCTGCCTGATGCGTGCCAGCATCGGCGACATCCTGGCCGTGCCGAACGGCGAGCAGTCCATTTTCCGCCTGTTCGCGGAGTGCTGCGCGGTTGCGACGGCCTCGGGATACGAACCGCGCGCCCCTTTCATCGAGTTCGACCGGAAACTATTCACCACGCTGGATTCGCCGCTGAAGGCCTCGATGCTGCGCGACATCGAGCGCGGCTCGGTCACCGAGGCCGAGCATATCCTAGGCGACATGGCCAATCGAGCCCGTACGCTGGGTATCGAGACGCCGTTGCTGGACCTGGCCCGCGCGCA
>Ga0209256_1001459_pt1 | contig 24306 bp, 15 predicted proteins | sample AraplaCol_mCL_r2_2_FD_184270 | JGI IMG/M metagenome (GOLD analysis project Ga0209256, IMG submission 184270) | Arabidopsis root microbial communities from North Carolina, USA - plate scrape MF_Col_mCL_r2 (SPAdes) (version 3) | ecosystem: Host-associated > Plants > Roots > Endosphere | place...
AGGTGAGCACCTGGCGGCCGTTGTCGCGCAGTCCGATGCCGGGGTCGTCGAGCTTGGGCTCGGTGGCCGCGCTCTGCATGTCGACCAGCGGGTTGCCGTTCTCGCTCGCGGCGTGGCGTGGCGCCTTGCTGTTGCTGCCATGGCCGGCATGGCCCATGTTGGCGCCGCAACCTCCTTCCATGCCCTTCATGTCGTGGCCCATGCCACCCATGTCATGCCCCATGTCGCTCATGGTCAGCAGCGGGCGTGGGTCGCGCGCGGGGATCGGCGCCTGCAGCCCGTGGCGCACGGCCAAGGTGCCGGCGGCGTAACCGGTGCGGCCCATGTCCTGGCAGAAGATCGTGTACGCGTCCTGGCCACTGGGTTCGACGATCACATCGAACGTTTCGGCAGGGGCAACGCGGAATTCGTCGATGCTCACCGGGTGGATGTACTGCCCGTCGGCGGCCACCACGGTCATCTTCAGGCCGGGGATGCGCACGTCGAAGTAGGTCATGGAACCGCCGTTGATGAAGCGCAGCAGCACACGTTCGCCACTGCGGAACAGGCCGGTCCAGTTGCCCGCCGGTGCGGTGCCGTTGAGCAGGTAGGTGTAGGTGTGGGCGTTGATGTCGGAGATGTCGGTCGGGGTCATCCGCATCCGCCCCCACATGCCACGGTCGGCGGTGGCCGCGCTCCAGCCTTCGCGGCGCACGTCGCGCAGGAAGTCGGGCAGGGTGCGCTTGTAGTAGTTGTCGTGCTCGGCGAGCTTCTTCATGCGCCGGAACAGCGCGCCCGGGTCCATGTCGGTCCAGTCCGAGAGCAGGATCACGTGCTCGCGGTCGAACCGGTACGGGGCCGGCTGCAGCGGATCGACGATCAGTGCCCCGTACAAGCCGGCCTGTTCCTGGAACATCGAATGGCTGTGGTACCAGTAGGTGCCCGATTGCCTGAGGGTGAAGCGGTAGTCGTACGCCTCGCCCGGGGCGATGCCGTTGAAGCTCAGGCCGGGCACGCCGTCCATGTTGGCCGGCAGCAGGATGCCGTGCCAGTGGATCGAGGTGGGATGGCCCTGCAGGGCGTTGGCCACGCGCACGCTGACGGTGTCGCCTTCGCGCCAGCGCAGGATCGGCGCCGGCAGGCTGCCGTTGACGGTGATCGCCGGCCGGGTGCGGCCGGTGAAGTTGGCCAGCGACTCGCCGATGCTCAGCTGGAACTGCTGGCCGCTGAGGACCTGCGGGGCGCTGGCCACGCGGGGGCCGGCATCGGCCAGGGCGCGCGCGGGCATGGCGCCTGCCAAGCCGGCAACCACGCCGCCAGCGGCCAGGCCCTGCACGAACAGGCGCCGCGATGGCACGGGCGGAGCGCCCGCGCCGGGGGAAGAGGGGTGTGACATTGCAACTCCGAATCGAATCCGAGGGCACGCGCAGGTGCCGGCAGGACGCGCGTGCGGCAGCACGGCGTCGCGTCGAGCGGGCGTTCGTGGCGAGCGCCGGCCCGGTCAGCTCCGGTCAGGCGATGGGAGGGCGGGTGATGCGGTCCAGCGGCAGGCTGCGCAGGACGTCCGGGGTGGCCGGCAGCGGCGCCGGCGACAGCGGCGGCGGTGTGGGGATCCAGGCGATCTGGGCGGTCAGGCCCGGCTGCTGGGCGCAGTTGCGCAGGCAGTCCTTGATCCTGCAGTGCTCGCTGTCGTCGGGTGCCTGGGCAGGCGGCGGCGTGTCAGCCCGCCCGCCGTGCAGGGCGGCGTGTCCTTCGCCATGGCAGGGCGGCGCCGGGGCGTCCTCGGTCGGGGCGGCCGGCATCGCCATGGCCAGCACCATCGGACCGGCCATGGCCGCGTTCAGCCCGTTGAGCAACAGGCTGAGCATCAACACCACGCGCAGGAGCAGGCCACCGGCAGACATGGGCGCCACCTTAGCGCCAAAGCGCGGCAGGCGCACCAGTCGCTGAACAGCGGGTTCAACTCTGGACGTGGGTCCGGTCGAGCGCATGCGGCTCAGCCTTCCTCGCGCACGATCTCGACCAGGCGCTCGCCGTAGCGGGTCAGCTTGGTGCCGCCGATGCCGCCGACCCGGCCCAGCGCGTCGATGCTGGTGGGGCGCTGTTCGGCGATGTTGCGCAGGGTGCTGTCGTGGAAGATCACGAAGGCCGGCACGTTCTGCTCGCGCGCCAGCTCGGCGCGCAGCCCGCGCAGCGCGTTGAACAGCGCCAGGTCCTGCGGCAGCACCGACAGGCCGGTGCGCTGCCCGCTGCGGTCGCGTTCGCGGGTCTTGGCGCTTTCGCGGCGCATCATCACCTTGCGCTGGCCCTTGAGCACCTGCCGGCTGCCGTCGGTGAGGCGCAGGCCTCCGTAGGCGTCGCTGTCCACTTCCAGCAGTCCGGCCGCGACCAGCTGGCGGAACACGCTGCGCCAGGTGCGGGCATCCAGGTCCTTGCCGATCCCGTAGGTGCTCAGTTCGGTGTGGCCGAACTGGCGGATCTTGTCGTTTTCGCCGCCACGCAGGATGTCGATCAGGTGGCCCACGCCGAAGCGCTGGCCGCTGCGGTACACGCAGCTCAGCGCCTTCTGCGCGGCCACGCTGGCATCCCAGGCATCCGGCGGCTGCAGGCAGTTGTCGCAGTTGCCGCACGGCTGCGGATAGGTCTCGCCGAACCCGGCCAGCAGCACCTGGCGCCGGCACTGCATGGATTCGCAGTAGCCCAGCAGGTGGTCCAGCTTGGAGCGCTCCAGCGCCTTGCGTTCCTCGCCGGCTTCGGACTGCTCGATCATCTGCTTGAGCAGGACCACATCGCCCAGGCCGTAGCACAGCCAGGCCTCGGCCGGCTCGCCGTCGCGGCCGGCACGCCCGGTTTCCTGGTAATAGCCTTCCATCGACTTGGGCAGGTCGGTGTGCGCCACGAAGCGTACGTCGGGCTTGTCGATGCCCATGCCGAAGGCGATGGTGGCGCACATCACGATGCCGTCCTCGCGCAGGAAGCGGCGCTGGTTGGCCGCGCGCACCTCGGCCGGCAGGCCGGCGTGGTAGGGCAGGGCGTTCATGCCCTCCTTGCACAGGAATTCGGCGGTTTCCTCGACCTTGCGCCGCGACATGCAGTAGACGATGCCCGCCTCGTCGCGGTGCCCGCGCAGGAAATCCAGCAGCTGGCGCTTGGCGTTGTCCTTCTGGACCACGGTGTAGCGGATGTTGGGGCGGTCGAAGGAGCTGACGAAGTGCTGGGCGTTGGTCAGGTCCAGGCGCTCGGCGATCTCGCGCTGGGTGGGCGGGTCGGCGGTGGCGGTCAGGGCGATGCGCGGCACGTCGGGCCAGCGCTCGTGCAGCACGGTAAGCTGGCGGTACTCGGGCCGGAAGTCGTGGCCCCACTGCGAGACGCAATGGGCCTCGTCGATGGCGAACAGGGCAATCCGGCTGCGCGCCAGCAGCGACAGGAAGCGGCCGGTCAGCAAGCGCTCGGGCGCGACGTACAGCAGTTCCAGTTCGCCGGCGAGCAGTTCGCGCTCCACCCGGGCGGCGGTTTCGCCGTCCAGGGTCGAATTCAGGAATTCGGCGCGCACGCCGAGCTGGCGCAGCGCTTCCACCTGGTCCTGCATCAGCGCGATCAGCGGCGAAATGACGATGCCGGTGCCTTCGCGCAGCAGGGAGGGCACCTGGTAGCACAGCGACTTGCCGCCGCCGGTGGGCATCAGGACAAGCGCGTCGTTACCGGCCGCGACATGCTCGACGATCGCCTGCTGCGGACCGCGGAAATCGTCGTAGCCAAAAATGCGGTGCAGCAGTTCGTGCGCGGGGCGGGAAGACATCGCCCTAGTTTACCGGTTCCGGGGGGCGTTCCCCGTCCGGAATTCCCCCGATGAAACATCGGGGGAACGGGCCCGGGCGTTACTGGAGGAGCGAGCGGAGCATCCAGGCGTACTTCTCGTGGGTCTGCAGGCGCTGGGTCATCAGGTCCTCGGTGGGGGCGTCGTCGGCGTCGTCGGCCACGTCCAGCACCTTGCGGGCGGTGCGGCAGACTGCTTCGTTGGCGACCACCAACTGGCGTACCATTTCACGCCAGTCCGCGCTGTCGGTCAGGCCCGGTTCCTCGGCGATCGAGGTCAGGGCGGCGAACTCGCGGTAGGAGCCCGGGGCATTGAAGCCCAGTGCGCGGATGCGTTCTGCAACCTCGTCCAGGGCTGCCCACTGCTCGGTGTACTGGGTTTCGAACATCAGGTGCAGCGAGTTGAACATCGAGCCGGTGACGTTCCAATGGAAATTGTGGGTCTTCAGGTACAGCGTGAACGCGTCAGCCTGGTAGGCCGCCAGTCCATCGGCAATCTTCTTGCGATCGCCCACCTTGATCCCGATATCGATGTTGGGGGCCGACGGTGCCGCCGGTGCCGCCGGCGCCGCCGGGATGCCGGCCGCCAGCTTCTGCCGGCTGGCCTTCGGTTTCGTGGGGGATTTGGTCTTCGCCATGGGGGAGTTCCTCTTCGTGGAGTGGATGGCCTTCACAATAGATCAGACTAACCTTCAGTTGTACTCATACGTACCAAACGATTCGATTGATGACCGCTATCAAACAACCTGCCGCTTCGTCCCTGTCTTCGCAGCAGGCCGCCATCGATGGGGCCATGAGCCGGGACCGCGGGCGTCTGCTCGGGCTGTTGTCGCGCTGCCGGGCCAAACCGGCCGACGCGGGCGTCGCCGCCGCCTTCGAGCAGGCGCTGCAGGCATCGGTGCAGCGGCGCCAGGCGCGGGCACGCAACCTGCCGTCGGTCACTCTGGACGACAGCCTGCCGATTGCGCGTGAAGCCGAGCGCATCACCGCGCTGATCCGCGACCACCAGGTGGTGGTGATTGCCGGCGAAACCGGGTCGGGCAAGACCACGCAGCTGCCCAAGCTGTGCCTGGCCGCCGGGCGCGGCGTGGCCGGCATGATCGGCTGCACCCAGCCGCGACGGATTGCCGCACGCGCGGTGGCCACCCGCGTCGCGCAGGAACTGCATTCGGAGCTGGGCACCACGGTGGGCTACCAGGTGCGCTTCACCGACCGCGTCGGCGATGACACCCGCATCAAGTTCATGACCGACGGCATCCTGCTGGCCGAGATCAGCAGCGACCGATGGCTGTCGCAGTACGACACGATCATCGTCGACGAGGCGCACGAGCGCAGCCTCAACATCGATTTCCTGCTCGGCTACCTCAAGCAGCTGCTGCGCAGGCGCCCGGACCTGAAGCTGATCGTCACCTCGGCGACCATCGACACCTCGCGTTTCGCCCAGCACTTCGACGATGCGCCGGTGATCAGCGTGGAAGGCCGCACCTTCCCGGTGGAAGTGCGCTACCGGCCGCTGGAAGGCGAGGGGGGCGGCGACGCGGACGGTGGCCGCGATGGTGAGCGCACGGTCAACGACGCGGTGGTGGCGGCGGTGGATGAGATCACCCGCGCCGACCCGCGCGGCGACATCCTGTTGTTCTTCCCGGGCGAGCGCGAGATCCGCGATGCGCACCAGGCGCTGGAACGGCGCAAGTACCGCGAAACCGACGTGCTGCCGCTGTACGCGCGGCTGTCGGTGAAAGACCAGGACATGGTGTTCAGTCCCGGCAGCAGGCGTCGCATCGTGCTGGCCACCAACGTGGCCGAAACCTCGCTGACGGTGCCGCGCATCCGCTACGTGATCGATCCCGGCCTGGCCCGGGTCAAGCGCTACAGTCCGCGCCAGAAGCTGGACCGCCTGCATATCGAGGCGATTTCGCAGGCCAGCGCCAACCAGCGCAAGGGTCGCTGCGGCCGCGTGTCGGAAGGCATCTGCTATCGCCTGTATTCGGAAGCGGACTTCCAGTCGCGCGCCGAGTTCACCGACCCGGAAATCCGCCGCTCCAGCCTGTCCGGCGTGATCCTGCGCATGCTGCAGCTCGGATTGGGCCGGATCGAGGATTTTCCGTTCCTGGAGGCGCCGGACGAGCGCGCCATTGCCGATGGCTGGCAGCAGCTGGGCGAACTGGGCGCGGTGGACGACGAGCGCCGGCTGACCGCGATCGGGCGGCAGATGGCGCGCCTGCCGGTGGACGTCAAGCTGGCGCGCATGCTGGTCGCCGCCCAGGCACAGGGCTGCCTGCGGCCGATGCTGGTGATCGCCTCGTTCCTGGGGATCCAGGATCCGCGCGAGCGGCCACCGGAGGCGCGCGCGGCGGCCGACAACGCGCACGCGCTGTTCGCCGATGGCCGCTCGGAGTTCGTGGGCGTGCTGCGCCTGTGGGACGGCTACCGCCAGGCCCACGAAGACCTGACCCAGTCCAAGCTGCGCGGCTGGTGCGAACGCCATTTCCTCGGTTTCCTGCGCATGCGCGAGTGGCGCGAGCTGCACCGCCAGTTGCGCGTGCTGTGCGAGGAGCTGGGCTGGAACGAGGAGCCCGTGGACAGCGCGATGGCGCCGCTGCTGGCGGGATCGTCGGCGCCCGCACCGGTACGCGATGACGCCGCCAAGGCCAAGGTCACCCGTGGCCAGCAACACCGCGCCGCGCGACTGGCCCGCGAGGGCAAGGTCGAAGCACCCGCTGCGGCCGCGCAGCCGGCTGCCCCTGCACCGGCTGCCCCTGCCGCCGACGCGCGTGCCGGCTTCAGCGACCGCGTCCGCGCCCATGCCTACCAGACCCTGCACCGCGCGCTGATCGCCGGCCTGCCCACCCAGATCGGACATCGCAGCGACAAGGGCGATTTCCTCGCCCCGCGCCAGCGCCGCTTCCTGCCGTTCCCCGGTTCGGTGATGGCCAAGCGCCCGCCGCCGTGGCTGCTGGCCGCCACGTTGCTGGATACGCAGAAGGTGTGGGGCCTGACCAACGCGGCGATCGAGCCGGACTGGGTGATCGCCGAACTGCCACACCTGCTGCTGCGCAAGCACTTCGACCCGCACTGGTCGCGCGCGCAGGGCCAGGTGCTGGCCTCCGAGCAGATCAGCCTGTTCGGGCTGGTGCTGGCGCCGAAGAAGCCGGTGCACTACGGTCGCATCGCGCCGGGCGAGGCGCACGACATCTTCGTGCGCCAGGCGCTGGTGAGCGGTGAGATCAACACCCGTGCCAGCGTCATCGCCGACAACCTGAAGGTCCTGGAACAGGCCCGCGAAGAGGAAGCCAAGCTGCGCCGCGCCGGTATCGTGGCCGATGAGGACTGGCAGGCGCGCTGGTACCTGGACCGCATTCCGGCGGAGATCCATTCGGCCGCGGGCCTGGACAGCTGGTGGAAGGGCCTGGCTCCCGAAAAACGCCGCGCCGTGGCCTGGTCGCTGGCCGACCTGCTGCCCGGCGAGGGCAGCGACGCCGAACGCTATCCCAAGTACCTGCCGCTGGGCGATGCGCGGCTGGCGCTGCATTACCGCTTCGAGCCCGGCAGCGAGGACGACGGGGTGAGCCTGGACGTGCCGCTGCACCTGCTCAATGCATTGGACCCGGCGCGCTTGTCGTGGCTGGCGCCCGGCTTCGTCGCCGACAAGGCCTCGGCGCTGATCCGCAGCCTGCCCAAGGCCATGCGCCGCAACTACGTGCCGGCGCCGGACTTCGGACGCGCCTTTGCCGAAGCCTTCCCGGCTCCCAGCGCCGACGACCTGCGCGGCGAACTGGCGCGTTTCCTGTCCAAGGCCACTGGCGCCCAGGTGAGCGCGCTGGATTTCGACGAAACCGCGCTGGACGCGCACCTGCGCATGAACCTGCGCCTGCACGATGCACAGGGCAAGCTGCTGGCCGCCTCGCGCGACCTGGACGCGCTGCGTGCCCGTTTCGGCGAACAGGCGGGCGATGCCTTCGCCGAACGCGCCGGGCGCGCGCTTGCTGCCGAAGGGCTGCGCGAGTTCCCCTCCAGCGCGATTCCGCTGCAGGTTCCCGGCGAAGCCGGTGTGCCGGCGTATCCGGCGCTGGTCGATGCGGGCGACACGGCGTCGCTGCGGATCTTCGCCGACCGCAACGAAGCGCTGGAGCAGCACCCGCGCGGCGTGCGCCGACTGCTGGAGATCGCGCTGGCCGACAAGGCCAAGCAGGCGCGCAAGCAGCTGCCGGTGCCGCCCAAGACGGGGTTGCTGTACGCGGCGATCGAATCGCAGGAACGCCTGCGTGGCGACCTGGTCGATGCGGCGATGAATGCCGTGCTGGCCGACGGCCTGGGCGAGATCCGCGACCCTGCCGCGTTCGCCAAGCGGCGCGATGCCGCCGGGCGCGACCTGTTCGGGGAAGCGATGGCACGGCTGAAGCTGGCCGAGAACATCCTGGCCCATGTGGCCGAGCTGAAACCGGCGCTGGAGGCGCCGTTGATGGGCTGGGCACGCGGCAACCTGGATGACCTGGAGCAGCAGCTCGCGGCCCTGGTCCACCCCGGTTTCCTGCGCGAAACGCCCGCCGATGCGCTGGCGCAGTACCCGCGCTACCTGCGCGCGATGATCCTGCGCAGCGAGCGCGCCAAGCGCGATCCACCACGCGACCAGGCCCGCATGCTGGAGCTGCGTCCGTTCCTGGAGGCGTTGGAAGAGGCGCAGGCGCGGGGCCTGCGCGGACGCCCGCAATGGCAGGCGCTGCGCTGGGACCTGGAAGAACTGCGGGTGTCGCTGTTCGCGCAGGAACTGGGTGCGAAAACCGGCATTTCGGCCAAGAAGCTGGCCCAGCGCGTGGCAGCATTGCGCCAGGCCTGAGCCGGACGCGCCCCCTGCCGGGTCGGCACGGGGCGCCGCGGCTTACTTGATGCGCTGGACCTTGGTGCGGGTATTGCTGCCCTTGACCTGCAGGTACCACGAGCCCATCAGCCCGGGCGTGACCGTCACCTCCGGATTGGTGCGGCGCACCCCCGACAGCGTGGCGTCGTCGGTCTGCTCCCACTCCTGCTGGTTGGCCAGGAGGTAGCGGCGCCCCTTGCCGAAGCCGCGGAATTCGCCCTGCAGCGTGCTGACGATCGGTTCCTTGCTGCCGAAATCGAAGAACCCGCGGGTCTTCTTGATCACTTCCTGGCGGCCTTCCTCGCGCGCTTCCTCGCGTGCCTGTTCACGCACGTCGGCGGTGACGGCGGCGACCTTGCCCTGCAGCCAGCCGTTGAGTGCGGCCAGTTCGGCCGGGTTGAGCTTGTCCAGGCCGGCAGCCTTGAATTCGGCGGGGGACATCTGCTGCTGCAGGTCGCCTCCGACAACGCGCTGGGCCAGGGCCGGCCCGGCAAGACCCAACAGCACGGCCGCGCAGGCCAACAACCTCAGACGGGAAAAACGCATGGCAGCTCTCCAGGAATGCAATTGACGGGTACGGACGACGGTTGTGATTGTCGGGCAACGATAGCAGCGCTAGTGTAGGGCTCTCTGTCTTGTCTGCATGATGCTGTGAACCGCGCTTCCGTCCCCGGCCTGGATGGCCTGTTGAACCGCCCCTCGGCCGCCGCCCTGCCGCCCGCGTTGCGCGAGGCGTTGCTGCAGCGCTGGCAGGACGCGCCGGGCGCGCACGCCCCGACCGCCGCGTGGCCGGTGCTGGCCGACACCCTCGATGCACTGGCCCTGCTGTCGGCCGACGACAGCGCCCTGCTGGCCGCGTTGCTGTTCGACCTGCCCGGGCTGCGCAGCGACCTGGACGCGCTGCCGCTGGGCAGCCACAAGGCCGCGGTGGTCGGCCTGCTGGACGGGCTGGACGCAGCCGACCAGGTCTGGGCGCTGCATGCCGGCCGCGATGCCGGGCGCAACAGCGAAGGCCTGCGCCGGCTGCTGCTGTCGATCATCCACGACCTGCGCGTGGTGCCGATCCTGCTGGCGCGGCAGCTGGCGCGCATGCGCGCGGCCGACCGCCTGCCCGAGGAGGAACGTCGGGCACTGGCCCAGCTGACCCGCGACATCCACGCGCCGCTGGCCAACCGGCTGGGCATCTGGCAGCTGAAGTGGGAACTGGAAGACCTGGCCTTCCGCCACCTGGAGCCGGACACCTATCGCCGCATCGCCCGCGAAGTCGATGAAACCCGGCTGGCGCGCGAGCGCTATGTCGAGCAGGTCAAGAAGGCGCTGTCGCGCGAACTGCTGGCCCAGGGCATCGAGGCCGAGGTCAGTGGGCGGCCCAAGCACATCTACAGCATCTGGCGGAAGATGCAGAAGAAGCGGCTGGCCTACGAGCAGCTGTACGACATCCGCGCGGTGCGGGTGATGGTCAAGGACGTGGCCGCCTGCTATGCCGCGCTGGGCGTGGTGCATTCGCTGTGGGCACCGGTACCCAGCGAGTTCGACGATTACATCGCCCGCCCCAAGGCCAATGACTACCGCTCGCTGCACACCGCCGTGGTCGGTCCGGAAGGGCGCACCATCGAAGTGCAGATCCGCACCCATGACATGCATGCCCAGGCCGAACTCGGCGTGGCCGCGCACTGGCGCTACAAGGAAGGCAGCAAGGGCGCGGAAAAGGCCTTCGACCGCAAGATCACCTGGATGCGGCAGCTGCTCGAGCAGTCACAGGACGGCACGGCGGGCGAGCTGGCCGGCGCGCTGGATGCGGAGCTGACCGAAGACCGGGTCTATGCGCTCAGTCCGAAGGACGAGGTGATGGACCTGCCGCAGGGCGCCACCCCGCTGGACTTCGCCTACCACGTGCACACCATGGTCGGGCACCGCTGCCGGGGCGCCAAGGTCAATGGCCGCATCGTGCCGTTGACCTACCGCCTGCGCAGCGGCGACCGCGTGGAGATCCTCACCGGCAAGGAGGCCGACCCGCGCCGCGACTGGCTGCTGGCCTCCAGTGGTTACCTGGCCAGCAACCGGTCGCGCGAAAAGGTGCGGGGCTGGTTCCACAAGCTGGACCGCGCGCGCAACGTGCAGGCCGGCCGCGACCTGCTCGATCGGGAACTGAAGCGCCTGGGCCTGCAGCAGGTGGACCTGGCCGCGGCCGCGCGCCGGTTCCACGCCGACAGCGTCGACGATCTGTACATCCAGGTCGCGCTGGGCGACACCGGGCCGCACCAGGTCAGCCGCGCGTTGCTGGAAGCCGAACGCGCCGCCAGCCAGCCTGCGGTGCCGGCGATGCCGCGGCCGACCGCGCGCCGCGACAGCCTGGGCAAGTCCAAGTTCACCGTGCAGGGCGTGGGCAACCTGCTGGTCCAGCTGGCGCGCTGCTGCCAGCCGGTGGCCGGCGAACCCATCGTCGGGTACCTGACCCGCACGCGCGGGGTCACCGTGCACCGTACCGACTGCGCCGCGCTGGCCCGCCTGTCGGCGACCAGCCCGCAGCGCATCCTGCCGGTCGAGTGGGGCCAGGCGGGCGGTGGCTACGAAGTGGACGTGGTGGTTGATGCGGTCGACCGGCGCTGGCTGCTCAAGGACATTACCAACCTGATCGCGCAGGAAGATGCATATGTGCTCGACATCCACAGCGACAACGTGCGCAACAGCGGCCGCGCGCACCTGCGGCTGCGCCTGAAGGTGAGCGACTACGGGCAGCTGTCGACCCTGCTCGGCAAGCTCGACGCCCTGCCTGGAGTCAGCGACGCGCGGCGTCTGGGCTGAGCTCACGTGACCCGCGCTACGCTCAGGGAATGAGCCGCCACCCGGACCATGAGGACGCCGCCCATGCCGCCCTGCGCCGCGTGCGGCGCGAGGGTCGCTGGTGGTGGCTGCAGGCCCGGCATGCGCGACGCATCTGGGCGTGGGCGCTGCTGGTGGCGGTGCTTGTGTTCGCGCTGCTGGTGGCCTTCGGCCGCCCCCTGGCCACCTGGTTCTGGAACGAGCCGCAGGTCGAGCAGCTGCTCGACCGCGGCGACCGGGCATTGGCCGCAGGACGATTGAGTGCTGCCGACGGCAGTGGCGCGCGCGAGCTGTACGACGCCGCGCTGGCGCTGGACAGCGATCGCCCGCAGGCCCGCGCGGGCCTGGCACGCACTGGGCGGGCCGCCCTGGTGCAGGCGCGCGCTGCGCTGGATGCCGGTGACACCGCAGGCGCGCAACGTGCGCTTGCGCTCGCGCGCGAGCTGCAGGTGCCACATGCGGAGGCTGACGCGGTGGCCCGGCGGCTGCGCGCGCAGCAGAACAGCGGTGCCGGCATCGGCGCGCTGCTCGGTCGCGCGGAATCGGCCCTGCAGGCCCGGCGCCTGGACGGCAGCGATGACAGCGCCTTGCCGTTGTTCCAGCAGGTGCTGGCGCGCGCACCCAACCACCTGCGCGCGCTGGAAGGACGCGAGGACGCGTTGTCGGACCTGTTGCAGCAGGCGCGTGCGGCGGCGGCCCGCGGCGATGTCACGGCTGCGGCGGCGCAGGTGGTGCGCGCACGCGATTTCGATCCGGGGCACGTGGACCTTCCCGCTACCGAGGCCGCGCTGAATGCAGCGCTGGAGGCGCGCCTGCGCGAGGGCCAGCGCCTGCAGCGCCGCCAGCAATGGCGACCCGCCGGCACGGCGTTCCAGGCGGTGTTGTCGGCACGGCCGGACGACGCTGCCGCACGCCAGGGGCTTTCCCAGGTGATCGACGCGCTGCTGGCGTCCTCGGCGCGGCTGGCCGCCGACTTCCGCTTCGACCTGGCCGCGCGCGCGCTCGCCGATGCCGAGGCACTGGGGGCGTCGGCCAACCAGCTGCAAGCGGCGCGGCAGGCGATCACCCGGGCGCGCGAGGCCGATCGCGCCCTGACCGCGCCGGCCGTGCCGGCCGCGCAGCGCCAACAGAGCATACGAACCCTCCTCGCGCGCTTCGAAGAGGCAGCAGCGCGGGGCGACATCCTGTCGCCGCCGGGTCGCAGCGCCTACGATGCGTTGCGCGAAGCGCAGGCGATCGCGCCACGCGACGCGCAGGTGCGCGCGGCGGCACAGCGGCTGCTGCCGGCGACCCGGCAGTGCGTGGAGGACCGCCTGCGCGAGAACCGCGTGCAGGCCGCCGGTGACTGCCTGGAAGCCTGGCAGGCGCTGTCGCCCGGCAGCGGGCAGGCCGATGCCCGGCAGCGGCTGGGACAGCGCTGGCTGGCCATCGGCAGCGAACGCCTCGGCCGCGGCGACGTGCAGTTCGCGCAGGAAGCGCTGCGGCAGGCGGCGCGCTGGGGCGTGGCTGACACGTCGGCCGACTACCTGGCCCTGCAGCAGCGCCTGCGCGATGTCGACGCGCTGCACTGAGCGGCACGGCGCGCTGGGTGGGTCCGTTATAGTGCGCGCTTGTTCCCTTGAGGAGGTGCCATGACGGTCCTCGTTTCCGGCGCCACCAGCCAGATCGGTCGATTCCTGCTGCCACGGCTGGTCGACGCCGGCGTACCGGTGCGTGCGCTGAGCCGACATCCGCAACCGGCGCAGCCCGGGGTCGAATGGCAGGCGGCGGACATGCGCGCGTTGCCGGTGCCCGCGCAGGCGTTGCAGGCCATCGTCAGCTTCGCGCCGCTGGATGCGTGGGGCGACTGGCTGGCGCGCCAGCAGGTGGCGCCGGCGCGCAGGATCATCGTCACCAGCTCGATGAGCGTGCTCACCAAGCAGGGATCGGCGCAGCCGGACGAACAGGCGCTGGTGGCCCTGCTGCAACGGGGTGAGCGCAACCTGGCCGAGCAGGCCGACCGCCTGGGAATGCAGTGGACCGTGCTGCGGCCGACCCTGGTGTACGGCGCGGGGCTTGATCGCAGCCTGACCCCGATCGTGGCGCGCGCGCGCCGCACACGCATGTTCCCGATCCCGATGGCGCATGGCCTGCGCCAGCCGGTGCACGCCGACGACATCGCGCTGGCGGTGATGGCCGCGCTGCAGGGCAATGCCGCGGCCGGGCAGACGCTGCAGATCGGCGGTGGCGAGCGGCTGGACTACCAGCAGATGTTCCAGCGCGTGCATGCCAGCATCGGCACGACCACGCTGCCGCTGTATGTACCGGGCGTCGCGCTGCGCCTGCTGGCTGCGGCCGTGCCCCGCGCGCGCGGGCCGGTGTCACGCCTGGAACAGGACCTGGTGGCCGACAACGCCGCACTGGCCGCCACGCTGGGCGTGCACCCGCGGCCTTTCACCCCGACCCCGGATACCTGGCGACCGCGGTAGCGCCGGGTACCATCCGGCAGCCTTCGGTCAGTCCAGGAACACCCGGCGTACCGTGGCCTGCGCGGCGTCCAGCGAAAAATGCTGCTGCACGTTGCGCAGCCCGGCCACCGACAGGCGCTGCCACAGCGCCTCGTCGCGATACAGCCGCACCACTGCCGCGGCGAAGGCGTCGGCGTCATCGGCGATGAGTACATCGTCGCCATCGCGCAGGTGCATGCCTTCGACCGCGCACGTGGTCGCCACCACCGGCTGCCCATGCGCCATGCTCAGGTTGACCTTGCCCTTCACGCCCGCGCCGAACCGCAGCGGCGCCACGGCAATGCGGACCTCGTCCATGTACGGGGTCACCACCGGCACGAATCCGTGGATCTCCACGCCGGGCTGGCGCGCTGCCAGCGCCTGCACGACCGGCGGCACGTCCGCGCCGATGCAGTGGAAGCGCACCTCGGGCAGTTGCGCGCGGATGCGCGCGAAGACGTCGCCGATGAACCACTGCATCGCGTCCACGTTCGGCGGATGGCGGAAACCGCCCACGAATACCAGGTCGCGGCGCGCGCTCCAGGGCGCGCCCGCACCGGCAACCTCGTGCAGGTTGGAGATCAGCTCCACCCGCACCGCGGGCGCGTCAACCTGCAACTGCGCGCGCTCGGCATCGCTGACCAGCACGGTGATGTCGCTACCGGCCATCACGGCCAGCTCCCGCGTGCGCGTGCGTTCGGCGTTGCGCAGCAGCCCGGCATCGCCGGCCAGTTCGGCGCCGCGGCGTTCGCGCAGGTAGTGCAGGTCGACGGTGTCGAACACCCGGCGCGCCTGCGGGGCGTACCGGCGCAGCAGCGGCAGGCACTCGCTGGCCACGTGGTGGCGCACCATCATCGCCACGGCGAAGCGCGGACCGTGTTCGCGCAGCCAGGTGCCGACGCCTTCCAGGTACGGCGCGTACCAGACTTCCACACCCAGCTTCTGCAGGGCCTCGGTGGCGGCACCGCCATGTTCGCGCCGGGTCGGCACGAACACCACGTGCGCGCCTTCGGCCAGCAGCATGCGGATCAGGTTGTATTGGCGCAGCGAACCCGAATCGCGGTCAGGCTGCGGGACCAGTTCGTCAAGGATCAGGACCTGGCGCTGCCGGCGGTGCAACAGCGCAGGCGTGGGCACGCTGCCGGGCGCCGGGTGGTCGGCCAGCACCTGCGCCCACTTTGCGGCGAACACGCCGCGATTGCGCACCTGGTAGGCCTTGATGCCGCTGCCGGTATCAGTGCCGTTGCTGGTGCCTTCGTCGTGCACGACCCGGCTGGCCGGCTGCACCAGCACGCGGTAACCGGCGGCGCGCACCGCGAACGCCAGGTCGGTGTCTTCGTAATAGGCGGGGCGGTAACGGGTGTCCAGGCCGCCCAGCTGGTCCCACAGCGCACGGGGCAGCATCAACGCCGCGCCCGAGCAGTAGTCGGCATCGCGCAGCGCACTGTAGCGCGGGTCGTCGGGCGACTCGAAGCGACCGTAGCTCCACGCACTGCCATCGCTGAACACCACGCCGCCCGATTCCTGCAGGCGGCCATCCGGATACAGCAGCTGCGAGCCGACCAGGCCCGCCGCCGGGGTGGTCCCGAAGGTCTCCAGCAGCGCGTCCAGCCAGCCCGGTTGCGGCACCGTATCGTTGTTGAGCAGGACCACGCAGTCGCCGCGCGAGCGTGCGACGCCGTCGTTGCAGGCCTCGATGAACCCGCCATTGGCGGCGCGCACTTCGTAGCGCAGGCCCTGGACCTGCGGCATCCACTGCACGGTCTCATCGCTGCTGCCGTCGTCCACCACCAGGATCTCGCAGGCAACCTGCGGCGGGTGGGCGGCCAGCGCCCGCAGGCAGGCCAGGGTGTGCGCGGCGTGGTTGTACACCGGGATCACAATGCTGACCCGCGGTTCAACGCTGGAAGGCACTTCGAACGGCGCGAAGGCCTCGGCCGGCGGCAGGTACAACGGTGCCCGCTGGGGCGGCGGCAGCGACCGGGTGTGGACCCGGATGCGCTGCCAGGTGGCCTGCCAGCCCCGGGTCCGCAGGCTGGCCACGCTGCGCCGGAACAGGCCGATCATGCGGTTCAGGAAGTAGCGTAGATCGGCCAAGGATGTCGACATCCCGTTACAACTCCAGCTAAGCGGGGAAAACCGGGGGACACGCGCGCCACCATGGCTGCGATAGACTCGCCGGACTTTTACATTCTTGCATGCCCGTGCCCCGACGCTACGATTCCGACGACATCGACGAGTTCGAAGACGACACCGAAAGCCGGTCGCCGCTGTGGCGCCGCCGCCTGGTCACCGCAGCGATGGCGGCGGTGGCGCTCGCGCTGGGCTTCCTGATTCCGTACACCGTGTACCTGAACACCCAGGTCACCCAACGCTTTGGCGAACTGCGCTGGCAGATACCCACCCGCGTCTATGCGCGGCCGCTGGCGCTGGCGCCGGGCGTGGCGATGGATGCGCAGACCCTGAAGACCGAGCTGGCCGCCTCGGCGTACCGCGATGACGGAACCGGCAAGTCGCCGGCCACGTTCAGCCAGGAAGGCGGTCGTTTCATCGTGTCCAGCCGCGGCTACAACGATGTCGATGGCAAGGTGGCGCCCCGCCGCATCGAGCTGAGCCTGTCCGGTGGGCAGGTCGCCTCGCTGCGCGATGCCGACAGCCGCAAGGCGCTCAAGGCCGCGCGGCTGGATCCGGCGCGCATCGCCACCCTGTACGGACAGAAGCAGGAAGAACGCCGGCTGGTGCGGCTGGAGGACACCCCGGAACTGCTGGTCACCGGCCTGCAGGCGGTGGAGGACAAGGACTTCAACCGCCACCACGGCATCGACCTCAGCGGCATCGCGCGCGCGGTGTGGGTCACCGTGCGTTCCGGTGGCCAGAGCCGGCAGGGCGCGTCGACGCTGACCCAGCAGCTGGCCCGCAGCGGCCTGCTCGGGATCGGCAAGGAACAGACCGTCACCCGCAAGTTCAATGAAGTGCTGTACGCGCTGATCATGGAAGCGCGGTACGACAAGCGCACCATCCTCGAGGCCTACCTCAATCAGGTCTACCTGGGCCAGCGCGGCAGCCAGGCGATCCACGGCATGTCCTCCGGCGCCGAATTCTGGTTTGGCCGCGACCTGTCCTCGCTCAACACCGAGCACATCGCATTGCTGATCGGGCTGGTCAAGGGCCCGTCGTACTACGATCCGCGGCGCAATCCCGAGCGCGCGCTGGACCGCCGCAACTTCGTGCTCGGCAAGCTGCATGAGAACGGCCTGATCGATGACGCCGAGCTGCAGCGGGCGCTGAAGGCCCCGCTGGGCGTGCCCAAGACCCCCGGCCTGATCGCCGCAAACCGGTTCCCCGCGTACGTCGACCTGGTGCGTCGCCAGCTCGGCCACGACTACCCGGAAGCGGTGCTGCAGGGCGCCGGCCTGAGCGTGATGACCGGCATGGCCCCGTCCGCGCAGGCCTACGCCGAAGGTGCGGTGACCAAGACCCTGAAGTCGCTGGAAAACAAGCGTCGCCCCGAGCTGCAGGCCGGCCTGGTGCTGACCGACGTGCACAACGGCGACGTGCTGGCCGTGGTCGGCAGCCGCGACGTGTCCGAACCGGGCTTCAACCGCGCCATCGAAGCGCAGCGCCAGGTCGGTTCGCTGCTCAAGCCGTTCGTCTACCTGCTCGCGCTGGCGCAGCCGGACAAGTACTCGCTGGCCAGCTTCGTCGATGATTCGCCGGTGACGGTGCAGCTCAGCCGCGGCAAGCGCTGGACCCCGGGCAACGCGGACAACCGCAGCCACGGTACCGTGCGCCTGATCGATGCGCTGGCCAACTCCTACAACCAGGCCACGGTCCGGGTCGGCATGCAGGTAGGCCCGGAGCGGGTCACCCAGCTGATCAACGTGCTGGCCGGCCTGAAAGCGGAAAGCAATCCGTCGGTGATCCTGGGCGCGACCGACCAGAGCCCGTATGCGATGGCCCAGCTGTACCAGTTCCTGGCCTCTGGCGGCGAAATCCAGCCGCTGCATGCGGTGCGTGGCGTGCTCGACCCGCAGGGCAAGCTGCTGAAGCGCTACGACAAGACCCCGGCGCCGGCGCAGGAAGGCGACTCGATCGCCGCCAACCTGATCAGCATCGCGCTGCAGCAGGTGGTCTCCAGCGGCACCGCGCAGCGGCTCAACGCCGACGGCCTGGCGCGCCTGCAGGCGGCCGGCAAGACCGGTACCTCCAATGACGGTCGCGACAGCTGGTATGCCGGCTACACCGGCGACCACCTGGCCGTGGTGTGGATGGGCAACGACCAGAACGCGCAGACCGGACTGTTCGGCGCCACCGGCGCGATGCGGGTCTGGTCGGGCATCTTCAGTCGCCTGCCGAGCGCGCCGTTGAAGGTCAGCAACAAGGGCCTGGACTGGCAGCCGGTGGAAGCCGGTGGCAGTGCCGCCACCGACGACGCCTGCCCGGGCGCGCGCCGGTTCCCGTTCGTGGTTGGCTACGCGCCAGCCTATTCCGCCTGCGTGGCCCCGACCGCATTGCCGGAAGGCGAGGGCGGCGAGGGCAGCGAAGGCGGTGGCTGGCGCAGCTGGTTCGGGCTGGACAGGAAGCCCGACGCGCCGGCCGAACCGGCCCAGGCCGCACCTGCGGCAACGCCCCCCGCTCGATGACCCGCAACCCAAGGCAGGCCTCCATGACCACGTCCCGCACCGCTCTCCGTACTGCTTCCGTGCTCGCGCTCGGCATCGCGCTGTCCGCCTGCATGTCGACGCCGCCGCCGGTGAAGCCGCCGGTGGATACCACCACGCCGGCCCAGCGCATGGCCGCCGTGGACGCCAGCGCCGGCAAGGACGACAAGGAGCTGGACGTGCAGCCGCTGCGCGATGCCGCAGTCGAAGACCTGCGCGTGGCGGCCCGGGCCAAGCGCCAGGCCAATGACCTGGCGGGCGCCGCGGAGGCGCTGGACCAGGCGCTGCAGATTTCCGAAGGCGACCCCTCGATCCTGCAGGATCGCGCGGAAATCGCCCTGCTGCAGGGCGACTGGGCTGCAGCCGAAACGCTGGCGCGCAAGTCGGTGGAGCTGGGTTCGAAGACCGGTCCGCTGTGCCGCCGCCATTGGGCCACCATCGAACAGGCGCGCCTGGCGCGCGGCGAGAAGGAAAACGCGGTGTCGGCGCATGCGCAGCTGGAAGGCTGCACCGTGCCGGGCATCAAGCGGTACTGACGGCGCCGCGGCGGGGCAGAGCCCCGCTCGACGGGCGGGTATCATTACGCCATGTCCCGCCTTGCCCATGCCAGCAGCGAAGCCCTCAGCGAGGGTGGAACGCTCGCCAGCCAACTCGATGCGTTCGTCGCGCGACCGGCGCAGCTGCGCCTGACCACCGCGATCGCCGAGGCCTTCGACCAGCGCGAGGTGCTGCTGGCCGAGGCTGGCACCGGCACCGGCAAGACCTTCGCCTACCTGGTGCCCGCGCTGCTGTCCGGGCTGAAGACGATCATTTCCACGGGCACCCGCGCGCTGCAGGACCAGCTGTACCACCGCGACCTGCCGCGGGTCCGCGCGGCACTCGGGACCGGTCACAGCAGCGCGCTGCTCAAGGGCCGCTCCAATTACCTGTGCCGCTACCGCCTGCAGCAGGCGCGTGGCGAGCCGCGGTTCACCTCGCCGCAGGACGTAGCGCTGTTCCAGCGCATCCTGGCGTGGTCGGGGCGCACCCGGTACGGCGACATGGCCGAACTGGAAGCACTGCCCGACGATTCGCCGCTGTACCCGATGGTGACCTCCACGGTCGACAACTGCCTGGGCACCGAGTGCCCGTTCTGGCACGACTGCTTCGTGGTCCAGGCCCGGCAGCGGGCGCAGGCGGCCGACGTGGTGGTGATCAACCACCACCTGCTGCTGGCCGACCTGGCGCTCAAGCAGGAGGGATTCGGCGAGATCCTGCCGGGTGCGCAGGCGTTCGTCATCGACGAAGCGCACCAGTTGCCGGAGCTGGCCGCCGCGTTCTTCGGCGAAGGATTCGGCATGCGCCCGTGGCAGGAACTGGCACGTGACTGCCTGGCCGAAAGCCGCAGCGTGGCCGGTGCCCAGGCCGCGCTGCAGGCGCAGGCCGGCGCGCTCGAACAGACCCTGCGCGAACTGCGCACGGCGATGGACGGGCTGCCGGCGCGCGGCACCCAGTGGCGCGCGCTGGCCGTACCGCAGGTACGCGACGGCTTCGATGCGGCGATGAGTGCGCTGACCGGATTGCGCGACGTGCTGGACGGCGTGCGCACGACATCGCCGGGGCTGGATGCATGCCATGCGCGGGCGCTGGAGGCGGTGTCGCGGCTCGCGCGCTGGCTCGGCGACGATGCCCCGCTGCTGGACTTCGACGCCGACCCCGAACAGGCACCGGCTGCAGCCGAGGTGCTGTGGTACGAGCTGACCCCGCGCGGCTTCCGCTGCCAGCGTACGCCGATGGACGTGTCCGGGCCGCTGCGCGAGCACCGCGAGCGTTCGATGGCCGCCTGGGTGTTCACCTCGGCCACGCTGACCGTGGACGGGCAGTTCGCGCATATCGCCCAGCGGCTGGGGCTGGACGATCCGATCACCCTGCTGCAGCCCAGTCCGTTCGACTGGAGCCGGCAGGCGCTGTGCTACCTGCCTGCCGGCCTGCCGGATCCGGCCGCGCGGGGTTTCGGGACGGCACTGATCGGCGCGCTGACACCGGTGCTGGAAGCGTCCGGCGGCCGCGCGTTCCTGCTGTTCGCCTCGCACCGTGCGCTGCGCGAGGCCGCAGAAGCGCTGCGCGATGCGCCGTGGCCGCTGTTCGTGCAGGGGGAGGCGCCGCGCGCAACGCTGCTGCAGCGTTTCCGCGACTCGGGCAATGGCGTGCTGCTGGGTTCTGCCAGCTTCCGCGAAGGCGTGGACGTGGTTGGCGATGCACTGAGCGTGGTGGTGATCGACAAGCTGCCGTTCGCCGCGCCCGACGATCCGGTGTTCGAAGCGCGGCTGGATGCGATACGCCGCGACGGCGGCAATCCGTTCCGCGATGAGCAGCTGCCGCAGGCGGTGATCGCGCTCAAGCAGGGCGTGGGCCGGCTGATCCGCAGCGAGACCGACCGCGGCGTGCTGGTGCTGTGCGATCCGCGGCTGGTGAGCCGGGGCTACGGCCGTACCTTCCTGGATTCGCTGCCGCCGTTCCGGCGTACCCGCTCGCTGGACGATGTGCGCGGCTTCTTTGCGCCACAATGGGGCATCGCCACGGCCGACGTCCCGGCGGCCCCGGTGGCCGCTGCGGCGCCGCACGACGATGTCTTTCCCACTTCCCTGTTCTGACCTTCATGAAACTGCTCGCCTTTGAAACCGCCACCGAAGCCTGTTCCGTTGCCCTGTACGTGGACGGGCAGGTGCATGAGCGCTTCGAGATCGCGCCGCGCCGGCACGCCGAACTGAGCCTGCCATGGGCGGAGGAGCTGCTCGCCGAGGCCGGGCTGGCGCGCTCGCAGCTGGACGCGATCGCGCTCGGGCGCGGCCCGGGCGCGTTCACCGGCGTGCGGCTGGCGATCGCCATCGCCCAGGGCATCGCGCTGGCGCTGGACCGTCCCTTGATTCCGGTCTCCACCCTGCAGGTGCTGGCGCTGCGCGCGCCGACCGATGCCACCCACGTGCTGGCCAGCATCGATGCGCGCATGGGTGAGGTCTACGTGGCCCGGCAGGTGCGCGTGGGCGGGCAGTGGCAGCTGCAGGGCGAGGAACAGGTGTGCGCGCCGGACGCGGTGGACCTGCCGGCTGGCAGCCGCTGGTTCGGGGTGGGCACCGGTTTCGGCGCGGCCGAAGGCGTGCTGGCGACCCGGTTGGCCGATCAGCTGGCCGGTGTCGATGCGCAGGCCCTGCCGCGCGCATCGGATCTGCTGACCTTGGCGGTGCCGATGTTCGAACGCGGCGAAGCGCTGGCCCCTGAGCTGGTTGAACCGGCCTACCTGCGCAACAACGTGGCCCTGACCCTGGTCGAACAGCAGGCTGCGCGGGCGGCAAAGCAGCCGTAATCATTTTTCCTTGGGACACGCATGGCGTGTCGCTACGGAGGATGACCAGCGCCATCGTCCTGCGCACGTAGAAATTCGTAGTGACACGCCATGCGTGTCAACCGCGCGCAGCGCGGCCCAAGCATCCGGAGCCGTCGAATATCGGTTCCGACAGCGCCAACGACGTCTAGAGCGCCCGGAGCCGGCGTCACCGGTCGTCGCGCAGTTCCCCGCCCGGCGAAAACACCCAGGTCCGGGTCACCTGCAGGATGTCCACGCCGTCATCGGTCTTCGGCAACGGTGGGAACGGCTGCGCCAGCCGGACCACCCGCAGCGCGGTTTCGTCCAGCAGCGGAGTACCGCTGCTGCGCAGGATGCGGCTGCTCTCCACGCTGCCGTCGCGGCGCACGCCCACGGTGATCACCACCTGGCCGCCGAGCCGACGCTGGCGTGCCTCATCCGGGTAATTCAGGTTGCCGACCCGTTCGGCCCGGTCCACCCAGGCGCGCAGGTAGTTGGCGTAGGCGTACTCGCGCGTGCTGGCCGAGACGAACTTACGGTTCGGGCGCTTGGCGTACTGCGCCGAACGCAGGTGCACTTCGGCGGCCAGTCGCGCCATCTCCGCATTACGCTGCTCGCGCGCGGTCGGGGCGGCGTCCGGCTGCGGGGTGTCCGGCAGCGGCTGCGTCTGCGCCTTCGCCACCTGGTCGGGACTGTTGCGGCTGGCCACTACCCGTGCCTGCGGCGGCGGCGGTCGCGCCGCGTCCTGGCGCTGCTGCGGCACCGGCGACAGGCCGGCCTGTGGCTGCGGCACGATCCCGGCCTGGTTGTCGCGCGGGCGTTGCGCCTTGTCGTGGTCGCCGCCGCCCTGCTGGCTGGCCTGGGCCAGGAAGTCGGCCTGCTTGGGCGTCAGTGGCGTCTGGGTCTGGCTGAAGATCACATCCAGGGTGGGCACCAGTGCCGCGTTGTCGCTGACCGCAAAGCCCACCCCCAGGATCAGCAGGGCATGCACCAGCAGCGACAGCGCCAGGGTCGCGCCCAAGCGCTGCGATTCGTGGGCCTGCAGCGGCACCCTCGGATCGACCACCGTGCTCATCGCGGCAGGCTGGCCTCGATCGCATCGAACAGGGTGCCGGCGATGTTCAGGCCGAACTGCGCATCCAGCTCGCGCACGCAGGTGGGGCTGGTGACATTGACCTCGGTCAGGTAATCGCCGATCACGTCCAGGCCGACGAAGCGCATGCCGCGGCGCTTCATTTCCGGCCCGACCTGGGCGGCGATCCAGCGGTCGCGCTCGCTCAACGGACGGCCTTCGCCGCGGCCGCCGGCGGCCAGGTTGCCGCGGAACTCGTCGCCCTGCGGGATGCGCGCCAGGCAGTAGTCCACCGGCTCGCCATCGACCAGCAGGATGCGCTTGTCGCCGGCGGTGATGTCCGGGATGAACTTCTGCGCCAGGGCCAGCTTGCGCTCGCCGTCGGTCAGCGTTTCCAGGATCACGTTGAGGTTGGGGTCGCCGGTGCCGCTGCGGAAGATCGAACGCCCGCCCATGCCGTCCAGCGGCTTGAGCACGGCCTGGCCGTGTTCGAGCACGAACGCCTTCAGGTCGGCGTGGCGACGGCTGACCAGGGTCGGCGGGCAGCACTGCGGGAACAGCAGGGCGGCAAGCTTCTCGTTGTAGTCGCGCAGGCCCTGCGGGTCGTTGACCACCAGCGCCCCGGCCTGCTGGGCCACGCCCAGCACCTGCGTGTCATAGATGAATTCGGCATCGACCGGCGGATCCTTGCGCATCAGCACCACCTGGCCGGGGCCGAACGTGGTCTGGCTGAATTCGCCAAGCGTGAACCAGTCACTTTTGTCGTCACGAACCTGCAGCGGCGCGGTGCGGGCCACCGCCACGCCGTCGCGCAGCGCCAGGCCGCCGGGGCTGACGTAGTGCAGGGCGTGGCCACGGCGCTGCGCTTCCAGCAGCATGGCGAACGTGGTGTCCTTGGCGATCTTGATATGGGCGATGGGGTCCATCACCACGATGACATTCAACGGCATGGTCGCAACCTGGCGGGCAGGCGCTGATGGTAGCGGCAATGCGTCCGCGCTGCCTGCCCCGGGCGGCGGAACGCAGCATCCGGCGTCTTCACGCTTTGCGCAGTTCCGGCCCCGGTGGCGGCCCGGGAGGCGTGTCTGGCGCGGCTTGGGAAGCACACCCTTGATGACGGCCGCGTGGTGGGATATAGATACGCTTTCGCAGCGGCGCCGGACCAAAGCAGAAGCGTCGCGCGCTCGGGGAAAAGGTAATGACTGAAAACATGACTGCGGGTGGGGAACTCGCAGGGCTCAGGGTCATGGTCATCGACGATTCGAAGA
>Ga0209256_1001470_pt1 | contig 24150 bp, 20 predicted proteins | sample AraplaCol_mCL_r2_2_FD_184270 | JGI IMG/M metagenome (GOLD analysis project Ga0209256, IMG submission 184270) | Arabidopsis root microbial communities from North Carolina, USA - plate scrape MF_Col_mCL_r2 (SPAdes) (version 3) | ecosystem: Host-associated > Plants > Roots > Endosphere | place...
TGCAGTGCGGGTTTTCGCTGAATCCTTTGGTGGTGATAGGTGGACTTGAACCACCGACCCTAGCATTATGAATGCTATGCTCTAACCAACTGAGCTATATCACCGCAAGGCCAGCATTATCGGTGCCAGCCAGCGATCTGTCAAGGGCTGATTACGCTGTGGCGATTTTTGCAAGCACTTGCTGTTGCAATTGCTCGCTGGCGTCGGCGGCACAGCAGTCGACCACGATTCGGTCCGGCATGGCGCGCAGCCAGGTTAGCTGGCGCTTACACAGCTGGCGGGTGGCGATGATGCCGGTTTCGCGCATCGTCGCGTAGTCGATGCTGCCGTCAAGGTATTCCCAGGCCTGGCGGTAACCGACGCAGCGGATCGACGGCAGGCCGGGATGCAGGTCGCCGCGCGCGCGCAGGGTTTTCACTTCGTCGAGGAAGCCGGAATCGAGCATGATGTCGAATCGGCGCGCGATGCGTTCGTGCAGCCAGCCACGGTCGGATGGTTCGAGTGCGAACGACGCCAGGCCGAAGGGCAGTTCTTCCTTTTCGCGCTGCGCCAGCAGCTCGGACATCGGTTTGCCGGACAGGGCGTGAATTTCCAGTGCGCGCTGGATGCGCTGGGCGTCGGCCGGCTTGAGGCGGGCGGCGGTTTCGGGATCAATTTGCGCCAGTCGTGCATGCATGGCAGGCCAGCCGATGCGGGCTGCTTCCTCATCCAGTTGCGCGCGCAGCGCAGCATCCGCGCCGGGCAGGTCGTCCAGGCCGTCGGCCAAGCCTTTGTAGTACAGCATGGTGCCGCCAACCAGCAGCGGGACTCTGCCACGGGAGCTTATTTCAGCGACCAGGCGCAAGGTATCGGTGCGGAACTGCGCGACCGAGTAGGAGTCCAGCGGGTCGATGATGTCGATCAGGTGGTGCGGTACGGCGGCCAGTTCTTCTTTCGAAGGCTTGGCGGTGCCGATGTCCATGCCGCGATAGACCAGCGCGGAATCGACGGAGATGATCTCGCACGGCACCTGCTGTGCGATGGCCAGCGCGGCTGCGGTCTTGCCGGAGGCGGTCGGCCCCATGATGGCGACCGCCAGCGGGCGCTTGTTCAACTGCTCATTCATTATTTTTACTGCCCGCGCAGGAAGAGTTTATCCAGCGCGTTGATGTCGATCTGCACCCAGGTCGGGCGGCCGTGGTTGCACTGGTCGGCGCGCTCGGTGGCTTCCATATGGCGCAGCAGGGCGTTCATTTCCGGCACGGCGAGGATGCGGTTGGCGCGTACTGCGGTGTGGCAGGCGAGGGTGCCGAGCAGCTCGTTGCGGCGCTCGATCAGTACGCGCGAGCCGCCATATTCGCGCACGTCGCGGATCACGTCGCGCGCCAGGGTCTGGGCGTCGGCGTTTTTCAGCAGCGCAGGAACAGCGCGCACGGCCAGCGTGGTTGGCGACATCACGGCAATGTCGAAGCCCAGGGTTTTCAGGGTGTCGCCATGCTCCTGCACGGTGCCCACTTCCACCGCGTCGGCGTAGAAGGTAACGGGGATCAGCAGGTTTTGCACCGACATGTCGGTGCCATCGATCTGGGCGTCCAGTGCGTTTTTCAGCTGCTCGTACAGGATGCGTTCGTGCGCGGCGTGCATGTCGACCAGCACCAGGCCTTTGCTGTTCTGGGCCAGGATGTAGATGCCATGCAGTTGCGCCAGCGCGAAGCCGAGCGGGAATTCTTCGCCGGCCATTTGCGCGGACGAGGCGGCGATCGGAGCGGCTTGCGGCAGCGTGTAATCAGAGGAGGCGCGGAAGCCATTGCCGCCCTCTGCTGCCGGCGCGTTCGGGGCGAAATTGTCGCGCGGGTCGTTCGACCACAGGGCTCCGTAGCGCTCCGTGCTCTGGGCTACTCCGCCGCCGTTGCCCGCGCCAGGGGCGCCAAATGGCGATGGTGAGAACGTCGGGCGGTATTCCGGGTTCAGGATCGAACCGAAGCTGGTCTGCTGCTGCGGGCGCCAGACAGGCCCGGATGTCTGCAGGTTGTCGGCGGCAGGCAGCGGCGATGGCACACTGCCGTGTGAAGTGGCCGAAGTAGCGGCCAGTGCGCGCTGCACGGCATGGAATACGAACTGGTGCACTGCCCGGCTGTCGCGGAAGCGCACTTCGATCTTCGACGGGTGCACGTTCACGTCTACCAGCGCCGGGTCGAGGTCGAGTGCCAGCACGTATGAGGGATAGCGGTCGCCATGCAGCACGTCTTCATACGCCGCGCGCACGGCGTGCACCAGCAGCTTGTCGCGCACGAAGCGGCCGTTGACGTAGAAGTACTGGCTGTCGGCGCGGCCTTTGGAAGCAGTAGGCAAGCCGGCAAAGCCGTGCAGGCGCAGCACACCGGAGCCTTCGTCCAGGGCCAGGCGGGCTTCTTCGAAATTGCTGCCCAGGATCTGCGCGCTGCGCTTGGCCATGTCGCTGACCATCCAGTGGTCGACGGTCTTGCCGTTGTGGCTCAGCGTGAACGATACGTCGGGGCGCGCCAGGGCGATGCGGCGCACGACTTCCGCACAGTGGCCGAATTCGGTCTGTTCGGATTTCAGGAATTTGCGGCGTGCGGGCGTGTTGAAATAGAGGTCGCGCACGTCAATGGTGGTGCCGGGGGCGCCGGAGGAGGGCACTACGGTGCCTTCGTGCGAGCCTTCCAGTTCCCAGGCGTGGGCGCCGTCGGCGGTGCGGGAGGTCAGGGTGACTGCCGCGACGGAGGCGATCGACGCCAGGGCTTCGCCGCGGAAGCCGAGGGTGCCGACGTTTTCCAGGTCGTCCAGCGAGGCGATTTTGGAGGTCGCGTGGCGTGCCAGCGCCAGTGGCATCTGGTCGGGCGGGATGCCGCGACCGTTGTCAGTAATGCAAATTCGCTTGACGCCCCCTTCTTCCAGCCGCACAGTGATCTGGGTCGAGCCGGCGTCCAGGGCATTTTCCAGCAGCTCTTTGACAACTGCGGATGGACGTTCCACGACCTCGCCGGCGGCGATCTGGGAAATCAGTTGGTCTGGGAGGGCCCGGATCGGGCGGGGTGGGGTTGGGGCGTTCATGGTGCAAGATTATAAACCGGTAAGGCAGGGCCAGGCCCAAGGGCCTGACCCGCTGTGGTGCGGCTGCGGATCCGGTTTATTTCACCTCGCGCACAGGGATCGGGACGTTGCACAGGTCAACGTGGCCGGCCGCATACTTGGTCCATGGGCCGCCGCGGTTGCGCTGCGCTTCGGCCACGGACCTGAAACTGGCGGACTCGGTACGCATCACTTCAAACTTCGAACGCTCAGCCTCCGGCACGTCGGCTGCCAGCTTGACCGACTTGATCGGGACCCACTGTTCTTCCTTCTCGAACATGCCCATTGGCGCCGGTCCGCGCGGCAGTACGGACAGCAGCGGCATGCCGCTCACGATGCGTCCCACCACGGTGATGTTGCGGTCCAGGTGGCGCGGCGAGTTGCCAATTACCGTGTACAAGGTGCCGCCGTTGCCGCTGTCGGACTCATTGCCGCGCGCTACGCCCACCATGCCGTAGCAATGCGCCAGCCAGGCCTGGCCGGTTTTTGGATCGCGCGCCGACGGGAAACCATTGGAATGGCCAACCTGCGGCGCGTAGCCATCCTTGTCCGGCAGTCGGGTGAACTGGGTGTCGTTCTTCATCGGCACCGTGAATTCCTGTTCCAGCTTGGCCTTGGCCGTGCCGATCGCCTTTGGCTTGTCCTCGCGCGGATCGCCCCACTGCACCACGAAATTGTCCTGCGTGCGGTAGATCCACAGCCCGTCCCAATAGCCTTCCTTGGCCATGGTGCGAATGTTGGCGGCGTGGTTCGGTGCGAAGGCGGGCGCCAGCTCGATGATCACGCGGCCGGCTGGCAGGTCCATGTACAGGGTGTTGGCCGGATCCAGCTGGCGCCAGTCGGCTTGCGGCGAAGCCTTGACGATGTCGCTGACGGTCGGCTTGGGCGGCAGTTCTTTGGTGGGTGCGGCCAAGGCGGCCAGGGGTAAGGCCAGGGCAAGGACTGCAGGCATGATTGACTTCACTAAGGTCTCCTTTGTGGGGTTCTAAGCAGATGCTAAGATGCCGGGCAATTTTAGCCTGTAAGATAGACAGTTTGGTATCATCCCCGCCGCAACCTTTTGGGATTAATAAATGGATTTCGTTCAATTGCTGGACATGCTGGTGCACGTAGACCGCGCAATGGGTACTCTGATTGCACAATATGGCGTATATGTCTATGCCCTGTTGTTTGCCATCGTCTTCTGTGAAACTGGCCTGGTGGTACTGTTCTTCTTTCCCGGCGATACGCTGCTGTTCATCGGTGGCGCCTTCTGTGCCAGCGGCCAGATGAATCTCGGATTGCTGATGTTCCTGTTGGCGACTGCTGCAATTCTGGGCAATACCACCAATTACTGGATTGGCGAAGCCATTGGCCAGCGGGTGTTCACCCACGATTATCGGTGGATTAACAAGGATGCCTTGCGGCGCACCCACGAGTTCTTTGAAAAACACGGCGGTAAAACCATCATCCTGGCCCGCTTCGTGCCGGTAGTGCGCACGTTCGCGCCGTTCGTAGCCGGCGTGTCGGACATGACCCATGCACGCTTCCAGATGTTTAACATCGTTGGCGCCGTGGCCTGGGTGGTGTCGCTGTGTGTGGCAGGTTATATCTTCGGCAATACCCCGTTCGTGCGCGACCATCTGAGCACCATCGTGCTGTTTGGTGTCGGTGTTGCTGTGGTGCCGATGGCACTGGGCGGCGTTTGGAAACTGGGCCGCCGCATCCTCAAGCGTTAAGCCGCTCTCAAGTTTTCCCCCTGCGCAACCGTTAACCGGAGAAACAGTCTCTCCTCCGGATTTAACATGCGTAACTTGATCGCCCTGTCGGCCTGTTGTCTTGTCCTCGGGACAGCAGGCGCCGCCGATCCCGCCACCACGCCGTCGAAAGGCGTTCCTAGTATTCGCCCGAACCTGGCCGCTGCCGCAGCGGCCGACAAGGCGAATATTGAAAAAGAGGCCAATTCGGCCGGCGGCCCAAAATACGTTCCCCCGGTACGCAAGAACCCTGCTGCATCGGCTGCTGCCCAGCGCGAGGAAGAAGCACGTGCAGAAGCGGAGCTGTCTGAGAAGATCGCCCAGCGCCTGGCCGAAATGCGCGCCAACCAGGCAGCCCGCATCGCTGCTGCCGAGAAGGCGCGCAAGCAGAAAGCCGCCAAGGCTGCCGCTGCGGAAGTTGCGGCCAAGGCGCCGCCGCCACGCGTGTACGGAACCCATTGGACTTATGAAGGCGAGTCAGGTCCTGCCAACTGGTCCAAGATCAATTCCGACTGGGCGAAATGCTCGACAGGCAACCGCCAGTCGCCGATCGATATCCGCGATGGCATGAAGGTGGACCTGGAGCAGATCGCCTTCGATTACCGTCCATCCGGTTTCAACGTGACCGATAACGGCCATACCGTGCAGGTGATGGTCGGCCCGGGCAATTACCTGAGTGTTGCGGGCCGCACCTACGAGCTGCAGCAATTCCATTTCCATCGCCCGGCAGAAGAGCGCGTCAACGGCAAGGGCTTCGAAATGGTGGTGCACCTGGTGCACAAGGATCCGGAAGGCAGGCTGGCAGTGCTGGCGCTGCTGCTGGAACGCGGCAAGCCGCAACCGACCATCCAGACCGTGTGGAATAACCTGCCGCTGGAGAAGGGCGATACGGCGACGCCGAGCATCGTGCTGGATCCGAACGACATGCTGCCGCAGCGCCGCGACTACTACACGTTCATGGGGTCGCTGACCACGCCGCCTTGCACTGAAGGCGTGCTGTGGCTGGTGATGAAGGAGCCGGTGCAGGCCTCTCCTGCGCAACTGGCCTTGTTCAGCCGCCTGTATCCGTTCAATGCGCGTCCGATCCAGGCCAGCTCCGGCCGCATGATCAAGGAATCAAACTGATGGTGTGAAGGCCGGTCCATTCGGCACCGGCCGGCAGCACCTGCTTGTCCACCCGGGCAGGCTCAATGCAGACGAAGCGGCGGTAGTCGCTGTCGTCCATGTCGGCGGTGGCAGCCGCGCCTTCCGCTCCCGGATTCCAGACCACCCATTCCGAAAAGCCTTGCTGCTCCAGTTGCAGCACGCCGGCGCCGGTGTCGAGGCGCAGCTGCGGCGTGGCAGGGCGGATGTCGTCCAGCGCGCCGCTGAAAGGCATGCCGTCCACGGTGGCCTTTTCGAATTCCGTAACCGCGAAATAAGTGTGCAGGGCGCCGGCCCAGCTAAAGTCTTGCTGGCCCGGGTTGCGCACGGTGTAGCGGATCTCCAGCGCATTCGCTTTCAATTCGAAGCGCAGGCGCAGTTCAAAAGCGCGCGGCCAGGACTGGAAGTGGTTGCGCGGCAGGTCGGTTTGCACCAGTGCCAGTTCGGCCCAGCCGTTAGCCTGCTCGGCGATACGCCAGGTGGAGGTGCGGGCGAAGCCGTGGCGCAGGCCGTCGCCGCGCGTGGCAAATTGCGGGAAGATCACTGGCATGCCGCCGCGAATGGCGGCACTGCCATCGAGCGCCGAACGCTGGCTCAGGAACAGGCGTTCCCTGCCGTCCGCAGTCTTCCACGACATCAAATGTGCACCGAACAGGGAAATGGTGGCTTCGGCGCCTTCGGGAGTGGAGATGCGAACTTCGTTCATGCGCTTTCCTTAAGTGAGCCGGTTCTTTGCGAGCGGCGGGTTCTTGGCGAAATAGCGGCGGATGCCTTTGACGATGGCGTCCGCGATCTTGTCCTGGTAATCGTCGTCCAGCAGGCGCGCTTCTTCTTCCGGGTTGGAGATGAAGGCGGTTTCGATCAGGATCGAGGGGATGTCGGGCGCTTTCAGCACGGCGAAGCCGGCTTGCTCGACCGATCCTTTGTGCAGCTTGTTGATGCCGCCGATTTCGCCCAGCACTGCCTTGCCGACTTTCATGCTGTCGTTGATCTGGGCGGTGGTGGAGAGGTCGAACAGCACGCTGGCCAGTTGCGGGTCGTGGCTCTTGGCGTTGGCGCCGCCGATCAGGTCGGCCTGGTTTTCCTTGTCGGCCAGCCAGCGTGCGGCGGAGGACGTCGCACCCTTTTCCGACAGCACGAAGACGGAGGAGCCGCGGGCGCTGGTTTTCACGAAGGCGTCGGCGTGGATCGAGACGAACAGGTCGGCGTCGACCTTGCGCGCCTTTTCCACGCGCTTGCCGAGCGGGACGAAGTAGTCGCCGTCGCGCGTGAGCATGACGCGCATGTTCGGGTGGTCTTCGATCTTGTCTTTCAGGCGCTTGGCGATTGCCAGCACGATGTCTTTTTCGCGGCTGCCGCGCGCGCCCATTGCACCAGGGTCCTCGCCGCCGTGGCCGGGGTCGAGGGCGATGGTGAGCATGCGGACCATTTTTTCTTGCCCGGGTTTCTGGCCAGGCTTGTGGTGTGCGGGCGCCGGATCGGGCTCGCCAGGAACTGGCTTGCCGGACTGCGTGGCGAGTGCCGGCGACTGGCCAGGCGCATTGGCGCCGACGCTCGTTGCGCCGGTTGTGGACGGGGTATTGCCGGGCGGGGTGGAGCCGGCTTGGCCGGAGGGCGTGGCGGATGCAATGGACTGGCTGCCGGTGCCTTGGGCGTTGTTGCCGGCGCCGCCCTGGCTGGACGCGCCGGCCTGGCTCGTGCCGCCCGTCTGGCTTGGCACTGCCGGTTGGCCTGGCGCGGCAGGCTGCCCGGCGAGGGCTGGCTGGCCCGCTGCACTGCCCTGGCCACCTGGCGCCGGGCGCGCGGACGAGCCTGCGCCAGGCTGCTGCACCTTGTCGTCCTGCGACCATTCGCCTTTTTCGATCAGAGCCGCGATCGGGTCGACTGCCTTGACCGGATACAGGTCGAAGATCAGGCGATGCTTGTAATTGCCGACCGGTTCCAGCGTGAACACCTGCGGCGTGACTTTTTCCTTCAGGTCGAACACCAGCCGCACCACATTCGGGCGGTTCTGGCCGACGCGCACTTCCTTGATGTACGGGTCGTTCGACTCGATCTTGGCGACCAGGCTTTTCAGCGTGGAGTTCAGCACCAGGCCGTCAATGTCGACCACCAGCCGGTCCGGGTCCGGCACCAGGAAGTGCTTGACCTTGAGGTCGGTGTCGTTTTCCAGTGTAACGCGCGTGTAATCCTCCGCCGGCCACACACGCACGGCCAAGATCTGCGCTGCTTGCGCAGTCATAGGTGCAAGCACGGATAACAGCAGCGTGCCACCGGCCTTGAGCACCGTGCGGCGGCTTACAGGTTTGGAGCGAACTGGAGGCGTTGAAGGCATGACGAACCAAGAGCTGAAGACGGCTGCAATTCTACATCACGTCCAGTGCCGGCTACAGAGAGGTAAACATGAAGGTCGGGCGGCGGCAACACGCCATCTGCCTTCTCCGGCCATTCGACGATGCAAACGTTCTCGCGATTGAACTCTTCGCGGAAGCCGGCGTCGAGGAATTCCTCCGGGCTGCCCATGCGGTACAGGTCGAAATGCACCACATTGGCCAGCTTGCCGTCGACCTTCACGCGGTAAGGCTCGGACAGGGTATATGTCGGGCTTTTCACCGGCCCCACATGGCCGGCCGCATGCAGCAGCGCGCGCGTCAGCGCCGTCTTGCCGGCGCCCAGGTCGCCGTGCAGGTAGATCGCCATGCCGGGCAGCAGGGCGCGCGACAGCGCAGCGCCTAGCGCCGCAGTGCCGGCTTCGTCGTGAAGATGGGATTTAAAGTGCTGCATTTCCTATTTCGCTTGTCGTTTCGCGTTGTTCTCGGCGATTTCCGCCATTTTTTCCTGGAGGCGCGGCACATTCAGCGCCTGGCGCTCCTCGTCGGTCACGGCATTCGGGTCGAGCGGACGCAAGGTCTCGGTCGACGAACCGTGCGGAATCATGCTTTGCGTCCCGTACCATTGGGGCATATTGTGCGACAGCAGGTAGCGGTCAAATGCTGCCGCGAACAGCCATTTTGGCGCGGGATGATCCGGTGCGAGTTTGCGCGCAATGGTGGTGAGCGAGAATGCCAGGGCATAGTCGTCCGGTGCCTCCCCGTGCTGGAACACCATGGCCGCATTGTAGTAGTCGCGCCCGGTGCGCACCTGGCCGGCTGCCAGCATGGCGCCGACTTTGTCTCGGCGTTCTTTATCACGCTGGTTCACGGCCTTCCAGTCGACTTCGGCGGTCCGGTCGCCCTGGTCCGCGCGGACCAACGCCGCCAGTTCTTCATTGTCCGGCAGCGCAGTTGCTTGTGCAGCGTGGCCGAAGCAGGCGGCCAGCAACGGCACGGCGAATGTCATTTTCTTCATCAGAAGGCTAAAATGATGGTTTGGATTTCCCCGCATTGTAAGGCCGTGTCCCTCTCCCAAGCCAATTTAGACGAATTAGCCAGCCGCATCAAGGCATGGGGGCTGGAGCTTGGCTTTGCGGAAGTGCGGATTGCCGATATCGACCTGTCGGCCGCCGAGGCGGGGCTGCAAGCCTGGCTCGATGCCGGCATGCACGGCGATATGGACTATATGGCAAGCCACGGCATGAAGCGCGCGCGTCCGGCGGAACTGGTGCCGGGCACGGTGCGGGTGATCACGGCGCGTATGAACTACCTGCCTGGCGCGGCGGACGAGAACTGGCGCGAGCGCGAGACGGCGCGCCTGTCCGACCCGACGCAGGCTGTCATTTCGCTGTATGCCCGTGGCCGCGACTACCACAAGGTGTTGCGCGCGCGGCTGCAGCAGCTGGCCGACAAGGTCAGCGCGGAAATCGGCCAGTTCGGCTACCGCGTGTTCACCGATTCGGCGCCTGTGATGGAGCTGCCGCTGGCGGAAAAATCGGGCCTGGGCTGGCGTGGCAAGCATACCTTGCTGATCAACCGCAGCGCCGGCTCCATGTTCTTCATGGGCGAGATCCTGGTCGACCTGCCGCTGCCGGTGGATGAACCGACCGGCGCGCACTGCGGCCAGTGCACGGCCTGCATCGACGTCTGCCCAACCCAGGCCATCCTCGGGCCGGGCAAGCTCGATGCGCGGCGCTGCATTTCCTACCTGACCATCGAACTCAAAAGCGCGATCCCGGAAGAATTACGGCCCTTGCTGGGCAACCGCGTCTACGGCTGTGACGATTGCCAGACCGCCTGCCCCTGGAACAAGTTCGCCCAGCGCGCCACGCTCCCGGACTTCGACGAGCGCCACGCCCTAGGCAGCGCCGGCATGATCGAGCTGTTTGCGTGGACTGAGGAAGAATTCAACCGCCGCATGGAGGGCAGCCCGATCCGCCGCATTGGCCACGAACGCTGGCTGCGCAATCTGGCGGTTGGCCTGGGCAATGCTGCGCGCATGGGCGCCAAGGGCGATCCCGCCATCCTGGCCGCGTTGCAGGCGCGTTGCTGCCATCCGTCGGATCTGGTGCGGGAACACGTGGAATGGGCCATCCGCCAGCACCAATAGTCCGGCACTAGGGCATAATTGGCCTGTCCTGGTCAAAAATCCCGAGTGACTAATTGTCTCCATTTGCGGAAGCAGTCCAAAGTTATCGCGAATTGTCGCCTGTGAACGTGTGGCGGCATGGCAGTCCGGCAGAAAAGCGCGCCATCTTCGGCGGCTGGCTGCTGTTGCTGCTGCTTTGCGTGGCGCTGGGCGTAGCGACCGTCAAATGGAACTGGTCCGGCATTCCCATAGAGATGGGCGGCGTCACCGCCTACGTCACCGTTTATCCACCGCTGCCAATCTGCCTGCTGCTGACGCTTACGCTTGGCTGGTGGTGGGGCGCGATCCCCGCCTACTGTTCGACCCTGATGCTGGCGCTGTATGCCGGCATGCCGTTGCACTGGGCACTGCTCTTTGCCTGCGCCAATCCGCTCGGGTTCAGCATCCTGGCAATCGGCTACCGTGCCATGGTGATGCGGCGCGACTTGCGGCAACTGACCTCGCTGCTGTTTTATATCCAGCTTTCTTTTGTGGCCAGCATTTTCGGTTCATCCGGAGCCCTGATCTGGACCTATACCAATCACATCGCAACAGGTGCGCAGCTGCCGATCTGGCAAGGCTGGTGGCTCGGCTCCTTCCTGCAAAGCGTGCTGATTGGCGGGCCGGCGATGGCAATCTTGTGGCCACGCGTGGATCGCTGGCAGCTGCTGCGCCAGAAGCTGATGCGCCGGCGGCGCGGCGGCTCGCGCCGCTCAGTGCTGCGCATGCTGGCAACGGTGGCAGCCGGCGTGCTGATTTATGGCTTTGTGACGATCCGCCTGGCGGAGGCCGACGCCTTCCGTGCGCCCGAAATATTCCGCCAGACGGTCTGGATCTTTTACTGGGTCTTTGCAGCGATCATCATTTTCATCGCCTTCTTCGGCTACCAGTTGTTTTCGCACTGGCAGGATTCAACCGATGGCCTGCTGAACGAAATGCAGCGCATGAATAGCGACCTGGAGCGCCTGGCGACCACGGATGCGCTGACCGGCTTGCTGAACCGCCGCGCCGCCGACCGCCAGCTTGATGCGGAATGGCACCGTGCGCGCCGTTCCGGCCACGTCTCGTCCCTGGTGCTGCTCGATATCGACCACTTCAAGCAGGTCAACGACAAATATGGCCACCCGGGCGGCGACGCGGCCCTGCGCCTGCTCGCTTCCTGCATCCGCTCGGTGATGCGTGAAGTCGACGTAGGGGCGCGCTATGGCGGCGAAGAATTCCTGATCGTCCTGCCTGAAACCGGGCGTGAAGGGGCCTTCGTATTTGCCGAACGCCTGCGCGAGCGCGTGGCAAGCTGCGAGATCAACCACGACAACCGCCTGTTCCGCTGCCACGTCAGCCTTGGCATTGCGGTCAGCGACAAGCACGAGGCGAGCTATGAGCAGTGGGTGCGCCGTGCCGACGAGGCGCTGTACCGCGCCAAGCAGGGTGGCCGCAACCGGGCCGTGATGGGGGCTTGATCAGTCCCCGCGGAGTTCCAGTTGCCGTGGCAGGCGATCGCGGATTGATGCGGCCAGTACCTGGGCATCGACGCCATAATGCACGGTCATGATCACGATGTCGGCCTGGAATGCACCCTGGGCCGCGCCTATCGCCTTTGCGTATTTGACCTGTGCCGAGGGAGGCGAAACCGTAGCGGCCTGCCAGTCATGCAGATGGATGGCGACATAAGGATTGTCGCTGAATTCACCGGCTTCGACGCTGGCGATGGCGCGCCAGGGCACCAGCGCTGAAAAGCCGCGATAGCCGACGTCAATTCCGTCGCGGCGGAAGCCGAGGTGGCCGACCGGCAGCCGGCCCAGGGCCAGGCCTGCCAGCAGCCACGCTGCAACCAGTGCGATGAAGCCACCCAGGACCTGCATGACGATCCCGAAATCGCGCCCGAACAGGAGGATTGGCAGGGCGACCACCAGCAGGACCGCCGCCAGCCCGGCAACACGCATGCGCGATGGGCGCAACGTCACGCCGTCTGCGGCCTTTACGCGGGCACCGGCCATGCGTACGCTGCGCTTCTTGCGGACAATGTTGTAGATGCCGGTCGCGCTGCACACGCCAAAGAAGGAAATCGTCACCAGCGCCTTGGGGCCTTGCGTGGGCAGGAGCAGCAGCCCGGCCAGGACGAAGGATAACCCGATGCCCGCCAGAGCCCAGTCCTGTTTCACTTCAGCAGCCCCGCCAGTTCAACTGCGGTCTTCACCTGCATCTTGTCGAAGATGTGGGCACGGTGCACTTCGACGGTGCGCATCGAAATGCCCAGTTCATCGGCCACCACCTTGTTCATCTTGCCGGCCAGGATCAGGTCCAGCACTTCGCGCTCGCGGCTCGATAGCGTGGCCAGTCGCGCCTGTACGGCAGCCTTGCCGCTGGCCAGGCGCGAGGCGGCCAGGCCTTCCTGTACGCGGTCCATCAGCTGGTTGTCGTTGAAGGGCTTTTCGAAGAAATCGAAGGCGCCGCGTTTGAGCGTGTCGACCGCCATCGGCACGTCGCCGTGGCCGGTCAGGAAAATTACCGGCAGGCGCGCCGTCAGCCCGCGTGCCGCCAGCTGGTCGAAGGCGGCCACGCCGCTGATCTCGGGCATGCGCACGTCCAGCAGCACGCAGTCGCCTTCCGGGTCGAAGGCGCCGCCTTGTGCGAAGGCCAGGAAGGCGGCCGCGCTGTCGTAAGTGGTTGCTGCGATGCCGCGCGAGGAGGCGAGCCAGGACAAGGCATCGCGCACCACGGCTTCATCGTCAACGATATGTAGCATTCTGGGTCTCCCGAATCTGCTCTATTGGACTCCGCCCGCGACCGGCAGCGTAAAAGTGAATATGGTACCGCCTTGCGGGTTGTCGCGGTGGGTCAATGTGCCGCCATGGAACTCGATCGCGGTGCGGCAGATGTTGAGGCCCATGCCCATGCCTTCCGCCTTGGTCGAGAAGAAGGGCGAGAAGAGCCGCTCGGCCACGTCCTGCGGAATGCCGTGGCCGTTGTCGATCACCTGTACCACCACCATGCCCGCCAGCGGGTCGTTTTCGGCCACCACGCGCAGTACCCGTTTCAGCGGCTGCACGTCGCCCATGGCCTCGATGCCGTTGCGGGTCAGGTTCAGCAGCACCTGCTCGATCAGCAGGCGGTCGGCGCGCACCAGCGGCAGCGATTCGGGGATCTCGATTTGCAGTGACACATGGTGCTGGCGCGCTTGCAGTTCGATCAGCACCAGGATCGAGTCGAGCATCGATTGCAGCGCCACGTCTTGCCGCTCCGATTCGCGGTTCTTCACGAATTCGTGCACGCTGCGGATGATCTGGCCGGCGCGCTGGGCCTGGGAGCCGGCTTGCTCCAGCGCGGGCTTGAGCATGGCCGCGTCGCCGCCGCGCGCCAGGATGTTCAGGGCACCCGTGGTATAGCTCGAGATGGCAGCCAGCGGCTGGTTCAGTTCATGCGCCAGCATGGATGCGATTTCGCCCATGGTGGCCAGGCGTGCACTGGCTTGCAGCTTTTCCTGGTGCTGGCGGTTCAGCTCCTCCATGCGCTTGCGGTCGGAGATATCGAGGATGGAGCCCATATAGCCTGTGTGGCGGCCTTCCTTGTCCACCAGCGGCGCTTCGAACACCAGCACCGGGATGCGGGTACCGTCCGGGCGCTGGAACAGGGTTTCGAATTCGGGCGTGATGGAGCCGGCCAGCACATTGGCCAGGCGGTGCTGGTATTCCTCCATCACGTCGGGTGCCCAGTAGGGCATGGGCGGTGAGCGGCCGATCAGCTCCTCTGCCGGGTAGCCCACCATCTGGCAGAAAGCGGGGTTGACATAGGTGATGCGGCCTTCCAGGTCGCGTGCCCGCAAGCCGGTCACCAGCGAGTTTTCCATCGCGGTGCGGAAGGACATCTGCTGCCGCAGCTCGCCCTCTGCCGCCAGGCGGCGCGAGATATGGCCCCAGAGCGCGAACAGGCTCCATAACAGGGCCAGCGAGAGGGCGATGACCGAGCCGACCAGCAGGTTGGGCAGCAGCTTCGGTTCGCTCTTCACGCTATCCGTCATCAGGGTGATGGTGGCGCCGGGCAGGTCGAGGGCGCGCTTGTGGGTGTAGACGCCGTGGCCCGGGCCGGCCGAACTGCGGCGCGCCAGTACCTTGTCGTCGCGGTCGAGAAGGGAGATCTGGTTATCCTGCGCAAACCACCAAGGCACCATTTCATCGAGCAGGCTACTGAGCTGGAACGTCGCCACCAGGCTGCCCATCCACTGGTCGCCGCTGTAAATCGGGAACAGCAGATCCATTTTCAGCGCGTCAGGCGGCGCGTCGCCGCCAATTGGCTCCGGCTCGGCGTAGACCGGGGTGTGCGTGCGGCGGGCGTGGTCCTGTGCCGCCAGCGCGGCGGGGCTGAGCATGGCGTCGCCGCCTGGGCTGACCGGCGCGCCCTCGCTGGCCACGACAATGCGCCCTTTGGGATCGACCTGGATCACGCTTTTCAGTTCAGCACCGTTTTTCAGCATGCGGCCCATGCGCTGCTGCACATCGGCCGGCGCCGGGTGGCCGGTGGCGATCTCGTTCGCCAGGCCGCGCAAGCTTTCTTCATGGCGGCCAAGCTGGAAGCGGATCGATTGTTCTACCCACAGCGTGTCGGCGATCAGTTGCTCCTGCCGCTCATTGCTTTCGAGCTGGCGCGCCTGCCAGGGAAGCCAGAACACGATGGCGACGAACAGCAGCACCAGTACTACCGGCAGCAGCCAGCGTATGGAAGAGGGCAGGGAGATGCGTTTTAACATGCGCCGAGGGTATCGAATCCAGTTGCTGCTTGTATTGTGGGTTTCCACAGTTGTGTGCCACCATTCCGTTCAACACAATATAAAGTGAGAATAATAATGCACCAAAATAGCCGGGAGACCTTATGCATTTGAAGACCCTCCTGGCCGCCTTCGGCGCGGCCGCACTTGTCACGTCCCAAGCGTTTGCCCAGGCGCCCATCGTCATCAAATTCAGCCACGTCGTCGCCCCGGATACGCCCAAGGGGCAGGCGGCGGAGCGCTTCAAGCAGCTCGCGGAAAAAGCCACTGGCGGCCGAGTCAGGGTCCAGGTCTACCCGAACAGCCAACTGTACAAGGACAAGGAAGAGCTGGAAGCCTTGCAACTGGGCGCGGTGCAAATGCTGGCGCCCTCGCTGGCCAAGTTCGGCCCGCTGGGCGTGAAGGAATTCGAAGTCTTTGACCTGCCCTACATCTTCCCCAACAAGACCGCGCTGTACAACGTGACTGAAGGCCCGATCGGCAAGTCGCTGCTGAAGAAGCTCGAGACCAAGGGCATCACCGGCCTGGCGTATTGGGACAACGGCTTCAAGGTCATGTCGGCCAACCGCCAGCTGCGCGTGCCGGCTGATTTCAAAGGCCTGAAGATGCGCATCCAGTCCTCCAAGGTGCTCGATGTCCAGATGCGCGCCCTGGGCGCAGTGCCGCAGTCGCTGGCGTTCTCCGAAGCCTACATGGCGCTGCAGACCGGCGTAGTGGATGGCACCGAGAATCCGCCATCGAATATGTACACGCAAAAGATGCATGAGGTGCAGAAGCACCTGACCATTTCCAACCACGGCTACCTGGGCTACGCGGTCATCGTCAACAAGAAGTTCTGGGATGGTTTGCCGGGCGATATCCGCAGCAAGCTGGAAGGCGCCATGAAGGAGGCCACCACATACGAAAAGGCCATCGCACAGCGCGACAACGACATGGCGCTGGAAGCGATCCGCAAATCCGGCAAGACGCAGATTTATAACCTGAGCGCCCAGGAACAGGCGCTGTGGCGCAATGCCCTGCTGCCCGTGCAAAAACAGATGGAAGACCGTATCGGCAAAGACCTGATCCAGGCCATCAATCGCGAAACAGCAAAGTGAAATCCTGTCAAGTTGCTCAAAATAAATAACGATATTCGGAAAAAGATCGGTTACTATGGCGACGCCCCCGAACGGTGCGACTTGCACCATGATGGTTAAGGGCACAGGATTTAGTGGGGAGTGAAGAAGAAGACACGCGGCCAGCTCGCGGATACATAGAGGAGACACGCTGCCTGACAGTATGCTGTTGGCCGCCGCCACAAGCGGGGTTAAATGGCCGGGGTGGTGAAAAAAAAGATTCAAAACGCACCTGAGGGTGCGTTTTTTTTTTGCCCTATCCTGGCGCACTGGTGTAGCATGATTGCCACAGTTTTATTGGAGTAAGCGTGACCGAAAAACAACATGTTGGCAGGGATTTCAGCGCCATCATCCACCTCCCGTTCGGCGCCATGGGCGTCGGCACGGCCGGTGCAGTCGTGACCGAAATGTTCTACCTGCCCGGCGACACGCCGGAGAAGGCGCCCGCCAACGCCCTGGCCGAAAAAGCCGTGCAGCAGTTGCTGGCCTATTGCGACGACGCCGACTACGTGTTCGACCTGCCGCTGGCAATGCGCGGCAGCGAATTCCAGCGCCGGGTATGGCAGTCGCTGCGCGAAATTCCGCGCGGCCAGGTGCGCACTTACGGTGAACTGGCCAAGCATCTCGATTCCGTGGCGCGCGCCGTCGGGCAGGCATGCCGCACCAATCCTTTCCCGCCGCTGGTGCCTTGCCACCGTGTGATGGGCGCCAACAGCCTGGGCGGCTTTGCCGGCAGCGACGACCAGAACGGCTTCACCCTGGGCGTGAAGCGTTGGCTTCTGGCCCACGAAGGACATAAAGAGTATCAATGGCAGTAGGCAACCTTGCTCTGATCGACGAGTTCTGCGACAGCCTGTGGCTGGAAGACGGGCTATCCAAAAATTCGCTCGATGCCTACCGGCGCGACCTGACTGCGTTTGCCAAATGGCTGGAAACGGCACGCCCTTCGGTTGGCAGCCTGCATGCAGCCGGCACCGCCGACCTGCAAGCCTACTTCGCGGCGCGCCATGAAGACACCAAGGCCAGCTCTGCCAACCGCCGCCTGTCGGCGCTCAAGCGCTTCTACCAGCTGGCGCTGCGCCAGCGCTATATCTCCGAAGACCCCTGCCTGCGCATGGCCTCGGCCAAGCAGCCGCTGCGCTTCGTCCACACCCTGAGCGAAGGGCAGGTGGAGGCGCTGCTGGCCGCGCCGGATCTGCGCACCCCGCTTGGCGTCCGCGACCGCACCATGCTGGAGCTGATGTATGCCAGCGGCCTGCGCGTGTCGGAGCTGGTGGCCCTGAAGACGCTCGAGCTGAGCATGAACGATGGCGTGCTGCGCGTCACCGGCAAAGGCGCCAAGACCCGCCTGGTGCCGTTCGGCGAGCAGGCGCGCCTGTGGATCGAGCGCTACCTGCGCGAAGCGCGCGGCGTGATCCTTGACGGCCAGCAGGACGACGCCCTGTTCATCACCGGCCGCGGCGGCCCGATGACGCGGCAAATGTTCTGGGTAGTGGTGAAAAAGCATGCCCAGAAGGCCGGCATCACGGCACCGCTCTCGCCGCACACCCTGCGCCATGCGTTCGCCACGCACCTGCTGAACCACGGCGCCGACCTGCGCGTGGTACAGTTGCTTTTAGGCCACTCTGACATTTCTACAACACAGATCTACACACACGTTGCCCGCGAGCGTTTGAAGCAGCTTCATGCGCTACATCATCCACGCGGATAATTTCGTTTGCGCAGCGCTGCCAATCGGCTTACCTTGAAGCCTGGGAGGATCACAACATGGCGAAGACAAATTTCCAGTACGAAAAACGGCAACGCGAGTTGGAAAAGAAACGCAAGGCAGAAGAAAAAGCCCAGCGCAAGCTGGATGCAAAAAACCGCCCACCGACGGAGCAGGCGGCCGATGAGGCCGGCTTTGAAACCGCGGAAACTGACGTAACCACACCGGACTGATGAAACGAAGCCTGATCGCAACCAGCATCCTTGCTACCACCTTCCTGAGCAATTTCCCTGTCACCGCCGCCGAAGCTGCGGCGCCCATGCCACAGTGCGCGGCGCAGCCCGATAACGCCAACCCCGCTTTCGCGTACGTAATCGCAAGCTCGGCCGCTGTACGCGCCGCGCCTTCTGCGACTGCTGAAACGCTGGCTTATTTGCCCATTACTACCCGGCTGAATGTGTTGTGCCAGCAAGACGGCTGGCTGAATGTGGATGTCCAGGCGACTGGCGGCTTCCGCGGATGGCTGCGCGCCAACCTGCAGGGGCCTGAGGAGCCCACGCTCGAAGGAGCGTTAGCCGCCTTGCACGCCATCGCGCCTGGCAATGCGGCTGCGTTGCGCACGCAAGGCGAGCGCGTGATTGCCCTCGATCCGGTGAATGAGCGCAATTATGAAACCGTGCTGCAGGCCTTGCGGCAAGCGGGCGATGCCGAGACGGTGCACAAGCTGGAAGCGCGCCTGGCAGCGCTGCGCTCGCCCACTGTGGCACAAGGCAGCGATGAACCGAAGGTGATCTTCATTGCGACTGGCAGCAGCATGTGGCCGCTCGCGCGCCTGGATGGCGGCAGGTTGTTCACATTCCCATCGATTGGCGGCGACGGCGAAGAGTACGGCAAAGCCTACCGCAAATTCGTGGCGCGGTATTTTACGCCTGGCCGAGCCTATCATTTCTACACGCGTAGCGGTGTCGATGGCATGGCGCTTGTGCAGCGATTCGGCGATGAGCTGGAACAGCCAATGTCTACCATCAAGCGCGTTGCCGCCAAAGCGCCGGAGGCGAACGGCTTGTTGACGAACTTCCCGCTCACCGAAAGGCAGCCGGACGCCGAACTTGCCGTCAGCCCTGCGCAGCAAAAGGCCGCACTGGAGTTGGCGCGGTCTGTGCTGAAAAGCAAAGGTGTGCAGAAGTCGGACATTCCCCGCATCCTGGATAGCCAGAGCGTCGCAATCAATGGCGTTCCGGGCCAGGATGGTGCAGCACCGGTGCTGGTCATGTCAGCCAACCTGCAAATCCCTCCAGACAAACCGGACCAGGAGGTCCTGGTCTACCGCATCTACACCTTGCTGCTGGTGATGGAGGCGAACAGCCAGGGCAAGTACGAGGTCACGCACCAAGTGTTCAGGAAGGCATCGGGGGAAAGCGAAGGCACGACGCTGGAATTTTTCACTTATGCTGACGTCAACCAGGACGGCAAGCCTGAGATCGTGGTGCACGAAGGATTTTATGAAGCCAACGGCTACTGGGTTCTTGGCCGCCAAGGCAAGGGATGGAAAGAGCTGGTGGACGCGAACCCCGGCAAGTGACCGGCCGCCGTATCGTCCCCGCCAGCGCGGGGACGGGTAAGGCGACCTTTGTTACGCGGCCTCCGCCACGTCGGACTTGTCGGCGGCCAGCGCATCGTCTTGATGGCCGCGGCGCAGCCAGCGCCTGGCGCGCTTGCCGAAGGAATCGAGGTAGGTGTAGGCCACCGGCACCACCACCAGCGTCAGCAGGGTGGAGGTGATCACCCCGCCAATCACGGCGCGGCCCATCGGCGCCTGGGTTTCCCCGCCTTCGCCAAGCCCGATCGCCATCGGCAGCATGCCGAAGATCATCGCCAGCGTCGTCATCAGGATAGGCCGCAAGCGCACCTGGCCGGCAGCCATGATGGCGTCGAACTGGCTCATGCCGTCGCGCTGGCCGTGGTTGGTGAAGTCCACCAGCAGGATCGCGTTCTTGGTGACGAGGCCCATCAGCATGATCACGCCGATCACGGAGAACACGTTCAGCGTGGATCCCGTCACCAGCAGCGCCACCAGCACGCCGATCAGCGACATCGGCAGCGACACCATGATCGCAATTGGCTGCAGGAAGCTGCCGAACTGCGAAGCCAGCACGATGTAGATGAACACCACCGCAATACCCAGCGCCGTGATGGCGCCATTCATGGTTTCCGCCATCTGCTGTGCATTGCCTGCCACGTCGAAGCGCACGCCGTCGGGAAGCGTCATCGAGTCCATGGCCTTCTTCACGTCGGCATCGACGTCGCCGGCTGGGCGGCCTTCGGTGCCGGCGTAGACTGCCACGCGGCGTTGCAGGGCCTGGCGCTTCAATACCTGCGGGCTGAAGCCTGGCACGAAGTCGACCACCTGGCGCAGCGGCACCATCAGCGGGTTGCCGTCCGGGCCGATCTTGCTTGAGGTGAGCGACAGGTCGGCCAGGTCGGCGATGCGCTGGCGGCCCGATTTCGGCAACTGCACGTTCACTTCATAGTTCTGGCCATCGGCAGCCAGCCAGTAGCTGGCCGTGTCGCCCGCCACGAAGGGGCGCATGGCACTGCCAATCTGCTGCACGGTAAGACCCAGGTCGCTGGCCAGTTCGTTGTTGATCTTGATCAGGGTCGAAGGGTTGGCGCCTTCCTGGCTGTATTCCAGGTCGGCGACGCCCTTGATCTTGCGCATCTTGGCCATCAGTGTCTGCGCGGTCTGTTCCAGCTTCGCCTCGTCAGTGCCGAGGATGGCGATGAAGATCGGTTTCTGGCCTACCGACATCGTAATGCCAGGGATGCGCTCCAGGCGCTTGCGGATTGCGCCTTCCAGCTTCTGCTGCGACTGGCGGTGGGTCTTCTTCGCGTCCGTCAGTTTGAGCCGCATGAAGGAGGTGTGGCGGCCGCCCTGGTCGCCGACGTTGGCCAGCACGGCATCGATCTCCGGGAATTCCTTGAGCGCAGCTTCCACCTGCTTGACCTTGGCGTCGTTGTATTCCAGGCTGGAGCCGACCGGCACTTTGAATTGCAGGAAGATCTGGCCCTGGTCGGTTTCAGGGAACATCTCGCCGCCAATCATCGGCACCAGCATCAGGCTGCCCACGAACATCGCGAGGGCCGAGGCCAGGGTCAGCTTGCGCCATTTCAGGGCGAAGGCCAGCACCTTGCCATACAGCTTGTGCACCTTTTCCACGCCGTGCTCGACCTTTTCCATGATGCGGCCCAGCCACGGCAGGTATTTGAAGCGGTCCTTGACCGGGTCATGCCATACCGAAGACAGCATCGGGTCCAGCGTGAAGGAAACGAACAGCGATACCAGCACCGCCACCGTCACGGTTACGCCGAATTGCAGGAAGAAGCGGCCGATAATGCCGTCCATGAAGGCCACCGGCACGAACACGGCGACGATCGCAAACGTCGTCGCCATCACGGCGATGCCGATTTCATTGGTGCCGTCCTCCGCCGCCTTGCGGTGGTGCTTGCCGAAGCCGAGGTGGCGCACGATGTTTTCACGCACCACGATGGCGTCGTCGATCAGCAGGCCAATGCACAGCGACAGTGCCATCAGCGTCAGGAAGTTCAGGGTGAAGCCGAATGCCTTCATGGCGATGAAGGAGGCCAGCACCGAGATCGGCAGCGTCAGGCCGGTGATGATGGTCGAGCGCCAGGAGTGCAGGAAGAAGAACACGATCACCATGGTCAGGACAGCGCCTTCGATGATGGTGCGCTTGACGTTGTCCAGCTGCGCCTGCACGCGTTCGGACTGCGAATCCATGATCTTGATCTTGATGTCGTCCGGCAGCGTCTTGCGCAGGTTTTCCGCCACCTTCAGGATGCCGTTGCCGACTTCGACCACATTGGCGTCCTGCACCTTGGTAATGTCCAGCGATACGGCGCGCTTGCCGTTGACGCGCGAGATCGACTGTTCCTCGGCCTCGCCGTCGATCACATCCGCCACCTGGTCCAGGTAGACCGGGCCGTTGGCCCGGCGTGCCACGATGATCTTGTTGAATTCCGCTGCTTCTTTCAGCTTGCCTTCCACGCGCACCAGGGTTTCGGTGACGTCGGCAGTCAGGCGGCCGGCGGGCAGGTTGGCGTTGGTGTTCTGGATGGCGCGCATCACCTCGTCCACGCCGACACCTTGCGCCCGCATGTCGGCAGGGCGCAGGCTGACCAGCATCTGGCGCTTGGTGGTGCCGAAAACGCGCACCTGGCCGACGCCCGGCACGCCCTGGAAGCGCTTGGCCAGGATCTGTTCGGTCATGGTGGACAGTTCGCGCAGGCTGCGCTTGTCCGAAGTGAAGGACAGGCTGACGATGGGCTGGTCGTTCTCGCCTTCTGCACGAGCGATGAAGGGCTCCTTCGCTTCACGCGGGAACTTGGGGCGCACCAGCGCGATCTTGTCGCGCATGTCCTGCATCGCCTTGTCCATATTGGTGGACAGTTCGAATTCGACGTAGACGCCAGCCTTGCCTTCCCACGAGTTGGCGCGGATGGTCTTGACGCCGGACACGGTGTTGACGATGTCCTCGATCGGACGCGTGATGTCGTTCTCCACCGCTTCCGGCGAAGCGCCCGGATACATCACTTCAATCGCCGCAAACGGGAAGGACACGTTCGGCATGGATTCCACGCCGAGGCCTTTATAAGAGAAGATGCCAAGCACCATCAGCGCCACCATCACCATGGTGGCAAAGACAGGCTGGCGGATCGAGATTTTTGTGATCCACATGACAGCGCCCCTTAGCCTTTAGCCGCGGCCAGCATGGCCGGCTTGGTGGCGGGAGCGTTGGCCGGGGCCGCCAGTTTCACTTTCGCGCCTGGTTTCACGCCTTCCAGCTTGGAGATGATGACGTTGGCGCCCTTATCCAGGCCACCCGTCACTTCGGCCAGGCCCACGTCTTCGCTGCGCAGGCCAAGGCTGACCGGCTGCGACACGACGATGCCGTTGGAGACCAGGTAGACCACCTGCTTGCCCGCTTCTTCACGCAGCGCGGCCAGCGGCACCATCGGCGCTTCCTTGGTGCGCTCGGTGGTGATATTGCCCTTGGCGAACATGCCCCCACGCAGCACGCCATCGGCATTCGGCACCGAAATGTAGACCAGCATGGCGCGCGAGCCAGCTTCCGTGGTCGGGTTGATGCGCGCTACCTTGCCGCTGAATTCGCGCTTGGCGAAACCGTCGACACGGAAGCTGACTTCCTGGCCGATTTTCACGCGCGGGATGTCAGTGGTGGGCACTTGCGCTTCCAGCGTCAGCTCCTGCAAGCCGACGATGGTGTAGACAGGCATGTCAGGCGCGACCTTATCGCCCGCCTGGACATGACGTTTGGAGATAATCCCGCTGATCGGGGCACGGACCACGCTGTCGTTCAGCGCGATGCGGGCCAGTTCGACCATGGCGGAAGCAGATTTGACATTGGCATGCGCCAGCTCGACGGCATTGGCCGTGGTATCGAAGCTGGTCTGCGAGATGAATTTTTGTGACAGCAGTGCTTTCGCGTTGTGTTCGTTTTTCTGTGCCATGGACAGCCGGGCCTGGGCTTCTTCCAGCATGGCCTGCTGCTGGGCCAGGCGTGCCTTCAGGTCGGCCTGGTCGAGGCGGGCCAGCACCTGGCCTTCCTGTACAGAAACACCTTCGCGCAAGGCCGCTTCCTGTACCTGGCCGGAGACTTTCGACTTGACGGTGGCCTGGCTGACGGGGATCAGCGAACCCGACAGTGGAAGCCCTACCGATAGCGGGCGCGCATCGATGGCGGCGATGTCCGCACTGGCCAGTTCCAGCACGGGGGCCGGCTTGGCCTCTCCAGCCTTGGGCGCTTCGGCCGGCTTGGCCTGCGATTTCATGATTGTCCAGCCGCCACCCGCCAGGCCCAGTACGAGCAGGCCGATCAGTGGCAGGCGCCAGCGTTTCGGGGATTTCAGGTGCACGGGCTGTGGGCTCATTATTGTCTCTTCGTTAAAGTTGCCCGCTGGCGCGGGTTGCGATGGTGTCACTGTAGGTTTTAACAAGTCCAGCAGCCACGGAAATGCGATAAAGCGCAAAAACGGCGACATGAAATGCAAAAAGCGAGGATGGAGCAGCGCCTT